>ENA-OQJP01000277-OQJP01000277.1-human-gut-metagenome-genome-assembly--contig:-NODE-277-length-16871-cov-2.467451_pt1 | contig 16871 bp, 16 predicted proteins | sample MGYA00242611_ERZ504778 | MGnify/ENA primary metagenome ERZ504778 (study PRJEB26092, sample SAMD00036349) | human gut metagenome | host: Homo sapiens | study: EMG produced TPA metagenomics assembly of...
CAGTCTATCGGTGGCGCTCAAGTAAATATTTCGGGTGGTTCGGTATATTGTGAGGGGGTGTATTATGCCTTGTATAACGGAGGCGGCAATACTTCGATTTCCGGTGGTTACTTTTATAGTCCGACAGGAAAGAATATTTATGTAGCAAGCGGAACCGTAAAAACTACCGGTGGCTACTTTAGTGATAAGTCCGCTCCCTTTGGAAAGCGGTTATAAATTTCAGGATATTAGTGTAACCGAGAATGGAAATCAGTATAACTATCAGGTAGTGTCTGAATAATAAATATCTAAATAAGATTGGTATGAAAAAGTGTTTTTACTAGGATAGGTATTTTCGCTGACTATTAACGGTACAAGATACTGATCCCCCCCTTTATGGGACATGAAACTTGTCTCTTTCGCAAGAGGAGATGATGCAACTGTTGCTTTCCGGATTACGGAAGTGTTCTGCGGTTCGGAGAGCATACGGTTTTTTTGTTGTTTGCCTTCCCTGCGTTGCGAAACGTGGGGAAGTTTTTGTATGATTTAGTCAGTTTGTTTGTTATCATAGGTCTGTTTATTAAGCAGAGGTATAGCAGTAAAATTCTATGTAAGGAGATGCAATGAAGTAAAAAGCGGTGGAAAACTATTAAAAAGTCTCCACCGCTTTTTTTACTCATTATCAGTCAATATGCTGTTTATCGTCCTGTTTGTGCGATCAGCTCTTTTATCTTTTCGTTCAGGCTTTCGGCTTTCATCAGTTGTTCCAGTGTCAGGTGCATACGCCAGCGCCAGTAGTGGCGCGGATTGGCAGGTACATTGATACGTTCTTCCTGCGCATTGGGGTTGCGCCATTTGCCATCCATCGACATCCAGTCCTGCAGGGAGAGGATGGCAAGTATGGAATTGCTTTGCAGGTGCTTGCGTACAACCTCTTCGCAAAGTTCGGGCGTGGCAACGGCAGGAGCGGCACCGTAATGTCCGAGCATCGTGTTGTAGTAACGTTGTGTCTGCTGGAAGTCTTCTTCCCACCAGCCGCGCAAGGTGGACATATCGTGTGTGGATATGGTGCAGACAGAGCGATACGGATACCAGTCCGGATGCCCGAACTCCTGTGCCGGATCTTTGGGCATGCGTTGTATTTCCAGGGATAGAATGCGTAAATCGTTCATTACCCATGCCACGCAACCGGGAATCATGCCCAAGTCCTCACCGCATACCAGCATCCGGGTGGATTGCGTCAGTTGCGGCAGTTTGTTCATAGCCTGCTCACGCCAGAATTCGTTGTGGCGGTGATAGTAGTACTGGTCGTACAGACGGTTGAAGGCAGCCTTTTCCCAATCGTTCAGGGAACGGTAGATATAGTCGTGCTGCACACCGATACGCGGGTGGTATTTGTACGGGTCATTGCGGTCGGGCACAAACAGCACGTCGCTGATAAGCGCATACAGGCCGTCGCGTATCCAGATGCTGTCCTCATCCGTTTTGCCGGCAAAGTAGGCCTCTACCTTGCGCTGGGTATCGAATTCGGGACGCATCCGGTAAATTTCCCACGTATCTGTCGGTTCGATGAACGTCTGCTTTACGTAATCGGTATGCGGGCCGAACATCTGTCCGAGGAAATATTCGTGTATGTAAGGTTTCAGGAACTCATCGCGGAAAGAGAGACCGTAACTCTCTATCTCCTCACGCGTCATGGGCAGGGCGGGTACGAACTGTCCCAGCAGACCGTGCACGGCGTGCATCGGAATTTCCCAGATTCGGAAGAAACCGAGGATATGGTCAATGCGGTAGGCATCGAAGTATTCCGCCATTTTGCGGAAGCGTTTCATCCACCACGCATAGCCGTCCTTTTCCATGACATCCCAGTTGTAGGTGGGGAACCCCCAGTTCTGTCCGTTTACGGAGAAATCATCGGGCGGTGCGCCGGCTTGTCCGTTCAGGTTGAAATAGTGGGGCTCTGTCCATGCTTCTACACTGTTGCGGCTGATGCCGATGGGTATGTCACCTTTCAGCACAACACCATTGGCGCGTGCATGTTCGGTAGCGGCAAGCAGTTGCAGATGCAGGTTGAACTGGATATAAAAGTAGATGGCTATATGCGGATAATCGGCTGATTTCGGTTGGCAGAGCTTCTCAATCTCTGCGGCATTGTAGCTGCTGTATTTAGGCCATTCGCGGAAGTTGGGCGTTTTATAAACATCGCGCAGGTAACTGAAAACGGCGTACGGTTGCAGCCACTCTTTGTTTGATTCAAAAAAATCGTGGAAAGCTGCCGAGCTCAATACTTTTTCTCCTTCTTGCTTGAATATGAGATGAAAATATTCCCACTTGGTTTTGTTGACGGCTTCGTAATCGACGGCAGGCAGGGCATTCAGCTTTTTCTGCCGTTTGTTGAAGTCTGCCATGGCTTTTTTGTCCTTCAATGTTCCCAGTTGCTTCAAGTCGGTGTACATCGGATGGAAAGCATAGATGGAGATGCTGTTGTAAGGATAGGAATCCGTCCATGTATGCGTCATGGTAGTGTCGTTAATGGGCAGAATCTGTACGGCTTTCTGTTTGGTGCTTACCGCCCAGTCAATCATACGCTTCAAGTCGCCGAAGTCGCCCACACCAAAGCTATTTTCGGAGCGGAGTGAGAATACGGGCACGGCAACACCTGCGCCCTTCCAGGCGGGAAGGCTGAAATATACGTAGCGGTCGCCGACAACAAGGGTTTCGTTGGCGCCTGTTTGCGGGTCTGCCATATACCGGTTCGGATTGTTTTCCCAGCAAACGGCACGGCGTTCTTTCTTGTTATATAGAATGAATTTATATTCCAGCGGGAAGCTGATTTTGGTGGCATCCACCTCTATCTGCCACTCCGGGAAGTTGGCATCACTCATAAGCACGGCTTTGTCCGGGTTCCACTCTCCGAATATAGGCTGGTTTCCGCAGATGCCCAGGCAATGGTCACTGTCTATGCAGGGTGCGTATGCCTTTATCAGCAGCCCCTTCTTGTGTCCTTTGGGTGCGGCGTTGCGTTCGCGGTGTGCCAGAAGAGATTCCGTAAAGGCGGAAGTATAGAAATACTGCTGCTCCGGCAGGTTTTTCCAGCAATCCTGTATCCGGTACGTTTTCTTGGAAGTTCCGGAAAGGTAAAGCGTACGGGGCAGGCTGTTCCACTCTGCACGTGTATGCCGGCCGTCGCGGAAGATATGGTAGCTGTATCGGACAAGTCCGTCTTCCGGCATTGCAATGTTTACTTCCGCAGTCCAGTGGATACCGTCTATGGTCTGTAGCGGCAAAGCTTTGTCGGGATGTTCGTTTCCGAGTTCGGGGATGGAGCCTGAAACTCTGACTTCTTCACCCCAATTGGTTCTGTACTCGATATTGAATAATAAAATCATATATATTAGATTTAGAAACAACAATAGCTGCAATGATTATGCAAGTATAGAAAATATTCCTCATAATCATGCAGCTATTGCCGGCTATCTCATTTAAATTCCTATGCAAACGTTTGTGCTTGCCTGAATCTTATCCGCAACGGGATGTACCGCAGGTGGTGCAGATAAGGCAGCCTTCCTGATAAACCAGTGTCTCGTTGCCGCAATTCGGGCATTTCTGACCTTTGGCTGCGGTGCCGTCCGTAACGTATTTCTTCAAGGCACGTTCCACGGCCGTTTTTCCAGGTATTGATGTTCTCGCTGTCCAGTTGCAGTGAGCTTACCAGCTTCATTACTTGCTCGATAGGCATGCGGTAACGCAGTACGCCGGAGATGAGTTTGGCATAGTTCCAGTATTCTTTGTTGAACTTCTCGGACAGTCCCTCGATGGTTACCTTATAGCCGCGCTTGTTCTCGAACTGGAAGTCGTAACGCTTGTTGCCGTTTTCGTCAACGTTCTTGATGATGTGTCCTGTTGAAACGTTCTTCGGAAGGATGATTCCTTCATCGTCGTCCTGAAGACCGGTAAATATTTCATAAGGATATCCGTCGAGCAAACCGACGAATGCCACCCATTTCTCCTTATTGTTCTGGAAGCGTACAACGTCTGCTTCAAGCACTTTCGGGCGGGTTTCGACAACCGTAGGCGGTTTGCACGGGGGCAACTCTTCTTTTTTGTCTTTTTTGGTGGAGATAAGCACGCCCGAACGTGAGCCGTCGCGGTATACCGTACAGCCTTTGCATCCCGATTTCCACGCTTCTACATAGAGGCGGTTCACCAGTTCCTCGTCTACATCGTTCGGCAGGTTGATGGTAACGCTGATGGAGTGGTCTACCCATTTCTGGATACGTCCCTGCATCTTTACTTTCATCAGCCAGTCCACATCATTGGAAGTTGCTTTATAATAAGGTGACTTCTGTACCAGTGCATCTACCTCGTCCTGGGTGTAGTGCTTGGCAGGATCGTATCCTTGCGCCTGCATCCAGGTGACGAACTTGGGATGGAATACGATGTATTCCTCGAATGCGTCTCCGGTTTCATCCACGAAATCCACATGTACGTTGGCGTCATTCGGATTGACTTTGCGACGTCGCTTGTATACCGGTAGGAATACGGGTTCGATACCGGAAGTGGTTTGCGTCATCAGGCTTGTCGTGCCTGTCGGTGCGATGGTGAGACAGGCAATGTTGCGGCGGCCGTATTTCTTCATTTCCTCGTACAGTTCCGGGTCTGCTTCGCGCAGGCGGTTGATGAACGGGTTGTTCTTTTCGCGTTCGCTGTCGTATACTTCGTAAAAGCGCCGCGTTCTTTAGCCATTTCCACAGAAGAGCGGTATGCGCTCAGTGCTACGGTCTGGTGTACTTTCTCTGCAAATTCGGTAGCCTCTTCAGTGCCGTAACGCAGTCCCAATGCTGCAAGCATGTCGCCTTCGGCGGTGATGCCTACGCCGGTGCGGCGGCCTTGTCCGCTCTTTTTGTAGATTTTCTGCCACAAAACGCTTTCGGTATGCTTTACATCTTCGTTTTCCGGATCGGAGTCAATTTTGGCCATGATACGTTCTATCTTCTCAAGTTCCAGGTCGATGATGTCGTCCATGATGCGCTGGGCGAGTGCTACGTGCTTCTTGAACAAGTCGAAATCGAAGTAGGCATCCGGTTTGAACGGATTGACTACATATGAATATAGGTTAATGGCCAGCAAACGGCAGGAGTCGTAGGGGCACAAGGGGATTTCACCGCAAGGGTTGGTCGACACGGTACGGTAACCCAGGTCTGCGTAGCAATCGGGTACGGACTCTCTTAATATGGTGTCCCAGAAGAGTACGCCGGGCTCGGCGGACTTCCATGCGTTGTGCACGATTTTTTTCCACAAATCGGTGGCGCTGATTTCTTTCTTGAACAGAGGTTCGTCCGCGTCAATGGGATATTGCTGTACGAATGGCTTGCCGTCAATGGCTGCCTGCATAAATGCGTCGGTCAGCTTGACGGATACATTAGCCCCCGTAACTTTACCTTCTGTCATTTTTGCATCTATAAAGGCTTCCGAATCCGGATGCTTGATGGATACGCTTAACATCAGCGCACCCCGGCGGCCGTCTTGGGCTACTTCACGGGTGGAGTTGGAGTAGCGTTCCATGAAAGGAACCAGTCCGGTTGATGTCAGGGCCGGAGTTTTTTACCGGCGAACCTTTCGGGCGGATGTGTGACAAGTCGTGTCCTACACCGCCGCGGCGTTTCATCAGTTGTACCTGCTCTTCATCAATCTTGAAGATTGCACCGTATGAGTCGGCCTCGCCATCCACACCTATCACAAAACAGTTGGAAAGGGAAGCTACCTGGTAGTTGTTTCCGATTCCGGTCATCGGGCTGCCTTGCGGAACGATGTATTTGAAGTGGTCCAACAAGCCGAAGAGTTCTTCGGAAGTCAGTGCGTTGGGGTACTTGGCTTCGATGCGGGCTACTTCATTGGCTATTCTCCAATGCATGTCTTCCGGAGATTTTTCGTAAATATTTCCGAAAGAATCTTTGACTGCGTATTTGTTCACCCAAACCCTTGCAGCCAGTTCGTCGCCTTGGAAGTATCGTAAAGATTCTTCGTAGGCTTCGTCATAAGAATAAACTTTCTTTTCCACGATGCGATAACTCTTAGATTTAATTATGAATAAGTAAAAGTGTAGAAGTTGTACTTATTGCTAACAAATGTGGCTGCAAATCTATGAATGTTTTTTGTTATGGCAAATAAAATTGATGTTTTTATTAACCGGTTGTTAGTTTTCAGTTTTAATCGGTTAATTTATTGGTTTATAATAAAATGGCTTTTTGTAAATTAACAAAAACTTTTCTAAAAAGAAAATTCCATAACGAATACAGTTCGGGTAGTTTGTCCTTTTTAGAAAACATGCCTGCACATATTCGGAACTATTGGATGATATTCTGTGTTTCTTTTCATATATTTGCAGAAAAAAGAAAGAATGGAAAGTCTAAAACAAAGGAGAACAATCCGTAAGTATCAGCAGAAAGATATTTCTTCTGATTTGTTAAATGATTTGCTTGAAACCTCTTTCCGTGCTTCTACGGTTGGAAACATGCAGGTGTATAGCGTAATTGTAACCCGTGACGCTGACAGGAAAGCCAGGTTGGCACCGGCGCATTTCAATCAGCCTATGGTGAAGACGGCGCCGGCAGTTCTACTTTTTGCATCGACTTGCGCCGTTTTAGCAAATGGTGCGAGCAGCGGAAGGCAGAACCGGGATATACAATTTTGAATGGTTTGTTACCGGAGCCGTGGATGCTTTGTTGGTTGCGCAAACATTCTGTGTGGCAGCCGAAGAAAAAGGTTTGGGCATCTGCTATCTGGGTACTACCACCTACAACCCCCAAATGATTATTGAGGCATTGGAGTTGCCCGAATTGGTCTTCCCTATCACCACCGTTACTGTAGGCTGGCCGGCAGAGATTCCTGCACAGGTAGACCGCCTGCCTTTGGAAGCCATTATCCATGAAGAAACTTATCATGATTATACTCCTGAGGATATCGACCGTCTGTATGCCTATAAGGAGTCTTTGCCTGAGAATAAACAGTTTATCGCAGAAAATAATAAAGAAACATTGGCTCAGGTCTTTACGGATGTACGCTATACAAAGAAAGACAGCGAGGCTATGTCCGAGAACCTTTGGAAAGTAATGAAACAACAGGGATTTTAATTTGAGTATAACGTATGAGGTATAAAGCGTATCCATGCAGTTTTTGCATGATGACTTTATACCTCATACCTTATACCTTATACTTTTATTCCGTACCTTATACTTTTTCAAGGCGGTCTGAATTTCTTCGATTTCAGCGCGGAATGATTTGTCCACCTCTTTCAGTTGCTTGATTGTTTTGCAGGCATGCAGTACGGTGGCATGGTCTTTATTTCCGATTAGCGTACCTATCTTGGCTGTAGAGAAGTCTGTATGTTTTTTGGCTAAATACATGGCTATCTGACGGGCTTGCACCACTTCGCGTTTACGCGATTTTGTATGTATGGCAGCATTTTCCAAACCAAAGTGTTTGCATACGGTGGTGATGATGTCGTCAATGGTTATGGCTTTGCTTTCGCAGTTCACGACTTTGCGTACGATACGTTGTGCCAACTCCAGGTCGATTTCCTTGTTGTATATGGTAGAATGGGCCATAATGGAGATGACAATGCCTTCCAGGTCGCGCACGCTGTTACCTACATTCTCTGCTATATAATCAATTACTTCCGGCGGGAATTGTAAACCGTCACGATGTATCTTATTGCGCAGGATATTTTTGCGCAATTCTACCGTGGGCTTTTCCAGTTCCGCCACCATTCCCCATTTGAAACGTGTAATCAAGCGTTCTTCCATACCTTGAAGCAGTACGGGAGCCCGGTCTGAAGTGAGAATAAGCTGTTTGCCGTTTTGATGCAGGTGGTTGAAGATATGGAAGAATGTGTTCTGCGTTTTGGTAACGCCTGCAAATTCCTGAATATCGTCAATAATCAATATGTCAATAGTCTGGTAGAAGTTGATGAAATCGTTGGTCGTATTGTTACGTACAGAGTCGGTGTATTGTACTTGGAATAAATGCGCAGATACGTACAATACGCGTTTCTCCGGATATAATTCCTTGATTTTTGTACCGATGGCATTGGCAAGGTGAGTTTTTCCCACACCTGATGCTCCATACAAAAACAGCGGATTGAATATGGTCTTAGCCGGATTGAGCGCCACTGCTTCTGCAACACTACGAGAGAGTTTATTGCTATATCCTTCAATGAACGTGTCGAAATTGTATTCCGGATTCAGATGCGGATCCAAATCGGGAACAGGTATCTGTGGAATAGCTTTATCTATCGTTTGCTTTTGTGGCATAATAGTACGGTGGGTCGACTCGTAGTTGACGGTCTTTTCAGGCCGTGAACTTTTGTCCACCATAACATTATACATCAACTTTGTTCCCTCTCCGATTACCTTATAAAGGGTCTTACGCAACAAGTCTACAAATTTATCCTCCAGAAATTCGTAAAAGAACTGGCTGGGAACTTGTACAACGAGCGTTTTATCCTCATATTTTAAGGGAACGATGGGGAGAAACCAAGTTTTATATGTCTGTTCCGGAACATTGTCTCTGATGATTTCAAGACAGCGGTTCCACAATCCGACATGATCCTGTCCACTCATAACGGTTACTAATACATTTATTAATTAAGCAAAACTTCTACGTTTGCAAAATTGGCAATCTTATTTGAAAAAAACAAATCTCTCTTTTCTTGCATTTCTCAGGAAAACAATAATCTCTTTACTTTCAGCTACTTATCGGGATGTATGAAACCTATGCCTTTGCTGGAAGTCTTGCTTTTATGTAACAGCTTGTAATGTAGTGTATTATATCCTATACACAAGCTGCTGCATCCATTGGAAACAGCATGAGTATAAACCTCTTTTTACCTTTATACGTAGACTTATCAAGGGTTTTCTTTCCCAATAACAAATGAGCCTTCTTATTTAGACAAAATCTATTTAAGAGGAATTTTTACTTATCTTTCTTGCCGAACAAAGAGAAATGGACGTAGCGTTTCGGATGCGATTTCAAGTCTTCCAACAAGCTCGCTGCGTTTGCCGTGGTGGCATTCAGATTGTTGTAAAGCGAAGGGTCGTTCAGTAACAATCCTACTGTATTGTCCTTACGGTTTAATTTGTCTGTAAGCATCTTCACGTTGGCCAGCGTTGAGTCTATGCTTTGCATGGCTGTTGCGTAGTCTATCTCTTTCAGGTTGTTGGAAATCAGAACAAAGTTATCTCCGATGGTGTTCAGCTTTCCTGTGAGCTGCGGGATGTCTTTATTCATCAATGTTTGCAGTTGTCCGCTGGTTACGGCCAGGTTGGCGGTCAGGTTCTGCACATTGTGCAGGGTGGCAGGTATGGCGGGGTCTGCCAATACCGTATTTAAAGAGCCGAGGATAGAATCCAGTTTGGACAGCATCTTTTCCAGTTGCGGCATCATGGTAGCCACTTTCTCCATCATTCCGTTGTTGAGAGTGCCGGGAATCGTATCTCCGACCTGATACTTCTCGCGGGGATTGTTGGCAAGAAGAAGATTCATCTTGACGCCGCCTAACATTTCTGTGGCCAGTTCCGCCGTACTGCCTTTGGGAATGCGGAGGTCGGTGTTGACATCTATTTCGGCAACCACTTTTCCGGGTTGGGTATAATCGTAATACAGGTCGCGTACGATACCTACGCGGAAACCGTCGGCAAAGACCGGACTTGATTTGGTGAGTCCGTTGACATTATGGAACTTGACATAGAAATAACTGGAAGGCTTGAACATGTGAATGCCTTTCAGATAGTTGATGCCATATACTAATATGCAAAGCGCTGCTATGCCTGCGATTCCAATTCTGACTTCTTTGGTAATATACTTCATGATGTATTTTATTTATTTCTTTTGTTTTTAAATTCTCTGATGGCAGTATTTACGTTTACTTTCCTGCCGTTCTTAAAGGCTATGATGAAGCATCCTTGAATTTTGCCGTAATTGAACGTTTGGTGCGCAACACCTTATTATAATCGGAAGATGCGCCATAGGTGTATTTGTACAGGCCGCTTTCCTTATAATAATCCACATTTTTCAATCCTTTCAGCCGCTTGTCGTTCTTGGCCAGCGGACGGGAAGAGGTGAGTATCTGTATCTTGAACACAGGGGCTTTGTCCTCTGTCTGCGCAACGGTTGCTTTTTCCGAAGGCTGGGGGCCGGTTTGTTGTTCCGGGCGGTCGCTTTTTTCTCTGTCTCGGGTGTGGCATCGGCAGGAGCGGACGTTTTCTCTTCCAGCTGTGGCAGGTCTTCCGGCAGAATGGTCTGGCTGCTTCCGTTCAACCGGATTTCCTGTTCCCGTTTATAAGTAAGGAAAAGCACGGAAAATGCCGTCGGCAAGGGTGCCGGTTCCTGCATCCGTGTTTAGATAACGTTCTTCTTCGGGTGTGGAGATAAAGCCGAGCTCGACCAGAATACTGGGCATGGCACTGGCTTTCAATACCAGAAAACCGGCCTGATGCACGCCCCGGTCTACCCGCCGGCAGGTGTTGCGGAAATGCTTTTGTACAAGTGATGCCAGGTGCACGCTTTGCGACATATATTTATCCTGCATGAACTCGAAGATAATGTAGGACTCGGCGGAATTGGGATTAAATCCTGCATAGCGGGTCTTATAGTCGCTTTCGTAAAGAATGACCGAGTTTTCCCGTTTGGCAACTTCAAGGTTGGCATCCGATTTGGCAAGACCTAACGTCCAGGTGGATGCGCCTTTGGCGGTCCGGTTATTGGCAAGCGCATTGGTGTGGATCGAGATGAATAAGTCCGCTTTGGCATCATTGGCTATTTCCGCGCGTCGGTTTAGAGGAATAAAGACATCCCGCGTACGGGTATATACGACTTTTACGTCCGGGCAGTTCTTTTGTATCTGCTTGCCGAGTTTGAGTGCGACATTCAGGTTTATGTTCTTTTCTTTGGAGATTCTGCCGATGGCGCCGGGGTCGTGTCCGCCGTGTCCGGCGTCGATAACGACAACAAAATCCTTCGCCCCGATATTGCTGCAACAAAAAGGCGCAATGAGCAGTCCCAGGCAAAGGCTTATATATAAGATATGTTGTCTGTATCGTTTCATATTAAAATATCGTTGCAAAGATAGCGCAAAGGTCTATTATCGCCCTGCAAAAGTAATGTAATTTTATAGAAAACTCACACTTTGCTTTCAAGTTTTATTCGTAACAGCTTCTTTTTAGGGAGATTTAGTCTTTGCATTTGCAAAATTTACATGTTTTCTATACTTGCTTCTGTTTGGCGGTTGGCTGTGCATAATTCGTTAGACCCGGGTCATCCTTTCGTTAGACCTTGGTTGAACGAACGGATGACCCGGGTCTAACGAAAGGGCGACGACTGTCTAACGAATTAAAAATACTACGTTCTGTGTCAATGCTTCTCTTTTTTCCCTTTTATTTTCTGCGATGAGCCTATTTGTTGATAATATCTGTAACTTTGCGCACAAATATTAATTGGTAGATACAGGTATGCTTCTTCGTCTTATAAAGAATTGGACATTGCCTTTGGCGATGCTTGCCGGTACGGCCGGATATTTCTTCTTTGCGAAAATTCCCTGGTTTTGCACCGGGTAAAAACCTTGTTTGAACGGGTTGGTGGCTCTCCTGACTCCGGCTTTGATTTTTGCACAATTGCTGCTAACCTTTTGTAAGGTAGAAGCGCGTGATTTGAAACCGAAAGGATGGCATGGCTGGCTGTTGCTGTTTCAGACGGTGGCGTGTCTGGTTGTGGCGGCTTTGCTGGTGTGCTGTCCAATGGAGGAGATGTATCGGGAAGTTTTTGAAGGGGCTATGGTATGTCTTATTTGTCCTACGGCTACTGCTGCTGCGGTCATTACCGGTAAGCTGGGCGGAAGTGCGTCGAGTCTTACCACGTATACATTGTTGTCCAATCTTTTGGCTGCGGTGGTTGTTCCGTTGGTATTCCCTTGGGTTGAACCTCATGCTGATGTTACTTTTTTTGCAGCTTTCTTGAAAATACTGAGTAAGGTGTTTCCGCTGTTGCTTCTGCCTTTCTTCATGGCCTGGTTTCTGCGGGTGTTTGTCAAGAAAGTGCATAGATGCTTATTGGAGTTTCACGATGCTGCTTTCTACTTATGGGCGGTGGCGCTTGCCATTGTATCGGGGCAGACGGTGCGTTCGTTGGCGAACAGTGATGCTCCGGTGTTTGTGGAAGTCCTGATTGCTTTAGCAGGTTTGGCAGCCTGCTGTGTCCAATTCTATTTAGGTAAAAGAATCGGTGGGCATTACAATGACCGTATCAGTGGCGGACAGGCGCTGGGACAGAAGAATACGGTGCTTGCCATTTGGATGTCCTATACTTATTTGAATCCGCTCTCTTCCGTAGGGCCGGGTTCGTATGTGCTGTGGCAAAATATTTTCAATAGCTATCAGTTGTGGCGGAAGCGGAAAAGTGAGCAACCGCCTCTTTAGCCATACGGAAATTAGCGGGCAATAGTAATTTATTCGTCATATCCCAACTTCTTCTCATTGTAATCCGATGCGATATAAGCAGGGCGTCTTTTGGTCTCTTTGAAAATACGTCCGATATACTCTCCGATAACGCCCAATGAGAACAGTTGGATGCCGCCCAAGAATAGAATAACGACTATCAGGGTGGGGAAACCGGCGGCCTGGTCGCCGTATATGATGGCTTTATCAGGAAATAGATAGCGTAGATAAAGCTGGAAATGGAACAGAGGATACCGCAAACGGTGGCAATGCGCAGGGGAGCGGTGGAAGAGGAGGTGATTCCTTCGATTGCCAGGTTCAGCAGTTTGAAGAAACTCCATGAGGAGTGTCCGGCAAGGCGGTCGCCCCGGTCGAATTCTATGCTTTTCTTCCGGTAACCTATCCAGCAGAATAGTCCTTTGGTATAGCGTTCCTGTTCGCGCAAGTGTCTTAATGTCAGTACGCAGCGGCGGTCGAGCAGGCGGAAGTCTCCTACGTTTGGCAGGATATCTATCCGGCTCATCTTTTGTAAGATGCTGTAGAAGGCAAGTGACAGCCGGCGGCGCATCCAGCTCTCTTCACCACGGTTGCGGCGTTTGGCGTAGATGTCGTCATAACCTTCTTCCCAGTATTGCAGCATCCGGTCTACAAGTTCGGGAGGGTCTTGCAGGTCGGCATCCATTACCACGCAGCAGTCTCCGGTGGTGTAGTCGAAGCCTGCAAGCATGGCGATTTCCTTGCCGAAGTTGCGCGAGAGGTTCACGAAATTTACCCTGCTGTCCGTTTGTCGGAGTTGGCGGATAACGTCGAGTGTCCGGTCGCTGCTGCCGTCATTGATAAATAGGATTTCCCATGCATAAGTGCTGTTGCGGTTGATAAGTTCTATCAAGCGCTGATATAGGGTAGGGAGCATCGCTTCTTCGTTGTAGACCGGAATCAGTAGGGTTACTTTCTTCATTTCGCAAATGTGTATGGTAAATACTTTGCAAATATATTATTTTCCGGAGAAGTCCGGGATAAATATTATAATTAAAAATTATTGATTTGAGAAATATCAGTCTTTTCGTTTGAAAACGAAGCGTACCAACAGGAAATTGACCGGAATGGCTATGGCGAATACCGGAATAGGGGCAAGGGTTTTGGAGAGTCCCAACCAGAGGAATGTATTCAGCAAACCGATGTGCAGCAGGTAATTGAATAAATGTGCTCCGCCAAAACCGAACGCCTTGCTCCATGACGGCTTTTTGCCGAACGTGAAATATGCGGTAAGGTAGAAATTGGCGATAAAGCTCAGGGCATAGCCGAGGGTATAGGCTATATTTACATTGATGAACCGTTGCAGTAAGAAGTATATCCCGTAGTGCAAAGCGGTTGCAAGGATACCCACTATAACAAAACGTATGAACTCGGGAAATCTTTTTAAATGCTTCATTTTAGGTTTACGCTATCATTGAGCCGGCAAAGTTAGGTATTGTTGTAGAATATTTCGTACTTTTGCAGCCGGAAAAATATAAAACGAAAATATATGTCGGACAGAAAGATAGCGTTCTGGTTTATTGCACTGTTAAGTGTACTTGTACTGGTTCCCTTTTAGGGGAAACCATATTCTATTCGAAAGGGGAACCGCGTGAGGCAATAGTTGCATATACCATGCTGGAAAGCGGTAACTGGATACTCCCGACGAATTACGGAGTGGAAATAGCTTATAAACCGCCTTCCTTATTGGACAATAGCCGTCATTTCATCCGTCTTGGGGAGGAGTTACGGAGTTCTCGGCACGTATGCCGTCGGCGCTTGCTTTTTTGGCTATGCAGTTGGTATTCTTCAGCTTCGTAGCCAAACGCAAGGATGTAAAGACTGCATTTCTGACCTCTATCCTTCTTTTGTCCTCTTTTGAAGTGCACCGTGCGGCGGTAGCTTGCCGGCTTGATATGCTGCAGGTTTCTCTCATCGTGATTTCATTGTGTCTGCTTTTCCGATGGGATGAGAAGAATTGCAAAGGGATTCCTTGGCTGGCCGTACTGTTGATGGCATGCGCTACATTGACAAAAGGGCCGGTCGGCTCTATCTTTCCCTGTTTGGGTATCGGGGTGTATCAGCTGTTGCGCGGGCGTTCGTTCGGAAAGGCTTTCTTTTCACTGCTGGGCATCGGGTTGCTGTCCCTCATTCCTTTGGGCATTTGGTTTTGGGCAGCTTATCAGCAAGGCGGAGAGGCGTTTGTCAATTTGATGCTGGAAGAGAATACCGGACGTTTCTTCCGGAAAATGTCCTATGCATCGCACGAGAATCCGTTGTGGTATAACTTTCTGACTATTATTTGGGGATGGGTTCCCTGGACTTTAGTGCTGCTTATTTCCTTGTTCGGACTGAAATGGAAAAAGATACGTCTTCTGCCGGAAGGTGCTTCCGTTGGCGAACGTTTAAAGAAAGCGTGGTGCAAATTCCGTTCTCAGTCACCGTTGCAGCTTTTTGCGTGGGTGGTGATTTTAACGATTTTCATCTTCTATTGTATTCCCAAAAGTAAGCGTAGCGTCTATCTGCTGCCTATCTATCCGTTTATGGGAATGCTGCTTGCCGAATACCTGCTGGCATTGGTGCAACGAGGCGCGAAAGTATTCCGGATTTCTGCCTGGATTTTCGTTGCATTTGCAATGTTGCTTACCGTTACTTTCTTTGCCGTGCGTTTGGACATGATTCCCGAAAGTATTTGGGGAACAGGCAAGCATGCCGCCGAGAATATAGCTTTTGTGAATGCACTGCATACGGTGGAGCTCTCACTGCCGAAATGGCTGATTGTGTTCCTGCCGCTTGTAGCTGCCGGCTGCTTGCTGTATATGCTGGTAAAGCGTGCGGACACGCGTTCGCTGTTGTATGGTACGGCTGGCTGCATTTTGTGTATATTTGTGTCGTTGGACGGCGTTTATCAGCCTACTATATTGGCGGTGAAGTCGGACAGACATCTGGCTGTACGCCTGAATGAGTTAGAGCCTCAAGGTCTGGTCTATTCGTATGCCGACTGGGTTAAGTTCTATGGTATAAATTATTATCTGGGCGACCGGGTGCGTATCTTTGATAAACTGAACCCTGCCCAAGGTTATGTGCTGGTGACGGACGAACTGCAAGAACAGTTCCTGCAGGATACGGAAGACACCTACCAGGTGGAGGAAGTATACCGCACTCCTCTGCGCAGTTGCGACTTGCGCCGAAAAGTCATTGTTTATAAATTCAGCAAAAATAAAAATGAGTCCCCAAGGGTTGATTGATAAATATTATCCGGAAGCCAATGAATTGAGGCATATCCTACTGACGCACAGCCGTTCTGTGGCCGATAAGGCTTTGTGGATTGCCGACCGCCATCCGGAGTTGTCTTTGGACAGAGATTTTCTGTATGAAGCAGCTATGTTGCACGATATAGGTATATTCCTGACAGATGCCGACGGCATTTATTGCTTTGGCGACAAACCCTATATCTGTCATGGCTATTTGGGAGCGGACCTGGTACGTTCGGAAGGATATCCGCGTCATGCCTTGGTTTGTGAAAGGCATACGGGGGCCGGTCTCGCACTGGAGGATATTATTGCGCAAAATCTGCCTGTTCCTCACCGGGACATGCTTCCGGTAAGTATGGAAGAGCAGGTTGTATGTTTTGCAGATAAGTTTTATTCCAAGACACATCTGGACAGGGAAAAAAGTGTAGAGAAAGCGCGTGACAGCCTGCTGCGTTATGGCAAAGCCGGCGTGCAACGCTTTGATTATTGGTGTAAACTGTTTTTGTAGCAATCTAAATTTCTTTAAAAAGGGAGATTATCCGTATAAATTACGTACTTTTGCCCGTTCAAGCGTAAACTATTAGTTAATGACGCCATTGAAAGCAAATACATTCATATCATTCATACTACTATTCGTCTTACTTCTTCTTTCCGGTGAGGCTGCTTCGCAACGTCGTCGGCGCGGTGTTGTACCACCAGGAAGACAGCAAGTGGACTCTTTGCGGAGTGATTCGCTGGGGCAGGGGATTGCATCTTCTCATAGGAGAGGTATGCGCGATACCTTGCAACCCGATTCTTTGCGGATGGATACGCTGGCTGCTTCCGGCAAGAAGAAACAGCCTTTGGACGCTCCGGTGACTTATGAGGCAAACGATTCCATTGTATTTACTCAAGGCGGATATGCGCATCTCTATGGTCAGGGAAAAGTAAACTATCAGCAGATAGAATTGGCGGCAGATGTTATTACCATGAATATGGATAGTAGCACGGTTTATGCCCATGGAGTGGAGGATTCGTTGGGCGTGAAGAAGGGAACACCGGTTTTCAAGGATGGAGAAACCCCATACGAGAACTAATACGATTCGCTATAACTTCAAGAGTAAGAAGGGTATTATAAGTAATGTAGTCAGCCAGC
>ENA-OQJP01000278-OQJP01000278.1-human-gut-metagenome-genome-assembly--contig:-NODE-278-length-16868-cov-2.404874_pt1 | contig 16868 bp, 15 predicted proteins | sample MGYA00242611_ERZ504778 | MGnify/ENA primary metagenome ERZ504778 (study PRJEB26092, sample SAMD00036349) | human gut metagenome | host: Homo sapiens | study: EMG produced TPA metagenomics assembly of...
TATCAGTCGTCTTATGCCGGTTATGCTAAGCATCGTATTCAAGGTGAGAATATTGGTTTTGCCGTACATTGTTATCCCGGTTGGTATGGCAGTGATGCCGAGGAAGATAGTAGCGAAGGCATAGGTTCTTCTACTGGTGGAGGTTATGAAAGCTTCCAACGCGTTGGGATGCTCAAGTAGGACCGGTGGCCGCTTTTGCTCCCATCATGGTGACCGAAATAGACTGGGCGCCCAAAAAGTACAATGCTACTTGGGGAAAGAGCATAACGGGAGTGGCAGGAGGAGAGGGCTTTGGGGCCAACTTCAAATATATTGCCGATAATTCAGGTAATGTATCCTGGCTTTTTTTTACCACGAGGTCACATGAATTGGCAGCTTTTAAAGATATACCGGGCACTTCCGGCAATTATACGTTTCTCAATGATCCCGAGGCTTGTCCGTGGGCTATGTACCATTGGTTTAAAGAGTATGCCGATGGTGTGGTGGTGAATGGTGCACCTGTAAGATTGGAACTTATGGGGCAAGAGGATACTTTGAACCTGCCGATGGGTGGGGTAAATTATCTTAAAGTACGTGCTGTTTATTCCGACGGCTCTACACGAATGGTTACAGCAGACGCTGAAATCAGCAGTTCTAACCCTTCAGTGCTGGCTGTGGAACGGGCGGGTAAACTGGTAGGAGTTACTCCGGGAAATGCAACTGTGACAATAAACTATCAGCATCCTGTGACGAGAGTTTCCAGTACACTGGCACTTGTAGTTACGGTTCTCCATCCTTTTTCATTGACGAAAGAAGCTTTTAATCCTTCTATCTGGGAAAAGGGCAGTTTTGATGAAAACACCCGTACGTTGATAACCGGACGATATGGTTTTGGTGGCTGGCAATTCTCTTCTGGACTGAATCTTTCTGCTTATCGCACGATTACTGTGGAATTGGGCAATGATAATACGAGCAGTGTCTCTTTTCGTATTTTTGACAAAAATATTATTGGACGGAACCCGCAGCCTATGATTTCGGTTCATCACGAAAAGTTATAGTAGACCTGCAAAACATGAAAGACAAGAACGGAACAAGGATTGATCCTTCTCATTTATACATTGTCGGGTTTTGGTCTACTGGCAATAAGCCGATTATTATAAATCGGATAAATTTGGAATGATGTCCAGTTGCAATGACTGAAACATCTATTTTTTAATAATTAATAAACAAAAATTGACATGAAAACAAAATATACTGACTTGTATGTCTAACTGCACTGATTTTGGCTGCTTGTGGTACTCAAACAACTACAAAAAAGATACTTCCCTGAAAGATGTACTGGGTGATAAATTTCTAATCGGAGTTGCGCAGAACACAAGGCAATCGTCAGGTGTAGATACAGCTTCTGTAAAAATAGTGAAGCAGCACTTTAATGCTGTTGTTGCAGAAAACTGCATGAAGCACGCAATTATTCATCCTGAAGAAGACCGTTATGATTTTGGCCAGGCAGATGAATTTGTGAAATTCGGTGAAGATAAAATGGAATGTATATTACCGGACACTGCCTTATTGGGCATTCACAACTTGCACAGTGGTTCTGCGTAGACAAGGATGGTAAGAATGTTTCACCCGAAATTTTGCAACAACGGATGAAAAATCATATTAATGAAGTGTACTCGTAGACCAGCTGATCCATTGGTCTGTTAAAGTCGTTCTTTCGCGGGAAGGTACTGAACTGGAAGAATATTTGGTGTAGAATCCTCAGATACAATATATAATACGTGGCTGGGGCGTTGTTTCATTGTATTCTTAATGGGGGAGGCTTCGATGGAGAGTTTAGAGAGATGATTAATGTAAATGTAACACAAAGGAGTCCGTAATACAAAGCTGATAACACTCAAAACGTAAGATTGCCCCCCTAAAGTAATGAAGAACCTTATGGGATAAACTAAACTTTTAGACAGTAGAATATAAATTTATAGAAATTGCATAAGAACTGTATACTTTTCTGAAATATGTAACATAAGCAAAAGAATCTGCAACAAATTTTGGAAAAGAAATTAGCGAAAGATGTTTTCCTTTGTAATATTGTTAAACCAGCTTCGCAATATAGCAATGAAAAGGATTATCACATTATTTGGCGCTTTTGCATTACTAACGAATCTTAATTCGTTCTCTTATGCACAAGCTCTTGAAGATTTCAAACCTTCAAGTGTAAACCAATTAGGGAAAGCGTACCCTCAGGTTAATTCCGAAGGGAGGGTACGTGCCCAACTTTATGCACCGGAAGCCAAAAAAGTACAGCTTGATATTGGTGGTGTAAAATATGACATGATAAAAAATGAGCAAGGATTTTGGACGGGAGAATCAGAACGTCAGCAAGAGGGTTTTCATTATTATCAGTTGAATGTGGATGGGGCATCTGTTCCAGATCCGGGTACGAAATATTTTTATGGTGCGGGGCGTTGGGGGAGTGGAATTGAAATTCCGGCACATGATGAGGATTTTTATGCTTTGAAAGATGTACCTCATGGTTTGGTGAGCGAATTGAACTACTATTCTAAAATTACACAGTCGTGGAGACGTTGTTTCGTGTATACACCAGCTGGATATGAAGTCAATACGGAGAGGTGTTATCCGGTGCTTTATCTTCAGCATGGCAGTTTTGAGGATGAAACGGGTTGGGGCAGTCAGGGTAAAGCGAATTTGATATTGGATAATCTGATTGCTGCGAAGAAAGCAGTCCCGATGCTGATTGTCATGGATAATGGTTATGCAACCAGGCCGAGCGAACAAACTCCTTTCCAGACAACGGTATTTGAGGAAGTGCTGATGCAAGAGGTCATACCAATGATTGATGAGAAGTTCCGTACATTGCCTAATCGTGAGAGCCGGGCTATTGCTGGTTTATCAATGGGGGCAAATCAGACAATGCGTATTGCCATGAATCATCCGGAGGCTTTTGCCTATTATGGTGGTTTTAGCGGTACATCCAACTATCCGAGTACGGAACCTTTGGATGCTGATACTTTTTAGGTGGAAAATTTAAAGATGGGAAAGCGATAAACAGGCAATTCAAGTCTTTCTTTCTGGGTTTGGGGGACTTCCGAGCCGGCTCCTTTTCCCGGTGTTGTAAAAGCTTTCAGGCAAATGTTGGATAAACAGGGGATTAAATATACCTATTATGAATCTCCTGAAACTGCACATGAGTGGCTGACTTGGCGCAGGGCGTTGCATCAGTACGCACAATTGCTATTTCAATAAGAATTTATATAAAGACGATAATTACATGTAGTTTAATACAAATATGAGAAAACAAAAAACTCTTTTACTTTTATGTAACTTGTTTTGTTGCATACTATTACCGCTGTCGGCGCAAAAGCCTGCAACTAATCCTGTGATTTATGCTGATGCACCAGATATGTCAATGCTGCGTGTGGGGGATACTTATTACATGAGCAGCACTACGATGCATATGTCTCCGGGAGTTCCTATTATGAAATCAAATGACTTGGTGAATTGGAAATTGGTGAATTATGCTTACGATACGCTTGCCAATATACCTACCATGAACTTGGATGACGGGAAAAATACTTATGGGCGTGGGTCGTGGGCGAGTTGTCTTCGCTATCACGAGGGAGTGTATTATCTCTCCACTTTCGCTCAGACTACGGGCAAGACATATTTTATACCACTAAAAATCTTGAAAAAGGTCCCTGGAAGTGCACGGAATTCTCTCCCGCTTATCATGATCATTCTTTTTTCTTTGATTGAGGACGGGCATATCTACATGATATATGGTAATGGGAAACTCTTTTGGCGGAGCTGAAACCGGATCTTTCAGGTTGTAAAGCCGGGTACGGAGAGGGTGCTGATAGAGAATGCCAGTGCGCCGGCCGGAGATAATATCATGCTGGGTGCTGAAGGTTCACAACTTTTTCAAGGTAAAGGGAAGTATTATCTTTTTAATATCACTTGGCCACGTGGCGGAGTGCGTACTGTGATTGTGCATCGTGCTGATAAGATAACTGGACCTTATGAAGGACGTGTTGTTTTTCAGGATCGTGGAATTGCACAAGGTGGGCTGGTGGATACACCGGATGGACGCTGGTTTGCTTATCTGTTTGAGGATTGCGGTGCGGTAGGTCGTATTCCTTATCTTGTTCCGGTTGAGTGGAAAGATGGATGGCCTGTTTTGGGTGTGGATGGACGTGCTCCTGCTAAGTTGGAACTGCCCGATAGCCGCGGACTCATTCCAGGTATTGTTGCTTCTGATGACTTCAATCGGAAGAAAGGAGAACGTACCTTGCCGTTGGTATGGCAATGGAATCACAATCCGGACAATTCTCTTTGGTCGCTTTCTGCCCGCAAAGGGTATTTGCGGTTGACAACAGGGCGGGTGGAAACATCTTTTACACAAGCTAAGAATATGCTGACACAACGTACTATTGGTCCTGTTTGTACAGGTTCAGTCAGTATGGATGTTTCAGGGATGAAAGAGGGAGACTTTGCGGGACTGTCTCTTTTCCAGCGTAAATATGGTCAGGTGGGTGTTAAGGTTATTGATGGAAAGAAATATATTGTAATGGTGAATGGTGAGAATGAGAAACCTATGGAGATAGAAAAAGTGCCATTGGAGCAGTCGGTGATTTACTTTAAGGCAGAATGCGACTTCAGGAACAGAGCTGATAAAGGCTATTTCTATTACAGTTTGGATGGTATTCGTTGGAAGGCTATCGGCAACGTCTTGAAGATGCAATATACCATGCCGCACTTCATGGGCTATCGGTTTGCTTTGTTCAATTACGCTACCAAGGAGACGGAAGGATACGTTGATTTTGATTATTTTAAGATAGAAGATAAGATTTCCGATTGTCGTTGGGCAGATGTCTGTTATGCGGATGACGAACTGGAAGGTCACAAGTTGGATATTTACTTGCCTGATACGGGTAAGTCATCTCATAAGGTGGTGGTACTTATTTATGGCAGTGCTTGGTTTGCTAATAATATGAAACAGAATGCCTTTCAGGTTTTTGGTAGGTCGTTGCTTTGATAAAGGTTTTGCAGTGGTTTCCATTAATCACCGTTCAAGCAGGGATGCTAAGTTCCCTGCACAGATTAATGATGTGAAGGCTGCTATTCGTTTCATTCGTGCTAATGCTGCCAAGTATAAGTTGGATACATCCTTTATTGGAATTACCGGCTTTTCATCGGGGGGACATTTAGCGTCTTTGGCGGGGACAACCAATGGTGTGAAATCTTATACTATAGGGGATAAAACGGTGGATTTGGAAGGTAATGTAGGGGAGTATTTTTCTTTTAGCAGCCGGGTGGATGCGGTCGTTGATTGGTTCGGACCGATAGATATGACACGGATGGAGAACTGTAATACCACTAAAGGGGCTAATTCTCCTGAAGCAGCTTTGATAGGTGGGATACCCGCTGATAATTTGGATATGTTGGCTCTTCTAAATCCCATTACTTATATAGATAAAAACGATCCTAAATTTATTGTTATTCATGGTGAAGCGGACACTGTAGTTCCCAATTGTCAAAGTATCTTTTTCTCTGAGGCTCTGAAGGCACAGGGACGTTTGGAAGAATTTGTTTCGGTTCCTGGCGGACAACATGGTCCTGTCACTTTCAATGAAAATACTTTCAAGAAAATGACAGACTTCTTTGCGAAAGAGGCCGGAATGTAGAGAATTTTAAACTGGATAAGGCCGATAAAATGTGATGACATTAAATGACTGCCGCATGATAGTTGGTATTTAGCTGTCATGCGGCAGCATATTTATCGGTGCAAGAGATAATTACAACTTAACCTTTATTCTTTTGCCTGTATAAGTTACAGTTTTACTGTTACCGTCTATGGTTTTCACTATGAATTGACGTTTTTGCAGCATGCCGTTGTATTCTCCTTTTCGTGCACCGATTGTAAGAATTCTACTGGCATTATCCCAATTCATTGGGATTTCGGTATAGGCTCCATTTTCGTAATTATAATTATCTCCTTCATCTTCATAAAGGGTGAAACTACCGTTATTGCCAGGGTATATGCATAAGGTTAGATTGTCCCATTTTTTTTCACTTGTGTATTGTACTTCCGGTCCATATGGAACGATACTGCCGGCACGTACAAAGAGGGGGATGCGATTGAGTGTCGTGGAAACGGTAAGTTTCTGTCCGCCTTCTATGGCTTCATTGGTCCAATAGTTATACCATCGGGTATCAGCTGGTAGATAGACTTCCATACTTTTAGTTTGAGTGAAGTCGGTAAGTACCGGTGCTTTTGCTGTTTCTTTGTTATTACGGTCCCAGCCTTCATTTTCCTTAATTTTTTTGGTGTACTTCCGGAGTGTACTGTGCGTGAAGCACTGGTGCTACCAGAAATGCTTTGCCGAACATATATGCATTGTTTATATTCCATGTTTGTTTGTCACCAAGAAAATCCATGAAGAGTGCACGCATGAAAGTGGAGCGGTTGTGTGTTACATCCCAGGAAGTGGAATAGATGTAAGGCAGCAGAGTGTATCGTAGTTTGACAGCATCAACCAAGGCGTCATAAACAGGTTCACCTTTTTTACCATACCAATAAAATTCGCGAGGTACATCAGCGCCATGACTGCGCATCATTGGACAGAAAACACCAAATTGTAACCAGCGGACGTAAAGTTCCTGATACATTGGATTACGTGTAGCGCTATTGTCTCCCCAACTGGTATTGTATGAACCGGCAAAGAAGCCACCAAGGTCTGAGTTCCAGTGCGGCATGCCGGTCAGTGAGAAGTTTAATCCTGCTGTTATTTGCTTGCGGAACATATCCCAAGAGGATTGGACATCACCAGACCAAACATTGGAACCGTAACGTTGCTGCCCTAAGAAACCGGAGCGGGTCAGGATGATGACACGTTTATCTTGTGTTAGAGCACGTTGATGATCGTATACACCACCTACGCTGACGAGTGGATAGGCATTGCGTACACTGCGATAAGAGCCAAGACTGGTTTGGCGGTCAAAATCGCTTTCCTTGTGGTTAAAATGATCTGGCTCTGTCGAGTCCATCCACCAACCATCCATGCCGAGCTGGAATATTCCTTTATTGAGATGTTCCCAATAAATATCACGGGGCTTTGGGGCTGTAAGCATCATATACACGTACTCCGGAGGGATATTCCATATTAGGCGGCCAACCGTCAACACCGGATTGCGGCCAGGTTTCGATGTCGAAGAGCAATCCCTCTTTATCCAAAGCTCTGTAAGGTTTGGTAGCAGGACCGAATGAGGACCATATGGAAATCATCATGCGGGCATTCAGAGCATGTACTTCGTCAATCATATCTTTGGGACGGCTGAAAGTAGGGTTCTGGAAATCCATGGCATTCCAGAGGTAGTTATGTCCCCAGTATTGCCAGTCTTGAATGATACAATCCAAAGGAATCCCCAACTCGCGATACTTTTTCACTACTCCTACTGTTTCTTCCTGACTTTTATATCGTTCTTTACTCTGCATGAAGCCATAACTCCACAAAGGCATCATTGGTACATCACCAGTCAGTGCACGTACTTCGGCTATAACTCCATCAGCAGAACCACCATACATAAAGTAATAGTCTATGCAATCGCCGATTTCGGAACGGAAGGAGGTTTCCTGTTCGTTGTCGGTATATGTAGTACCTGAGTAGTTATCCCAAAACACTCCGTAGCCTTTGGTGGACTGGAAGAAAGGAGAAACGTCTTCCACATTGCCCTGAACCAGATGCTTGGTTATGTCACGTTGCATCATCTGCCCATTTTGCAATTGTCCGAGTCCGTAAAGACCTTCTTCTTTGCTTGTTGTGAAGCCTTGATAAACGCTATAGGTGGAGCGTCCGGCATCGTTAATAGGAGTAAAAGCCTTGACATTCTCTTGTTCAATGAGTAATGTGTCACCGTTAGGTTTTGCATAAGTAATAATACCTGTTTGGGGATTAAGAGTCACTGTCAGTGTTTGGCTTGTCATGACAATACAGCCATTTCCGGGAGTAGTAATTTTAATACCGGAGTTTTGGGGGTGGGCAATAACGGAAAGACTTTCTTTTTTAACGCTTTTGCCTTGGGGTGTTTTTAAAACACGAAGGGTATTGGGACCGAACCATTGAATTTCTATATCGGTTTGTTTTCCGGAAATGGCAGTTTTAATACCCGATGAGGTTTTCTGGAATTCTTGTGCCCATGTCCATGACGTGAGCAGGCATAAAGCCATAATGATAATGCTTCTTCTCATATTGATAATATGTTATATGTTTATATTATTTAAACTTGTACAGATTGGGTTGGGATAGTTCTTATTGTGTGTTATACCTTTTTTGAGGTGTGGTTACCTGGTCGGATATTAGAAACAATATTCCGGTAATTCCTACTTTTGCATTTTTCATGATACTTTGTTTTTATGTTTGAATAATACTGCAAAAGTAGGCTGAAACTATTTGGAAGATGATTACAAATGTTGCGGAAAGCAACACTCTCGTTGAAAAACAGGGTGGTTTATCGGTTTTTCCACTGATTTATGTATTGGGAAGGTCGCATGCCAAATTCTTCCTGAAAACATTTACTTAGATAACTGGAAGTGTTGAATCCAACAAGGTCGGCAACTTCGGCAACAGTGTAGCCTTCTTTCAGGAGTTGGGCTGCACGTTTTAGGCGGATGGATCGGATGAAATTAGTAGGTGTTTTTCCTACCACTGAAATAAGCCTTCGATATAACCCGGTACGGTCCATTCCCATATCACGACTCAATACTTCCACTGAATATTCGGGATTGTCAAGATTTTGTTCTATATATTGCAGTACTTTGCGAAGAAAGGTTTCATCGGCAACCGACAATAAAGAATTGTCGGAGGTTGGCTTTCGGGCTGTTTTGAGCTGTTCTTTCCGCTTCTCTTGTTGTTCCAGTAATTGACGCATATTAACCAATAATTCTTCCTGTGTCCATTCATTCTCATCCGATGATAAAGGGGAGAGTATACCTTCTGAAAGCTGGTTGATTAATTTTTTCAGTTCCGTGGCATGGTTTCGGACTTCCTCGAGTTGCAGTTTGTCTTTCCCTTCATTCATATATTTCAGCATACTGTCTAAAGGGGATATTATTCGGTTGACAGGCTCTTTCAATTCTTCATTGACATTTTGTAAGAAAGTAGTTTTCATCTCATCCAATTTTCTTTTGGTCACGCAACAGCTTCCGGCGCTTGCGTTGTATATATATAAGGATGAAGAGTAAGATACTTCCTGAGATGAGCAGAATGTAAAATATGTAAGCATATGTCGTTTTCCAGAATGGAGCTTTTACTGTAATCTTCATTTCTGCATATTTATTTGACCATATTTCATTATTATCGGCTGCTTGTACCCGAAAAGTATAGGTTCCGGGTGGAATGTTGGTATAGGTAGCATATCCTTTACCGGCAGAAGAACGGATTTTCTCTTTCAGAATGATCAATACCTGTTAGCTGGTAACGATAGTACGTTTGCGTGGGATTGATATAGTTTAAAGCGGAAAATTCTAAAGAAAAGAAATTCTGGTTATGTTTCAATGTGATTTCCTTAGTTTGAGCTATAGGGTGAGACAATATTGGATTACCATTGTAATTTTTGCCTTTTTCTACTTGTTCTCCTAATAATTTGAATCCTGTAAATAAAGGGCTTGAATATGGTTTGTCTGTTACAGTCGGAGATATTGTGAATTTGTTAAAACCATTGATACCACCCCAATAAATTGTACCGTCGGTTGCTATAAAAACAGAGCGTTCGCAGAACTCGTCCGTTATTACACCGTCATATTGATTGAAATTGGCAAATGAATATGATAATGGTTCTTGAAGATTATTTGCTGTAATACGCGTTATCCCATTGGAAGTGGATATCCAAATTATATTATCTTCGCTCTGAATAATGGACCGTATGGAATTGTTGACTAATCCGTCAGTTGTATAGAACGTTTTTTGTTGTTCGGTATTCGGGTTCCATAGCAATAATCCGTCTTCCAGGCCAATCCATATTTGTTTTTGATTATCTGTTAGAATAGAATTACATGTATGGGAAGTAGGGAAAAACGGTATTTTTCTTTTATAATTATAGATGAACCAGCCTTTTTGCCCGATACCTGCTAGGCAGTCTTTTTCATAGGGAATCAGTTGGTAAACTGTAAAACTACTTATTTCAGGTACTTCTGCAACTTTTCAAATTTTCAGTAGTAGGGATAAATCTACCGAACCCTTGATTGTCGATACATAAATATAGTGTTCCGTCTGACAGTTCTATGGCGGAACGGATGGTAGTGTCCGGGGTAATATATTCTGTTTGATTATACCGTTTGGCATTATACAAACTAACCCTTGTCCGGTAGTTCCCAGCCAGATGCGTTGCTGGCTATCTTTTAGTAAAACATTGCAATGAACAGTGGATAATTCCTGTGAGTATGAGATTAAATTGCCGTCGGCAAGAGTATAATAAAACAAACCTTTCTTTGTACCTACTAATATGTTTTTTTATCTGTTGTAAAACACGTTACGGATATGTTTACGTCTTTGGCGGTTGGAAACAAACTGTTACCTATATTTTGAAAACGGAAACGATTAGGATGATAATAGAGTATTCCCCGGTCCAAAGTGCCTAACCACATACCTCCTTGATTGTCATTATAGAGTGTGCTCACTTCTGTATTTATAGTGCGTCCGTCTACTAATTTGAGGTTAGGTATATATTGTTTATTTATCAGTCCGGCATCAATGTTCCATAATCCCATATAGCAGCTGACCCATATGCTACTATCTTTATCGATGGACAGACTGTTTAGCCGATAGTCTGTCTGAAATACAATATTCCATTTTTTCTTGTTATATCGTAATTCAGCATTACTCCTCCTTGGCTTCCGTTACGCAATTGATAAAAAGTATTGTTACCGGGTACTACATAGGAAGTATTTTCGTATTTCCCTTTAGGAAGTTCATCCGGTAGCTTTTGCCTGTATATTTCTTGATGTGATTTAAGATTATAGCAAATCAACAAACCGGAACGGTAAAAAGGTATAATTGGTCTTCCAGTACACCAAGATCATAGAGTTGATCAGTAGTGTTACCTGTTGAAGATGCATAAGGCAAAAATGTTTTTACCTTCATATTATTTTTGTCTACAAGGATTAGTTCGTCTTTATCATTTATAATCCATATATTTTTAGCCTTATCCATGAAGAAATCTTTTATAGGAGAACTGATACCCCATGTGGCGAGTAGACTGTCCGGTTGCTCCACAAGACATTCATGTTTTATGTCCACAGCCATTAGTTGATATTGATTCTTGATCCACATATACCCATGGGAATCTATGTATTCGTGATGGAAACCTGAATATGCAGACAGTGGGCAAAAATGTTTTTGATTATAGTGTAAATAATTGAAATCAGTTCCGTCGTATAAGTTTAATAAGCCTTCAGTGATTATCATCATGCGACCGTCCGGCAATTGGGTAATGTTGCGTACCCTGTTTCCCCCTAAACCTTCTGTCCCTTTGATTGGGGTAAAAACACAGTATTTCTCTGCGATGGCAGGTAATGAAAGAAGTATAAAAAATATAGTGATTATGTGTTTCATAGGATGTGTTTTCTATTGAAGGCAAATTTATGGAAACTTTCGTTATGCCTGATAATTTCTGTAGGTTTTTTGACGAAATATGGTTTTATGATGGATTTTAATGTTTTTAAAAGAAATATATATGTAAAAAAGCCAATTTGTAACATAGGCGAAAGTTTCTGCAACATAATCGGAATGTAATTTGATAAAGGATGCTTTCCTTTGCAAATATATAGTTAACTAAAAAATTAATCTAAAAGAAAATGGTAAAACATATCTTGTTTTTTTGTGTGTTTGTTTGGACCTGTGTGTTTGCATTTGGCGAAGAAAATAAGTTGTATGGTCCGGATGGAAAATTGTGTGTAATTGTGTCGGATGAAGGGGGAGTGCCTTCTTACAGTGTACTATATGAAGGTGTCACTTTCCTTCAAAAATCTCCATTAGGAATAGAAACAAATCTTGGGGACTTTACTCTGCAGATGGCATTAACTCATGTCGGTCAGCTGTCGTCTGTCAATGAAGAATATCAGCTTCTTACGATTAAGAATAGTAATCCGCGGTATCAGGCAAATGTGCAGACTTACACATTTTCCAAAGGAGGAAGAAAGATATATGATATCGTTTTCCAAGTTAGTAATCATGACATAGCATTTAAATATCGGGTTTATTCACAAGATAATATATTGTGTTGTATTGTAAAGAAAGAAGCTACCGGATTTATGCTTCCTGAAGGTAGTACGACTTTTCTTTGTCCGCAGGCAGCTCCGATGGGGGGATTTGCAAGGACATCTCCTAGTTATGAAACAAGTTATACAGTAGACGATGTGACAGGGAAAAACGGTTGGGGAAAATGGTTATACTTTTCCTTGCTTGTTCAAGAATGAAGATAAAGGTTGGATCTTGATTTCAGAAACCGGAGTGAGTAGTGCTTATTGCGGAAGCCGCTTGTTGGGGAAGAAATGGATTGTACACAATCGGTTTTCCACAAGAAGGGGAATATAATGGAAATGGAACAGTATCACCAGGTATAGCTTTGCCGGGTGAAACTCCTTGGCGTACCATCACTGTTGGTAAAACATTGGCACCAATAGTGGAAACTACTGTTATGTTTGATGTGGTAAAACCATTATATGAAGCTTCGCAGGATTTTCAGTATGGATGTGGTACATGGAGTTGGATTATTGGTGGTGATAATAGCATGAACTATGATGAACAGAAACGCTATATTGATTTTAGTGCGGATATGGGGTATAGCTCCGTATTGGTCGATGCGCTATGGGATACTCAGGTAGGACGGGACAAGATTGCTGAATTGGCTGATTATGCTGCATCTAAAAGGGGTGGCACTTTTATCTTTGGTATAACTCCAACGGGTATTGGAATGATGCTCCTCAATCTCCGAGAAGTATTATGAATAATATAATTATGCGTCGGAAAGAGATGAAATGGATGCAAAGTATAGGTATACGAGGTATAAAAGTTGATTTTTTCGGCAGCGACAAGCAGGTAACCATGCAGCTTTATGAAGATATTCTTGCAGATGCCAATGATTATGGACTGATGGTTATTTTTCATGGTTGTACATTACCCCGCGGTTGGGAACGGATGTATCCTAATTTTGTAGCTTGCGAAGCTGTACTTGCCAGTGAAAATCTGCATTTCTCTCAGGGCAGTTGTGATGCCGAATCATTTAATGCTTGTTTACATCCGTTTATACGAAATACGGTGGGAAGTATGGATTTCGGTGGCAGCGCTTTGAATAAATATTATAATGCGGCGAACAAACCGGGTGGCAGTCGTCGTGTAACTTCCGATGTGTTTGCGTTGGCTACGGCTGTCCTATTTCAAAGTCCTGTACAGCACTTCGCTTTAGCTCCTAATAATTTAGCTGATGCTCCTGTTTGGGCTATGGATTTTATGAAGACCATTCCTTCAATTTGGGATGAGGTGAAGTTTATTGATGGTTATCCTGGAAAATACATATTGCTTGCCCGTCGCCATGCGGATAGCTGGTACATTGCCGGAGTGAACGCACAGAAAGAGCCATTGAAGTTAAAAGTAAAACTTCCTATGATTGAAGTGGGAAAAGAGGTGAAACTTTATAGTGATAGTAAAGATTTGGAGGGGAATTTGCAGACTGTAAGGTTGAACAGAAAGCAAGAAGTACAAATTACTATTCCTTGTAATGGGGGGATGGTGATAGTTAGCCGATAGTATAAGTATATTAGTCTATATATAAAAAATAATATGAAGTCTATATTGAATTTATTAAGTATCAGAGAATATATAATGGGTGGGATATCCTTGTTGTTTGCAGGAGTTGTGCATGGGCAGAATCCGATAGTACAGACTTGCTATACTACTGATCCGGCACCTATGGTTCATGATGGTACGTTGTACGTCTATACGGGACATGATGAAGATAAGGCAGATTTTTTCTGGATGCAGGAATGGAGGGTCTATTCTACGAAAGATATGGTGAATTGGACCGATCATGGCTCTCCACTTGCTATTGAATCATTTGATTGGGCGGATGACCGTGCCTGGGCAGCCCAATGTATTGAACATAATGGGAAATTCTACTGGTATGTTTGTCTGCGTTCCAAGTTAACCAATACTATGGCTATTGGTGTAGCAGTAGGTGATTCTCCACTTGGTCCTTTTAAAGATGCTATCGGTAAGCCGCTTTATGATGGCAGTTGGGATTTTATTGATCCTACTGTTTTTGTTGATGATGACGGGCAAGCCTATCTGTATTGGGGAAATCCGAATATTTATTACGTGAAGTTGAATGATGATATGATTTCTCTGAAGGGTGAAGTGAGGAAAATGGAGCAAACTATTGAAAGCTTTGGAGCCCCTAATCCGGATAAACGTATAAAAGGTAAAAAGTACAAGGATATTTATACAGAGGGACCTTGGCTTCATAAACGTAATGGAAAGTATTATTTGCTTTATGCAGCTGGGGGAATACCCGAGCATATTGCATATTCAATGGGTAGCACTCCTTGGGGACCTTGGAAATATATGGGAGAAATTATGCCGTTGCAGGATACGGGTTCATTTACGAACCATTGTGGAGTGACGGATTATAAAGGAATTCTTATTTCTTTACCATACCGGAAAATTACCCGGAGGAGGAGGTTTTGGGCGTAGTGTGGCTGTGGAGCAGTTTAAGTATAATGAGGACGGTACGTTTCCTATAATTAATGCAACGCGTGAAGGGGTAAAACCGGTCGGAACACTTAATCCTTATGAAAGGGTAGAAGCGGAAACCATTGCTTTCTCAGAAGGAGTGAAATCGGAACCTAATGCAAAAACAGGCATATACATATCAGATATACATAATGGTGATTATATAAAAGTGCGTGAGGTGGATTTTGGAGATCAATTACCAAAGAGTTTCGTAGTGTCAGTTGCCAGTGCTCTTCGTGGCGGACGGATAGAAGTTAGAGCTGATAGTATCGGTGGAACTTTGATGGCGGAAATAGCGGTCCCCATACCGGTGGTTGGGAATGTTGGAAGGATATGAAGACTACTGTGAAAACTCCGGTGAAAGGTATACATGATGTTTATTTCGTATTTAAGGGAAGAAAAGGATGTAAACTGTTTAATTTTGATTGGTGGAAATTTTACAGGGAAGATATGATGGTACAAGATGTGAGAAATGTTACACAAGTAGCTCCAACCAATATCTCTGGGTGTGAATATCCTCGTTTGGATGCCGAACATTGTGCCTATTTCCGTTTTTATGCTCCGCAGGCAAGTAAGATTCAGGTGGATTGTTGTGGAAAGAAGTATGATATGCAGAAAGATACAGACGGCTTTTGGACAGTGAAAACGGATCCGCTTGTTGTGGGATTCCATTATTATTTTTTAATAGTGGACGGTGTGTCTGTTGCCGATCCGTCTAGCTATACATTCTTCGGATGTTGTCGTATGGCAAGCGGTATAGAAGTTCCCGAAGGAAAAGAAGGTGATTATTATCGTCCTCAACAAGGAGTGCCCCATGGGCAGGTCCGTTCTTGTACTTACTATTCGGAAACGAAGAAAGAGTTCCGTCGTTGTATGGTATATACACCGGCAGAATATGAAACTAATGTAAAAAAACGCTATCCTGTGCTTTACTTGCAGCATGGTATGGGAGAGGATGAAACGGGCTGGTCTACACAGGGATATATGCAACATATAATGGATAACCTGATAGCTTCCGGGCAATGTGTACCGATGCTTGTTGTTATGGATAGCGGTGATGTAGAGGCTCCGTTTTTCTCCTTCGGGAAGGCAAGGATATGAATGAGGAAAGAGCTTTGTACGGTGCATCTTTTTATGGAGTGATGCTGGAAGATTTAATTCCTATGATTGATAGAACATTCCGAACGTATACGGATCGTGGGCATCGTGCCATGGCAGGATTGTCATGGGGAGGCCATCAGACTTTCAGTACAGCTTTGCCTAATTTGGATAAATTTTCTTATATTGGTGCGTTTAGCGGAGCAATCTTTGGACTTGACGTGAAAACTTGTTATAATGGTGTATTTGCTGATGCTGGCAAGTTCAATAAAAAAGTGCACTATTTATTTTTGGGATGTGGGACGGAAGAACAGTTTGGAACGAAACAACTTGTAGATTCTTTGCATGAACTCGGGATTAATGCAGAATATTATGAGTCACAAGGCACGGGGCACGAATGGCTTACATGGCGACGTTGCTTGCGTGAATTTGTTCCTCATTTATTTAAAAAGTAAATCTATATGTAACTTTAAATTTATATGGGAAACACACAAAAAATAAAAATGGCTCTAGCTATTTTGTTATTATCTCAGATGATGGTTTTCGGACAGACAGCAATACCTTTGGTCTATGACAAAGAGTATACAAATGATAACTTTCAGCTTCCTGGGATACTCCCAATAGATAAATTGCCGGAGATAGCCACTCTTCCTGATCCTTTTGCATGGGCTGATGGAAGCGGGCGTTCAACAGATTTCAAGGATTGGAAGAGGCATCGTTTTGAGATAGCCCACCAATTGCAACATTATGAATTGGGAATGAAGCCTGTTACTCCAAGAGATAGTATAGAGGCTATTCTAAATAACGATACATTGCGGGTTATAGTGCATGAAAATGGCGAGGTACTGCTATTGACTGCTCCTATTAAGTATCCTGAGGGCAATGGCCCTTTTCCTGCTATTATTGGGATCGGCAGATCTACAGGGGCTCTTCCGGAGCAAGTTGTTGATAAAGAAAATAGCGCAGATCACATTTGATTTTACACAAGTC
>ENA-OQJP01000280-OQJP01000280.1-human-gut-metagenome-genome-assembly--contig:-NODE-280-length-16795-cov-3.901968_pt1 | contig 16795 bp, 15 predicted proteins | sample MGYA00242611_ERZ504778 | MGnify/ENA primary metagenome ERZ504778 (study PRJEB26092, sample SAMD00036349) | human gut metagenome | host: Homo sapiens | study: EMG produced TPA metagenomics assembly of...
ATGGCTTCAGAAACTAAGCGTGAAAAGACAAGAGTTTGTTGTCTAGATTTAGATGAGGATTGTTTGAACTTGTTAAAAGACAGATTTGATGTTTATGACGGAAGTTTGGGAAAACCTATTGATGTGTCTGGGAAAAATCATGGTGGTTTGAACTTATTACTCAATTATGAATTACCTCAAAATATACATGAATATGATATATTTATCGAGGATATGATAAGGCCTGATAGGATTCCGTATAATACAGAAGAAAATACGAGGACAGAGATTTTAGGTTCAAAAGCATATTATTTTATCAGTAATGCTCCGCAAACAATATTTGATCCATGCCCATATGGTAGTTCAATTCTGAATTATAGTCTTCATAAAGACAGAAATAGACCAGCCATAAGAATAGCATTTCAAGCCCCATATCAGTTAGTAAAATATGTCATTAGGGATATAAATGATTATTATTCCAGTCAGAGTATAGAGCATAATAACTATGAGCATTTGGTGGATTGTTGCTCTTCTAATATGGTTGGTACAGAGGTGAAATTATGTGATTGTATATTATCAAGAGTATTGTTTGAACCTTTTCTTAATGATGTTTCTTATTGTCAGATATATGAACATCCAACAGTATGGGATAATAACGGCGAAAAAAGAGTAAAAGATGACCAATTCTTACCTTTGTTAATGAATAGAACTGGAGGTGTTGTTTCTTACTTCTTTATGAGTAAGAACGATATAATTTTGGTATTGCCTCAAACAAAAAGGAAGCGAGAATTGTTACAAAAGGTAATGCAAGAGTTTCTGTTTAAATATTTTTCTGGATATTTTCCAGAAGTAGAAGAGTCGTTATGGTTAAATCAGTCAATTTATTATTTACCAGGGCAAGAAGAATTGCTTAGAGAAAAAGAGGAGTTAATTGCGGAATATAATGAACGTCTGATTGCTTTGGAAGAAAAAATAGAAATGAATAGTAACGAATATTCATTTTTGCATAAACTTCTTACTGCAACAGGGGATGAGTTAGTTGAAGCTTGTCTTGAATATTTTAAATGGTTAGGATTTAAAGATGTAATTGATAAAGACAAGGAACTCGATAAGGAATTCAATGAGGAGGATATTCAAATTAATACAGAAGATAAAGGATTGCTCCTTGTGGAAATAAAAGGTATTAATGGAACCTCAACAGATGCACAATGTAGTCAAATCTTTAAGAATGTTTTTCGCAGAAGGGAAGAACAACAAAGATTTGATGTCTTTGGATTGTATATTGTTAATAATGAAAGAGGTGTAGAACCTCTTTCCAGAACAATTCCTCCATTTAATCAGCAGCAGATCAAGGATGCGGTAAATGAAAAAAGAGGATTGTGCTATACGTGGCAATTGTTTAATCTGTATTTCGAGATAGAAGATGGGATCATAACTAAACAAGAAGCCCAAAGTATACTATTTAATAATGGCTTAATAGATTTTAGGCCAAAAGTAAATGAAGTGGCCGTGCCACATAAGTATTATGGACAACATACCATAGTATGCCTGAAAATTGACAACGTAAAAATTAGTGTTGGGGATTTTTCTTTTACGAGGAAGATGGTAGGTGGAAGAAGTTAAAAATATTAACTATTAAAGATGGAGATGAAAAATTTCAATCCGTATCAAAAGGAAATTACGGATTTGAACTAGATAGGCGATGCCCTAATAAAAAGATGTTATACGTAAAGCAATAAAATATTATAGTTCTATTGTACAATAGGTGATTCTTGAGTTTTGGCTGTCAAACAACAACCTGAAAGTTGTGTAATCTCGATTATTTATAGTACCTTTGCCTACAAAATAAGGCAAAGGTATTTTTGATGCATACAATGGCTGAAGACAAGATAGACAACGCTTTAGGAGAAGGAATGAATATAATGGAAAATAAGAGCGAGGATTGGATTTGCCATTCACAGGCTATAGCAGCAATCATGTCAAACCGAATGGAGGAACTTGGTATGACACAACGAGCTTTGGCTGAGAAAATGAATTGTACCCAGCAGTATGTTTCTAAAGTGTTGAAAGGTCGTGAAAATTTGTCGTTGGAAACCTTATGCAAAATAGAAAATGCATTAGACATCAAGATATTGCAAGCTAGAATAAATAAGTAGTAACACCATAGCAGGACAAGAATATGTCAACACAAAGCGAAGCGGCGTTGGAAGCCGGACTGATAGCCACACTCCGACAAATGGACTATGAGTATGTCCAGATTGTCGAGGAAGATAATCTTTATGTTAATTTCAAACGTCAGTTGGAGATTCATAACAAGAAACAACTGGCGGAAGTTGGTCGTACTTCATTTACGGATGAAGAGTTTTGAGAAGATATTAATTTATCTTGAAGGTGGAACTCGCTTTGAAAAGGCCAAGAAACTTCGTGACCTCTATCCGCTTGATATGGTAAATGGACAACGGATTTGGGTGGAATTTCTCAATCGTACCCAATGGTGTCAGAATGAGTTTCAGGTCTCGAATCAGATTACTGTTGAAGGACGGAAAAAATGCCGCTATGATGTGACTATACTTATCAATGGTTTACCATTGGTTCAGATAGAGTTAAAGCGCAGGGGAGTAGAACTCAAACAGGCATATAATCAGATACAACGCTATCATAAGACTTCGTTCCACGGATTGTTCGACTATATTCAATTGTTTGTTATATCAAATGGTGTCAATACCCGCTATTTTGCCAACAATCCTAATAGCGGTTATAAGTTTACATTCAATTGGACGGATGCAGCCAATCATCCGTTTAATGAATTGGATAAGTTTGCCGTATTCTTCTTGGAAAAATGTACGCTTGGCAAAATAATAGGGAAATATATCGTGCTGCACGAGGGCGACAAATGTTTGATGGTGCTTCGTCCTTATCAGTTCTATGCCGTAGAGAAAATTCTAGATCGTGTGCAGAACTCCAACGATAACGGCTATATATGGCATACAACAGGAGCCGGAAAAGACATTGACTTCGTTCAAGGCTGCCCAACTTGTGTCAGAGTTGGATGATGTGGATAAGGTTATGTTTGTTGTTGACCGACATGACCTTGATACTCAGACTCAATCGGAATATGAAGCGTTTGAGCCGGGAGCTGTGGATAGTACTGATAATACGGATGAACTTGTGAAGCGACTTCAAAGCAATTCTAAGATTATCATCACTACCATTCAGAAACTCAATGCCGCAGTCAGCAAGACGTGGTATAGCAACAAGATTGAAACTATTCGCCACTCACGTATCGTGATGATATTTGATGAGTGTCATCGTAGCCACTTTGGGGATAGTCATAAGAAGATTATGAAGTTCTTTGACAATGCTCAAATCTTTGGCTTCACGGGAACACCTATTTTTACTGAAAATGCGGTAGATGGGCATACCACTAAGGAGATATTCGGAAATTGTCTTCATAAATATCTTATTAAGGATGCCATAGCCGATGAAAACGTGCTTGGATTCCTTGTGGAGTATTATCACGGCAACGAAGTTGTTGACAACGACAATCAAGCTCGTATGGAGGAAATCGCCAAGTTTATCCTTAACAATTTCAACAAATCCACATTCGACGGAGAGTTTGATGCCTTGTTTGCTGTGCAATCCGTGTCGATGCTCATACGATATTACAAGATATTCAAATCGTTGAATCCGAAAATCCGTATAGGTGCTGTGTTTACTTACGCTGCCAACAATAGTCTGGATGATGAACAGACCGGCATGGGTACAGGGCAGTATGCAAAAGAGGGTGTGGGTGAGGCTGATGAACTGCAAACAATTATGGACGATTATAACAATATGTTCGGCACTGCTTTTACTACAGAAAACTTCCGTGCCTACTATGATGACATCAATCTGCGCATGAAAAAGAAGAAAGCGGATATGAAACCGCTTGACCTTTGTCTTGTCGTGGGTATGTTCCTTACCGGTTTCGACAGTAAAAAACTGAATACGCTCTATGTAGATAAGAATATGGAATATCACGGTTTGCTGCAAGCATTCAGTCGTACCAACCGAGTATTGAACGAGAAGAAACGTTTCGGTAAAATCGTTTGCTTCCGTGACTTGAAAAATAATGTTGATACGTCTATTAAATTGTTCAGCAACTCTGATAATTCTGAAGATATAGTACGTCCACCGTTTGAGGATGTAAAAAAGGAATATAAATGCTTGGCAACAGAGTTCCTGAAAAAATATCCTACACCCAGCAGTATAGATTTTCTGCAAAGCGAAAATGACAAGAAAATTTTGTTCTGGCATTTCGTGATATTATCCGTAAACATGCGGAAATCCAGATATACGAAGATTATAGCGAGGATGCGGAAGATCTTGGTATGACTGAGCAGCAATTCAACGACTATAAGAGTAAGTATCTTGACATTACAGTCGGGTTTATAGAACCGCCTGTAATTCCATCTGTAGTTGCAGAAGACCCTGTTCCGTATGGGAACAGTCAGGGATTAGAGGATATAGATTTCTGTCTTGAACTTCTACATAGCGACATTATCAATGTGGCTTACATTCTTGAACTCATTGCAGAACTTGACCCATATAGCAATGATTATTCAGAGAAAAGGCAACATATCATTGACACAATGATTAAGGATGCCGGGATGCGAGGCAAAGCCAAACTCATTGATGGCTTTATTCGGAAAAATGTTGATGAAGATAAGGAAAACTTCATGAGCGGACGTAGTAAGGCTGATGGTACAAGTGAATTGGAAGAGCGTTTGAATCAATATATTGTATCTGAACGCAATAAGGCTGTAAAAGATTTGTCGGATGATGAACAAATTCCTACCGAGGTGCTGAATCTATACATAAAGGAGTATGACTATTTGCAAAAGGAACAGCCGGAAATCATACAAAAGGCATTGAAAGAAAAACATCTTGGTCTTATAAAAACAAGAAAGGCGTTGACGAGAATCATGGAGAGATTGCGTAATATAATAAGAACATTTAATTGGGAGTAAATACGTATATGGTAAAAACAAATGAACCCGGATATGTGTATATCTTGACTAATCCAAGTTTTCGTGAGGATTGGGTTAAGATTGGCAAAAGCGCACGCCCTGTTGATATACGTTCCAAGGAACTTGACAATACGGCAGTTCCGTTGCCTTTTGAGATACATGCAACCATTAAAACGGTTAAATATAATGAGGTGGAAAAACTCGTGCATAAGATAATCGACAATTTGACTGATTTTCGTATTCGTCAGAACAGAGAATTTTTTAATGTCGCTCCGCAAAAAGCATTGGAAATTTTTAAAGAAATAGCACAAACTATAGATGATGCCGTAATAACAGAATATGAGAATAATCAACCTTTGCGTAGCGATAACTTTATATCTCAATCTGTTCAAAATGAATTGCCAAGAAAATGTACTAATAGCAGAAAAGACTATACAAAATATTCACTTAATGGAGTTGGTTCTTATGGGAAAGGTAGATTAGCATTAGAAGTAGTTCGACTTTTTATCGAGTCTACCTCTGTTGATTATAAAGAGCTAATTAATTTGTTGCCTAAACACTTAGTTAAAACCGTTGAAGAAGTCGGAAATTGGAAACTTAAAACGTCAGATACGCATAAAAGATGGTTTGAAAAAGATATTCTTATGTCTAATGATGGTGTCAGGTTTGTTGTATCATCACAGCATGGTAAGAATAATATAGGTCGTATTTTAGAGTTTGCGAATAAATTTGGTTTTGTAATTAAAGAATTATAATAAATATGAGCGAAGAACTGCAACAGAAACTCCGTGACCAGCTTTGGGAGGTCGCAAATCGTTTGCGTGGCAATATGTCGGCAAGCGACTTTATGTATTTCACATTGGGTTTTATTTTCTATAAATACTTATCTGAGAAAATAGAAAAGTATGCCAACAATGCCTTGGTGGATGATGAAATAACCTTTAAGGAATTGTGGGAAATGGATGATACCGATGTAGTCGAGTTACAAGAGGAAGTAAAGAATCAATGCTTGGAAAATATAGGTTACTTCATTGAACCGAAATTCTTGTTTTCGTCCGTAATAGAGGCCATCAAGCGGAAAGAGAACATTTTACCTATACTTGAACGTTCATTGAAGCGTATCGAAGACAGCACTCTTGGACAGGACAGCGAAGAGGATTTCGGAGGATTGTTTTCAGATATAGACTTGGCTTCACCTAAATTGGGTAAAACAGCCAATGATAAAAATACACTCGTCAGCAATGTGCTTCTTGCATTGGACGATATAGACTTTAGCGTAGAGGCATCACAGGAAATTGACATCTTGGGTGATGCTTACGAATATATGATTTCGCAGTTTGCGGCAGGAGCCGGGAAAAAAGCCGGGGAATTCTATACTCCGCAGGAAGTTAGCCGTATTTTGGCAGAGATTGTTTCCATTGGACACCAGCGTTTGCGCAATGTATATGACCCTACTTGTGGTAGTGGCTCATTGCTTCTTCGTGCTGCAAGTATTGGAAATGCGGTTGATATTTACGGACAGGAAAAGAATCCGACGACCTACAACCTCGCCAGAATGAATATGTTGCTTCACGGTATCAGATTCAGCAATTTCAAGATTGAAAACGGCGATACGCTTGAATGGGATGTCTTTGGCGACACTCAGTTTGATGCGGTAGTCGCAAATCCTCCATTCTCTGCCGAATGGAGTGCTGCCGACAAATTTAATACCGATGACCGTTTCAGCAAAGCAGGGCGACTTGCGCCAAAGAAGACAGCAGATTATGCTTTTATCCTACACATGATTTATCACTTGAACGAAGGTGGTACGATGGCTTGTGTCGCTCCACACGGTGTTTTGTTCCGTGGTAATGCAGAAGGGGTAATACGCCGTTTCCTGATAGAGAAGAAAAACTATATCGATGCCATTATCGGTTTGCCGGCTAATATATTCTATGGTACAAGTATTCCGACCTGTATTCTTGTGATGAAGAAATGCCGTAAGGAAGATGATAATATTCTGTTCATAGATGCGAGCAAGGAGTTTGAGAAAGTCAAGACACAAAACAAACTGCGTAAAGAGCATATTGACAAGATTGTTGATACCTATCGCGAGCGAAAAGAAATAGAAAAGTACAGCCATCTTGCCACTTTACAGGAGGTTGCCGATAACGACTATAATCTGAATATTCCTCGTTATGTCGATACTTTTGAAGAGGAAGAACCTATTGACATTAAAGCTGTAATGGCAGAAATCAAGGAGTTGGAAGCCAAACGTGCCGAACTAGATAAGGAGATTGAAGTATATCTTAAAGAATTGGGACTGGTTGAATAATAGTGTTATGGCAGAGATAGATAACATCCCGGAAATGCGTCCTTCATTCGACAATATCCGCCGTCACGATGAGAGCGAAAATGAATATTGGAGTTCACGTGACCTATGCGCTGCTATGGGTTATTCGGCTTATTGGAAATTCCAAAAAGTCATAGACAAAGCAATCAAAGTCGCAGGCATAAAAGGAATGAATATTGATGAGCATTTCAACCAAGCGGTTGATATGGTGAAGATAGGCAGTGGCTCGTTCCGTAAAGTCAGTATCTTCCGCTTGTCACGTATGGCGTGTATGATTATTGCTGAAAATGCTGATGCAAAAAAAGTATTGGTACAACAGGCAAGAGATTACTTTTCTCAAACCATATCTACTAACGAATTGGTGCTTAACTCATATAGTTCCAATCTGTTACTGTATAAAACCGCACAAGGAGAAGTTCGAGTAGAGGTAATATTCAATAGTGAAACATTCTGGATGTCGCAAAAGCGCATGGCGGACTTGTTTGGGGTGGATGTACGAACCATCAACTATCATCTTGGACAGATTTATGAATCCAGTGAACTTACCAAAGAGGCAACTATCCGAAAAATTGGGATAGTTCAATCCGAGGGAGAACGAGACGTGGAGCGTACACCGTTGTTCTATAATTTGGATGCTATCATAGCGGTAGGTTATCGTGTCAATAGCTATCAAGCCACTCAGTTTCGTATTTGGGCTACGTCTGTTTTGAAGGAATTTGTCATTAAAGGGTATGCTCTTGATGATGAAAGACTAAAACAGGGAAAGCATTTTGGCAAAGATTATTTTGATGATTTGCTGGAGCGTATTCGTGAGATACGCACATCGGAACGCAGATACTACCAGAAGATAACAGACATCTATGCGGAATGCAGTGCTGATTACGACCCGAAATCGGATTGTACTAAATTGTTCTTCAAAATGGTGCAAAATATGATGCATTTGGCTGTGACTAATCGTACCGCTGCTGAAATAGTGTATGAACGTGCCGACTCTGAAATGCCCCATATGGGATTGACCACTTGGAAGAAAGCTCCCGATGGTAGAGTTCAGAAGTCCGATACGATTGTGGCAAAGAACTATTTGTCAGACAAAGAGATTTCCGAACTTAACGGCGTAACTAACGCATTCCTTGAATTTGCAGAGCTTCGTGCCCAACGTCACATTATAACAACGATGGAAGATTGGAAGCAACGTCTTGAACAGTTTCTTGGCACTATGGATTATAAGGCACAAGATACTGCCGGTAAAGTTTCACAAGAAGCAGCACGAGAGAAGGCGTATGGCGAGTACGAGAAATATAAAGTGATTCAAGACCGTTCTTTATCTCTGATTTCGACCGGTTTAATAATGGCGACAAATTGTTGCCGTTTTGATATTAACCCTGATAAAGAATAATGATTATGGCAAATAATAACGAAAATAAAATCCTCAATGTTCCCCATTTGAGATTCCCTGAGTTTAGTGGGGAATGGGTAACAAAATCAATAAACGATTTAGCGGTTGTTATTGGCGGTGGAACGCCTGATACTACTGTAAAATCATATTGGGATGGAGAAATACAATGGTTTACCCCTTCTGAAATAGGTAAAAATAAATATGTTGATTCAAGTTTGCGTACCATAACAGAAGTGGGGTTAAACAATTCCAGCGCAAAACTTTTGCCTCCCAATACGATACTTTTAAGTTCTCGTGCCACCATTGGAGAATGCTCATTATCTCTCAGAGAATGTGCTACAAACCAAGGTTTTCAATGTCTTGTATCTAAAAAATGCAATGTTGATTTTCTCTATTATCTGATACAAACAAAGAAGAAAGATCTAATCAGGAAGTCTTGTGGGTCAACCTTTTTAGAAATTTCGGCAAATGAAGTTCGTAAAATTCAAGTGTCAGTTCCATCTGATGTTGAGCAACAAAAGATAGCAGAGTTATTGTCGTTGATAGATGAGCGTATTGCTACTCAAAACAAAATCATTGAGAAACTGCAATCCTTAATTAAGGGACTAAACAATACGCTGCAATATGATACTGGAGGAAAATCTGTTTGTCTCGGAGATATTTTGTTGGAACGGTCGGAACGCTCACAAACGAATAATCAACATGAGGTACTGAGTTCCACTGTTAAGGGTATATTCTCTCAACGAGAGTATTTTTCAAAAGACATCGCAAGTGAAAACAATGTGGGTTATAAAATCATTCGGCTTCATGATGTTGTTTTAAGTCCTCAAAATTTATGGATGGGGAATATCAATTACAATGATAGATTTGAAATTGGGATAGTTTCTCCTTCTTACAAAGTATTTTCAATAGCAGATGGTTACGACAATCAGTTTGTGGCTGCAATGTTAAAGACTCATCGTGCCTTATACAGCTATATGATGGTATCAGAGCAAGGCGCAAGTATCGTTAGACGCAATTTAAATATGGAGGCTTTCTCGCAGCTTGTATTCAAAATACCTTCTCTTGATAAACAAAGAGAAATAGGCTATGCAATATCATTATTGAAGTCCCAATTAAAAACAGCGAATAAGATTATTAAAGCTTATACATCACAAAAGCAGTATCTGCTCCGTCAAATGTTTATATAAACATCTGGCGGAGTAAGTATTGCTTCAACCTATTATAAGAACCATTCAATGCAATTTGGCTTGATAATTTTCTTTCTAAAGATTGCATTAATTTTGCTATATGGCATTGAATGCTCTTGTTGGGAATTGGTAACCTTAAATCACTGAGAGTCGATAGTACTATATAAGGAGTGTTGCTTGAACTCTTTTCTATTGCAATTCTTTTGGGCAGCAATACTTTCAACGCCCATTTAATGTACTGGATATTTTCGGAGAATATATCTAACACATAAGTTCTTTGATAAGCATTAAACTTTCCGTGATAATAATTGATATATCCTAAATTAGCGCCATTACCAGAGATTAGTAAAGCTTCTGTATCAAAAGCAAAGCTATCAATTTTGAATGGTTGTTCTGCACAAGTAAAAATGGATAAATCCCATTATCTACCTGTGCATTTGCATCTAGTTTTCCTGTTGTAATTTGACAAATATCACCAAGTTTTACATATGTGTTTCCACTTGTTGATTCTTTAATGCAATGCTGTGCAATTCCCTTAATTAAGGATTGTTTGTGTTATAGGTCTGCGATTAGTAAACATTTGTTTGCACGAAAAGATTTGTTAGAAACTACTATATGCTTGTCGAATATTGCGACATTGAAAAATGGTTACGCATTCCAGAGTGGTAAGTATAATGCACTGGGCAAATGGAAAATCCTCACAATAACAAATGTGCCTGGCGAGCGATATATAAACGATGAAGATTGCAATTGCATAATCAACTTGCCGAACGATATACAAGACCACCAAGTATTAAAAGAAGGAGATATTTTAATATCTCTTACGGGTAATGTTGGGCGTGTTTCTCTTTGTAAGAATGGAGACTATTTACTCAACCAACGAGTTGGTTTGTTGCAACTTTCAAAAAATGTAAATCGAGAGTTCCTATATCAAATTCTATCTTCTCAAAGATTTGAGAATAGTATGATAGCTTGTGGTCAAGGTGCTGCCCAAATGAATATTGGTAAAGGGGATGTAGAAAGCTATGTGTTACCGTATTCCTCAAATGGTAATAACATTCTTTGGGTCGCAAAAATACTACACTCATACGATGAGCGCATCATTAATGAGCTACGAAGACTAACCTTGTTAACCATGCAGAAGCAATATCTCCTTACCCAGATGTTCATATAAACATCTGGGACAAAAGATAGTTCTTTTGCTTATTGAATAGTTTAAGTACTGATAACTCATTGTCGATTTTTACATCAATGCCTTGCAGTGTTGACGCAATTTCCATATTGCGACTATGTCCATAAATTGGAATCATTATTCCGCGAATAATATCAGCGTTGATATTGCTTTGTGTTCCAGTTTCAAGATACTTGTGGATGTAGCGATACTTAAAGTATGACAAGTAGTAGTACAGATAATCCAATAAACCTTTGTCTTTTAGTTGCATTGCAAACATTGCCTGGCTTGTTGTAGTAGGTATTTCATTTATAGTTACCAAGCCAACTGATGCGTACATTGACATTATTAAACTATACTTTGGAACTACCCATGCCGAAGAGTTTTCTAATCCACTTTGGCTCAAATGATTTTCTGTATATCGGACATACTTACCTTGTTTTGTTATATCGTTAATACTCAAGAATGGTATTTCTCCATTATAGTATTCTTTATTTGTGGAAGTCGGAGTACCACCAGCCTTGCCTTTTGAGAATAAAGTATCTAATCTACACCATCCATTAGGCTCTTGAGCAAATACCTGTTTACTAATCGCAGACTTTAGCTTTTTCAAATCCTCAATGATTTTGTTTGGGTGGCGATGCGTTCATCTATTAGTCGTAACAGTGTAGCTATTTTAGTTTGCTCCGCTTTGGATGGAATACCAACATAACACTCGGAAAAATTCTTTGTGCTGATGGAATAGATTTTTGTTCCCTGTGCTATTCGTCTAATCTGATTATGAAATGCAGATGACGAAAAAGCATATCCTTTGAAGCCGACAACAGTTTTATTTTTATTGTCTCGCCCATGAATTGTGTGTAAACCACAAACAATATCCTTATTATCAAGATTAAAAAACTCAATGGCTTTAGCAACCTCATTCGTATCTTCCGAAGCATCAGCAAAGGCTACATCTCCCTCTTTACACAATTCAAAGTTTTTAGGCATATTACCTTCTTTGACATTGGGTAGTTTATCTCTTCTCAAATCCACCATAGTAGGAAGCCCAACATGAATGAGTCCATAATGTAAGTTCATCATGGCTTTCTCCCCATATTCAAGTTGTTCCCAACTCAGAGAATTGGTTGAATAGAAATCCAATAGCTCAGACACTTTACATATTTCCCATTCCTCTATAAACTCTGGGAATCTCAAATGGGGAACATTGCCCATTATATTTCTCTAATTATAGGAAACCCCTAAAAAAGCAATTATGACAAAGAAATCAATTAGAGAAATTGCGATGGCTTGGCGAGAAGACAAGCGTCCGTATGTGAAGCAATCAACATTTGCAGCTTATATGTTGATTCTGGAAAACCATCTTTTACCATATTTTGGTGAAAGTGATGCGTTAAGCGAGAAAGCGGTACAAGATTTTGTACTACAAAAACTCAATGGTGGTATGAGTGTAAAATCGGTAAAGGACATTCTTATTGTGCTCAAAATGGTGATGAAGTTCGGAGTAAAACACGAATGGATGAATTATTCAGAATGGGACATAAAATATCCTACAACAGAAAAGAACAAGGAGCTGGAGGTGTTGACTGTAGCCCATCACAAGAAAATATTGGACTACATTCGTCAAAATTTCACATTCCGTAATTTAGGCATCTATATAAGCCTAAGCACCGGACTTCGTATTGGTGAAGTTTGTGCTTTACGCTGGAGTGACATTGATGTCGATAGCGGAACTATCAGCGTTCAGCGTACCATAGAGCGTATTTATATTATCGAAGGTGAAATGAAACATACTGAGCTGGTTATCAATACGCCTAAAACAAAGAACTCCTGCCGTGAAATTCCTATGAGCAAGGAGTTGCTTGCATTGGTGAAACCACTGAAAAAAGTGGTAAATGCGGATTACTACATACTCACCAATGAACCATTGCCCACAGAACCACGAACATATCGCAATTATTACAAACGGTTGATGGAGCACCTTGGTATCCCCAAATTGAAATTTCATGGGCTTAGGCATAGCTTTGCGACTCGCTGTATAGAAAGCAATTGTGACTATAAAACAGTCAGTGTATTGCTGGGACACTCAAATATCAGTACCACGCTCAATCTTTATGTCCATCCAAATATGGAACAAAAGAAACGTTGTATCGCCAAGATGTTCAAGTCGCTTGGCAAATAGCATTTTACTGGTATGTAACTTCTGTGCGATCATTTGGAGAAAAACGGTCTAAGTTAGCAAGTCCAAGTGAAAATGCACTAAGCTCAGTCATTGTTAAATAAAACGTAGAAGATGCCCGACATGTACCCGACAAGTTCAAAGAAAATAGCTATGTTGATTGAAGTATAGCTTGTATGCACTTTTAGTTCAAATGTCAAATCGCAGAACTATACAACAATTCCGTAACCACCGTAACAGTTACGGCGGTTACAGGATTGTTATAGCCTATGATACGACCAAACAAATGCCAATGATAGTTGCTTTCTAAAGATTCGTAAACTTTCAATTACGTCCATTTATCCAAAATCTTCGGTACGATTATAGCCATGGCAATCCCCAAAATTGCAATAAGAATATAGATAACGACTGCTTTCCATATCAACGCTGAATGCAATATTTCTGCATTGGCCACTATCATGCTGACGAAAAAAGAGATAGGGCTACCAGTATTATAATGGTGATATAAAATGTGGTAGCCGGAATATGGATGGCATTGTCGGCTTTCTTTATTCTCCGCTCGGCTTCCTTGCATTTGCTTTCAATCTGACTGAGAAAATCACATAGAAGCCTTGCGCCAAATTCTACTGCCATCTTCTGCATTTCTTCAGAAATGATAGGTTTACACTCTCGTATAGAGTTGGACAGATTTTTAACATCCGTTCTCAACTTGAACACGTTGTCATTCAGCTTGACAAGTTCTTGTGCATTGATATCGAGTAGGCGATTTTCTTCCTCCTGATATTCATTCTTAGGATTGGACTTTATGGATTCCGCTTCTGCCATTTCTGCGGAAAAATCAAATTTCTTCTTCATGCGCTTATCGTTTTAATCCTATTTTCGTTTTCTTTCCTAACGAACGACTGGCAGCACGAGCGCATCTGCGAGCCCATTGCAAATCGTCTTCGTCTTTATCTCTCCATGGAAGCTCGCTTTGCGAACCTCCGCCACCTCCGCCGGTTGCTACATTCGACGTATCAAGCAGTCCGACAAAAATAGCCACGGCCATATCAGCCAGTTCATGCGAGTTGGAAACGAACCTGTAATTAAATTCGTCGTTGAAACAGTCAAGCACTTTTTCCGGAATATAGAACTTGTGTTCCTTATCTTTATGGGTAAGGGTGTAGGGAATCATATCCGAATGGTCTGGGCGATATTGGGTGTAGTCAATAGGTGCAGCCTTATGTTCTGCTATTTGTTGAACCTCTAAGGGTGTATTGTTTCTAATGGCAATTGCTGGCTGATGGTACAGTTTCTCCCATGTCGCAGGAAGTTTCGAGACCATTAGGTTCCTGCCGACTCCCAATTCGGAAGCCTTGTATTTGGTATTCCCATGCACGAGTGCATATCCACGAAGAATACCCTTCTTGTCCTCTCTTTCATGGACGGTATAACCTTTCCGTATAAGAGCACTCTTGTATTCATCCCATGACCATGATGGCATTGCTTTCAACACCTCCATACAGTCCCGGTTCACTTGTGGAATGTTCCAATTTCGGATTTGCGCTGCAGTTGTCCAGCCTCGTTTCTTTGCCACTCGCTCGGCTGCACGTTGTGCACGAAGATGAATGTTATGGTCGTTGTTGATATTGCCATCTTCATCCAAACGGCAAATCGCAGCATGGAGGTGAGGGACTTCGCCTTTGGATTCCGTATGCAACCAAACTGAGTATTTGCTGCCCGCCAAATTGGTCGGACAGGAACGGACTTTTCCGTTCTTGCCAGTAATCACTTGTCTGTCGAACTCCTCGGCGAATTCCTGCCAAAGTGTTTGCCAATCTTCAATGTCATAGAATTGGGTATGTTCGGGCGATGGGCTCAACTCGATTCTGATTACAGAATTCTTTATAGGCCGATATTGGGATAAGGTCAACTGCATGGAGTTCCATATCCCCATAGCGTCTGGTTGAGAGGGTAACAGATTGTCCACTACTCGATAGATTTTCTCCGGATGTTTCTTGTGCTGTGATTCTCCGGTAATATAACGGAGGTCGTTTATTCCGTGCGATATTGCTTTGGCTTTTGCAATCATTCTTCTTTGGATTTAGGGTTAGACGGAATGTTGTTCTTCTCTTTTGCAGCATTCAAGAACTGGCAGACACTTTCGGCTACATTGCCAAGCTCCTTAAGCCAACCGACCATGAACGGAATCTGATTGAACATTATCATGCGTTGCTTTGTGGACATTCCATGAAGTGCAGATGTATATTTTACGAGGTCTGACCGACAATCGTCCAGATTCTGCAACAGAGCAGCTTCTTTTCTCGTGAGTCTTGCTTTGGGTTTGAAGTTATACGCGCGTGATAATATGTAGTCACTTACGGTCATGCCGCATTGTTCGGCCAGTGATTTTATATGTTCTTTCTGGCTGGGAGTGACTTTAGCTCCGATAAAGACGCTTCTTGTCTCGTCAGAGGAACTGGATGAATTTTCAATATTTTCTTTCATATAAATAGTTCTATAATGGTGAATAGGTGCGAGCTTGCGAGTACCGCACCGGCGGAGTCTATGAGCCGGCGAGAGCGCCAATGTACAACCGTAACGTAGTGAGGTTATACCTTGGCATATCTCGCAACAGTTACCTGTTGATACTTTCCGGCAAACCATATCGGATGTACATAGCGAACTGGCATCCGGATGGTATAAGATACATCTCTAAAAGAGGGGAGAGAATGAATGTTTTCAACTACTATCTTCACAACTTTGCTTTATCCTTATATGTATGCCCCGATAATAAAGTAAAGTCAAACTTAGTAATGGTATTCGGGGTTGATTTGATACTCTTTCCCCACTTTTATTACCATGCGTTTGTTTCTGAGAAAAGTAGCGACCTTGACCGCTTTGTTGTGACCGAGATTTACGTCTTGCAATCCATACCCTATTTTCAGTCGTTCCAGATAGTCATTGTAGTTGCTGATGTTGCCGTTTGCAAAGGCGGCATCCAACGCAGCCTGATGTACATTCTCAGGGATTTCCTTGTACGGTTCAAACGGCTCTTTGGTTGGTCGTCCGATCTTTTTCTCTTTGGGCAGATAGGACTCTACCAGTTCGGGTATGGCTTCCTCGTTTATGCGGAAAGCGAAAGGCTCAAACTCACGGTCACGGATATGGACGGCTTCGACCACGCTTACAGTCTTGTCCTCTTTATCCACTTCGATCTGCATGATGGTTTCCGCTTTGTTGTTAAGTTCCGTGCCGATGTGACCACGGGCATGTTCATCATTCTTGTTCTGATGCAAGACGGTATGAATATGGATTTGCCTGTCATCCGTCCACTGCATGAATTTGGAGATTATATTGGTGGCTTCATTCGGAGAATTGATGTCATACATAAAATCCCTGATGCCATCTATAATGACCAGACCCAAATTCGGAATTGTGCCAATGGCCTGTTCGACTATTGCAAGTCTCATTTCGGGAGAATATTTCCGCAGACCTAACATAACCAGATTGTCAGAATCGGCATCCTTTGGTAGTCCTGCCAAACATAGAATGCGTTG
>ENA-OQJP01000281-OQJP01000281.1-human-gut-metagenome-genome-assembly--contig:-NODE-281-length-16775-cov-2.628063_pt1 | contig 16775 bp, 18 predicted proteins | sample MGYA00242611_ERZ504778 | MGnify/ENA primary metagenome ERZ504778 (study PRJEB26092, sample SAMD00036349) | human gut metagenome | host: Homo sapiens | study: EMG produced TPA metagenomics assembly of...
TCTTTTCTTGGAGTTTTTCTTTGCAACAAGGCGAATATTTGCGACCTTTGTTGCGAGGTTAATTGTTTATACATATGACAAAACAAAGTTAGTTAATCTCAGGGAGACTTCGGTCTCCTTTTTGTTTTGTCAGTTGAAACCTTTGTTGCGGGGCGCTCAACGGGGGCGCTGGCGGCGCGCCCCCTTGCCGCTTGGCTTCCCCCGCCGGAGGAGTTGGAGAGAGGAGATTCCTGATCTAAAGTTTTGCACTTCGATTTGGAATCTTCAGTCTTTCCACATACTGTACCACCAATAAAAATAGTATAAGAAAGGCTTGCAAAAGGCTTCCTGCCGATAGTAACTTAGTGGCATGAACCCATTAATAAAAACAATGCATACCATGAAAAAAAGCATTATGAAATTTATCCTCTTTCTACTAAGAAACCGGAAGCATGACAAACCTGCCCGCGTGCAAAAATGTAACCTGACAGAACAGGTAAACCGCTTTTTGCAAACCAGTTACCTCTTCCGTTACAACCTGCTGACAGACGAAACCGAATACCGCCCCGCCAATGCCGCAGACAAAACGTTTGTCACCATTGGCAAACGGGAACTGAATACCCTATGCCTCGAAGCCCATGCCCGGGGAAATTCTATGTTGGGGACAAAAGATATCAGCCGTTTTCTTTTCTCCAAACATGTACCTGAGTATCATCCTTTCCTGCTTTATTTTGAACAGCTTCCCGTTTGGGATGGCATCGACCGGATAACCCGACTGGCCCAACGCATCTCGTCCGAATCATATTGGATAAACGGTTTCCATACATGGATGCTCGGTCTCACTGCCCAATGGACCGGACAGACCGGAAAGCATGCCAACAGCGTGGCTCCCCTACTCGTCAGCATCCGACAGGGCTGCCTGAAATCCACATTCTGCAAAAGTCTGATGCCCGACAGCTTGTCCCGCTACTATTCGGATGAAGTGGAGCTTACCTCACGGAGCAATGCCACCCGCAAAATGTCGGAAATGGGACTGCTGAACCTCGATGAATTCGATAAATATTCTCCAGGAAAAATACCACTGCTCAAAAAACCTGATGCAAATGGCGGATTTAAACCTTTGCAAGGCATACCAAAAGAATTTCCGTAACCTGCCCCGTATCGCTTCTTTCATCGGCACGAGCAACCGTTTCGACTTATTGTCTGACAACACCGGTAGCCGCCGTTTTCTCTGTGTAGAGGTAAAGGATAAAATTGATTGTACCTGCATTGAGCACAAGCAAATCTATGCACAACTGAAACAGGACTTTCGGATGGAGCACGCTATTGGTTTTCGGCCGAAGAAGAGGAAGAGCTCCAAGAGCACAACCTCATCTTCCAGCACCGCAATCCGGCAGAAGAAGTACTACGCAGTTGTTTCCGTCCTGCAACATCCGAGGACCCAAAAGAAAAAATAAGAAATCTCTCCGCTGCCGACATCTTCAAAGAACTGAAAAAACAAAACCCTGCCGCCATGAGGGGAAGCAACCCGAACAGTTTTTCGCAGCAACTCGTGCCTGCCGGTTTTCTGCGAAAGCACGGACGCTATGGAAATTTCTATCCGGTAGTGTCTCTGACATAAAAAAATGAAGTGCTTATCTGTTATGGTCCTCCCAACCAAGGGTTCACCCGCAAAGCCTGATGAATAGGGAGATGTGAAGGGAGAAAGGAGAATATGCCACACGGACAGTCAGAGGATAACAGTTAATTTTTCCACAAAGAATATCAAAAAATACTATAAAATTTACGATATATCATGTATTTTTGTGTTCGATAACGGGTGAGAATACCTCATTACGATTATCAGCCTTACTACATTTAATAACTATAAAAAACAAACTTATGAATCTAAAAAGACTTGCAAAAAGAGCATTGGCTACTCTGTCGTTGAGTATGCTATGCTTAATCGCCTTTGCACAAGGTCACCAAATCTCAGGTACCGTAATCGACGGTACAGGTGAACCTATTATCGGTGCAAACGTATTGGAAGTAGGTACGACCAACGGTGTAATTACCGATATTGACGGTAATTTCAAACTCAGCGTACAGCCCAATGCAAAAATCCAGGTATCATTTATCGGTTATATCACGCAAACCGTTACAGTGGGCAGCCAAAAGAACATTAAGGTAACACTGAAAGAAGATGCGCAGGCATTGGATGAAGTGGTGGTGGTAGGTTACGGAACAATGAAGAAAACCGATGTGACAGGTTCCTTGGCTTCGGTTTCTGCCGATAAATTGGCCGCCCGTGGTGCGCTCCGCGTAGAAGATGCTCTGCAGGGATCTGTTCCGGGAGTCAACATCACGGCAACCAACAGTCGCGCCAATGGTAAATTCAGCATGCAAATCCGCGGTCAATCTTCCATTAACAATTCAAACGGTCCTCTTTACGTAGTGGATGGTATGGTAGTCTCTTCTATCGACTTTCTGAACTCCGAAGATATCGAACGTATCGATGTGCTGAAAGATGCTTCTTCCACAGCCATCTACGGTTCGCGTGCATCCGAAGGAGTGATTTTGATTACCACTAAAGGAGCCGGAGCCGGACAAAGCAAAGCCCAACCGGTAGAAATTACATACGATGGTTACTACGGTATCCGAAAAGTAGCCCGCATGCCCAAATTCATGGAGTCTACGGAATGGATGAACTACCGCTTTGCCAAATATACAACTTCAAGCGGTCCGGATGAAACGGGACATATCAAATATATAATCAAAGATGCAGACTTGCAGTCTGTATTCCAGAATGGCACTGAGTGGAAAGAGTCGCCTTTGTATACACGGTGGATGAATAATGAAAGTTATGATTGGGCAGACCAGGTGTTGCAGACCGGTTCACAACAAAACCACTTCATCAGTGCAAGCGGTGCAAGCGAGAAAACATCCTACCGCTTGGGCGCTGGTTATCAAGGCGAAGAAAATGTTTTCAAGAAAACAGCTATGACCGCTTCAACATCAAAGCTGCTTTCGACAGCAAATTATCTAAAGTAGTGGAAGCAGGTATGTCGGTCAATATGGTATACGATGTGCAGGATGACTGGATTACCGATTCTTCCAATGCGTATTCTCCTTACAACAATGCTTTCTGGTTTGCTCCGGTCATTTCTCCGTGGGATGAAGACGGAAACCTGTTGGCCAGACCAGCAAAAGTGGGCAATATGTCTTTAACATCTACTCCGTCTCCATTGGTTGATTTGGATATCGATGCTTACGAAAACCAGACCCGCAAATTCCATGTGTTCGGTAATGCTTATCTCCGCTTCAATCTTATGAAAGGACTGAAATTCACAACGACTTTCTCTCCCAACTTCTACCATGGACGTCAAGGTATCTTCATGGGTACCGGCGTTTCGGACAAATATCCTGACGGAACGGCATATTACCAGAATAAAAAGCAAAACTATGCATCGGTTGTCAACACAGACCGGATGGACTGGACATGGGATAACCAGATTGATTTCACCAAGACCTGGGGCAATCACCGCTTGGGAGCTATGGGATTATTCTCCATGTATAGAACAGACAAAGAGACTTATACCCAATCCGTTACCGATATATCAGACGACAGATTGTCTTATCATGCCATGGAAAAAGGTGCCAAAAACCAGGCTACCAAGTCCTCGTATACCGAATCGTCCATGGTTTCCGTAGCTGCCCGCCTGAACTACGCCTACAAAGAACGTTACATGGCCACAGTTACCGTACGTGCCGATGCCTCTTCACGCTTCGCAAAAGGCAACCGCTGGGGATGGTTCCCCTCTGCCGCCCTAGCATGGAGAATGTCTGAAGAAGATTTCCTGAAAGATGTGGAATGGTTGGATAATCTGAAACTTCGCCTGTCCTATGGTATTACCGGTAACAATAATGTAGGAGATTATGCTACAAGCTATTACACATCGGGACCATCTTATGCTGTAATCGGCGGTAATGAATTCCAAGGTTATTACGGTAACGGAATCATTGACCAAGCCCTGATGTGGGAGAAAATCAAGGAATTCAACTTCGGTGTGGACTTTGCAGTATTGCAGAACCGGATCAATATAACGGCAGATGCTTATCGCCGCCTTGCCGACGGACAAATCATGAAATCAACAGTGCCTTTGGAAACTGGAGAAAGCAGTCTGACAACCAACATTGGCTCTGTTCAGAACGCCGGTATTGAGTTGGGCGTCAACTTCGGAGTTATACGCAACCAGAACTTTACATGGGATGTCAATGTAGCATTCGCACGCAACTGGAGTAAAATCAAAGAACTGCCGAGCGGAGACGATGTCAGCAACAACTGGTTCATAGGCGAACGCCTGAATGTACTGCGCGACTACACCTATGCAGGTGTAATTACGGCGGACGGAGTCACGATGCACACTATCAATGGAGACAAACACTATACATTACAGGAAGTGTACGACAAATATGGTCCCAAGAGTCCCAATAAACTGAAATGGTACGAAGGCCAGATGGCTGTAAACGACTGGAACGATGATGGAAAAATCAATGACGAGGACAAGCAGATTTTATGGATGCACCGACCCTAAATGGACCGGTAGCCTGAGCTCCACAATGACCTATAAAGGCTTCGACTTCTCGTTTATGCTTTTACACCAAACAAGGACAATGGTCACGCAGTTATTTCCACGAACAATACATGGATATCAGCGACCGTGGCCGTCAAAAGATGAGTTTCGATTACTATATCCCAGCAGGAACTCCGGTTTTGGACAAGGCAACAGGAGACATCACTTACTTGGAAACACCGCATATGGGTGCTTACCCCTATCCTAACAATTATGAAAAAACCGGTGGCGGTTACTTCAGTAAAAGCAGCTCGGGAGTAAGATACCAAAAAAACGTCTTTTGTAAAGGTTAAAAACATCACTTTAGGTTATACTTTCCCCGAAGAAGTGGGATGAGCAAAATAGCCGTTAAACATTTACGCCTTTACGTAAACGTACTTAATCCGTTCTGCTTCACCGGCTACGATGGTTTCGATCCGGAATGGGCAAGCGCAAACCTGACTGACGGCGGACCGGCTTCCGTAACCTACCAGATTGGTGCAAATATCAAATTCTAACCAGTAAAACATATAAGTAATATGAAACTATATAAAAAACTATTATACACAATGTGCATGGCTGGCTCTATCACATTGACCGGCTGTGACGATTTCCTCACACCTGACAATAAAAGCGCGGTAAAATGATGTGGAATATTTTACCACTTCTGCCGGTTTACAAGCTCTGACATACGATGCATACGCCCAACTGAAAAATATCTTTAACAGCAGTGATGTAACCGCTTATTTCAACTCCGGAACAGACTTGTATCAGGATGGACGCAATGATATCAGTGCAGCTCTTCACCGTTGGTCTAATTTTACTCCTGAAAATGGGACTGTAAAAAACTTCTACACAGATTGCTACGATGGAATACGTTCATGTCTTGCCATTCAGTACTATGCTGCACAATCAACGGTGAGTGAAGATATAAAACAAAAAACATTGATGAAGGCCGTTTCATCGAGTGTTTGTATTATTACTTGCTGGTCAATAATTTTGGCGGCGTTCCTTTAGTAACCGAATATGCCAAACAGGCCGGTGAAATCAAAGAACAGCCCCGTGCTACGGCAGAAGCAGTATATACGCATATCATCACAGAACTGACCAACATTATCGACAATAACAAATTGGTTGCTTCTTCTGCAACAAAAGGAGGAGGGGAAGCCAGCATAGAAGCCGTTAAGGCATTGCTGGCAAAAACTTACTTGTCTGCTGCATGGGACTTAAAGAAAGATGATTACTTTACCAAAGCGGCAGCCTATGCCGACGAAGTTATTGCCGGACGCAAACTGACAACCGAATTCGCCAAATTATGGGCTGCCGACCGTTCCGGAGATGACAATGAAGAGTTTATCTTCGATGTGGAATACGATGCAGAAAACCAGCATGACAAAAATGACGGTAATCGTTGGCAGAGTTTCTTTTCCAACTATTACGGGGGTAGCGAAGAAGGCATGAAAAATGGTAGTTCATCTTTCATACCTTACATGCATGCATTGAGAAATTTTGAAAAAGGAGACAAACGCTACGATGCAACTTTCATGAAGACCCTACTGGTCAAGAAAGAATGGGATATCAAGAACGGATTTAAAGATGAAAAAGGCAAGCCTATCGGCGACTATTTCTCTTTCTACAAAAATGGCGGTAAAGCTGACGGCAAAATGGTAGGAGTGTATTATCCGGCTTATTGGGAAAGTGACGCTGCTTCCGTTGCTGAGTGGCGTGCCAAAGACCCGGAAAACCGGAAAACACATTTATCATTCCACAAAATGATAAAACAGCCAAAATGGAGCCAATGTCCACTTACGTAAAAGACCTGGCAGAATATCCGGACGGGGTTATTGCCAAATATGATTTTGACGATGCCTCCACGCAAAAACTCAGTTGGTCTGTACAGCCTTGCCGGAAATTTGACGACAGCCAAACCGCTGACTATAATGCCGGAAAGAGTTTCCGCGACCTCCACGTAATCACACTGCCGGAAATGTTTTTCGTAGCAGCCGAAGCTTACTACAAATTGAATGATCCCAAAGCTTTGGAGCGTTTGAATGTTGTACGTGAACGCGCCGGTTTAACAGCTGAAAATAATATTGATTTGGACATCATATTGAAAGAGTCGGCCTGCGAAATGTTTGGAAACGGTTATCGTCGTATGGACCTTCGTCGTACCGGTAAATTGGTTGAATACAACGACAAATACAATCCGCATATGATAGGTACAGCCGCTGCTACCATAGGAGAAAAATTATTATGGCCTATCCCACAAGCAGCTATCGATGCCAACGGCCAGTTGAGTATGGAAGACCAAAATCCTGGATATTGATTATTGCTTCCGTTTTCTGAATAATATTCACTAAAAGAAAGATGAATTCCGAAGTATCAGAATTTCGGAATTCATCTTTCTCTTTTTACAACTTACTCATCTTCCTCTCCCCACAAATCCTTATCCGAAGGAGCCTTTTTTATATTCCAGACTATTATCAAGCCAATAACCAGCAAGCATATCAAATATATAATCATAGACTTTGTTTAGTTTTCAAATAATTCAAATACAACAAGACTCCAATAGTTTATGTTCATTCTGAACACGAATAATGGTTTATTTCAGCACTTTATCCCGATACTCCGTGGGTGTCATTCCCTTTTTCTGCTTGAAACACTTACTGAAATAACGAGGGTCATTGATACCCACCATATAGGATATTTGCGTCATGGAATACTCACCGGTGGCTATCAACTGAGCTGCACGGTTGATACGCATTTCCTTAATGAACTCGATAGGCGCCAGTCCGGTCAAGGTTTTCAACTTCTTGAAGAATACGGAACGGCTCACGGCAAGTTCCTGCACAAAATCATCTACTACCAAGTCACCGTTATCCATGTTCTTCTCCATCAGTTCTATAAGTTTATCCATAAACTTACGGTCGTTGGGAGACATTGCCGCAGATTTATCCGTTTGAGGATTATCCTGGACATTACCGATACTCTGTTCATCGGCAACAGCTGCAACCGCTCCTGCCTGCATCAAGTTCTGGCGGTACAAAGTTTGCAGTTTCTGCCGCTGGGCAAGCAAGTTCTTTACACGTGCTTTTAAATAGGTGGCGCTGAAAGGTTTGGTTATATAATCATCAGCACCGTACTCCAATCCTTCCAACTTACTTTCGATGGACGACTTCGCCGTAAGCAACACAATGGGAATATGGCTGGTAGTCATATCAGCACGCAATTCACGGGTCATGGCGATACCGTCTTTTTCCGGCATCATCACGTCGCTGATAATAATATCCGGCAGAAACTTCAACGCCTTATTCAGCCCCTCCATACCATTGGCAGCCTCTACAATGCGATACTCGGAAGCGAAGATGCTGCGCAGGAAAATACGCAGTTCGGAGTTATCTTCTACCAGCAGCATCAAATCTTTGGATGCATCTCCACCGCCTTTTTCCTGAGAACCCGTTTCCGGTTGTGAGGGCTGCGCGTCTTCCGTATCCGCCGTTTGCCGGTGATAAGCCTCCAGACCAACTGTTATATCGTCCTGCATAAATTCCACCGATTCGTCATACTGCTCCTTGCCTTTCATAAAGTCAATCTTGAAGCAACTGCCTTCTCCCAACTTACTATCTACCGTAATCAAAGCTTTGTGCATCTCCACCAGTTCTTTTACCAATGACAAACCGATGCCGGTGCTTGGATTGAACAAATTACGGTCTACCAGATTCTCAAAACGGACAAAAATAGATTTCTTCTTGTTCTCGGCAATACCGATACCCTGGTCCTGCACGCCAATAGAAACGGTTTCCTCGTCCTCATGGATAAAAACCTTTATCATTTTTCCATTCGGAGTATATTTGAAAGCATTGGAGAGCAAGTTGAAAATAATCTTTTCATATTTATCGACATCCACCCACAGATAAAGTTCGGGCTTTTCCGTTTCGAACAAAAAGTCAATGTGATGCTCCTCGGCCACTGAATCGAAATTCTCCATTATCTTGCGGGTAAAGGCCACTACATTGACACGCTGCACCTGCATCTTCATTTTTTTGTTCTGAATCTTACGGAAGTCGAGTATCTGATTGATGAGACGCAACATTACGATTTGTGTTGCGCTCCACAACCTGTAACTGTTCACGGGCATCCGCCGGCAGTTGCGTATGCTCCAGCACGTATTCCACCGGACCTGAAATCAGGGTTAAAGGAGTACGCAGTTCATGGGAAATATCTGTAAAGAAACGTAATTTCATATCTGTCATATGCTGTTCCACAACAACTTCGTGCTTCAGACGATAAATCGTAAACAAGATATAAACAGCCGTTATTATAATCAACAGAACAAACAGGACATACAGGAAATAGGCAAAAGGAGTTTCCCAAAAGGAAGGAAGCACTTCAATATCAAGCAAGCGCATGTTATCCGTCCATACTCCATCGGCATTGGTGGCACGTACCTTAAACACATAATGCCCTTTGGGCAGGTTGGTATAGGTGGCGGTACGCTGCTTGCCGACATAGTTCCAAGATTTCTCAAATCCCTCCAGAATATAGGCATACTGTATTCCGGCAGGTTCCGTATAGTCAAGTGCGGCAAAACGAATCGTGAAAATATTTTCCTCGTGCGAGAGTTGCAATTCACGGGTATCATCCAAACTCTCTTTCAATATATTTTTTCATCCGGCACAACGTCTTCATTGGCTATAAGCAATTTGGAAAACACTAACGGCGGTACATATGTGCTCTTCCTGATAGAATCGGGATTGAACAGCAAGACGCCGTTGCTCGTACCAAACAGCAAGTCTCCCCACGAAGTATAGGCCGATGCCGCTTCGCTGAAGCGGACATGAGGCGAGACATGACCGTCTGCATAGTTTTCAAAACGTTCTTCTTCTGGAATAAATTTGCTGATGCCATTCTCCGTACTCATCCAAAGATTACCCCTGTTATCCTCACGTATGGAGAGCAATATATCCGAAGGCAATCCCTCGGCCACGCCATACGACTTGAATATTGCGTTGCCGGCAGCATCTATAGTCTGCAACTTATTCAGCCCGCCGCCGAAAGTAACCAGATAAAGTTCGTTCTTCCGGGTAGACAGAATATAGTGCACATCGTTATTACTCAAGCTGTTTACATCGTTCTGCACACGTACATAGTGATGAAACACTGCATCTTCGGGCTTCTTAAAATCACTGTTTACCATTAATGCGCCGACTGTAGTGGCAATCCATATATTTCCGCGATGGTCACCTGTAACGAAGCGTACTTTATGGCAATTATCTATAGGGAAACCTTTCAGGTTGTTACGGTGGTTAACAAATATCTCCCGTCCGCCACGGTTATGGGTGAGGTAGTTGATTCCTCCTCCAAAAGTGGCAACCCAGATACGGCCTTTCACGTCCTCATAAACACAATATACATTGTTGTCACTCAGGCTGTAGATATCATCCCTACTATGGCAATAGCGGGTCAGTTTATAATGTCCTCCACCCTGAGGCCGGGCTTTTACCAATCCCTCACCCTTGGTGGCAATCCAAATGTTGTGCTTACTGTCTTGAAATATGCAATAAGTATTTCCCTTTAACGGTATCCCCGCATGTGATATCGTACCTGTCTCCGTGAAGTATCCCAGTTCCGTGCGATTCTTATCGTAAATCCTTATTTTGCCGTCTTTCAGTCCCACCCAAAGATTATGCTCCGTGTCTTCGCAAAGAGCACGCACCTCATTGCTCAATGATTCATACCGATGAGGTTCCGGCGTCATCATACTGAAAAAGGAGAGCGGAAAGTGATTTTCTCCAGTCCCTTGGAATGGGTGCACATCCACAGATTGCCTTGCCTGTCGGAAAAAGCAGAATGGATTTTATTGGAAAAACGCCAGTCGGTATCCGAAAAGCCGTTATAGAAAGGACGCAGGCAATTAGCAGCCTTATCGAAACGCGAAAAACCTCCGCCATAGGGATGCACCCAAACAGAACCGAAAATATCTTCGTGCACGTGAAAAGCCGGACGGGAACGGTCGGTAGATGTAGGCTCTACCGGGATTACTTCCGTTTTCAGCACTTTTGTCCTTGCATTAAAATGTGCAACGGTTCCCGCAATATCCTGCCCGAACCATACTTCCGAGTTTCTGTCTATATAAATGGAGTGAACAGGAGCACCCGGCAGACGGGAAGCCGGATAATGAACAGTTGTCTTAGCGGGCGTATTGTAAGTAAAAAATCCGTCTGTCTCTGTAACCATTATCAGATTATGTTCGTCAATCTTTCCTACAGCCACGATATGTGAGGCACAAGGCAACTGCAATAACAGAAAACCGGCCGTTTTTCTTCTGATAACGCCATACGCGTCCGCTATCCGACCCGAAAAAGATTTCATTTCCACATTCCTGGGCTGTATAAAAATTTGGCCGCCTTTCTCTTTCTTCAATGTTTTCTCTACGAAAAAGGACGTAAGGGCACCACTTCCGGCAGCAAGCATCCCCAGCCCGTTGTCAGTCAGCATCCACTCATTTCCGGAAGCATCCTCATAAACATCATATACGCGTGCGGCCGGGAACAAACCGTTATCAACTGAATACATCTCTGGCGAAAGGCGAAAACTCTCCGGATCGGTCTTGATGCGGATAGCCCCTTCTTCCTCCGAAAGCAACCAGACCGAACCGCAAGGCAATACCTTGATTGAAGTTACCACAAACCTGCTTCCTTCTTCTTTCATGGCAGGAACATGTTCAAATACTTCGGTACGGGGATTAAAACGCCAAGCCTGATTGTCGTAAGTGAGCAGCCACAGAAAGCCGTACCGGTCTTCGTACATATAGTCCACCCGGTTGTTTGTCAGGTTAATGCGGTTATCAAACTTTGCCTTATAAGTCCTGAAATCATACCCATCGAATTTATTGATGCCATCCCAAGTGGCAAACCACATATTTCCCTTTCTGTCTTGCAGAATATTCATGACAGTATTCTGCGAAAGTCCCTCTTCGGACGAATAATGGGTAAAGACACACTCCGGCTGTGCTCCGGACGGTAACGCAAATACAAACAATAAGCCTATGACCAGATATAGAAGTTTTCTCATAACATATTCGTTCTGTGGGGTAAAGATACGCATTTCGCCGAAAATATCGTATATTTGTCATTATTTTAAATACCACTATGAAACCAAGCGTTATACTTTATGCTGTTTTCCTTACCGTAAGTCTGGGTATAAAGGCTCAACAAGTTGATACGGTAAGTTATGAAGTGACAAAGAACATGCCCGTTTTCTACGAGCAACTGAAACAGCAACTTACCTATCCCGCAGCATGGGGAAAGTCTACCACAAAAGACTTTGGGAAATGGAGAATCGAAACACGAAATATAGTGATGGAGTGCATGCAGAATCTGCCACCTGCTCCCTCGAAATACGATATGTCTGTCGTCGGAACAGAGCAGCGGGCGGGATATGAAGCCCGCAAGATATGGTTTAATGTTTCGGAATGGTCCCGCATACCGGCTTATTTATTGGTTCCTGACGGAAAGGGGCCTTTTCCGGCTGTGATAATGCTGCACGATCATGGAGCACACTTTTCCATCGGCAAAGAGAAAATGGTACGTCCTTTCGGAGTCTCTCCGGGAAAATATCGGCTGATGCCGAAGATTGGGTGGTCCGTTGTTATGACGGACAATATACCGGAGATACTTTGCACAAAACGGTTACGTAGTACTGTCTATCGAGCCCTGTTTTGGGGAGAACGCGGACGAAAGGAAGGAGTAAGTTATGACGGACAGCAGGCACTGGCTTCCAATTTCATGCAAATGGGGGCATCCTGGGGGGCTTTTATCAACATGGATGATGTGCGTAGTGCCGAGTTTCTGGCTTCACTGCCAATGGTAGATAAAAACAGGGTCGGTTGTTTGGGATTCTCGATGGGAGCCTACCGTTCCTGGATGCTGGCTGCGCTGACTGATTGTATAAAAGCATCCGCTTCCATCTGCTGGATGAATACCACAGAGCATCTGATGACGCTGACTAATAATCAGAATAAGGGCGGTTCCGCTTACTCCATGCTTATTCCAAACTTAAGGCGTTATCTGGATTATCCGCATACAGCAAGTATCGCATGTCCTAAACCCGCCCTTTTCTTCAATGGAAGCAAAGATAAGTTATTCCCGATAGAAGGAGTAAGAGATGCGTATCAAACGATGCGAACGGTATGGAACAGTCAACATGCCGGTGACAGGCTTGTGACTAAAATATGGGATGAGAAGCATTTCTTTAACAAAGAGATGCAGGAAGAGGTATTGGAGTTCTTTAACAAAGAAATGAGAAATAAAGATTAACGGTCAGTGATAACCTTATTAATAACAATCACTGACCGTTAACGGCCAATCGCTATTTCAGGTGTCTTTTTATCCAAAGTAAATGCCCATACTCCGTAGCTTCAGATGTCCAGTGTTCGTTAATAGGAGTGATTAGCGCTTCTTTTGGGCAATTCAACACATTATATACGATATAACTGGTAGTGGGCGGACAAGTATCATCATTGTATCCCCAAGTCATGTAAGTAGGAATTTTTATCCGGCGGGCAAAGTTTACTACATCATAATAAGCCATTGTATTCAGCTTATCGGCAGTATCCATACCTGCTACACGGAAGAAATGCGGATAACCTCCCGCTCTGCCAGCCTTATAGCCTGCCATATCGCTTAAAGCCGGATGATTGGCTACACACGCAGTTACCCGTGTATCCAGTCCGGCGGTAATCAATGCCAAAGCACCTCCCTGGCTACCCCCTTGCACAATGACATTCTTACCGTCCCATTCGGGTAAAGAAGTTAGAAAGTCAATACTGCGGACACATGCCAGATAAACGCGTCTCATGTAATAATTATCCTTATTATCCAGTCCGTTTGATAAATACCCGTTCTCTCTGCCGTTGAACGCATTACTGATTTCCTTGAACTCCGCTTCGGACATCTCCGGATTGAGTCCATGTATCTCCATCTCAAAACGGATACATCCCTGCTCTGCATAGTATTTATGACGAAGAGGGGCTTTGATGGTTTTGATTCCTGCACCCGGCGGGCAAAGTACTACTGGACAAGCACCTTTCTGCATATTCCGGGGACAGGTTAAATAGCCGTAAATACTTTGTCCCCGATTGTTCAACTGTAGTTTAACCAAGTAACAGTCTATCTTGTCGGTAGAATACTTTTCAACCCGCTCTTTCGTATACAACAAAGGGAAAGTTGCAATTTCAGACTTACTCTTATCCCAGAATTCATCGAAATCGGCAGGCATCTTCGTATAAGGTTGAAGTTTATCGGTGAGAAACCTACCTTTACATGATGTTTATAAGTTTTTCCAGTCGATAGTAGCCTGTAAACGGCAATCCCGGAATCCGGGTTGCTTCATTGTGCCGATAGTAACAACGGCTCTACCATTCTTCAACGTAACAGAGCCTTTCGTATCCGAAGGCATCATGTCATCTCCAAGTTCATAACAGACAGTTACACCATCCTGCGGGATGCCGTACTTATAGAATTGTACTTCTACGGTAGCTTTCTCCCCTGTCTGATAGAGCCAATCGGCATGATTGGGTACGGTAACCCAAAGTACATCGCTCCTGTAAGGATAATTTTCCGCACTGGCAGTCAATGCCAAACCCAATAGCAGAGTAAGAACACCCAATATTGTTTTATTCTTTACCATGTCAGAATTGTTTTATCAATCAACGTTTAATGTTTACCAATGCATTGCCGTTAGCAATCGGATTCCAACCGTCAGTACCGGCAAGAACGGACTCTATTTCATATCCTTCCGTATCTTTCAACTGATGGGAGAAAGCAGCGCGTGCTTTAGGATTAGCACCCGGGCCATAGCTGTCATACTCTGCATAGAAAACGGTTTTCTCAGCATCTTTCTTATTCCAGTTATGCCAACCGACCGGAAGAATATGCTTTCCTAAATCGCAATGAATGAACACAGCCTGAGCAAAAGGACGCCACGGACGGGACAAATAAACATTCTTCACGTTGGCATCCGCTGTTAATTTGCAGTCATAAAATACATAGCCGTATTTCTGTCCTTCATCGGTAGAAGGAGCCGTGACATACCCGTCACGTTTACTATGAATATGGCAACGGTTGAATACCGCCGTAGACCAACCGAATATAAAATCGACCGTACCCTCTATATAACAATCTTCATAATACTGCCTCACTCCCTTCCCATACGTATAGAGTGTATCTTGAAATCCGAGAAAACGGCAGTTCTTGAAATAAGCACGGTCGGCACTGACAAAACAGGCAACCGCCTGCCCTACCGGACCGGATGTATTCTCGAACGTGATATTCTCCACATAAAAATCGGGCGCATAGATATAACAGGAAGATGAACCGGACGTACCTTTGTTCTCTCCAAAGAGATTCTGTTTATTGGCATAGTCGTCATAGGATATGACAGCTCCTTCCTGTCCTATCAAAGAGATATTAATCTTACTTTCGGGCACAATCAGTTTTTCTTTATATACGCCTTTACGCACCAATATCGTGGTGCGTACATTTTTACGGAAATCGGGTACGGCATTAATAGCTTCCTGTACAGTAAAGAAATCGCCACTGCCATCCTGAGCTACCACGAAAATCATAATGGCGGACATATTTTGCCAATTCCGGCACTTCTTTGGCAATGGCATCTACTGTAATACCGGCTATGACACGTGCACCGTATATATTGAGGTGAGTATTGTCTTCACGACCTTTAGGCATGGCAGCAATTGTGTTGGCGGGCACCCACATAAAGAGTTTCTTCGATTCTTTCGGTCCCAAGCCTTCTACCAAATCGTGGGTGAGTTTGTTCATATCAATAAAAGGAACATTCAACTCCTTTGCTACATTGCGCGGAGAATCCAGATATGCTCCGTGCGTATCAATCAGTTTGTCTCCTTCCACCACATTCTTTTCCTGAGAGGCGTCTTGCTTGGCATCAGGATTGATTCCCTTGCGAATATCATCCTGAAGAATAGCTTCCGCTACGGCTTTATTATCGGCCGTACCAAAGTTACGGCGCACAATGGAGTTGAACAGAACAGGAATACCGCCTTTCGCACGAGTCTCATTAACAAACTTACGCAGGTTGGCATCAAAGGTTGTTCCCGGGTCTGTATGGCGGTCGGCTTTGGGCTTTTCGTCGTTGTGCCCGAACTGAATAAAAACATAATCGCCTTTCTTTATCAGTGAAAGCACTTTGTCCCAGCGCCCCTCATCGATAAAACTCTTGGAACTGCGTCCGTTCATGGCATGATTATCCACCCGTATGTCTTCAGAAAAGAAACCGGGCAGGACATGCCCCCACCCTCTTTCGGGATTACCGCCCACCAACGACTTATTTGACATCGTAGAATCACCAATCATAAAAATGGTAATTACCGGCTTATCGGCCTTGAAAGCGGAACACAAGAAAAAAGCTGCCAACAGCAGAATCAATTTACTTTTCATGGTTTTTCAAACTTATTATTTATCGCTATATTTGTATCAGTAAAATTATCATTCACACAATGAAAAGAACAAGAAGCAATGCGTTTATTCTCGAAAACGAGAAAGCATGGGAACCCGCCGGAGAGGGCGTTGTTCGTCAGATTTTGGGGTACGACGGTCAGGTAATGCTCGTCAAGGTTAAATTTGAACAAGGTGCAGTAGGTACACCGCATACCCATTATCATACTCAAACAACTTATGTGGCAAGCGGTAAATTTGAATTCACGGTTAACGGTGAAAAACAAATCGTATCGGCTGGCGACGGTGTTTATATCGAACCGGATGCCGAACATGGATGCACTTGTCTGGAAGCCGGTATATTAATCGACTGCTTCAGTCCTATGAGAGCGGATTTTCTGAAACCGTAAGTTTATCTTACGGTTTCCATTCACTGCATATCTTGAAAAGATAATCCGGTTCCTCATATTTTGCAACATCCTTCCGGGTCAGTTGCTTTACCCATTTTACCCGATTTGTATTATCAGCCCCCTCTCCCGTATTACCATATTCAGCATAACGGGCTGTTTTTTCATTCTCCGGATTACGCCAATTATCCCATCCTGCCGGACAGATATGTTTACCCATCTCGCAGTTAATGAACACTGTAGCTGCATAGGGACGCCACGGACGCCCCAAAATAAACCTTATCAACGTCCGGTGCGGCAGTCAGCTTACAGTTCTTAAAAAC
>ENA-OQJP01000284-OQJP01000284.1-human-gut-metagenome-genome-assembly--contig:-NODE-284-length-16600-cov-2.048443_pt1 | contig 16600 bp, 11 predicted proteins | sample MGYA00242611_ERZ504778 | MGnify/ENA primary metagenome ERZ504778 (study PRJEB26092, sample SAMD00036349) | human gut metagenome | host: Homo sapiens | study: EMG produced TPA metagenomics assembly of...
TCGTCTCATGGAGATGCTGGGATACGGAACCCCCCATCTATACCAATATCACCTATCCGATACGCAACAATCCGCCCTTTATACAGGGACAGAGAGGATATACGGTAGAGAAAGAGCCTAATGCGGTAGGTTCCTATCCGGAGGGAATTCTCTCTGCCGGCCGACTGGAAGAATAAAGAAGTGTTTATCCACTTCGACGGAGTGTACAGCGCTATGTATCTGTGGATCAATGGTAAGAAATCGGGTATAGCCAGGTGCCAACAACGATGCCGAGTTCAACATCACACAGTATGTGAAGCCGGGTAAAAATATATTGGCAGTTGAAGTGTATCGCTGGAGTGACGGCAGCTATCTGGAAGACCAGGATATGTTCCGCCTGAGCGGTATCCACCGGGATGTCTATCTGGTAGCGACTCCGAAACTTCGCCTGCGCGACGTGCATCTTACTTCTGTCATCAGTGACCGTTTCGACAAGGCCGACTTATGTGTCAAAGCAGACGTGAAGAACTATGGCAAGTCTGCTGTGAATGCCTCCGTGCGCATAGCTCTGCTGGATGCCGGTGGCAAAACTTTGCGTACGTTTACAACTGCGGTCGGTAACTTGGCTGCCGGAAAAGAGATCTGTCTGCCTGCAAAAGCAAGTATTCGTGATCCCCAACTCTGGAGCGCCGAAAACACCTTATCTGTATACTGTGAATCTGGAATTGCTGGATGCTTCCGGCAAGGTGCTCGAGGCAACTACCCAGCAATATGGTTTCCGCAAAAATTGAAAATACGTGACAATAAAGTGTATATCAATGATGCATTGGTGTTGTTCAAGGGTGCCAATCGTCACGATATTCATCCCCGTTTCGGTAAAGCGGTACCTGTAGAAAGCATGATAGAGGATATTCTTCTCTTTAAGCGTTTCAACCTGAACACCATTCGTACCAGTCATTATCCGAATGATCCGAAGATGTATGCTCTGTTTGACTACTATGGACTTTACGTAATGGACGAAGCGGATCTGGAATGTCATGGCAACATGATGCTGACCAAGCGGGAAAGTTGGAAAGAAGCCTTTGTCGACCGGGTGGTACGTATGGTGGAACGGGACAAGAACCATCCTTCCGTTATCTTCTGGTCGATGGGGAATGAATCGGGCGGAGGACCCAATTTCGAGGCCGCTTATCAAGCTGCCAGAGAGATTGACGGACGGTTCATCCATTATGAAGGAATGAATGATGTTGCCGATATGGACTCACGGATGTATCCATCCATCGAAAGTATGATAGCTCAGGACAACGAGCCGCGCAATAAACCTTTCTTTCTATGTGAGTATGCACATGCCATGGGAAATGCTGTCGGTAACCTGGAAGAATATTGGGACTATATTGCCAATCAGTCTAAACGCATGATCGGAGGTTGCATCTGGGACTGGGTGGATCAAGGCATCAATAAACCCGGAGAAGCGCCGGACCGTTATTATTTCGGGGGCAGCTTCGGTGATCGTCCCAACGACAATGATTTTTGTTGTAACGGACTGGTGACACCCGACCGTAGGGTTACTCCTAAGTTATGGGAAGTGAAAAAGGTATACCAATATATGACTTTTGAAGAAGTGGGAGAGAACAATGTGGGATTACGCAATCATTATTCATTCCTGAATATGCGTCATTTCAACCTGCGTTATGTCATCCTCAAAGACGGGGTGCCTGTTGCGGAAGAGGAGTTCGGACTGCCTGACGGTAAGCCGGGTGAACACCGTACGATCCATATCCCTTATCTCCGTCACTTGACGGAAGATGCCGATTACCACATCAACCTGGAAGTGAAGTTGAAGCATGACTGCGTCTGGGCTAAAGCCGGACATGTAGTGGCAACGGAGCAGTTCTTACTAAGAGAGAGAAAACAGAAAACGGAGGTTCCGGAACTCTCTGCTTCCCTGCAGGTGGTAGAAGAACGTCAGTACATCCGTTTCCGTGCTCCGGGTACCGAGATCTCATTTGATTCAAAGACAGGCATGATGATCGGTCTCCGATATGACGGACAAAACATGATACACGGTCAGCAAGGACCGGCGTTGAACTGGTATCGTTCCATCAGTAATGATCCTCGCGAATGGATTCAGCCTGTGGTTGCATTGCGTGGTTTTGACTGGAAACTGGCGGAAGACGGAAAGTCGGCGTCTGTTCAGTCTCAGATAGAGGTCAAAGTTGGGCAAGTCAATATACCGTATACAGTCAGATACCGGGTTTACAGTAACGGCAGGGTCGATGTGGCAGCCGACTTTACGACAGAAAGTAATTTCGATCTACCTCGTCTGGGCTTGCAAATGTTCCTCAATCCTTCACTGGAACAAGTCGAATGGTATGGCCGCGGTCCGATGGAGAACTATCGTGACCGGAAGAACGCAGCCTACATGGGACGCTACAAAACGACTGTTACGGATATGGCCGAGCATTATACGCGGGCGCAAACAATGGGCGGACGCACAGATACACACTGGCTGGCATTGACAGACGGACAAGGGAAAGGACTCAGGATAACCGCAACGGATACGTTGGATTTCAGTGCCCAACATTACACGGATAAAGATTTATGGCAGGTAAAATATGGACATGATTTGTCTGATATCCACCGTGCGGAGGTTGTTCTCAATTTAGATTGTATTCAGCGTGGATTGGGCAATGCCAGTTGCGGACCGGGACCGCGTCCCCATTATGAAATCCGGAAGGATACGGTTTATAGTTATTCTTTCCGAATGGAACCATTAAGATAAGGATTGTTATCCGGACAAGGAGACCTATGGTCGTTCCGGATGTTGAATCTGTTTGAAGTTTTGCGCCCTGCTCCTCAAAGCCGGAACTTTGAGAGAGCAGGGCGCAATATCTTTCGGAGTGTGTCCCGCAAAGGTCTTTTCTATCTTATTCTTCTCCGACCTTGATACCGAAACCGGCTTTGCGCAAATCGTTCCAATATCCGGGGTATGATTTGGAGACTACTTGAGGTTCGTCTATTTGTATTGTCGGATAATGAATTGCTGCCGGAGCAAAAGCCATAGCCATGCGATGATCCTCGTAAGTCTTGATAACGGGACATGCCTGTTGTTCCACGCGTTCACCGTCCCAGGAAAGGATACTGTCGTTTTTGTCATGCAATATATACCCGAGCTTTTTCATCTCTGTTTTAAGGGCTTCGATCCGGTCTGTCTCTTTTATTTTGAGGCTTTGCAGCCCGGTGAAGCGGAAAGGTACATTGAGCAGTGCGCAGGTCACAACAAAGGTCTGTGCCAAGTCGGGAATATCGACAAAATCTTCATCCAGCCGTTCGACACATGTACCATTCTTCTTCAGTCGTATACCTGTTTCCGTATATTCGGTTGCCACTCCCAGGCGGGCAAATACTTCTGCTCCGCGGCTGTCGCCCTGATAACTGTGGCGGAACAGTCCGGTCAGTTCTATATCTGCTTGGGGAGACAGGGCAGCTATCTGATACCAGTAAGAAGCTGCACTCCAGTCGCTTTCGACGGTAAACGGAAGGCAGTGGTAAGGTTGTGGATCAACCTGGATACTCTGGTCGGATGTCCACGAAGCCGAGGCGCCGAAATCTTTCATCAATTGCAAAGTCAGGTTGATGTAAGGTCTTGAGACGATTTCTCCGGTCAACCGGAGTTGCAAACCGTTTTTCAGTACCGGACCGATCATCAACAGGGCTGATATGTATTGTGAACTCACATTTCCTTTTAAAGTGATTTCGCTGCCCGTGAGCTCTCTACCCTCAATCCGTAAGGGTGGGAAGCCCTCATTCCGAACATATTCTATATGGGCTCCCAGTTCGCGCAAGGCGTTCACTAATATCTGTATGGGGCGTTGCTGCATCCGTTCCGTTCCGGTGATGGTATGGATACCCGGAGTACTGCTCAGATAAGCCGTCAGAAAGCGCATGGCCGTTCCGGCCGCAAGAATATCAATCACTTCATTGCCTTCGGTCAGAGCTTTTATCATCACCTGCGTATCATCGCAGTCGGACAAGTTCGAAAGTACATCGTCTCCTTTTGACAGAGCATGGATGATAAGGGCACGATTGCTGATACTTTTGGATGCCGGAAGCTGGATAGTGGCCTTTATCTGCGAAGGCGCTGAGAGTAGATAACGCATGGTCTTTGTTGCTATAGTTATATTCGGTTGCAAAAATAGGAAATCTATCTTTTTTGCCCCTATCCTCTTCCTAAAAATATTAAGGATATGAACGGAATCCAATATACATTAACGAAGCGAACAAACAGCTAAAAAATAGGTTGTTTAAGGTCCTAAGGACATTTTGTTTATAAAAAAATGTCAAGAAGTAGCTCCATATTTCTGCAATATGATACCAAAAGACTTGTGTAGTTACGGGGTTAATGTAGTTATTTTACTTTTGTATCAACAAAGAAAGGATTCTGATGCCAAACAGGGATAGTGAGAAATTGATAACGGATGGTTATACTACGACTTTATTGGGGGATGAACTCATGGTTTGTGAGAACATGAAGCACATTCGTGTGACGTCTGTTCCGTCCTACACTGAAGTTGGGATGATCATTTTGTGTTTGAGAGGTACTGCCAAGATCTGTATCTTTGATAATATTCATATTCTTGCTAAGAATGAACTGGCGGTTATTCTGCCGGGTCAGTTGGTTTCGATAACCGAACTAAGTCATGATTTTCTTTGTAATATAGTTGTGCTGTCGCGTGCACTTTTTGATGATACGTTGAGTGGGTTCAGTCGTTTTTCTCCTCTTTTCTTTGTTTACATGAGAAGCCATTATTGGTATGAATTGACAGGAGAAGAGATTGAGCGGTTCAAACTTTTTTATGGATCACTCGCACAGCGGGCAAAAGACCCTACCCATTTTTTCAGGAGGGAGTCTGTGTTGTTGTTACTGAGAATCTTTTATCTGGATATCTATAACGAATATTACAGCAAGTCTCATTTGATGAAAGGGGGATCGGATATGGGTAAGAGTAAGCTGGCGCATGATTTTTTCTGTTTAATTATGCAGCATTACCGGGAACACAAGGATGTCGCTTTCTATGCCGATAAGTTATGCATCACTTCCAAGTATCTGTCAATGGTGATAAAAGAGGCGAGCGGAAAGACAGCAAAAGATTGGATTGTAGAGTATGCCATATTGGAGATCAAAGCCATGTTGAAGAACTCTACCATGAATATACAGGAGATATCTATTAAAACGAACTTTGCGAACCAGTCGTCGCTGGGGCGTTTTTTTAGAAAGCACACAGGAATGACGCTTACAGAATATCGTATGCATCGATAAATAGTGGCTTAAATGAAACAGAAAACAAACCGAACTGTTGCGGACTCAGCAGATGCTGAATGAAGTGAACCGCAAGTTGTTAATGACGCTTGGGGTCGCGGAAGTTTTTCCATGGAAGTGGGAACTGGCAGAGCATATGGTATGGTTTGATGCCCGTCCGTCGGACGATCCTGCAGGATGGGAGATTTTTCATAATGATTCGTTTCCGGTTTCTATAGCACGTGTTTATCAAGGCATCTATAAGGAAGACCGCCTTCGGGTGATTGAAGCTTGTCGGGGGGTACTGAAAGGCAAAGTGAAGAAAGTGGTGGTCGAGCTTCGTTTCTGGGCCAAAAAGAGAGAGGGATTGGTATTGGAGTGGTTGGAGATGCATGCCATTCCCGGGAAGGTTGATGAAAATGGCAGACTGTTGACTGTAGAGGGATCGCTGATGTCCATTACCAGGCAAAAAGTTATGGAAGAAGAACTGACCGCAGCTAAAGAGAAAGCAGAAGAAGCCAATCGGTTGAAATCGGCATTGATTGCTAATATGAATCATGAGATACGTACACCGTTGAATGCGATTGTCGGTTTTGCATCTTTGCTCTCTATCATAGATGACGAAAAAGAGCAACAGGAGTATATCGGATTGATACAGAGTAATACGGAGCATCTTTTGCGATTGATGAACGATGTTATCGATCTCTCCAATATTGAGTCAGGCGTTATGGACATAGTCGGTTCGGATGTAGTTCTCGATTCATTGATGAAAGAGATGGAATTGACGTATGTTCCCAAAGCAGAAACAAACAACCTGGTTTTGGCTTGGGATCGGGAGCAGTCGAATGGTCACATCTATACAGATCGGGACAGGCTGATACAGATATTGGAGCACTTATTGGATAATGCTATTAAATTTACAACAAAGGGGACCGTTCGTTGGGGGTATCAAGAGAAAGAGAATGGTCAAATTAGGTTTTATGTGACGGATACCGGATGTGGTATTCCTAACGATAAAAAGGAAGTGATATTTGAACGATTTGTGAAACTTGATAGCTTTACCCAAGGGCTTGGATTGGGATTGTCCCTTTGTAAAATTATTATTGAGCGTATGCACGGAACGATTGGAGTGGAATCGGAAGTTGGAGAAGGATCGACTTTCTGGTTTACTATCCCCAATTTATCCGACAATCATATTTAAAATCTACGGATGAGTGACCGTGAGGTTCCCTGAAAAGGACTTCTGTAGCAAGTTGATGATTCCCATCGGCTTGATGTTTGTTTTGTTTGTGATGAGGTCACCGTTTCAGCGGAAACAATGATCCCACGTTGGCACTTCGACAGATAGATCTTTTTGTCTGTCGGGGTGCCAACATTCTTTTATTTTAGACAGAATGTTGGAGAATCGGTAGATTTACACTACTTTTGGTACCACAATCGGATGTCCGGTTGAATTAACCCTTTTATAACGACACAATATGAAATTTTTTAACCGATTCTTTATGATTCTTGTGGCACTATGTCTGGTTTGTCCCGGCGTTAGTGCAGTTGTTAATCCCAAACCTTTTGTGATTCCCGAACTGAAAGAGTGGAAAGGTGCCGAAGGGGCATTTGTACCGACTGAAACAACAAAAATAGTCTGTCCTGCCAATCAGCCGGAACTATTGCGCATTGCCCGTATGCTGGCCGATGACTGTGAAACGATGTTCGGTCACAAACCGGAGGTAGTACAAGGCAAAGGCGGAGCCGGTGATGTTATTCTTGCCATTCGTGCAGATAAGAAGTTGGGCAAAGAAGGCTATACTGTGAAAGTTACCGATCGTATCTTGCTGACTGCTCCCGAAAGCATAGGGGTATATTGGGGAACCCGTACGCTGCTTCAGATTGCGGAACAGAGCGAAAATCATCAGTTCCCGAAAGGTACTTTACGTGACTTTCCGGACTACGCTATGCGTGGCTTTATGATAGATTGCGGTCGAAAGTTTATTCCTCTTTCTTTCCTTCAGGATTATGTGAAGATTATGGCTTATTACAAGATGAATACTTTGCAGATTCACTTGAATGATAATGGCTTTAAACAGTTCTTCGGGCACGATTGGTCGAAAACTTATGCAGCCTTCCGTTTGGAGTCGGATACTTATCCGGGTTTGGCTGCCGAAGACGGCTATTACACCAAGCGTGAATTTATCGATTTACAAAAGTTGGCTGAGAACCTTTACGTAGAAATCATTCCCGAGATTGATGCTCCGGCGCATACTCTTGCCTTTACACATTATAAACCGGAGATCGGCAGTAAAGAGTACGGCATGGACCATCTCGATCTGTTTAATCCTGAAACGTATAAGTTTATGGATGGACTCTTTAAGGAGTATCTGGAAGGGGACGAACCTGTATTCCGTGGAAAGAAAGTGCATATCGGTACTGACGAATACTCAAATAAGAAAAAAGATGTAGTAGAGAAGTTCCGTGCTTTCACCGACCATTACATCCGTTTTGTGGAAGGTTTCGGCAAGCAAGCAGTTGTATGGGGCGCGCTCAGCCATGCCAAAGGCGATACGCCCGTCAAATCAGAAAATGTCGTCATGAATGCTTGGTACAACGGATACGCCGATCCGGCAACCATGATCAAAGACGGATATCAACTGATCAGTATTCCGGACGGACTGGTATATATCGTTCCGAAAGCCGGCTACTATTATGATTACCTCAACGAACCATACTTATATAAGGAGTGGACACCCGCCCATATCGGCAAAGCTGTATTCGACGAAAAACATCCTTCCATTCTTGGCGGTATGTTTGCCATCTGGAACGACCATGTCGGCAACGGTATCTCGGTGAAAGACATCCATCACCGTATATTCTCGCCCCTGCAAACACTCTCTGTAAAGATGTGGACAGGCGCTCAAACAGGCATTCCTTATGAAACATTCAATGAAAAACGTGCCCTCCTCAGCGAAGCGCCCGGAGTCAACCAACTGGCAAGAATCGGCAAAAAGCCGGAATTGGTATACGAACGTTCCACAGTCGCTCCCGGCAGCACTTCCGATTATCCGGAAATTGGCTATAATTACACTGTCAGTTTCGACATTACCGGAGCAAAAGAAAGTGAAGGAACCGAATTGTTCCGTTCGCCTAACGCCGTATTCTATCTGTCAGACCCTATTCGGGGGATGATGGGATTTGCACGCGACGGCTATCTGAATACCTTCCCCTACAAAGTGAATCCAGGAGAAAAAGCAACAATTCAGATAGAAGGAAACAATTGCAGTACAACGCTGAGAGTCAACGGTAAAGTGGTTGATGAAATGAATACGCAGAAACTTTACTTTAATGCGGGAAAAGATTCAATGAACTATGTACGTACACTAGTTTTCCCCGCTGGAGAAAGCAGGAAACTTTAATAGTAAGGTACAGAATCTGAAAGTATACAATTATTGCGTAAGCAAACCATAAGATTTAGATACGGATTACACAGATTTCACATTTTTTTAGCGGTACAATCTACCAAAAACCGTATCAATCTGTGTAATCCGCTTCTGGAAGAAGCACAATCATTCATTTCATTTACGTACGGATTTGAGCAAAATGATAGTAATAGTATCTTAAAATGGGGGTGCCCCCAATGGAGATACTACTGTTTCATTCATTTTTGAACCGTTACGAATCAATTTAAACCTGTATAACCAAAAGCTACACAAACGTTTCTTCCCTAAGCAATAAAACGCTTTTTTATTGTCACTTATCACTTTTCGAAGTTAACTAACTGATTATAAACATATCATCGGTGATAATAAGCGGTGATAATACGGTGACAATAGCTACATCCATACATTTTATTGTCACTTCCCTCCCAATCTCACTGTTCATCTCACCTACTGCTATCTCCCCATCAAGCCTACTTCATCCGAGTCCTGATCCTACGCAACAAATACCGTATACTACCGGTATCTTTCTCTTATAGTGCCTTTATTGTTCCATTAAGACACCGATCTCTTTAGTTGTTCACGGCCGTGGCAAGTATTGTTCACGGTCGTGACAAGAGTTGATCACAGCCATGAGCAGACCTGTTCACGGCCGTGAAGAGCTAAAGAGAACGGCACTCTATTCCTACTTTCCTTATAGGAAAAAGCAAGTATATAAGGAGCTGAAGAGAACATTAGCACTATCTTACGACTCATTACACCGCAGACAACAAACAAAAAGAAGAGTCATATCTACAAAAGAAGAGACTCCCTCTTTGGTATGCCAAAGAGAGAGTCTCCTCAATATATATACAGCTAAAGCAGTTTATTTATATTCCTGCCAGCTCTTAATCTGAATATCACTCAGTTTCAGTTCACAGAATGCTTCGATGAAAGCACTTGCCAGACGGGCATTGGTGATCAACGGAATGTTATGGTCGATAGCACCACGACGGATACGGTAACCATTCGTCAACTCACGTTTGCTGTGGTTCTTCGGAATGTTGACGATCAAGTCGAACTTATGGTCAGCGATCATCTTCATCACGTTGTTTTCAGCACCCGGTTTTTCATCCGGCCAGTAAACCGGAGTCGTTTCTACACCGTGAGCGTTCAGGAATGCAGCCGTTCCGGCAGTAGCATAAATCTGATATCCCTTGGCAAACAACATACGGCTCGCATCCAGCAAATCTACTTTAGACTTCATAGCACCGGAAGAGAACATCACCGCCTTTTCCGGAATCTTGAATCCTGTAGCGATCATTGCGTTCAGCAATGCTTCAGAGAAATCGTCGCCGATACAACCTACTTCACCGGTAGAAGACATATCCACGCCCAAAACAGGGTCAGCCTTGTGAAGACGGGAGAAAGAGAACTGAGAAGCTTTCACACCGATCCAATCGATGTCGAACGCAGTCTTGTCCGGCTTGGCTGTACGGAGCATCCAGCATGATGCGGGTAGCTGTTTCGATAAAGTTGCGTTTCAGCACCTTAGATACGAACGGGAAGCTACGGAAGCACGCAGGTTACATTCATTACCTTCACCTCGTTGTTGCGGGCAAGGAACTGGATGTTGAACGGACCGGAGATATTCAGTTCTTTAGCAATCTGACGGCTGATCTTCTTGATGCGGCGGGCAGTTGCAAAGTAAATCTTCTGTGCTGGGAATACCAGTGTAGCGTCACCGGAGTGTACACCGGCAAATTCTACGTGCTCGGAAATAGCGTATTCAACCACTTCACCGTTCTGAGCTACCGCGTCGAACTCAATTTCCTTTGTATTTTCGAGAAACTGAGAAACAACTACCGGATATTCTTTAGATACTTCGGCAGCCATCTTCAGGAAGTTTTCCAGTTCTTCGTCATCGTAGCAAACGTTCATAGCCGCACCCGAGAGTACGTAAGAAGGACGAACCAATACCGGATAACCTACTTTTTCTACAAATCCCTTCACTTCTTCAAGGCTGGTCAGTTCCATCCAAGCCGGCTGGTCGATGCCAAGCTGGTCGAGCATTGCCGAGAACTTGTTACGGTTTTCGGCACGGTCGATGGAAACCGGAGAAGTACCCAGTACAGGAACTGACTGGCGATACAACTTCATAGCCAGATTGTTCGGAATCTGTCCGCCTACGGATACGATCACACCGCGCGGTTGTTCAAGGTCGATCACGTCGAGTACACGTTCGAAAGAGAGTTCGTCGAAGTACAGACGGTCGCACATATCGTAGTCAGTAGAAACCGTTTCGGGGTTGTAGTTGATCATGATAGACTTGTAACCCAGTTTGCGGGCAGTCTGAACTGCGTTCACCGAGCACCAGTCAAATTCAACCGAGCTACCGATACGGTAAGCGCCCGAACCCAGTACGACTACTGATTTCTCATTCTTATAATAGTTTACATCGTAACCTTCTACTGCATAAGTCATATACAGGTAGTTAGTCAGTTCCGGATGTTCGGAAGCAACAGTATTGATACGTTTTACTGCCGGAAGGATGCCCAGGGCTTTACGGTGAGCGCGTACTGCCAGATTTTCCTTTTCCATGTTGCCGGTCGGGTTCAGTACGAAGCGGGCAATCTGGAAGTCAGAGAAACCAAGGATTTTAGCTTCGCGCATCACGTCAGCCGGAATATCTTCCACCTTATTATATGTAGACAGTTTTGCCTTGTAGTCAACAATGTTCTTCAGCTTGCCGAGGAACCAAGGATCGATCTTAGTCAGTTCGTGGATGCGGTCGATGGAATATCCCTCTTCCATAGCTTGTGCGATGGAGAAGATACGCAAGTCTGTCGGACGTGAAAGTTCCTTGTCAAGGTCGTCGAAGTGTACATCGTCATTACCGACAAAACCGTCGCATGCCTTGTCCGATCATACGAAGACCTTTCTGGATGATTTCTTCGAAAGAGCGGCCGATAGACATGATTTCACCTACCGACTTCATGCTTGAACCGATTTCGCGGGATACACCGGCGAATTTCGTCAAGTCCCAACGAGGGATTTTACAGATATAGTAGTCCAGTTGCGGAGCAAGATATGCAGAGTTCGGAGTGCCCATTTCACCGATCTGGTCGAGTGAGTAACCCAATGCGATCTTGGCGGCAACGAATGCCAGCGGATAACCGGTAGCCTTGGATGCCAGTGCGGAAGAACGGCTCAGACGAGCATTTACTCAATCACACGGTAGTCGTCCGTATCTGAGTTGAACGCATACTGGATGTTACATTCACCTACGATGCCGAGGTGACGGATACATTTCGTAGACAGTTCCTGCAACAGTTTCAGTTCTTTGTCGTCCAATGAGCAAGTCGGAGCTACTACGATAGATTCACCGGTGTGGATACCCAGCGGGTCGAAGTTTTCCATGCTGGCTACAGTGAAGCAGTGGTCGTTTGCGTCGCGGATCACTTCGAACTCGATTTCTTTCCAGCCTTTTCAGAGATTCTTCTACCAGAATCTGCTTGGAGAAGGCGAAAAGAGCTTTCGGCCAGTTTCAGGAATTCTTCTTCGTTAGCGCAGATACCGCTACCCAGACCTCCCAACGCGTAAGCCGAACGTACCATCACCGGATAACCGATCTTGCGGGCAGCAGCGATGGCATCCTCCATGCTTTCTACCGCCTGACTTATCGGAGTCTTCATATTGATTTCATCCAGTTTCTTCACGAACAGGTCACGGTCTTCCGTGTACATGATAGCTTCTACCGATGTACCGAGTACTTTCACTCCATATTTATCAAGAATACCTTGTCGTGTACAGTTCGGCGCCGCAGTTCAATGCAGTCTGTCCGCCAAATGCCAGCAGGATGCCGTCGGGACGTTCTTTCTTGATAATCTCTTCTACGAAATAAGTAGTTACGGGAAGGAAATACACTTTATCGGCAATTCCTTCAGAAGTCTGAATGGTTGCGATGTTCGGGTTTACCAATACTGAGCTGATACCTTCTTCTTTCAAAGCTTTCAGTGCTTGTGAGCCTGAGTAGTCAAATTCTCCGGCTTGTCCGATTTTGAGTGCTCCAGAACCCAAAACGTAGAACTTTCTTGATTTCCTTTTCCATTTCTTTTGTTGTTATAGTAAGTTGTTATTTCTAAGTTTTGCCAATAAAAAAAATGCGTTACCCTCGTAAAAGGATTAACGCATTACCAAAGAACTAAAATATCGTTTTTGGAGAAAAAAGAAGAAGGTTGTTGATTCCGGGTGGAAAACATCCGAATGTAGATAATACTTACTTCTTATTTCTTGTTGATTCATTGTCGATTTCAAAATTTGTGCAAAGTAACGACATATTTCTAAAACTACAAAGAATTTGAAGAAGAATATTCTCTTTTATTTGCTTTGTTGCTGTGAAAACAGGCACCGTCCCCCTGCCATCTGATACCAAAAGCCAGCAATAGTAAGCATTAGTAACGAAGTAGCTCCATTTTGACGCATCTTTCATTTTTATCCTTATCTTTGTCGCTAAATCTATTATAATAAGGTAACAACAATGGGAAAAGAAAAATCATACTCACCGGTGACCGCCCTACCGGGAGACTTCATATCGGACACTATGTAGGTTCATTGAAGCGCAGAGTTGACCTGCAGGATGCAGGTGATTATAGTAAGATGTTTATCTTTATTGCCGATTCACAAGCGTTGACGGACAATATAGATAATCCGGAGAAGGTACGTCAAAATGTAATTGAGGTTGCTCTTGACTATCTGGCATGTGGAATAGACCCGTCCAAGGCTACCATCTTCATCCAGTCACAGATTCCGGAACTTTGCGAACTCAGTTTCTACTATATGGACCTCGTAAGCGTATCCCGTTTACAACGTAACCCGACTGTGAAATCAGAAATACAGATGCGTAACTTTGAGGCAAGCATCCCTGTAGGATTCTTCACTTATCCTATCAGTCAGGCTGCGGACATTACTGCCTTCCGGGCAACCACCGTCCCCGTCGGTGAAGACCAGGAACCGATGCTCGAACAGGCTCGTGAAATCGTCCGCCGTTTCAACTATATCTATGGCGAAACGCTGGTAGAACCGGAAATCCTGTTGCCGGACAACGCTGCCTGCCTGCGTCTGCCGGGAACGGACGGCAAAGCCAAGATGAGTAAATCACTCGGCAACTGTATCTACCTGTCGGAAGAACCGGAAGAAATTCAGAAGAAAATCATGAGTATGTATACCGATCCGGGACACCTCCGCGTACAGGATCCGGGCAAGATTGAAGGTAATACCGTATTTACATACCTGGATGCTTTCTGCCGTCCGGAACACTTCGAACGCTATCTGCCGGATTATCCGAATCTGGATGAACTGAAAGCGCATTATCAACGCGGTGGACTGGGTGATGTGAAGGTAAAACGCTTCCTGAACGCTATCATGCAGGAAACACTGGAACCGATCCGCAATCGTCGTAAAGAGTTCAGCAAGGATATTCCTGCCGTTTACGAGATGCTCAAAAAGGAATGCGAAGTAGCCAGAGCTGCCGCTGCCGAAACATTGGCGGATGTGAAGAAGGCTATGAAGATCAACTATTTCGATGACAAAGAACTGATTGAAGAGCAGGTGAAACGCTTCGCGGCTTCACAGGAATAAAGATAATAAAGACGAATATAATAAAGTAAGGCTGCCGTCCACTTTCGAACAGGCAGCCTTTACTTTATTATATAGTCTGCTCAATCAGTTTCATCTTCATCATTTTTAAAGAGTACGTCTTTTAGTTTCTGATAAAGGAATGAGAGGATCAGCAGGATCAATCCTAAAATGATAAATACAATGATCTTACCGATTGTTGGCATTGCCCATAAGTCTTTCAGAATCAGCTTCAACAGGACGATTCCAAAAGTTGAAAGACTGATGATTCGCAGTACTTCTGATGCAGACGCATACCCAGTGCCATTTGAATAAATCCTGCGATACTCAGTGAAACGGAGAAAGCCGGCATCGAAATCTTCTACTCCTGCTTGCAGGAGGAAAGAACGTGCCATCGTCAGCCAAAGGAAGAGCGCCAAGACATTCAGATAAACGGTGAAAGGAGTTTTCAATCCTATTAATGTATAGTATTGACGGGCAACGTAGTACAGATTAGCTATAACAAACGCTGCCGCAAACCATCGGAGCAAAGCAGGAGTCAGGCTCGTGTATACCCACTGGTCTCCCCATATATTGATCACATAGATCAGCACGTTCATTCCCATAGCTGTCAGATAAGGGATTGTGTATTGTTTTATCGGGAAGCGCTTTTTGAAAGTATAGCTAAGGATAAAGATGGCAGCAGAAGTAAACGCCAGCATCATTCCGCTTCTTGTAGCTCCTGCCAAGTGCAAGGCAAACTCTGCCATAAATGTATAATAGAGGATGGCGGCAGCAGCAAGAAGCATGATCGAATTCCAGGGAGTGTATCTCAGATAACGGGCTTCGGTAAAGAGAGAACGGTAACGCCCCATCAGTAAAGCGAATGCTCCGGTGGCCAGACCGACAAACAGGGAAGTAGCAAAAGAACTGTTCAGGAAAATGGTTTCGGAGGAGGAAGAGGTCATCAGTACATTATATATATCCATCAGATATGAAACAAGGGTCAGTCCCATCAATACCTGTGTTGCACGTTCGTATACTCCAATCTTCGATTTTACGTAAAGCCATAACAGCAGCACCATTTCCGCTGCCCAGAACAGCGTGATATAATTTCCATCCAGCTGAATAGGTATAGTGATGGAGACAAATGTCAGTACCAGTCCCAACATCGCATAAATGAGGAACTTATAATCTTTCTTGCTCATCCGTAGCCAGATGACTAAAACTAAATTGATGATAGCGATCAATAAACTCAGTAATCCTTCCGATTTAAACGGCAGTCCCATATTACGCAGGAACAGGATTCCTAATAACAGATAAATGAAATTGTTGGTTATGATGACCAGCAGCAATCCCCTGTTCTTTTTCACGGCTTCTATCCGGAGTATCGATAATATCGGCAGGAGGAAGATGAAATAAAACAGCGTCGCAAAGATGAAGAGATGGACGGAAATATGTGTCGATCCTGTAGTAAAGCCTGTCAACAGGAAGATTCCCATTACCACATAAGTAAAACAAATGCAATCACCGGAAGTTCTCCCCATTTCATATAGATGGACAGTCCGAACATTCCAAGATTCAAGATACTCATATAAGTGAACAGTACCAAGTAGTTACCATTCCCGGTGCTAACAAGGAAAGGTGCCAGAAATCCCCCGACAAGTGAGATGATAGCCAGTTCGCGCCTGTCATACAGAATGGACAGGATAGACATGAACAGCGTTGTAGCTATCAGAATAATAAAGGCGACCGTCTGAGGGAAAAGGTGATAAAAATGAAAGGCAATGGCGACCGTGAGATAGAAAACGGCAAAGGCGCCACCCGCAAGCAAGGAGCTGAATGTGCGGTACTTCTTTTGCAGGCGTTCGGCAACCACCAGCAATGCGGAGCCGGTCAGGAAACCAAGTACGGTACGCAATGTTTCGTTAATCCAGTCTTTATCAATGGCATATTTTACAAAGAAGCCGACTCCGATGACGAATACAAGAATACCAATCTTACCGAAAAGATTTTCACCGATAAACTTTTCATAATTAACCTGCTTCCGTTTGGAAACAGACGGTATTTCGAGAGGAGCCTCTGGAGAAGTTTCCTGCAAAGTGGCCTCAGCAGATTCTTTTCAAGGGAAGCATTTAATTTCTGCGGTGTAGTTTCCGCCATAATGGGCTGTATGCCTTCAACAGCTTTTTCTTCGACAGCTTTTCTCTTCCTTCAAGGCTGTCACTGTCGAATCGGGCAATTCTTCTGTTACATAAGGCAGTATATCCGTATTGTCCAAAGTCTCTGCCGTTACATCCTC
>ENA-OQJP01000287-OQJP01000287.1-human-gut-metagenome-genome-assembly--contig:-NODE-287-length-16587-cov-2.269502_pt1 | contig 16587 bp, 18 predicted proteins | sample MGYA00242611_ERZ504778 | MGnify/ENA primary metagenome ERZ504778 (study PRJEB26092, sample SAMD00036349) | human gut metagenome | host: Homo sapiens | study: EMG produced TPA metagenomics assembly of...
AAGACTTCCGCTTGGAAGATACGGATTTTTTTCCGCAACCCTACTACCAGGTATTTCAGGAAAAACTCGGCTTCCTGCCCAACCTCAGCATTATCGATTTGCTGTTCAATATGGGACCGGAAAGCTTATTGATATTGCAACAAAGCAATTCATCTGTTCATTCCAATTCCATCACCTGATACAAATTATATAAATTCTGAGACTTTTCTAACAATAAGAGAAGTATTAATTCCATATCTTTGCCATACAAACCTAAAGAATACACATCTGTATAACTAAATACATAAATCATGAAAAACTTATTCGACATTAAAAACAAAGTAATCGTCATAACAGGCGGTTGTGGCATTTTAGGAAAAAACATCGCCAACTATCTGGCCGAGCAAGGAGCTAAAATTGTAATTCTGGACCGTGTGGAAGAGGCAGGCAGGGAACTGGAAGCCGAGCTTAACCGAAAGTCCGAAGCCCTGTTTCTCGTAACCGACGTACTGAACAAGGAAGTGCTGGAAGAAAACAAGAAAGCCATCCTCGAACGCTTCGGCACTATCGATGTGCTGCTGAACGCCGCAGGCGGCAACATGCCGGGCGCTACCATCGCTCCGGACAAGACCGTGCTCGACCTCGATGTGGATGCATTCCGCAAAGTGGTAGACCTGAACCTCTTCGGTACGGTGCTTCCCACCATGGTGTTCGTAGACGTCATGGCAAAGAACAAGAAAGGCGCCATCGTTAATTTCTGCTCCGAATCCGCCCTTCGTCCGCTGACGCGCGTAGTAGGTTACGGTTCAGCCAAAGCGGCCATCGGCAATTATACACGCTATATGGCGACCGAACTGGCAACCAAATTCAGCCCCGAACTCCGCGTGAACGCCATTGTTCCGGGATTCCTGCTCACCAACCAGAACCGTGCGCTGCTCACCAACCCCGACGGTTCGTACACAGACCGTGCAAAGACCATCATTGCCCACACTCCGTGCGGACGCTTTGCCGAACCGGAAGAACTGTTCGGAACCATCCACTACCTCATCAGTGATGCTTCCAGCTTCGTGACCGGGGCACTCTCGGTGGTGGACGGCGGTTTCGACGCATTCTCCATCTGATGAAATCCGTGAGAGTATGCCAAAATAAAACTCACTTGCTATCTGTTTCTTTTTAGGCACGGATTACACGGATTTCACGGAAAAAGGGATAAAATAAATCCGTGTCTATCCGTGTAATCCGTGCCTAAAAAAGAAATCATCAAGTGTATTTTGGCACATCCTCATTCATAATAGACAGACATATACTTTATAAACTTATACCATTACAATATGATACTTTGTGAACAAACCTGGCGCTGGTACGGCCCTAACGACCCCGTCAGCCTATGGGACATCAGACAGGCCGGAGCCACCGGCATCGTGAACGCCCTGCACCACATCCCCAACGGCGAGGTGTGGACGGTGGAAGAAATCATGAAACGCAAGGAGATGATTGAAGCCGCAGGTCTCCGCTGGTCGGTCGTTGAAAGCGTACCCGTACACGAGCACATCAAGACGCAGACCGGAGATTTCCAACGGTATATCGACAACTACAAGGAAAGCCTGCGCAACCTCGGCAAATGCGGTGTGAACATCGTGACGTACAACTTCATGCCCGTACTGGACTGGACGCGTACCGACCTTGCCTACGAGCTTCCCGACGGCAGCCGCGCCCTGCGCTTCGAACGCGCGGCCTTCATCGCTTTCGACCTCTTCCTGCTGAAGCGCCCCGGTGCGGAAGCCGATTACACCGACGCGGAAAAGGCCAGGGCCAAAGCCCGCTTCGAGCAGATGACGGAAGACGACAGGCAGTTGCTGGTACGCAACATGATTGCCGGCCTGCCCGGTTCGGAAGAGAGCTTTACCTTGGAGCAGTTCCAGAAAGAGCTTGACCGCTATAAGGACATCACCCCCGAAAAGCTGCGCTCCAACCTGATATATTTCCTCAGCGAAGTCTGTCCCGTTGCCGACGAGGCCGGCATCGAGCTGGTGATCCCATCCGGACGACCCGCCCTGCTCAATCCTGGGCCTGCCGCGTATCATGAGCTGCGGCGCCGATTTCCAGGCTCTGATTGACGCTGTTCCCAACAAGAGCAACGGTCTGTGCCTGTGCACCGGTTCTTTGGGCGTAAGCAGCGCCAATGACTGTGCTGCCCTGATGGAACAGTTCGGCGACCGCATCAACTTCGTGCACCTGCGCAGCACGCAACGCGATGAGGAAGGCAACTTCTACGAAGCCAACCATCTGGAAGGCAACGTCGACATGTACCATGTGATGAAGGCTTTCCTCGAGCTGCAGCAGCGCCGTAAGGTTTCCATCCCGATGCGTCCCGACCACGGTCACCAGATGGTGGATGACTTGAAGAAGAAAACCAACCCGGGGTACTCCTGCATCGGCCGTCTGAGAGGATTGGCAGAGCTGAGAGGGCTGGAAATGGGAATCGCCAAATCCTTGTTTGAATAAGGAATTCCTTTAAAAACGTGCTAAAAGCCATTCAACTGCAATGATACTGCGATTGAATGGCTTTTTATAACCTGATACCCCATATTGAGAAATTCTTTCCTATATTTGCCCCTTGAACCCCCAAAACAGATTTATCATGAAAAACTTAACACTCCAACGAGTGGCTGCGGTAGATGTATTCCGCGCACTCACCATGTTCCTTATGCTCTTCGTAAACGACATTCCCGGTTTTGAAGAATGTTCCTCACTGGCTGATGCACGCCGCTGCCGATGAGGATATGCTGGGATTTTCCGATACCATCTTCCCGGCCTTTCTGTTCTGCATGGGCATGTCAGTATCCTTTGCCATACAGAACCGTTATAAAAAGGGCGATACAACCACACAGGTCATTGCACATATATTCTGGCGTACGGTGGCGCTCATTGCCATGGGGCTGTTCTCGCTTAACAGCGGCGGCATTGAAGGCGGTCTTTCCCATTCCTGGTTTACTATCCTTATGGTAATCGGTTTCTTCCTGACATGGGGAGTATATCCAAAGGCCGAAGGTACAAAAAAGCCCTTTTCACCGTAATGAAAGTGGCAGGCGTGGTATTGCTTGCAACGCTGGTTATTTATAAAGACCTCAACGGGAAACCGTTCCATACAAGTTGGTGGGGAATCCTCGGTCTTATAGGCTGGACATATGCCGTATGTGCCGGCATCTATCTGTTCACCCGCGAAAGCCTGCGTAAAAACGCGGTTGCATGGTTTGCAGTGATAACGCTCGCTGTAATCAGCCATTCCGGCCTTATCCCGGAAGAGTACGGAAGCCGTATCCTGTTGCTGCCTTTCATTCCCAGTGACTGGACGCTGCACGCATTCGGAATGTCGGGTCTGCTGACCTCCTTGCTCATGCAACGCTACGCCAATCGCGAACACCCAGGCAAATTCATCGGTATGCTCTGCATCCTTGGTGCCGGCATGTTGATTCTTGCACTGGTTTCGCATTCATACTGGATTATCTCCAAGATACAGGCTACCCCGTCCTGGCTGTTTTATTGTCTTGCCGCCTTCTTCCCGTTATTCGGCTTTTTCTATTGGCTGACCGATGTAAAGGGCAAAACCAACCGGTTCGATATAATCAAACCCGCAGGAACGGCAACGCTCACTTGCTACATTCTTCCCTATATATGGTACTCCGTCCAGCAATTAGCCGGCTGGACTTATCCGGAAGCATTGGGAAGCGGTGTACCGGGACTGCTCAAATCGCTTGTCTTCTCCATCATCATCGTACAGTTGACAGGACTGCTGGTGAAAGGCAAAATAAAACTGAAAGTTTAAAATACTTCATGACTATGTTGAAAATTCAAACTCCCAACGGCGAAGACAGAGTTCTGCTCCATTCCTGCTGTGCTCCCTGTTCCTCCGCCATCATTGAATGCCTGCTGGCAAACGGCATCCGCCCGACAGTGTTTTATTGTAATCCCAACATCTATCCGCAAGAGGAATATGAGATAAGAAAGCAGGAAGCCGTTCGTTTCGTAACGTCCCAAAACCTCGATTTCATCGATGCGGATTACGATTATACCCACTGGCGGAACACAATGCTGGGACTGGAAAACGAACCGGAACGAGGCAGCCGTTGCCTGAAATGCTTTACATTACGCCTGACGGAAACGGCACGCTATGCTTCCGAACACGGCTTCTCTGTCTTTACCACTACCCTCGCATCTTCGCGTTGGAAAAGCCTCGACCAGATAAACGAAGCGGGAAAACGGGCAGCCGCCCTTTATCCCGGTACAATCTTTTGGGAACAGAACTGGCGGAAAGGCGGATTGCAAGACCGCCGCAACCAGCTCCTCAAAGAGTATGACTTCTATAACCAACTGTACTGCGGCTGTGAATTCAGCAGAAAGCGGTTGGAACAGCCTGAAGAGAATAAGCGGGAATAAGGCATTTTTAGTAAAGGGAGATTCCAAAAACAAGCAGCCGGACCACACATCCTAATTCGTCAGACAGTTGTTACCCTTTCGTTCAACAACTGTCTGACGAAAGGATAACGGATGTCTGACGAAAGGGCAACATCCGTCTAACGAATTAAATTCAATAAGAGTCCGGCATAACAATCCCTGCTTCAACACCAGAGTTCAGCAACGGAAAAGGCTGTCAATCGTAAACAAGTGTCGATAAATAATCCTCCGCAAACATCTCGTTTGCCACTTCCAACAGAATTTCGGGAGTCAGTTGTCCGATACGCCGGAACACGGCTTCGGCCGTTTCATATTTATTGTAATGCAGGAAGGTCTTTGCCATGCCGAGGGCATTGTTCTCGTTATTGTCCGAAGCCACGCCTATCTGCCCGATAAGCTGTTTTTTGGCGGCGGCAAGCTGGGAAGAAGTCATCCGGGTATCGCGCAGGCGTTTCAGTTCTTTATACACAAGGCGGGTACAAAGTTCCGCATCCTCCGGGTCGCAACCGAAATAAATACAGAAAGTTCCGGTATCGGTATAAGAAGTCAGGTTGGACTCTACATTATAGACCAACCCACGCCGTTCGCGCAAGGCCACATTCAGCCGGCTGTTCATGCCCGGACCTCCGAGGATGTTATTCAGCAGATAGAGCGCCGTACGCTTGTCTTCATACGCATTGTACCCCCTACTGCCAATCATGATGTGCGCCTGATGGGTATCTTTGTGTAAAACCAGATTTTTCGGAACATATAAAGGCGGGGGCGTACGACGGTTATCGACAGCCTCAGCCGGAATATCAGCCAATAGTTTTTCCGCCCAAACGCACCACTTGTCTGAAATCCATATTGCCTAAAACAAAGAACACCATATTGCCCGGACGGTAAAAGCGGGAAGTAAAGGCCGCCGCATCTTCGCTGCGGAACTTCTTCAACTGTTCCGGATTGCCGAGGATATTACGTCCCAGAGGATGCCCGCGAAAGATTAAATCCTCAAAATCATCAAAAATCAGTTCGGACGGGTTGTCTTCGTACGACTGGATTTCGTCTATAATGACCTCTGTCTCCTTTTCAATCTCCCGCTGAGGGAAAGTGGAATGGAATACAATATCCGTCAGCAACTCAAAAGCACGCCCGAAATGTTCGGTAAGAAATGCGGAATAAATTACGGTTTCTTCCTTATTGGTGTAAGCGTTCAAATCGCCGCCCACATTCTCCATGCGGTTCAGAATATGCCACGCCCTGCGCTTCCTGGTGCCTTTAAAAAATAGATGCTCCACAAAATGCGCCATCCCCTGCTCGTTTTCGAGTTCATCGCGTGTTCCGGCATCCACCGCAAAACCACAATAAGCCACCTTCGACAAGGAGGGTTCATGGATGATGCGCAAGCCGTTCGGCAATGTGTGCTGATTATGGCGAGGCTGTATTTCTTCTGTTAAATTCTTCATTCTTACGCTACAAACAGTTTACCGGCACAAAAATACAATAAAACTTATTGCCGTTTATGGAAAATTACGGATATTTGTAGACTTATAATCCATAAATCAAAATTGAGACAATGATAGCATCCATTCAAGAGCTTTTGCAGAAAGAAGCGCAGGCCGTATTGAATATCCCTGTAACGGACGCATACGAAAAGGCGGTAGAACTTATCGTAGAACAGGTACACCGTAAAAAAGGCAAACTGGTAACTTCCGGCATGGGTAAAGCAGGGCAAATAGCCATGAATATTGCTACAACCTTTTGCTCGACCGGCATTCCTTCCGTATTTCTGCATCCCAGCGAAGCACAGCATGGAGACCTGGGTATCCTGCAGGAGAATGACCTGCTGCTGCTTATCTCCAATTCGGGCAAAACACGGGAAATCGTCGAACTGACACAGTTGGCGCATAACCTGAATCCGAAACTGAAATTTATCGTCATTACAGGAAATCCGGACAGTCCGCTGGCACAGGAATCGGATGTATGTCTCAGCACAGGAAGTCCCAAGGAAGTCTGCATACTGGGCATGACCCCTACCACTTCCACAACGGTAATGACCGTTATAGGAGATATTCTGGTAGTACAGACCATGCAGAAAACCGGATTTACCATTGAAGACTACTCCAAACGTCACCACGGCGGTTACCTCGGAGAAAAATCAAGAGCGTTATGCGTAAGTAATCGGCATCGGGAAACGATATTAGACATTATTTTCCGTAACGAGCACCTTCGGCTGCCGTTCCGGGCGGTTCCGTATTCAATGGAATCGTTTCATTGAGCCGCACCGGCGTTCCAGTCTGTTTCATCAGTGAAACCGGCAACGACCATGTAGGCAATATCATCCTCAGGTTCATGCGTGACAATCATATCTCTACGGACTACGTCAACGTATTTCCTGACGGGAAATCGCCCGTTTCGCTTGCCTTTCTGGATGACAACAGCGATGCCGAATATATCTTCTACAAGGATTATCCCAAACAGCGGCTGGATGTCATATACCCAAAACTGGAAGAGGACGACATTGTTGTCATCGGCTCTTACTACGCATTGAATCCGGTGCTGCGCGAGAAAGTGTTGGAATTGCTCGACCAGGCACGCGAAAAGAAAGCCATCGTGTACTACGACCCCAATTTTCGTTCTTCCCATAAGGAAGAGGCCATAAAATTGGCGCCGACCATTATTGAAAATCTGGAATACGCAGACATTGTACGCGGCTCGCAGGACGATTTCTTCTATATGTACAACCTGCGCGAAGCAGACAAGATATACAAGGACAAGATTAAATTCTACTGTCCCAATTTCCTATGCACGGCAGGAGCGGAAAAGATTGCGCTCCGCACCGCTTCCGTCTCCAAAGAATATGACATACCGCCACTGAAAGCCGTAAGTACCGTCGGAGCGGGCGACAACTTCAATGCAGGCATCATTTACGGCTTGCTGAAATACGATGTCCGCTATGACGACCTGAATACAATCGGTGAAGCCAAGTGGGACCAGATTATCCGTTACGGCATGGAATTTGCCGCAGAAGTCTGCAAAAGCTACAGCAATTCGGTGTCAAACGAGTTTGCGGAGAGATGCAAATATTGAGGGCCTTCTCTAATCAAGCACTTAAAATAAATTATCATTTAAAAATTATAAAAGCTTCATATACGCTGTATAATCTGCAACGAAAAACCATATATTTGCTGTAAACGACATTAGAGAGTTTACGAATTATGTATAAGAATCTGTTGAACTTGCTTGTTCTGGCAGTGTTGCTTCCTTCTTGCAGCGGCACAGCTCCACACATATCCGTTGTATGCGAAGAAAATAATGTAGGGAACTGTATCGTCAAATGGGAAATGGCTCCGCTTATCAAAGGGAACATAAAAGTATATGCTTCGACCGATCCTGACTTCATTCCGGAAGATGTTCCCGTGGCCATGGCCGATATCTCGGACTTGAAAATGACCATCGTCACGAACGATCCGACCAAACGTTATTATTACACCCTTTTGTTCGACGACAAATATCGTGTTAAGATTGCCACGCGCAATATCAACATTCCCGGTGTACAGAACTTCCGTGATTTGGGCGGCTATCCTTCTTATTCCACCAAGAAACAGATGCGCTGGGGAATGATTTACCGCTCGGCAGAGATAGACAGCCTTGAATGTTCCTCACGCAGGGAGCTCAAAAACCTCGGCATCAAGACACTTATCGACTTGCGGGCTTCTTCGGAGATAGGCAGGCAGTCGCCGCTGCAAAAAGGGTTCAACGTCGTGCATATCCCGCTTGCCACAGGAGATATGGAAGGCATACTGAAAGGCATACGGGAAGAAAAAATCAAAAGTGACACCGTCTACCGCATGGTAGAGCGTATGAAACCGCATTTTAATAGACCAATATACCAAAGAATACCGGCAGATATTCGATATCCTGTTGGATAAAAACAGTTATCCGGTAGTCATACACTGTTCCTCCGGCAAAGGACGTACCGGCATCGTGTCCGCACTGGTGCTTGCCGCACTGGGAATAAACGAGGACATAATCATGGAAGATTACCGGCTGAGCAATGATTACTTCAACATTCCAAGCGCCTCCAAATACGCTTATCAGTTGCCTGCACGCTCGCAGGAAGCCATCACTACCCTTTTCTCCGCACGCGAGGATTTCCTGAACGCTGCCAAAGACGAAGCGGAACGCCGATACGGTGACATGAATACTTACCTGCGGAAAGGTATCGGACTAAGCAAGAACGAAATAAAAAGGTTACGGAGTATTTTGCTCAGTAATTAATGATTTAATCGCCAAAAAACTCTTATCTTTGCGCCAAATGCGAAGATAAACCGCACCTCGGCATAAAAAACAGACAAGTTTATTTTATTATGCTCCCGGCTTGCATTATCTTTGCACCTGAAATATAAAGATATACAAAGATTTAATGAAGACATTTGAAGAGCTCGGTGTGTCGCCGGAGATACGCCGCGCCATTGAAGAAATGGGATATGCGTGTCCCATGCCGGTACAAGAGGAAGTAATCCCTTACCTTTTGGGAGAAAATAATGATGTAGTAGCACTGGCACAAACAGGAACAGGAAAGACCGCAGCGTTCGGTCTGCCGCTTATACAGCAAATCAACGTTAACAACCGAATACCCCAATCACTTATCTTTGCCCTACCCGCGAACTCTGTTTACAGATAGCGGGCGACCTGAATGATTACTCCAAGTACATCGACGGTCTGCGGGTATTGCCCGTGTACGGCGGTTCGTCCATCGAAAGCCAGATACGTGCCCTGAAGCGGGGGGTACACATCATCGTAGCTACCCCCGGACGTCTGCTCGACCTTATGGAACGCAAGACCGTCTCACTCTCCACCATCCAGAACGTGGTTATGGACGAGGCGGACGAAATGCTGAACATGGGTTTTACGGACAGCATTAATGCCATTCTTGCAGATGTGCCCCAAGAGCGTAACACACTGCTGTTCTCCGCGACCATGAGTCCCGAAATCGCACGTATTTCCAAAAATACCTGCACAATGCAAAGGAATCACCATCGGACGCAGAAATGAAGGAACCAGCAACGTGAAACACGTGGTGTTCACCGTTCATGCCAAAGATAAGTACGCCGCCCTGAAACGCATCGTAGATTACTATCCGCAGATATACGGCATCATCTTCTGCCGTACCCGCAAAGAAACGCAGGAAATAGCTGACAAGTTGATGCAGGAAGGCTATAATGCCGACTCGCTGCACGGCGAACTGAGTCAGGCGCAGCGTGACACCGTGATGCAAAAGTTCCGCATCCGCAACCTACAACTGCTGGTTGCCACGGACGTTGCCGCACGCGGCCTCGATGTGGACGACCTGACACACGTCATCAACTACGGATTGCCGGACGATACGGAAAGTTATACGCACCGTAGCGGACGTACAGGACGTGCCGGAAAGACAGGTACATCCATCGCCATCATCAATTTGCGTGAAAAAGGAAAGATGCGCGAAATAGAACGCATCATCGGTAAGAAATTCATTGCCGGTGAAATGCCTACCGGTAAGCAGATCTGCGAGAAACAGCTTCTCAAAAGTGATAGACGATCTTGAAAAAGTAAAGGTAAACGAGGAGGATATCAATGATTTCATGCCTGAGATTTACCGTAAACTGGAGTGGCTGAGTAAAGAAGACCTCATCAAGCGCATGGTATCGCATGAGTTCAACCGGTTTGTCGACTATTATCGCAACCGCGAAGAAATAGAGGTGCCGACTGATAGCCGCAGCGAACGCGCCGGAAAAAGCCGTGAAGGAAAAAGCAGCCGCCAGGCAGAACCGGGTTACACCCGCCTTTTCATCAATCTGGGTAAGATGGATAACTTCTTCCCTCACGAACTGATCACCTTGCTCAACAATAACACACGAGGAAGAGTAGAATTGGGACGCATCGACCTGATGAAGAATTTCTCGTTCTTCGAAGTGGAAGAGAAACAAGCACAAAACGTCGTAAAGGCGCTGAACCGGACAAACTGGAACGGACGTAAAGTCACAGTAGAGGTAGCCGGAGAAGAGGCATCTACAGAGCACAAAGGACGTGGAAAGCGGAATGAAGGTAACGATCAGGGTGGCAGAGGAAGAAGCAGCGCTCCATCTGCCGACCGCAAAGAGAGAGGCAAAGGCAGCAAAGACAGCAAACAAGCCGACAGCCGGAAAGGCAAAAAGCCAAGCCGTGAGGAACGGGGATATTCCGCAGCCCGCGGCCCCAAAGGCAAAGATGAATGGAAACAGTTCTTTAAAGATGCCGAACCCGACTTCAGCGAAGAAGGATGGGCAAGAAGAAAGCCTAAAAAGAGCTAAATACAAAAGGACAGGAAAAACGGCTGACGGACTTACAAAAGGATTCAAATAGCCGTTTCTGACCAACCTTCCCTCTTTATAAGATCACTCTTTCAGAGAGATCCCGAACGAAAGCCCGGCGCTTCATCCCACTCAGCTACCGTCTGAGTGAGACGGAGAGCCGGGCTTTCCCGTTCCGACAAGCAAACTCCCGGATGAAATGCTTACTGCATTTACCCCAAAAGGTTACTGCATCGGGAGCAAATGCCTGCTGCATCGGAAGAAGAGACCCACTCTATCGGTACATTCTTCATAAAAGCTCCCGTTTCCGAGCCGGTTGGTATCCGAAGAGGAGCACGAACAAACTATCAAAAAGGCACTATATTTTTATCCGAAAGGTCTATTTGCTCACAGATCACCGCTTATAGCAAAAATCAGAAAGGAAACAGAAGAATTCTCAAGCATCGGATCCTTTCCCTGATGCAAAATCCAGCCATTTTTTATTACCTCCACAGGAGAGAGGGCCGAAATAAACGATTCTGAATGGGTCGGAAAAGCAAAAAGTCAAAATGACAACATCCACCGCAGAGCAACAAAGAGTAAACCTGACCTATGGGTAACGAATGATATTTATCTGCGGAAAGCTGTGGAATCCGCAGTGAACACGAGTTGCGATCCCCATAGTAAAATCGTTCCCCTCTTTATTATTGTCTTTAAAAGTGCTACCTTTGCGTGAATTAAAAAAACAGGTAATAGTTTTCGGGTATGAACAAATTGAATGGTTTCCTTTACGGTTTGCTGTCGTCGGCCTCTTTCGGCCTTATTCCTCTTTTCACGATCCCTGCCATGCGTGAAGGAATGAACTTCGAGTCCATTCTGTTCTACCGGTTCCTGTTTGCCTGCCTGGCATTGGGATGCATCCTATTGCTAGACAAGCAGTCTTTCCATATCAAGCGGAAAGAGATCCCGTCATTAATGTTACTTGCTTTTCTGTATCTGATGTCCGCAGTCTTTCTGTTCTGGGGATATAAATTTATGGCAAGCGGCGTAGCCACCACCATTCATTTCATGTATCCGGTATTGACCACTCTGATCATGATGATCTTCTTCCGCGAAAGGAAATCGACGTGGCGCTTCTTTGCTATCGCCCTCGCAGTGGTCGGTGTCTCCTGCCTCTCTTATGGCGACAGTTCGGGAGGAATTACCGCCCTCGGATTGTTTATCGTCCTCCTGTCGGCTTTGGGATATGCACTTTATCTGGTTACGGTCAGCCAGCTCAAAATCGGACAGATGAAGGGATTACGGCTTACTTTCTATGTTTTCCTGTTCGGCACGCTCTTATTGTTGGCAGGCATAGGTGCTACTACAGGCATACAAACCATCCCTGACTGGCACACGGGAGGAAACCTGGTACTCCTGGCACTGATCCCGACAGTGGTCTCCAACCTGGCATTGGTACGGGCGGTAAAAAGCATCGGCTCCACGCTCACTTCCGTACTTGGAGCCATGGAGCCGGTGACAGCTGTTTGTGTAGGTATCTTTATATTCGGCGAACCCTTTACCCAAAGCATCGGGATCGGTATTCTGCTGATTATTTCGGCAGTAATCGTTATTATACTGAAACGTTAGGAGGTATGTCGAAACCGTACCCTGCGTTACTCTGCGGTAAGTGATGCCCTCACCCCTCTATTTTCAGTTCTTGTATCAGATGGCTTGCTTTACCAAACTTCTCGATAATAAAGAGCATATAACGCACATCGACCCCAATGCAGCGTTGCACATCGGGCTCGAAAACAATATCACTGCTCATGGCTTCCCAGTTTCCATCGAACGCCAATCCCAACAATTCGCCTTTGCCATTGAACATGGCGCTACCGGAGTTTCCACCTGTGATGTCGTTGTTTGAGATAAAGCAGACATTCATGTCTCCCTTCGTATCGGCATAACGCCCGAAATCACCCGATGACAGCAGGGACAGCACCTCGGGTTGCACGGCAAAGTCGGGATCGCCGCTGTGCTCTTTTACCTTCTCGAAAATACCCTTCACCGTAGTGTAATAGCCATAATCAGCCCCATCGTAAGGTGAATAACTGCCAATGGTACCGAAACTCAACCGCATGGTAGAATTGGCATCGGGATAGAAATTACGGTCGGCATACATCCGTCTCATGGGCAGCATTGAACTCACGTTCGTCCTTCTCTATATTGTCGGAAGCCTCAGCCATCTGACTACGCATATCGAAGAGCTTTACAATGAGATCGATGCCCAGCGAGACTGCAGGATCATCGATCATGTGGAAAGTTGTGTCACGCTCCAGAAAACGCTTCAAGCCGCGGGGAGAGGTAAGTTCCGAATGAGCATACAACGTGTCGACATACATCTGTTCATTGCCTCCGTAAAGTGTATCTATGGTCTGATAAAGATCGGGCAGATAAGCCTTATCCACTTTGGTCCGATACTCCTTCAGCATGGCCACAAACACCTCCTTGTCGATGGAAACGTCATAATTTGCATACTTATCGAGTAATTTCTGGAGCTGGGCCACGACCTGTTTCTGTTCCGCCTCAAAATCAAAATTAAGGATAGTCAACGCAAATTGCACCAGCTCGGGACCATTGATAAATGACTCCCCGAAATAAGACATCGCCCGGTTCACCTCCTTGCGGTCCTTATAATTCAGTTCGAGCGACGACATCAGATGCAACAGTTTCTCACGTTCTGCCGGAGTCTTCTGAATCCACTGCCGGAGTGCTTCTTCCGCCTGCCGTTTCTTGTCAAGCACCTTCAGCTTGCGTATCGCTTTATTGGTTCCGATGCTGTTTTCCAGTAATTGGAACTTTCATCATATTTTGACGCATACTTGATACGGATGGAATCCCTGCGATCCATCTCACGTTTCCAAATGGCCTGTTTCACTCCGCGGACATCGATCATAGCCTGGTTCATGCCGTTCATCATCTCTTCGATGCCAAACGAAGAAAGATAACGTTCCGTGCTACCGGGATAACCCAGAGTCATGCAGAATGAACCTTCTTTGTATCCATCCAATGTGATGGGAGCCACGTATTCGGGACGATAGGGCACGTTGTCGGGTGAATAGTCGGCAGGACGGTTGTCTTTACCGGCATAGATACGAAAGACGCAGAAATCGCCAGTATGACGGGGCCACATCCAATTGTCCGTATCCCAACCGAACTTACCGATGGAAGACGGTGGAGCAAACACCAGGCGTACATCGTTGAAATCGCGGTAAACAGAAAGCCAAAACTCATTGCCACCGTAATACGCATCCACAATGCCGACCAGTGTAGAGTCCTTTTTAGTGACTTCATCTCCCAGCAACACCATCATCGAATCGATGGCCAGGCTGCGTTCGGATTCGGTCATACCGGGTGTCGTAGCTTTCAGTACCCGCCGGGTTACGTTTTCCGTACGAAGCAGAAACCGGACATACAGCTCGGGATTGGGCAATTCTTCCTCCCGGCTATGTGCCGTGAACCCGTCTTTCAGATAATCATGATCCACCGAACTGTGTTGCTGTATGCTGCTGAATCCGCAATGGTGATTGGTAAACACCAAGCCATCTTCGGAGACGACTACTCCCGAACAGAATCCTCCGAAACTGACCACAGCGTCTTTCAGAGACGGATGCCTGGTGCTATAAAGTTGGTCGGCAGGCATCTGCAAACCCAACTCTTTCATCGTCTTACGGGTTTCTTTATTCAAATTGCCAAGCATCCACATACCTTCATCGGCATGCATCGAAACCGGATAGAGTAAAAGCAATGCCAGAAACAGAGCCTCCCCCCACTCTTTCCGTGCGGAAAGAGGTAATCACTTTCATTTTATTCATTTATATAAATCATGTTTATTCATCTTCTTTTCTCTGGCGACACGCTTACCGTCACTCTTCAACAATCAGCCGAAGTTTCTTCGCCCCTACCCGCGCCTGAAGCCATGCACTGATTTTCGCTTTTTCCTCGTTCTTCGGATGACGGGTGAATTTCAATACGGCGAGCGCTATGGTATCCGTTTTCATCGAATCGACCGTTGTCTCGATGGTATGCGAAATAGACAAAGCCGTCACCGACGGATAGAGTACTTTCAGTTCCGGGATAATTTTCCGGCTCATTTCATCGTAAGACTTATACCGTTCGAGGCTTTGCTGGAGCGTGGCTATCTTGACTTGCTGTTCCTGCAGGCGTTGTTCACTGTTTTTATAGAAGTCTTCCATAACCATGGCACGGATAGACGACATATCCATCGCTTCATTATTGTTCATCCCCTGCAGAACGATCAGTTTCGTATTCTCCAGTTTATAATCTTTCATCTTGCTGCGGGCAATGGCAATGGAAGCTTCCGGCACCTCCGGGCCAATCAGCACAACCCGAATTTCGCATGAATCTCCTTCATAATGAATCTTCTTATTCAAGACCTGGGTATTGTCGAAGTTGAGCTGTTCGGAAACGAAACGATTCGCCGCCGCTTCGAAGAAGGTGCTTCGGATAATTCCCATAGTCAGGTAAATAGCCGGACACATGGTCAGGATTACGATCAATACGATGTATTTCCGCACTTTCTTTTCCCGGTTCTTATCCACAAACTCTTTCCGCTGGAAATGCATCAGCCTCACACCGATAAACGTAGCCAGACTGATAAATACGGAATTGATGAAATAGAGGTAGAACGCGCCCAGAAAATAGATCAGATTGCCCGAAGCCAATCCGTAACCGGCCGTACAGAGAGGAGGCATCAGCGCAGTGGCAATGGCAACTCCCGGAATCACATTTCCTTTCTCCTTGGTAGAGAGGGCAACCACTCCGGCAAGTCCGCCGAAAAGTGCGATGAAAACGTCATAAATGGTCGGTGACGTACGCGCCAGCAGTTCCGACTGCGCCTCAGCGATGGGAGTGAAAAGAAAGAAAACAGTCGCCGTCGTGACACTGAATGCAGTTGTAATCAGGAAACTCTTCAGGGAACGCTTCATCAACTCGAAATCGTTCATACCGACAGACAGCCCCACCCCCATAATCGGGCCCATCAACGGAGAAATCAACATGGCACCGATAATCACGGCCGTCGAGTTGACATTCAGTCCGAGTGAAGCCATGAAAATGGCAAAAATCAGAATCCAGAGATTAGCTCCTTTAAACTCAACTCCCTTACGGATAGAGTCGACGGTTGCCAGTTCATTCTCCTTATCCTTTCTCAGATCGAGATACTCTCTCAGAAACGCCTTAATGGCAAAAATGTTTCGGTTGTCTGCCTTCATAACTATTTCTTCTTTATAATTCGGTTAATCACAGGAATCTGGCTCAGCGGTAAGTCTTTCCGAACAACATAAGCCATAAATATCAGCAACAATACAGTACGGAAAGCCAGACGGAGCACGATATTCTCAATGGGAACCCACTCTCCGATCACATAAAGCACTGCTGTAAACAGCACATACGTACCAAGGTGTTTCAGGTCATAGTGAATGGGATATTTCTTCTGCCCGATCCAATAAGAAAGGATCGTAATCACAGCGTATCCGGCCACCGAAGCCCATGCCGAAGCCACAAATCCGTAAGTGGGGACAAGCATCACATTCATTCCTACAATGATGACACATCCGACAATGGAAAAGTATGCTCCCCAACGGGTTTCGTCTATCAGTTTATACCAGAACGAAAGATTGAAATAGATACCTTTGAATATTTCCGCTCCGATCACGATGGCGACAACGCTCAGTCCCGCCAATAATCAGGTGCCACCATATAACGCAAAAGATCCAGGTAAAACATTACCACCAGAAAAGCGAACATACGACAAAAATAAGGAAATACTTCATCGACCTGTGCATACATCCGGCGTTAT
>ENA-OQJP01000288-OQJP01000288.1-human-gut-metagenome-genome-assembly--contig:-NODE-288-length-16532-cov-2.541664_pt1 | contig 16532 bp, 17 predicted proteins | sample MGYA00242611_ERZ504778 | MGnify/ENA primary metagenome ERZ504778 (study PRJEB26092, sample SAMD00036349) | human gut metagenome | host: Homo sapiens | study: EMG produced TPA metagenomics assembly of...
CGAAGCTAAACTGCATAATCTCTCGGACGTGTTGAGTGCCTTGTCGCGTAATCTGGTTCCTGAGGGACCGGCAGTAATTGGCGTGGCAGAAGTCGAGAATCATAGGGTACTGACGGATCTTGTCAGTCAGCCGGCTATGGCTAACTATAAGTTTGTTCATTATGAGGGACCCGACAGACGTGGCATTGACTGTGCACTTTTGTATGATCCGCAACAGTTTGCCGTGACGAACTCTAAACTGGTACTTTCCGCTCCGTTTGAAGGGGATACGGTGCATCTGACGCGCGGTTTCCTTATTGTAGACGGTAGAATGGCGGGTGAGCGTGTGTGTTTCATTGTGAATCACTGGCCTTCCCGCGGAGCGAAATCACCGGTGCGGGTGCATGCCGCCAGGCAGGTAAAGGCGTTGACGGACTCCTTGATGCATGAAGACAAAAAGCTGAAACTCTTTGTTATGGGAGATATGAATGACGATCCGATGGATGAAAGCATGCAGACTTTAGGGGCCCGTAAATATATATCGGGCATGAAAGCCAATCAGTTCTTCAATCCCTGGTGGGAAATACTGGAGGATAAGGGTGTGGGAACCTTGCTCTATCGTGGCAAGTGGAATCTGTTCGACCAGATTGTACTGTCCAGACCGTTGGTGAAAGCGAAAAAAGGACTGCGTTACGACCATAGCGAGGTTTTTATCCGCGACTACCTGATTCAGCAGGATGGTAAATACAAAGGTTCACCTTTGCGTACTCATGGCGGGCGCGTATGGCTGAACGGTTACAGCGACCATTTACCTACGATTATCTATCTGAAAAGATAATATATAATAATGTGTAAATAACAGGCCGGAAAACAAACTCGCTTTCCGGCTTTTTTGTTTATAGAGGTAAGAACGCAAAAGGAGAGAATGAACAGACAGATGCAAAAACTTTGTAATATAGAGATTACAATATTCTGTTAATTCAAGCCAATAGCTTTAAAATAGAATGGATTTGACTGGTGAGTAGAGGTATTTTATTCTTCTCTTGTTCTTCTTTTTAAAGGATAATGCTTACTTTTGCGTAGAATTTTAATTCACTAACAATAAACTTTAAACAAAATGGTTAATTACAAAGATTTAGGCCTTGTAAACACAAGAGAAATGTTTGCTCGCGCTATCAAAGGTGGATATGCAATCCCTGCATTCAACTTCAATAACATGGAACAGATGCAGGCTATCATCAAGGCTGCAGTAGAGACTAAGTCTCCGGTTATCCTTCAGGTATCTAAGGGTGCTCGCCAATATGCTAACGCTACTTTGCTGCGTTACATGGCTCAGGGCGCTGTGGAATATGCTAAGGAACTGGGCTGCAAACATCCTGAAATTGTTCTTCACCTTGACCACGGAGATACTTTTGAAACTTGTAAAAGCTGTATCGATTCAGGTTTCTCCTCAGTAATGATTGACGGTTCACATCTTCCATACGAAGAAAATGTTGCTTTGACAAAGAAGGTTGTTGATTATGCTCATCAATTCGATGTTACAGTGGAAGGTGAACTTGGCGTGTTGGCTGGTGTAGAAGATGAAGTATCTGCTGAACACCATACTTATACCAATCCTGAAGAAGTTATCGATTTCGCTACTCGTACAGGTTGTGACTCTTTGGCTATTTCTATCGGTACTTCTCACGGTGCATACAAGTTCAAACCCGAACAATGCCACGTAGATCCTGCTACAGGTCGTCTGGTTCCTCCTCCTTTGGAATTTGCCGTATTGGATGCTGTAATGGAGAAACTTCCGGGATTCCCTATCGTTCTTCACGGTTCTTCTTCGGTTCCTCAGGAAGAAGTTGATACTATCAATCAATTCGGCGGTAAGTTGGAAGCAGCTATCGGTATTCCCGAAGAGCAACTGCGCAAGGCTGCGAAGTCTGCTGTTTGCAAAATCAATATCGACTCAGACTCTCGTTTGGCTATGACTGCTGCTGTTCGTAAGGTGTTTGCTGAGAAACCGGCTGAATTTGACCCGCGTAAATATCTGGGTCCGGCTCGTGACAACATGGAGAAACTTTACAAGCACAAAATCGTTAACGTGCTTGGTTCTGAAAACAAATTGGCTCAATTGGACTGATAAGGTTAATCTGATTATAAAATAGGGAGTGCATTTTAATGCACTCCCTATTTGTTTTTAGGTACGGACTTTATGGATTTATTTAGTTCGTACCTGATTTATGTCAAACTTGAATTTATTTACAATTCGATGATCAGGGATTCACGCGCTTCCATCTTCAACTCTTTTTTCAAAAGAGAATTGTTTTTGCCGCTTAGAATATCTTTTCCTTGTTTCTTGTCTTTCAAAATTTCTTTGTAGAATTTTAAAGGAACGGTGGTTTCTGAATCTGTACCGTTCAGCATTACGAAAACAATTTTGCCCTCATACTGACGGGCATAGGCATATACGCCGTTTTGTACCATAAACTGAGTCATACTGCCTTTGGCAATCACATTGTTTCCTTTACGCCAATTCAGTATTGTTTTGTAGAAATTGTAGCAATCGTTTTGAATTTTGCTGCGGCCTTCGGCTGTCAGTGCGGTTTCTTTATCGTCTGCCCAGCCGCCGGGGAAGTCTTTACGAACATAACCGTCGCTCTTGCTCTTTATGCCGTTCATCATAATCTCCGTTCCGTAGTATAATTGCGGAATGCGTCGGGTGGTGAGTAACAGGGTAGAGGCTTGTTTCAGCATCGGAAGGTTTTCGCCTTCACCCAAAAGCGGTCGGTGTCGTGATTCTCGATGAAAGCGAGTACCGATTCCGGATTCGGATAAAGAAAATCATATACGAAACTGTTATACACTCGGTCTAATCCTTTAAACCAAGTTTCTGTTTCCTCCGTTTTGGCAATGTTGATTTTATCATAGAAACTGAAATCCATTACCGTCTTCAGATTGCTGTTTTTAGGAGCGGACAGTTTGGAGTCCTTTTGCCACCATGCGGTATATGCCGGTTCGGTTACCCATGTTTCGCCTACGGTGTTATAGTTAGGGTATTCTTCATTCAACTCTTTCATCCAATTGCTCATGGCATCATAGTCGGCATAGGGGTAAGTATCCATACGGATACCGTCTATGTCGGCATATTCAATCCACCAGAAACTGTTCTGAACGAGATAACGGTATACATGCGGATTCTTTTGGTTGAGGTCGGGCATGGCGGTTACGAACCAACCGTCATTCATCTGGCTGAAATCGTATTTCGAAGCATAAGGGTCTACGTGGGGAGTCAGTTTGAAGGATGTCTGCACAAAGTTATTTTCATGGTCGGGGTTGTTGAACCAATCTTTGCAAGGCATGTCTTTTATCCATATATGCTCTACACCGCAGTGGTTGAAAATCATATCCATTACGATTTTAATGCCGCGTGTATGAGATTTTTCGATGAGCTGCTTATACTCTTCATTGGTGCCGAAGCGGGGATCTACTTTATAATAATCGGTGGTGGCATAGCCGTGGTAGGAACCGCCGGTCATGTTGTTTTCCAATACCGGAGTAAACCACAAGGCAGTTACGCCCAAATCGGAAAAGTAATCAAGGTGCTGTTCGATACCTGCGAGGTCGCCGCCATGACGAGCATTTGGGTCGTTGCGGTCTACCTTATATTCTGCCATGCCTGCTATTTGGTCGTTGTCCGGGTTGCCGTTGGCAAAACGGTCGGGCATTAACAGATAGAGTGCGTCGGATGCATCGAAACCTTTGTGCTCGCAGCCTTTTTTGGCACGTTCTTTTAGCTCATATTCTTTGACGAACTTTTTCTTGCCTTGCGTGAAGGTGAGTGGCATTTTACCGGGTTTCACGTTTTTATCCAGTCTGAGGTAGACCAGCAGGTAATTATTGCTTTCCAATTTGACTGTGCTGCTCAGCGAGACGCCGGGATAGTTGACAGATACCGTTGCATTGCCGATGCCTTCACCATATACCATTAGCTGAAGTTCGGGGTTTTGCATACCAGTGTACCAAAATGGTGGATCGATTTTGTTTACGTTCATGGCTGCGTACGTACTGAGGGAAGTAGGAGTGTTCCTAAAATGAAGAATACTTTTTCATGATATTAGCTTTTCGTTATTTTCTCCGCTAATTAAAAAAATAGCGGAGAAGGCTGTTACCTCTCCGCTATTATCCTTTATGCAGGTTATGCAAACGTTTTCACTGCTTACATCAGGAATCCCAACAGAATACCGGCAGCTACTGCTGAGCCGATAACGCCCGCTACGTTCGGACCCATGGCATGCATCAACAGGTAGTTGGTTGGATCATATTCCAAACCTACTACTTGAGAGATACGTGCGGAGTCAGGCACTGCAGATACGCCTGCATTACCAATCAGCGGATTAATCTTGTTGCCTTTCTTCAGGAAGATATTGAATATCTTCACGAAGATTACACCGGAAGCGGTTGCGATAATGAATGAGAATGCACCCAGACCAAAAATCCACAATGAGTCTGTAGTCAGGAATTCGGATGCTTGTGTGGAAGCACCTACAGTCAGACCAAGCAGAATTGTGATGGTATCAATCAGCGGACCGCTGGCTGTGTTAGCCAGACGGCGGGTTACACCACTCTCTTTTAGTAAGTTACCGAAAAATAGCATACCTAACAAAGGCAAACCGGACGGAACAAGGAAACAGGTAAGTAACAGACCGATAATCGGGAACATTACTTTTTCCGTATGAGAAACTGCACGTGGCGGTTTCATGCGGATAAGGCGCTCGTTCTTGCTGGTCAGCAGACGCATGATAGGCGGTTGGATTACCGGTACTAATGCCATATAGGAATAGGCGGACACGGCAATTGCACCCATCAGGTTGGGAGCCAGTTTGGACGAAAGGAAAATGGCTGTCGGACCATCGGCACCACCGATGATACCGATAGCACCAGCTTGCATCGGATCGAATCCGATAGCCAAAGCAGTCATATATGCACCGAAAATACCGAATTGTGCGGCAGCACCGACTAGCATCAGCTTCGGGTTAGAGATTAGAGCGGAGAAATCCGTCATAGCTCCGATACCCAGGAAAATAAGTGGCGGATACCAACCGGAAGTTACCCCTTGATACAGAATGTTAAGTACAGACCCTTCCTCATAGATACCGACTTTTAATCCGGCTTCCATATTGAAAGGGATATTACCGATCAGCATACCGAAACCGATAGGAATCAGCAACATCGGCTCAAATTCCTTGGCAACAGCCAAGTATATGAAGAATAAACCTACCAGAATCATTACCAGATGTCCGCCTGTTGCATTGGCAAAACCTGTATAAGTCCAGAAGTCTGCAAGGTTATTTCCTAAAAATGTGATAAATTCTCCCATATTATTCAATAATTACAAGGTCAGTACCTTCGAGTACGGATTCTCCTTTACTAACATTAATAGCGGTAATTTTACCGTCTTTGTCGGCATTGATATTGTTCTCCATTTTCATGGCCTCCAGGATAATGATAACCTGGCCTTTCTTCACGGTATCACCCACATTGACTTTGATGTCAAGGATAACACCTGGCAGCGGAGATTTTACACCTGACTTGCCTGTTGAAGCAGCAGCCGGTTTTACAACTGGAGCAGTCGGGGCAGCTGGGGCTGCACTAACAGGGCGTACTACCGGTTTGACTGCAACTTTCGGAGCTTTTTCCATTTCTACTTTGTAGGGAGTACCGTTCACTTCTACGTGAGCGATGTTGTCTTCAATATCTCCAATAGTAACTTTATATGCGTTACCGTTGATTTTGTATTTATATTCTTTCATCGTTTTATCTTTATTAAAGGTGACTTTACTTTCTCTGAGGGGTTTCACGCAACGTGTAAATCTTTGAACTCCAAGGTGAATAGCTGCGTTTTACGCGGGTAATGGTGAGTACGGTGTCTTCCACATCGTGTACATCACTCTGCATTTCGTGCAATGCCAGGGAAATGGCTGCGAATACTTCACCCGGTGCTTCTCCCAGTTGTTTTTCTTTAGCCTCTTTTTTATCGGTAATGCCCTTAGCGCGCATTGCGTTACGTTTGCTGAGGTTTACAGAAATCTTGCCTATAATCTTGAAAGAGATATAAAGAAGGAGTAATCCGGAAAATACTACACTCATGGCGGAAATAGCCATACCGATACCTATACTGTCATGCTCTTCAAACTTCTCCATTTTAGCATTGCTGTCAATGGTTTTGTTATTGGTGCTTGGAGTTACATACTTATCGGACGCATCTCCTTTTACTTCCCATTCCGGAGTGGCATCACTGACACGTGCATAAGATTGGTTGGCTTGTAATGTTCCGGCGGGTACCACAATCTGGTCCAGTAATTTCTTGCCGGAATCGTATAAGCCGATCCAATTGGCGTTCTGGCTGTCTAACTTAAAGTTGGTATGGAAAGTACCGCGATTAGGTTCTCCGTCTGCCCAAAACAGCGCGTGCTGACGAGGTTTTACCAAAGTCAGGACATCACCTTTCGGGATGAAATAGGTAGCGGTGTCACCCGGTTGGCTGCTGAATTTCAGATAGCAACCTGCAAGGTCGGCGCTGCCATATGATTTGTTGAATATCTCAATCCATGCGCTGTGAACACCGTAATCATCCTGAAAGTTGCTTTCGTTGGTGATAAGCACTTCATTCAGCAACAGTTTAGAGTTTGACTCCTTTTCTCCACAAGAAGAACAGAACCCTAGCACCAGCATCAATGAAAGGAATATTCCGATTTTTGTTTTATTCATAAATTTGAGTTTTTATTTTTTAATTCTCAACTGTTAATTCTCAATTCTTAAAGAGGAATATTACCATGTTTCTTGGCCGGGTTGGTCAATTTCTTGGTTTGCAGTTGTTGCAGGGCGCGGATAATGCGGAAACGCGTGTTGCGCGGTTCGATAACATCATCGATATAGCCATACTTGGCTGCATTGTAAGGATTGGCAAACAGTTTGGTATATTCAGCTTCTTTTTCAGCTAGGAACTGAGCCGGATTTTCTTGCTCTTTGGCCTCGCGTGCATACAGAACTTCTACCGCACCTGCACCACCCATAACTGCGATTTCAGCAGTAGGCCATGCATAGTTCATGTCACCACGAAGTTGCTTACAGCTCATTACGATGTGCGAACCGCCATAGGATTTGCGTAGGGTGATAGTAACTTTAGGTACGGTAGCTTCACCGTAGGCATACAGCAATTTGGCACCGTGCAGGATAACACCGTTGTACTCCTGACCGGTTCCGGGAAGGAAGCCCGGTACATCTACCAAAGATACGATAGGAATATTGAAAGCATCGCAGAAACGGACGAAACGTGCACCCTTTCGAGAAGCGTTGCTATCAAGTACACCTGCCAGATATTTGGGCTGGTTGGCTACAATGCCGACTGATTGTCCGTTGAAAACGGGCAAAAACCGATAATGATATTCTTGGAATAGTCTTTCTGAATTTCAAGGAACTCTCCGTTGTCAACGATAGCACCGATAACTTCGTACATATCGTAAGGCTTGTTCGGATTGTCAGGGATAATATCGTTCAGAGAATCTTCCAAACGGTCGATGGGATCTGTACAATCTGTGTAAGGAGCTTCTTCCAAAATTATTTTGAGGAATGTAGCTCAGTAGCTTGCGGATAAGTGCAAGACCTTCTTCTTCGGTCTTTGCAGTGAAGTGAGTTACACCGGATTTGGTAGAGTGTACGCTTGCACCACCCAAATTTTCCTGGCTGACATCTTCTCCGGTTACGGTCTTTACCACTTTCGGACCAGTAAGGAACATGTAGGACGTTCCTTCCATCATTAGTGTAAAGTCAGTCAGGGCAGGAGAATAAACAGCACCGCCGGCACAAGGACCGAAGATACCGGAAATTTGGGGAATAACGCCGGAAGCAAGAATATTGCGTTGGAAAATCTCGGCATATCCGGCTAAAGCATTGATACCTTCTTGAATACGTGCACCACCCGAGTCATTGATACCGATACAGGGAGCACCCATCTTCATTGCTTGATCCATGATTTTGCAAATTTTCAAAGACATGGTTTCCGACAATGAACCGGCAGAAACAGTGAAATCCTGTGCGAAAATGTAGACCAAGCGACCGTCGATGGTACCGCAACCGGTAACCACACCGTCGCCGGGGTAGTGTTTCTTTTCCATACCGAAATTCGTACATCTGTGCTCAACAAACATGTCCATTTCTTCGAAACTTCCTTCATCGAGTAACATTGCTATACGCTCGCGAGCTGTATATTTCCCTTTCTCATGTTGCTTTGCAATCGCTTTTTCACCACCACCAAGACGCGCAGCCGTACGGCGGTCAATAAGCTCTTTAATTTTCTCAAGTTGATTACTCATATTCTTTATTTATGATTTATGATTTCAGATTTATGTTTTCGGATTTATGATTTCAAACCATAAATCTTTATTCTCCTTTTTCGCAAAGTTCCGTCAATACGCCGAGTGTGGATTTCGGATGCAGGAATGCGATGTTCAAGCCTTCCGCACCTTTACGGGGAGCTTTGTCAATCAGGCGGATACCTTTTCCTTCAACTTCTGCGAGAGCGTTTGCCACTCCGTCTTCCACAGCAAATGCCAAATGGTGCATACCGCCGTTACCGTTGTTCTTTTCGATGAATTTGGCAATGGTGCTTTCGGGAGAAGTGGGTTCGAGCAACTCAATTTTCACGTCACCTACTTTCAAGAAAGCGGTTCTTACCTTTTGATCTTCTACGGTTTCAATGTTGTAGCATTTTAAACCTAATACATTTTCGTAGTACGGAAGTGCTTCTTCAATGCTTTTTACAGCAATGCCTAAATGTTCAATGTGCGAAATTTTCATAACAGTTTTTATTAATGTTGGTATTCAATTCCAAATTTTTTAAAATCAGCAGTACAAAGAAAGATATTTCTACTTGAATAAAGAAATTTTTCGCCAATTAATTATAAAGGTATTTCTTCTTAAAATGATTTTATAATTGAGACAACCGGTCGTTATTTTATCTATTGATGGTATTCGTTTTTTGTTATAAAAGAGATTCAAAAGCTTTTTTTGTTATATCTTTGTCAGTAGAATTTCAATCGGACAAATATTATGTCACATTTAGCTCCCTTGATCGCCGATTTGGCATTGATACTGATTTGCGCCGGAATAATGACGCTATTATTTAAAAAACTGAAACAACCGTTAGTCTTGGGGTATGTCGTTGCAGGCTTCTTGGCCAGTCCTCACATGGCTTATACCCCTTCGGTGATGGATACGGCAAACATACAGACTTGGGCGGACATCGGCGTTATTTTCTTGCTGTTTGCTTTGGGGCTGGAGTTTAGCTTTAAGAAAATAGTCAAGGTGGGGGAGCTGCTATAATCGCTGCTTGTACAATTATATTCTGTATGATATTGTTGGGCGTGGCAGTTGGCACGGGCTTTCGGATGGAAACGGATGGATTGCATTTTCTTGGGCGGTATGATAGCCATGTCTTCCACTACTATTATCTATAAGGCATTTGATGATTTGGGCATGCGCAAGAAAAAGTTTACCGGGCTGGTGCTCAGTGTGTTGATTTTGGAAGATATTCTTGCCATTGTCCTGATGGTTATGCTGTCTACCATGGCAGTCAGTCATAATTTTGAAGGGACGGAAATGCTGGGCAGTATAGCAAAACTGTTATTCTTTCTTATATTGTGGTTTGTGGTCGGCATCTATTTGATTCCTGTTCTGTTGAAAAAATGTCGGAAGCTGATGAGTGAGGAGACTTTGCTGATTGTATCGCTCGGGCTTTGTTTCGGTATGGTTGTGCTTGCTGCCCATACGGGATTTTCAGCAGCGTTCGGCGCTTTTATCATGGGGTCTATTCTGGCTGAAACGGTAGAGGCGGAAAGTATTGAACGTCTGGTTAAGCCGGTAAAAGATTTATTCGGTGCCATATTCTTTGTATCTGTAGGTATGATGGTAGACCCTTTGATGATAGTAGAATATGCGGGTCCTATTGTTGTCATCACATTGGCGGTTATTGTCGGGCAATCGTTGTTCGGCACATTGGGAGTATTGCTTGCAGGGCAGCCGCTTAAGACGGCTATGCAATGCGGATTCAGTTTGACGCAGATTGGAGAATTTGCTTTTATCATCGCTTCTTTGGGAGTGTCTTTGCATGTAACAAGTCATTTTCTGTATCCTATAGTGGTGGCTGTATCTGTCATTACTACCTTTCTTACCCCTTATATGATTCGTTTTGCAGAGCCGGCTTCCAATTTTGTCGATACGCATTTGCCGGAACGGTGGCAGAAATTTTTGCTGCATTATGCTTCCGGTTCGCAGACTGTGAATCATGAGAGTTTATGGAAGAAACTGATATTTGCTTTGTTGCGTATTACGGTGGTTTATTCCATTGTAAGTGTGGCGGTGATTGCTATCGCATTCCGCTTCCTTGACCGTTTTTCAGGGAAACTTGCCTGGGATTTGGGGCTCTTTATTGTCTGCTTTGGTCATTGTTCTGTTTATTTCTCCTTTTCTGCGAGCCATCATGATTAAGAAAACCATTCGGTAGAATTCGTAACATTGTGGCGCGACAGTCGGGGAAATCGCGCTCCATTGGTAGCTACTATTGTGCTGCGAATTCTGTTGGCAGTTTCTTTTGTGATGTTTGTAATAGCCGGACTGTTTAAACTGTCGGTTGGTCTTGTCTTTGGAGTTGCGGTACTGCTGGTTATAGTGATGATACTTTCCAGACAGTTGAAGCGGCAGTCTATAATGATTGAACGTACTTTTTTTCAGAATTTGCGGTCGCGGGATATGCGTGCGGAATATTTGGGCGAGAAGAAGCCTGAATATGCAGGCCGTCTGCTTTCGCGTGATTTGCATTTGACGGATTATGAGATTCCCGGGGAATCGGCTTGGGCAGGCAAGACGCTGGCGGAGTTGAATTTTGGCAAGCGTTATGGGGTGCATGTCGTTTCTATTCTTCGTGGACGCAGGCGGATAAATATTCCCGGTGCTTCTGTGCGTCTTTTTCCTTTAGATAAGATACAGGTTATTGCTACTGATGAAGAATTGAATGTGTTTGGTGAGGAAATGAATAAGCTTTCAACGATAGCTGCGGACGCCGTGGAAAAAAGTGAGATGATACTGCGTCAGTTGCGTATCGATGCAAATTCCCCGTTCTTGGGTAAAACATTGAAAGATGCAGGCATACGCGAGAAATACCACTGCCTGATTGTTGGAGTGGAGCGAGGAGGGGAAACTTTGCATGCTCCTGACGTGCACGAGCCTTTTGTCGAGGAGGATGTAGTATGGATTGTCGGTGAGAATGTCGATGTGTACAAATTGGTCGGTGAAAATGATGAGAATGTCGACCTGTGATATTGGAATAACGGTTATCTTTGCTTTACGAACATAAACTTTAAAAAGAAATATCATGAAAAGTGATCCGAAAGACTGTCTGTACTGTCAGAATAATGAAACGTTGCATAATCTGATGATTGAGATTGCGCAGCTTAGTGTGTCACGTGTCTCCTTTTTAAGGAACAAACTTATCGCGGGCGCTGCCTTGTGGCTTACAAAGACCATGTCAATGACTTGAATGAACTAACGGATGAGGAACGCAATGCTTTTATGGCTGATGTTGCCCGTGTGACTCGTGCCATGCAAAAAGCTTTTAATCCGGAAAAGATTAATTATGGTGCGTATTCAGACAAATTATCTCATCTTCATTTTCATTTGGCGCCGAAATATGTAGATGGTCCCGATTATGGTGGTACTTTCCAGATGAATCCGGGAAAGGTGTATCTGACGGATGTCGAATATCAGGAATTGGTTGAAGCGGTGAGAAGCAAACTTTGAAAGAGAATGAAGTATAAAGTATAAATTGGCAATGAGCATGATTTATGAATGACAAATGGTTATGTAATATCATAGCATAGCCATTTATACCTTATACTTCGTATTTTATATTTTATTTAAAATTTTGTCCATTACCCAGTTTGTCAGTGTTGCGCTTTCGCCATCGCAGTTACAGATTGATTTGCCAAGTAAATGGTCTACAACAGCTTGAATAAGCGGTTGCTGGACGTTAAATGGGGTTTTCTACAGGGATTTTCTTCCCTTCCTCGTTCGGTGTGTAAGGCTATGGGATCATAGGTAAATACAGAAAAGCATATCATACCTTTGTCTCCGATGATTTCGATACGGTCTTCACGTGCAGACTCATGTGCAACGAAACACCACGAGCCGCTGCCTACCAGGCCGCTGTCAAATTGGAAACAGGCACTGAGGGTATCCTCTGCAGAATATAGTCCGCCACGGTTGCTCTTGTATCCGTTGGCTTCAAGAATATATCCGAACATATCTTGCAGTATGTCTATCTGGTGTGGAGCCAAATCATAAAAATAACCGCCACCGGCGATATCGGGCTGTACACGCCAGGGTAGGTTCTCCTTGTTATAGTCCAGATCGCGGGGTGGCTGGGCAAAGCGAATTTGTATATTGATGACATTTCCGATGGCCCCTTCTTCCACCAATGACTTTACTTTCAGGAAATAAGGAAGATAACGGCGGTAATAGGCTACAAAACAAGGTATGCCGGTTTCTTGGGAAATACGGTTGATACGGCAACACTCTTCATAAGTCACTGCCATCGGCTTTTCTATGTATACCGGTTTGCCGGCTTTCATGGACATAATGGCATATGTGGCATGGGAAGAGGGTGGGGTGGCAATATATACGGCATTTACGTCTTCATCATTAATCAGTTCCTGTGCATCATTGTACCATTTGGCAATGCCTCTTTCTTTGGCATAAGCTTTGGCTTTGGAGATATCCCGACTCATCACAGCTACCACTTCGGAGTGTTCAATTTTCTGAAATGCAGGTCCACTTTTGTATTTGGTCACTTCTCCGCAGCCGATAAATCCCCATTTTATTATTTTCTCACTCATACTTGTATATTATTCTTCAAAGTCGAAATCAAAATCAAAGTCATCCACGAATTCAGGCGCAGTGAAGTCTTCCAGTTCACGGCGATCCTTTTTGGTGGGGCGTCCCGTTCCCTTAGCGCGGTTGATAAATCCGCTGATTTTGCTCATTTCCAACAGTTCATATTGCTCTGGGGCGGTTATGTTCTCCATCATTTCGGGAACAAGCTTGGCGCCTACACGCTTTTCAATAGTCTGTAGTACTTTGAAAGAATAGGTAACCGGCGGTTTGCGTACTTGTATTACATCTCCCGGCTTCACCATTCGAGCTGCCTTTGCAAGTGCACCATTGATACTGATACGTCCTTTTTTGCAGGCTTCGGCTGCAATTGTACGTGTCTTGAATATGCGTACAGCCCACATCCATTTGTCTATTCTTGCTTCACTCATTTCTTGTTGAACTGATTCATTGTAATGTCTATACCGGCGAGACAGAAACTTTTAATGATTTCGCCGGCTGTTTTCAGGCGTTCATCCATTGTTTTCCAGTCTTCGTCCGTAAAGTGTCCCAAAACGAAATCCACTTGTCCGCCGCGGGGAAAATCATTACCGATACCAAAACGCAGGCGGGCATAGTTTTGGGTACCTAATGTGGCTGCAATATGTTTCAGTCCGTTATGTCCCGCATCGCTTCCTTTCCCTTTCAGCCGCAGGGTGCCGAAGGTAGTGCCAAATCATCTACTACAATCAGTACGTTTTCCAACGGAATGTTCTCTTTTTGCATCCAATAGCGTACGGCATTTCCACTCAGATTCATGAAAGTAGACGGTTTCAGCAATATCAGTTGGCGTCCTTTGACCGACATGGTAGCTGTAAAACCATAGCGTCCGTCATTAAAGGTTATTCCGGCTGCTTGAGCTAAAGCATCTACTACCATGAAGCCTATATTATGGCGGGTTTCGTGATATTCGGGACCGATATTGCCTAAACCGGCAATTAGATATTTCATTTTTATATACTTGGCTTTAATGATAATTCAGATAAAAAGAGAGGAACGCGGATTATCGCAGTTGTCCGCGGATATGAAATCTGCGTCGTCTGCGTTAATCCGCGTTCCGGAATATCTCGTTTGCTTACTAAGAAAGCGCTGATTAGTTGTTTGCAGCAGCTGCAGCAGCACCTCTTGCGGCACGAGTCAGCTTAACAGCACATACAACGGCTTCTTTAGCATTCAACAGTTCCAAACCTTCGTAGCTTAATTCACCTACTTTTACCGTTTTGCCCAATCCCAAATGAGATACATTGACAATCAGTTTTTCAGGAATAGCGTTGTACAAAGCTTTAACTTTCAGTTTACGCATCTGCAGAGTCAGCTTACCACCGGCTTTCACACCTTCTGCCAAACCTTCCATTTGTACGGGAACTTCCATTACGATAGGTTTAGTTTCATCAATCTGATAGAAGTCAACGTGCAGGATAGTATCTTTTACCGGGTGGAATTGAATATCTTTCAAGATAGCATTTACTTTCTTGCCATCGATAATCAGGTCAACCACGTAGATGTGCGGAGTATAAACCAAATTGCGCAGACCTTCTGCCGGTACAGTGAAATGAACGTTTTCACCTGCTCCGTAGAGTACGCAAGGTACACCGTTGTCTTTACGAATAGCTTTCAAAGCTCTTGCTTGTTCCGAAGAACGCTCTGCAATAGTTCTTGCAGTTCCTTTTACTTCAATTGATTTCATTTCTTAAAAAATTGTGTTACTCTAAATTAAGTTATTTTGCTTAATTCACCATTACACGATGTGGATTATCACATGATGTTGCAAAAAAGCGGTGCAAAAGTACTGTTTTTTTTTGAAATATCAAAGAGTTACCTCTTTAAAAGTCAATATCAATCTTAATTTCGTTTTCCAGCTTGTCCTCTTGTGCTTGTTCGGCAAGAGCTTCCTGTTCTCTTTTTATATCAGCTTCTTCGTTCAGGCGGCTGATGTAATCGTTCATGTCACTGTGGTTAATAAAACTGATGGCTTCTGTCAATCCTGCCATAAATTTCTGAAAATCCTCCTTATATAAGAAGATTTTATGCTTTTCGAAGCTAACCTGAGAGTCATCTCCTTCTCCCATCACCACTTTCTTACTCTCCGTAATAGCTAAAAACATTTCATCTTTACGGTTCTTCTTCACATCGAGGTAATAGATGCGTTTACCTGCTTTGATGGACTTGGAGAAAACGATCTCCTTATCATTCATGTCTGCGTTCATTTTCTTTTTAAAATCTTCCATATCATTGGGTCCGTTAATAATCGGCCTCAAAATTGGATATTTTTTTAAACTGTCAAAAGAAAAAGCGCAGAGAATCAAATACTGCATTAAAAAATGTGATTTATTTGTGGAAACTCATTAAAAATATCTACTTTTGCAGTTCGATAATAACAGTATTAATTTGAATTATGATCAACAGAGTTCTTATTCGTCTTAAGATTATACAAATAGTGTATGCCTATTACCAAAATGGCAGCAAAAATCTAGACTCAGCGGAGAAAGAGTTATTCTTCAGCCTTTCAAAGGCGTATGACCTTTATAATTATTTGTTAATGCTGATGATGGCATTAACAGAGTATGCACAAAAACGCATTGATGCGGCAAAAGCAAAACTGGCTCCTACTAAAGAAGAGTTGTATCCCAACACAAAGTTTGTGGATAACAAGTTTGTTGCACAGCTGGAGGTGAACAAGCAACTGACCGAGTTTATATCCAATCAGAAGCGAACTTGGGCAAATGATCAGGATTTCGTCAAAGAGCTTTATGAGAAAATAGTAGAAAGCGATATTTATAAAGATTATATGGCTTCCGGTGACAATTCATATGAAGCTGACCGCGAACTGTGGAGAAAACTCTATAAAACATATATATTTAATAATGATTCTCTTGATCAGGTGCTGGAAGACCAGAGTCTGTATTGGAATGATGATAAAGAGATTGTAGATACCTTTGTCTTGAAAACGATTAAGCGTTTTGAAGAAAAGAACGGAGCAAATCAGGAATTACTTCCCGAATTCAAGGATGACGAAGATCAGGAATTTGCACGCCGCTTGTTCCGTCGTACAATTCTGAATGCTGACTATTACCGTCATCTTGTGAGCGAGAATACGAAAAACTGGGATTTGGATCGTATCGCATTTATGGATATTATCATTATGCAGACTGCTTTAGCCGAAATTTTAAGTTTCCCGAACATTCCGGTAAGTGTTTCGTTAAATGAATATGTAGAAATTGCGAAGTTGTATAGCACTGCCAAGAGCGGTAGCTTTATCAACGGAACGCTGGATGGAATAGTTAATCAATTGAAAAAAGAAGGTAAGTTGACTAAAAACTGATACCTTTGTCCATATAGTAGAAACTAAAACTTGATTATTTATGAACTTATTGACTGTATTATTGCAAGCTCCCGCAGCGGGAGGTGGAAGTATGATGTGGATCATGCTGATAGCAATGTTTGTTATCATGTATTTCTTTATGATTCGCCCTCAAAATAAGAAGCAGAAAGAAATTGCTAATTTCCGTAAATCTCTTCAGGTAAACCAGTCGGTAATTACTGCAGGTGGTATCCATGGTACAATCAAAGAGATTACTGATGAT
>ENA-OQJP01000289-OQJP01000289.1-human-gut-metagenome-genome-assembly--contig:-NODE-289-length-16475-cov-10.168400_pt1 | contig 16475 bp, 10 predicted proteins | sample MGYA00242611_ERZ504778 | MGnify/ENA primary metagenome ERZ504778 (study PRJEB26092, sample SAMD00036349) | human gut metagenome | host: Homo sapiens | study: EMG produced TPA metagenomics assembly of...
TTTGTAATCTGCAATTCATCAAAGGCTTGCTTCGCCGCTTTATGAATTGTGATTTCCTGACGGTGTTCTTCAAAGAATTTTTTGCTATATCCAGACTTGCGGTACTCGATATAAATTTGCCTTGTGTTGCGATAATTTTTGATGTGTTGCTGCAACGCCTGAACCTCAACCATACGTTTCTCTGCGACCTTGATAGAATCAGAAAGCGCATCGAACCGGGCAGACAGATTTTCAATATGAGCAGTCAGATCGTCGTAGTTGCCCAAGCCTTTTTCTTTCAGTAGGATTACCGTTCGGGCAGCTTCTTTTCGGTTGAACTTCTTCGCCCACTTTTCATAACCGACCGTCTTGCCCTCGGCCATCTTTGCCTGAATATCAATCAGCATCTGGAACTGCTTCGGGGCAGGAGCCTTGGCAGAGCCGCCTTTTGATTTGTGCAGGTTCTTGCCGGAGATAACCGCTTGAATTTCCTCTTTGCTATATCCTTCGCCCAGGGAACGCAGCCGAATGAAACGCTTCTGATTCTCGCCCTTGAACGCAGGCTGCTTTCCATCCTTGAACTCAAATCCCATGTCAGCCAGAGCCTGAACAAAGCCATCAAAGCTCTTTGGTTTCTGCTTCAGCACCGCATCAATCGCATCACATAATTCGTCACGCTGGGTACGCTTCTTGGGATAAACAGTTCTTTTCTGGCGCTCCCGATACGGCTTCGGTGTAATAATGGACAGCCCGTGTTCCAGGCAAACCATATCACTGAGTCTTTGCACCGCCAGACCGGAAAGAAAGAAGTTTTTGAATTTCCGTGTGGCATCCAGCGAGGTCGAATTATAAATGATATGATTGTGAATGTGGGATTTGTCGATGTGGGTCGCAACGATGAAAGCGTGTTTTCCCTTTGTCCATCGCATCGCTGTTTCATAGCCGACTTGGTTCGCTTCTTCCGGGGTGATTTCTCCCGGCTTAAAGGACTGGCGTATCTGGTATGCGATGATATTGTTCTTCTGCTGTCTGCCGGTAATATGCTGATACTGCCGTTTGGAAAGCAGAAATTCCTCATCTGCTGTCTTTGGATCACACTCATAGGAACTGATAAATTCGCCATCATTGGTTTTTGCGGCATTTTGTGAGTAGTCGGTTCTGTCTGCCAAACATTGAGCGACCGTCTTTCCCTTATTCACATGGAGTGCAATCAATCTTGTCGCTGCCATTCCCATCACTTCCTTCCCAAAAAGAAAAAGCCACCGGTCGGTGACTTTTCTCTGATATTATCTTATGACCTGATAAATGCTCCCAGACTTTCTCCAATATTCTCGACTTTCATAACAGCCCAGACGAGCAAGAACACCGCTGCTATTGTCGCAATTCCAAGAACCACAAGAATAAGCAGGGACTGCCACAAAGCCTTTACAATGCAGTAAATCGCAGATCCGCCAATGACCAAGAGCAATAAACCAATTACATAGGACACAACATTTGTAAGCAGATTTCCAAGAATGCAAATCACTTTTACAACGAACAGCACCGGCAGTGCCAATATCTTCAATACCAGCTTCATAGGCTCAACCCCTTTCTTTTAATTATATTGTACAAGGGTATCTGCCATAACGCAATGATGTCAACCCTTATGTAAAAGCCGCAGCCGAAACTGCGACTTCCCAACAAGTTGTCGGATTACTGGATTGAGGACAGGCGAACAAGAACTTCTCTCATGTCCGTCCAGATCTCCTCCAGCCGTTTTTGCAAATCCTCAATGTCAGCACGATAGATGCTGCCTGTTTCGTTCGCTCGCTTTGCGTACTGGTTCAGGTTGTTGGAGCAGATTCGCAGGAGCGAAACCAGGGCTTTCACATCCTGCAAATCCAGTCTGATACAGTAACCATCCAGAGCCATTTTCCGCAGATAGGCTCCCATGCTGCGGATGCCAAGCTCGTCCATCTTCTCATGGATTCGCTCGACCTCCTCCTTGGATGCAAGGAAATGAACATCCTGATCTCGCTTTGCCATTACAACACCTCCTCACGGGTTTCAGAGTATTTTGCAGGCGGGATATGCTCCGCTTTGGATTTCAGATCAGCCAACACAGAAGGACGCTCTGACTCGCTTCTTTCGTCACGATTTTCCACAGAGTCCTCCATATTCAGGGCTGCATCCAGTTCTGCCAGTCGCTGACTTTTGGCTGTCAGCTCTGCTTCCTGCGGGAACGGTTTTCCAACCTCCGCCTTGGCTGCTTCCTGCTGATTGTAGAGATTATTCAACTGCTCATTGGCTCGTTCTAAGCGCTCAAGGATGCCTGCAAGGGCATTGTCCAGTCGGGTGATATTTCCTCGTGCGTCCGTTCCAAGGGCTACTCTGTGGCTCACAGCGCCCTTCAGGGTCACATCGAACTCGTTCCGGAAACTGTCAAACGAAAGCTCCATCTGAAAGCCACGGTAACTGCCAAGAGGAACCGGATCGGCACTTTTCGTGTCCTTACAAGCCGCAAGGAGGATTTCACCGGCATCTGCCTTTTCGGTGTAGGCTTTGCCCATGATTTCCATGCCGCAAAAGCCATCGGCAATCTGCGGGTGTGCTTCCACGGTTTTAATATCAGCTTCAAAGCCATGAATATAGCCTGTCTGCTTTTCAATCTCAGCCGGGAAGTATTTCAGAAGCTTATCTTCCATACGGTACTGCTGGCTCTGGTGGTCAGCTTTCAGCACCTTCAGCCTTGCCACATCAATGTCCAAGTCCATCTTTTCCTTGATAAGCGGATTGCCGGCACACAGCGCCTTGATCTCCGCATAGGACAGCGCCTGCTCATCCACATCGTCACAGGAGCGAACCGGTGATTTGGAGGTCATAATCTGAGAAATAAACTTCTGCTTGTTTTCCAAGGTCTGATACAGGTAGGCATCGAAGGTTCCCTCGGTCACATACTGATACACCTGAACCTCTTTGTTCCGGTTGCCCTGACGGATGATACGACCGTTTCTCTGGGTCATATCAGACGGACGCCAACCCACATCCAAGTGGTGAACTGCCACCAATTTGTCCTGGACGTTGGTTCCTGCACCCATCTTTTGCGTACTGCCAAGAAGCACTCGCACCTGCCCGGTACGAACCTTGGCAAAGAGGTCTTTTTCTTTGCCTCGGTATCTGCATCATGGATAAAGGCAACTTCTTCCGCAGGCACACCGTTTGCAATCAGCTTGGTTTTGACATCATCATAGACATTGAAGGTTCCATCATTTTTCGGTGTGCTAAGGTCGCAGAACACCAACTGGGTCAATTTGTCAGCCTGACCGTCCTGCCAGATACGCAGGATATTTCCCACGCAGGCATTGAGCTTGCTGTCAGGGTCATCGGGTAACAGGGTGTTCATTAGCCGCTGATCCAGTCCCAATTTTCGTCCGTCGCTGGTGTCGGGTAGGATACCGGCGAGGTAGCAATAGCTCCTTTTCCGTTATCCCCCCTCAGAACCGGACGTGATACTTTCGCATCATCCGGCTCCCCAGTAATTCCATTTCAAGAACTTTTGGTTATATTACCATTGTGGATTGCTACATGGCATTCCCGACATACCACAAGCGTTTTTCTTTTCTGGCAGACATTATCTGTACCCATTTAGGTACTTCTGCCTGTCCTTTCTTCTTTAAATCTGCAAGTTTTCTTATATGATGTACCTCTATATTTTCAGTACTTCCACATAATTCACACTTCTCTGCCAACAATCTTTTAACTAATTCTGTTCGCCCACCATATACCTTGTATGGTATATCCTCTATAACAGCTTTTCGTTTATGCACAAGAGAAATTCCTCCCCATGTCGCAACTAATGGCTTTTTATTAGGACGTTCTACTACAACTTGCAGACACGGAACTGTTTTTCCACTTGTACTTGTTGTGGTTGTTCTATACTTAGCCTTTTGCTTATTGATAGATGACCTGTGTTTACACGCAAGAGTTTTCAATAATGAAGTTTCCATATACCAGTACAACTTCGAGAACCAAGACAAATTTTGTGCGAGAATATAATACTGCACCAGTCCTCTGTACTCTTGCTGATATGTCTGTACAATAGAAAAATCATCATCTTGCAGAAGATTATTCCTGTGAGTTGCTTTTCCACGTTTCATATATTTCTTGCATTTTTCTTCAATTACTTTTGCAGGGACTAATAGTGCGATTGCTCCATTTGCTCCTCTACGCCCCTTTGGGTCAATATAGTCATTGACCCTTTGTGCTTTGATTTCATATCCAAGAAACTTTGCCGCCTGACTGCCTGCATTTGTTATTAGAGTCTTTTCTTCTGACATTATCAGATTTAATTTCTCTTTTAGAAATCTTCCTATTTCTGCTTTTATTTCTTCTGCATCTGCTTTAGAGCCAGTGAATCCAAGTAGAAAATCATCCGCATATCTCACATAGCGCAATCTGCGATAATTCTCATCTTGCGTATTAACAGAAGGTATTTTTCTGCGTTCAACCACAAGCTGATGGGCTGTCTTTGCATCTCCCTCCTTTCTGAGTTTTTGGATTTCAGCGGTCAACTTGTTATATTCTGGATTAGATTTCTGCCTTTTCCTTTTGTGTATTTTGGGATTAAGACTTCTTCAATCCAATTATCAAATTCGTTGAGATAAATATTAGCCAGTATCGGACTGATAACTCCGCCCTGAGGCACACCGCTGATTGTCTGATTGAATTTCCATTCTTCCAAGTATCCAGCTTCTAACATATTCGATACCAGACGGATAAATCTTCCATCATGAATATTTCTTGCAAGTATTTCCAGTAAAATTTTATGGTCGATTGTATCAAAGTATTGAGAAATGTCTCCCTCAATAAACCAGCGAGTTCCTTTCCATACCTGTATTTCTTGTAGTGCTGTATGACATCCTCTGTTTGGACGAAAACCATGGGAATGTTCACTAAACTGTGGCTCATAATACGCTTCTAAAATCTGACGCATTACTTCCTGCAATACTTTATCTCCCCATACAGGAATCCCCAGCGGACGCTTCTTACCATTTTTCTTTTTGATATATTCCCGTCTTGCTGGTTTCCATTGATATTTTCTCCTCACGGAGTATTTCAATCATTCTGTCTATTTTCTGAATGGACATTCCATCTACCGTTTCATCTGTAACACCCTTTGTCATTGCTCCGTTATTCGGGTATAACTTAGCATAGGCATTCAGATATAATTCACGGTTAAATAAGAGCTTGTAAACTCTTTCAATAGGTTCTTTGTTTTCCACGTTCTTGAATGACCGTTTAAAACAGTTTTTGGCTGTACGCATCTCACGCACCTACTCCTTTCTAACTAATCGAAATTACCTGTCACCCTTCGCCATGTACAAGGCTTTCCCTTGCTCGGACTACTATGGTGACTCCGTTACCATGGGGGTCTCCCCCTTTAGGCAATCCTGCTATTCGTCAAAAGTATACGTATCGAGTATCCCTTAGGTTCCTTGTTCGTCCCTTTATTCGCACTCACTGTGCGCTCTTTCATTGCAAAAAGTTACTCGTCCAAAATCAACAACAACGAGCATACAATGACATCGGTATCAATCGCTTTCCGATGGGCGATGCTTTGCACCAAGTCGGAACTAAGGTTCAGGCAGTATAGCTTTAACCATAGGATACGGAACTTGCGGAGCATCGAAGTATTGCGATTAACTCCTTATCCGCTTTACCAACATGCGATTGTCCCCTTTGAGTTTCCTCTCCAGGTAGGTTGGTTGTTCCCATTATTTACTTTTAATAATGTCCCCCTGCGGGGGAGATATACTTTTGCGCTTAGCAGCGCACAATCTTGAGCATATTATCGACGGACGGGTCTACAATACCGGCATGAACATCTGCTGCTCTCTCTGAAAGGGAAGCCACCATATCCTTCTGGTACTCAGAGGGCTGAACCACAACCGTTTCAAACTTTGCTTCGGGAACAGGGAGATGCAACTGGTCAGAGGTCTTGATGTCGGCAACCTCCTTGAACATATTCATCAGTTCAGGCAGGTTGAAGAACTTCGCAAATCGGGTTCTGGCACGATAGCCGGTTCCCTCCGGTGCAAGCTCAATCGCAGTTGTTGTTTCTCCGAAGGTCGATGCCCAGGAATCAAAATGGGTCAGGTTCTTTTGCTGGAGCGTACTGTACTGGAGATAGCGCATGACCGTATAAAGCTCGGTCATCGAGTTACTTACTGGAGTACCGGTTGCAAAGATCACACCACGCCCGCCGGTCAGCTCATCCATATAGCGGCACTTCATAAACATATCCGAAGATTTCTGGGCTTCGGAGGTGGACAGACCTGCCACATTTCGCATTTTTGTGTAGAGGAACAAATTCTTGAACGCATGGCTTTCGTCCACAAACAGCCGGTCTACACCCAACTGCTCAAAGGTAATGACATCATCTTTCTTGTCAGCGGCAAGGAGCTTGTCCAGTCTGGCTTCCAATGATTTTCGTGTTTTCTCCATCTGCTTGATCGTGAAGTTTTCGCCACGCTGCCATTTCAGCTCCGCAATCGCACCCTCGATCTCATCAATCTGCTCCCGCAGCTGCCGTTCCTGTCGTTCGGCAGAAAGCGGGATTTTTTCAAACTGGCTGTGACCGATGATGACTGCATCATAGTCACCCGTTGCGATACGAGCGCAGAACTTCTTACGGTTTGCTGTTTCAAAATCCTTCTTGGTGGCAACAAGGAGCTTGGCACTCGGATAGAGGTGCAGGAACTCGTTTGCCCACTGTAAGGTCAAGTGATTCGGCACAACGAACAGGGATTTCTGGCTCAATCCAAGCCGTTTACTCTCCATAGCCGATGCAGCCATCTCGAAGGTCTTGCCCGCACCAACTTCGTGTGCAAGCAGCGTATTTCCACCATATAGCACATGAGCGATAGCATTTCTCTGGTGTTCACGGAGGGTAATATCCGGGTTCATGCCGCCGAAACGGATATGAGAGCCATCATACTCACGAGGTCTGGTGGAGTTAAAAAGTTCGTTGTACTTGGTGGAAAGGGTTTCTCGTCTGTGCGGATCTCTCCAAATCCAATCTCGGAACGCATCCTTGATTGCCTGCTGTTTCTGCTGTGCCAGGGTAGTTTCTTTTTTATTGAGGACACGCTTCTGCTTACCATCTGCATCTTCAATCGTATCATAGATACGAATATCCTTCAGATTCAGCGTTTCCTCCAGAATCCGATATGCGTTGGCTCGCTCTGTACCGTAGGTGACATACGCCGCCACATCGTTGTAGTTGGGAGAACTCTTACCGTTGATGCGCCACTCTGCGGTCAGCTCGGAGAACTTGACCTCAATGGAACGGCGCAAGTAATACGGCGTTTCAAAGGTTTCCTCCATGAACTGCTGAATATAATCGGCATCAATCCATGTTGCACCCAAACGCACATCAATCTCGGACGCATCCAAGTCCTTCGGCTGTGCTTTCTGCAAGGCTTCCACATTGATGTGGAAGGAAGAATCCCTGTCTGCCGCCATCTGTGCGACACGCAGCTTGCTTCTTACATCACCGGAAAGGTAATCATCGGCAGTCTGCCATCCAACTTCCACAGCATCGGGAGCCATCGGGTCTTTGAAGATCACCCCTCGAAGCTCTGCCTGAATCGCATCGTATTCTCCAGGTGTTCCAAGCAGCTGTGCCATAAACGGCAAATCCACCTTGCCACGCTCACCGATAGAGATTGCCAGAGCTTCGGACGGCGTATCCACGCTCGTCACTCTGCGTTCCGGCTTGATGGTTCGCTTGGTGAACATATCCGCCTTGCTTTTCAGATTGCCGTCCTCATCCACATTTTCCAGAGAACACAGGAGATAGTAGGAGGAATCGTCAGCAAATGCCTGACCATTGGCTCGATTATTGATAAGCCCGTTCTTTGCGGCAAACGCATCGTAGGCATCATTCAGTTCTGCCTGTTTCTGAGTAATCATTTCATCCGGGTAATCCTCAAGCTGATATTCGATCAGCTCGTTGACGATACCACGAAGTTCCACCATGCCCATCACACGGTCTTTTGCTTTCTCATTCAGGTCTACACGGCGCATCAGGGAGTTTTCACGGAAGTACACATTGCCATCCACCACGGTATAAGAGAAATTCTTTACATCCGGGGTTGCAGGAATGGTTTCGATTTCCTTACCCTTGTCAGCTTCGGGAAGCTCCACAGCCTGATAGGTTCCTTGGATGTGGGAAACTGCTTCTTTCAGAAGTTCGGACAGTTCCATGCCCTCAATGGGACGCACTGTAATGTCCATGCCGTAGGCGGTACTTTCTTCCACCGTATCGCCCAGAACCATTTCAGGATGAGCGACAAAGTAGCTGTTCATGGTGTGTCCTTCTTCGGTGCGGTCAAGGTTTACCCATTCCGGTACAATGTCAATCGGATGGTCACGCTTTTGCAGGAACAGGATGTCGGACACGACTTCCGTGCCTGCGTTTTTCTTAAAGGCATCGTTTGGCAGACGGATTGCACCAAGCAGTTCCGCCCTCTGCGCCATATATCGCCTTGCGTCAGAGTTCTTGGAATCCATGGTGTAACGGCTTGTCACAAAAGCGACCACACCACCGGGACGAACCTGATCCAAAGCCTTGGCAAAGAAATAGTTGTGAATGGAGAATCCCAGCTTGTCATACGGCTTGTCGGACACTTTGTAGTTGCCGAAAGGGACATTACCCACAGCCAGATCGTAAAAGTCTCGGCGGTCTGTCGTTTCAAAACCGGCTACTTTGATTTCTGCGTTGGGATAGAGCTTCTGAGCAATTCTGCCGGTGATGGAATCCAGTTCCACACCATACAAACGGCTGCTCTGCATTTCAGGAGGGAGCATACCAAAGAAGTTGCCGATACCCATAGCAGGCTCCAGAATATTTCCTGTTTCAAAGCCCATCTGTCCGACCGCATCGTAGATGGAGCGAATGACCGTAGGGCTGGTGTAATGTGCGTTCAGGGTGGAAGCTCTTGCCGCAGCATATTCATCTTCGGAAAGCAGGTTTTTCAGTGTCTGATACTCCTTCGCCCAATTTCCCTTGTCCGGGTCAAAGGCATCTGCCAGACCGCCCCAACCGACATAATTCGACAAAATCTCCTGTTCTTCGGTAGTGGCGTTCCTGTTCTCGCTTTCCAGTTTGAACAGAGTTTCAATGGCTGCGATGTTTCTTGCGAATTTCTGCTTCGGTCCACCTTCACCGATGTTGTCATCCGTGATGTGGAAGTTCACCGCAGGAACAGGTGGGATTTCTCTGGTGGTGATGGACTGCTCAAGCTGAGCGATAATGTCCATGACTTCGGCATTCTGCCATCCGTCCACCTGGGCATAATCCTGAATGATGGTGTCCTTTCCATCTACGCACTGTACGAAGTCCAGACTACCCGGCAGATCTCTGGTATTCATTGCACCCAGGGCTTTTCTCTGCGTGTCAGGAAGTGCATAGTAGGCTCGCAGGGCATCATCAAAGGAACTGTATTCCTTGATGTCCAGCGCACCCCGCTTCTGAATGTCCTCGGCAACATAAAAATGATCGATGAAGTGTTCCGGTTCCTGCTGTTCGGGTTCCGCACTGGCTCTGACCTGTGCGTGTGCCTTTTCGTCAGGGTAGTCCCCATAGATACGGATGCACTTATGCTCCTGCTGATCGTAAACGGCAGCACCATCGTACTTGAATCCGTCATCCTCCATGGTTCCGTCCACATAGCCCTGGGCAGCTTTTTCCGCTTCTTCCAGAGTGTAGTAGTCCAGTTTATCATCGAAGCCGTTTTCAAAGTGATGGTAGGCGGCAACCAGATAGCGGGGAGCCATGCGCTCCTCGTAGCTGTTAATCATCTCAGGTGTCAGCCATTCTGGTTTGTCGGGAATCATTTCATACAGCTCACGCATCTTGGCAATCTGTGCATGGCGGTTGCCTGCCCACAGATGCTTTTCGCTGTGCTGTCCTGCACCAAGGAAGTATTCGCAGTCCATACGCAGACGGTCTAACAGCTGATACTCAGGGGTGTAGTCCCTCGGTTCGGTTTTGCCCAGAAAATCCTCTGTAACGGGCTTTTCTTCGGTTTGGGCATCAACCCTTACCGCATGGTTTCTTTCGTCCTGAGAGAGCATACGCTCGAAATTCTCACGATTCTCGGCACGGAAGATGGGATAAGCAAGCGTAGGGTCACGCAGCTGAACTTCTCTGTCCGTGATCTGCTCCACACGGAAAGCTGTATCGTCCAGATATACCGTGTCACCGACCTGATAATTCCATTTCGGTTCCTCGGAAGCAGATGCTTCCACAACTTCGGCAGGCTCTGCCACAGGCGCTTCTGGCTGAACCGACTCCATCGCAGCTACGGACTGACGAACTTCCTCCAAATAGTCATTGGCAAGCCATTCGTCCGTGAAGTATTCCGTAACGCCTTCCGGGTCTACATAGTAGTCATCGGTCTGATTATCCCAGATCGCATACTCGCCATCCTCGGTATCAATCACTGCGAAACGGTCATAAACATCTTCCAACGGATCAGTTTTAGCTTCTTCGATAGCCTGTCGTTCCGCTTCTTCCTCCGGGCTGAGGTAGCGTCCCTTTCGTATCAGACCGTCGATTCTCTGCACCACCTGCGCCCAGGACATCTGCAATTTATCGCAACCGCTCTTGGTGTAAGCAACACCCTTGGCATCGTGATCCTGACCGCTGTGCGTTGCACCAGAGCAGGCATGGGAATGACCACCGGTTCCGTATTCATGCTTCAGGAAGTCCATCTTTTCCTTGGCAGAATGATTCTCCTGCCAGTAGTTATAAATACGGGCTTTACCACCGGAAAAGCCGCTTCCACGGGTCAAGTCTGCATTGACTTCATCATCCGTAATGAACTGGCGGACAAGGGGCATCTGCATCATATCGGTCTGATACTCACGCAAAGGCATATTCAACTCATACAGCTGTTTCTGAATGAGATTCAGCTTGTGATAGTGAAAACGAAGCAGATCGGGATTTTCCGCAAGGGTTTTTCTAAATTCCGAATACTGCTGTACCAAGGTTGCGTGGAAACGAGGGTCATCCAACTTTTCAGCCAAGTCTGCGGTTTCGTCAGGGAAACCACGAAACGGTTCCTGATGAAGAATTGCCAGATAGTTGCTGGAACGGGCTTCTTCACTCAAATCGTGATAAAGATGCCACAGGGATTCTGCCAACTTCTGACGCTCATATCCGGATGCTTCTACCAGTTCCACATTAGTTGCGAACCGACCATTTTCAAGCAGTTCTCCAATGCGCTCGGCAACCGTTTCCCAAGAAACGATCTGCGCTCTGGGGCTGTCAATGGCAGAGGAACCTTTGGCAAGGTGGATACCGTCCTCGGCATACCACGCACAGATATTCCCGCTATCTTCTTTCAGACCATAGCCGCCGTGATAGACCTGCTTTAAGGTCTGAACGATTTCTTCCAACGGCTTCTGCTTCATATATTCCAGCGCTACGACTTTTCGGGCTTCATCGGTATTGCTACCAAGCAGAAGGAAGTGGTCGATTTCTTCCTGGGCAAAAGAAAAAGCAGAGGGCGTAAAGCTCTCTGCTCGGTCGATAAAACTGATTTGTTCATTTTCGGAGAGGAAAAGGTTCAGACTCAGCTGTTGATAAGCTCCGTCATCACGACTTCCTCCGCCTGTGCTTTCAGGCTGTTCATGTGCTGCACCCACGCCATCTGCTGCGTTTCCTTGTCCGGTGCGGGGCTGTCCTTCAGGTACTGCTCCATCAGAAACTCCACTCTGGCTTTCGCTGTTTCCTCGATCTCCCACAGGTGCGGGAACAGGCTCTCCGTCAGAATCATGTCGTTCAGGAGCATCGGATTGTTCTGTTCCAAAAATGCTCGACGCATCCTGCCGTACTTGCCCAGAGGTTTCTCTCCCTCGTTCTCCAACTGAAGGTTCGGAATCTGATAATCTCCGGCCTGTCTGTAAGTCATCTCGCTCATAATCTGTACTCCTTTCGGTAGCTTTAATCTGCTCATGTTCTCCAATCGCTTTTTCGATTTCCTGAAACATCCTTGTGCTGATGGCATTCACCGCAGTACCAAGGGCATTTACCGTCTGTCTGGTGTTAAAATCAAACACCTTCTGGAAATCCTCATGCTCGAAGTAGTTGTCGGGACTTTCCACGAACCGGCAATACATCGTATAGGATACGCTGTTTGCCACCGCATTTTTGAAAGCTACTTCGATGTTGAGTTCATCATACTCCTCAAGGAAGCTGTTGGCAACGATGTCGAGGAACTGCTTTTTGTAATCGTCCCAATACTCAGCCGCCAGTGCGGATGCAATATCTTCAAGCTGTGCTTCCAGTACCCCGTCAGCGGCAACACCGAAGGTACGCTCCATCGCTTCCATGACATAGGAGCGGTTTTCAGGCGTCACCTCCCACGGTTTCAGTTCCGGGGAAGAACGGCGAACGCCGGTATCCGCCACATCAAACACATAGCGCAGATACGGTTTATCCCTGTTCATCACAAACAGAGCAATGCCGGTAGAGCCACGCTTTACATATCTGCGGTAATTTTCAGCGTTCCAGTCCTCATAGGGCTTGCAAAAGGTCGCATTGGGGCGCTGAGCATAAATCATCACCTGTTCCGGATAGGTGAACTCATAGTTGCGGGACATCGTTCTCAAAAACGAAGTCCAGTTATCTGTGTTCGAGGTGATTTTCCCAATCGTTTCTTTTGCTAATCCGGAATAAAATCGCTCTTTTGCGTTCATTGTATCCCTCCAATCCTATCAATCCGGATAAAGGTTCAGCTTCTCAAAGGCGGCATCGTCCATGGCTGAAACTTTACGGAGAACCGAGTCTGCCAAAGCAAAAAGCTCTGACTCGTCCTCCGAAAGCTGTTCCTTCATCAGTGTCAGTGCTTCACACAGCCCTGACCTTGTGCCAGGGCTGTAAAGCATCATCATGTTCCGCTCATCCTGTGTGAAATCCATCATTCAATCTCCCTTTCCGGGTGGCTCTTGGGCGGCTTATGGGAAACATCCGGCACGGGCTTTTCCTTTAACTGCTCCAACACCGAAGGACGTTCCTCTAATCCGGACGCTTTTCCGTTATTGATGATACCGTCAATCATCCCATAATCATCTTCCATTGCCATCTCTGCGTTTTTCAGGTAGTTTTCGGACTTCATAAAGTTTTCCAGCTTCTGAAACCCAACAGAATCTACATAGTGAAAGGATACCTCACCGACTACCTTTAAGGCTACGATGTCGCTGACCGACATACTGTGACCACGGAAATCATCCGGGTGGTCAATATTGAACTTTACATACAAATCTTCCAGCTGCCGATTCACATCCTCGGACATAGAAATGGAGCCATGATAGACCACCTCGTAACGGTCAATCTCAGGCTCCATTTCTTTCTTCTGAAGGTAGCTGTAATTTGCAAACATGAGCGGGATATTATCGTCTACATCTTCCCGCAGCTGAAGAATCGCATAGGAATCCGTGGGGCTTTCCAGAAAAGCAACCATTCTGTCATCCGGGGTGGTATTTCCGTGAACATCATCCCATTTTTCGTTTTTCATATCCGTGTCCTCCTTATCGTTCAGGCTCTTTGCGTTTGGGAGAGGGACTGGCAGGCGCAGCTTTTTCTGCGGCCTGTGCCAGTTTTTCCATGACCGACTCACGCTTCGGAGAGTCGAGCTTATCCAGCTGACTTTTCAGCACTTTGGCAACCTCAACCGCAGTTTCCTCACGGGCTTCTTCAATGGCTGTATTCAGGAACTCACGATACGGAGCCGTATTACCAGCGGCAAGATCTGCCTTGATTTCTTGGATATGCGCCTGCACATCATCGACCTGATCCATATATTCATAGGGGTCGAAGTTCTCTGCAAAACGGTCGAGCTTAAAAGCAAGCTCAGCGATAGGGTCATTGACCACCACCGCCTGTCTGCCGACTTCAAAAGCCTGCTCCATGACATCCTCATAGAACATTGCCCGCAGTTCCCGGCGCTCCAGCCCGAAGGATTCCAGAATATCCCGGCGGACTTCGAGCATGGACAGTTCAGGGTTATCAACCTGACCGCCATCAATCTCGTTGTAGTTTTCATCCAACAGGGTGTAGTCGTAACCATCTTCGCAGGTCTGCACCGCAAGGATTCTATCCTTTCCGACCTTCCATGCGGCTTCATCGCCCATAATCTCAGGCTCCGGCATATAGCTTGCGCCGTTGCGCTCCATAATTTCTGCAAACTGGCAGATATGAAACACATTGTATCCGATCTGCGTATGATACTCGTCAATGAAGGTGCAGGGCTTCACAACCATTTCATCCGGGTAGTGAATCTGCACACAGCTGCCATCGGGGATATGAAACAAATCCTTATAATGGCTGTCGATAAATCGGATTTCCTTACCATCCGGGTTGTACTCATTTGTCATTTGCGCTTTCCTCCATTTTCAAATTCCATACTGAACTTCGTTTTGCCATCATCTGATACCTCCATAAAGACGGTGGCATCAAAGGTGTTGCCCGTTCTTTCGGACTTGCAATTCTTGAGCTTTACCTTGCCGGAACCAAGCAATTTCTGCGCCGTGGCAGAAGTCATGCTCTTGCCGATGCTCGCAAAGTAGCGATTGTTTTTCCAGAGGGCAAATTTGCAAGCTCTGTTGGAACAGAAAAATGCCTTGGCTTTGTCCTCTACAGCACTGCCGCAGAGCGGGCATTTGCCGATAGAATTGGCTTCTTTCGACATCATAACCTCGGAATCACGGATTACTTCATAGTTCTGAATCAGACCGGCAATCACATCTTTGATCTCGTCCATAAAGTCCTCGCTGGCATATTCGCCTTTCTCAATGAGCAACAATTTTTCTTCCCAATCCGCCGTCATGGATGGGGACTGAATCTGTTCCGGCATGACTGTTACCAGAGCCGTACCCTTGTGGGTCGGAATCAGGTGTTTGGTTTTCTTATCACCCTTACGCTCCAGAAAACCGATGCGAACCAGCTTCTCAATGATACCGGCACGGGTCGCAGGCGTTCCCAAACCTTTGCGCTCCACCTCATCAGGCATTTCGTCCGCACCGGCAGTTTCCATAGCAGAAAGCAGAGTATCCTCGGTAAAGTGTTTAGGGGGAGATGTTTTCCCTTCCTTGATTTCCGTGCCGCTGACGGTCATTTCGTCACCAACGGAAACAGAAGGGAGTGTCTGCACGTTTTCGTCGGATTTTGTCGAATCATTTTTCTGAACCAGAGCTTTCCATCCATCCTGCACAACAGTTTTGCCTTTGGTGGAAAACACGGTACCGCCACAGTCCAGCTCAATAACTGTCTCTGCGTATCGGTGCGGATCGCCAACAGCTACGCACAACCGATTCGAGATCAGTTGCAAAATTGCAAGTTCACCCTTGGGAAGTTCGCTCAGATTGCATTTCTGCAATTCTCTGGTCGGAATGATGGCATGGTGATCTGTGACCTTTTTGTTATTCACAACCTGCTCTGCATGAACTGGTATGTTATCCACATCCTCCACGGGGAATGTGTGGAAAGCCAGCTTTACGAGGTCGGTCAGGCTATGTGCCATATCTTCCGTCAGAAACCTGCTGTCGGTACGGGGATAAGTGACCAGTTTCTTTTCATAGAGGTTCTGCGTGTAGTCCAAGGTCTGCTGTGCCGTGTAGCCAAGCACACGGTTGGCTTCTCTCTGTAAACTGGTCAGGTCATAGAGCGCAGGCGGCTTTTCTGTTTTCTCCTTACATTCAGCTTTCTGAACGATTGCCACCGAACAGCTTTGTTTGACAGCTTCGGCTGCTGCCTTGGTTTTGAAGCGTTCGCTTGCAGCCGTAAAACCATCCAATCCAATCTGAACTGTGTAGAACAGTTCAGGCTTGAATGCGGAAATGGCAGCTTCTCGCATAACAGCCATAGCAAGGGTAGGGGTCATAACACGACCAACATTCAGGGTCTGCCCGTAAAGGGTCGAAAAAAGTCGAGTAGCGTTAATACCAACAATCCAGTCGGCTCGTTCTCGACACAGTGCTGCTTCATACAAAGCATCATATTCCGTTCCAGACCTGAGATTTTCAAAGCCCTCCTTGATTGCTACATCTTCCATCGAGGAAATCCAAAGCCGCTCAAACGGCTTTCTGCACCCGGCTTTGTGGTACACCAACCGAAAGATCAGCTCGCCCTCACGACCGGCATCTGTAGGATAGTTCTCGGAGGTGACTTTTCTGACGTTGTTATTCAATGGCATCCAATGGGCCGATAAAGCGGTAGAAAATCTGGATTTTCTGGACGTATTCGCCATCGACCTTTTCCGCTTTGGATACCAGAATCTTGTCAATCAGCTGATGCAGAATCTTATAGTTCAGTTCGGTGATGCCAGCGTACTTGCTGACTTCATCAATAAAATCCTGAATCTTGTCCAGCTGATCGTGTTCAGCACGGCCTTCCCGCTCGTACTGCTCAATCTTCTCGGTCAGTTCAGCCTGTTCTTTGTCGTAGCGAT
>ENA-OQJP01000290-OQJP01000290.1-human-gut-metagenome-genome-assembly--contig:-NODE-290-length-16443-cov-2.684911_pt1 | contig 16443 bp, 18 predicted proteins | sample MGYA00242611_ERZ504778 | MGnify/ENA primary metagenome ERZ504778 (study PRJEB26092, sample SAMD00036349) | human gut metagenome | host: Homo sapiens | study: EMG produced TPA metagenomics assembly of...
CTTGTCCATTTTGAAAGTCAAGAAGCGGATAACGCGTTCATCACGACGGAAGTTAAGTTCCAACTTGTCAATGACAGTAGGATCTGCATTGAACTCAACCAATTGATAAAAACCTGTTGACTTCTTCTGAATTGGATAAGCCAATTTCTTCAGTCCCCAGTTTTCTTCATTGATAATCTCAGCACCTTCAGCTTGAAGAATACCTTTGAATTTTTCTACCGCTTCCTTCATCTGAACATCAGACAAAACGGGAGTTAAAAATGAAAAACGGTTTCGTATTGATTCATACTCGTTTAATTAAATAAATAATTTATTTTATTTTAAAATGACGGGTTGCAAAGTTAGGCATTTTATTTTGAACTACAAATATTTAATCTTTTTTGTATCCTAATGTAGATTATCCGGGAAGTGGCTTACCTTTGCAAAGTTGTTTAAACAATAATTTCATGATAGAGCAATTTAATTTCGATATCCGGCTTATATTCGCCATCCTAAATGGTAAGGTTTCCGCAGCAATCAACCGGAAGCTATATCGCAATTTCCGTCAGAACGGTCTGGAAATCAGCCCGGAGCAATGGACGGTTCTTATTTTCTATGGGAAAAAGACGGCGTTACACAACAAGAGTTGTGCAATGCAACTTTTAAAGACAAACCCAGCATGACCCGCCTTATAGATAATATGGAGCGCCAGCATCTTGTAGTACGCATTTCCGATAAAAAGACCGCCGCACCAATCTGATACACCTTACTAAAGACGGAAAGGAACTGGAAGAGCGCGCCCGCGTCATAGCCAACCAGACGTTAAAGGAAGCATTACAAGGCATCACCATCGAGGAGCTGAGCGTGAGCCAGGAAGTGCTGAGAAAAATATTTTTCAATACGAAAGACTAACCGTAAATCCATAGGGAAGAGCTGAAAACCAACTAAATTAAGCGAATAATAGTTTTTTTGCAAAAATAATTTCGCTTGTTAAAGAATTATGCTTTTCTTTGTGACAAGAATACGAAAATAATAATCTATTAAAATACACACACATGAAAGGCTTATTAAAAAATCTGGGATTGATATTAATCTTGGTAGGAGCTGTAATCCTGGTTGCATGTTCTTTTACCGGCAATGTAAACAACAACGCGATTCTGGGCACCAGCGCTGTTTTAATTGTAATAGGATTGATTTCTTACATTCTTATCAACAAGAGAATTGCGGATTAATACCGAGAAAAAGAATTAAAAAAGGCGATTGCACTGCTAACCGCCTTTTTTTATTTTCCATTGTCCGAAGCCGGATTCCCATCAGGACTCGGCTTCCGGAGTTATCAGTTTATATCCCTTTCCGTGAATATTGATAATCTCGATAGAATCATCTTCTTTCAGGTGCTTACGCAATTTGGTGATATATACGTCCATACTACGCGCATTGAAGTAGTTATCGTCAATCCAGATAGTCTTCAATGCAAAGTCACGTTGCAGGATTTCGTTGGCGTGTGCACAAAGCAAGCCCAGCAATTCGGATTCTTTTGTAGTCAGTTTGGTCTGCTTTTCAGGCGTTGACAAAATCTGTTTCTGGGTATCAAACGTAAACTTACCAATCTTGTAAATGCTGCTTTCTTTGTTCTTCTTGCCACGGACACGTCTCAAGATAGCTTCAATTCTGAAAGTCAGCTCTTCCATACTGAACGGTTTGGTGATATAATCGTCCGCACCGATTTTGAAACCTTCCAGAATATCTTCTTTCAAGGTTTTTGGCCGTCAAGAAGATAATAGGAATTTCCGCATTTGCTGCGCGAACCTCCTGTGCCAAAGTAAAGCCATCCTTCTTCGGCATCATCACGTCAAACACACACAGGTCATATTTATTCTTCAGGAAAGCCTTGTATCCTGCTTCTCCATCGGGATATAACTCGGCAGCGTAACCTTTTGCCTGTAAATATTCTCTTAAAAGCATGCCAAGATTCTCATCATCTTCGCACAATAAAATACGCAGTTTCTCATCCATATCAATCAATTTTTTAATAGAGGTAATGCAATAATAAATTTAGTTCCAACATTCAGTTCGCTTTCCGCACGGATGGTCCCCTTATGGTCTTGAATAATCTTCCTTACATAAGCCAGTCCGAGTCCGAACCCCTTAACATCGTGCAGATTACCTGTATGCACGCGATAGAACTTATCAAATATCTTTTTCAAGTTTTCTTTCTTAATACCTATACCGTTGTCTTGCACCGAAATCATCACTTTACCCGGTTCATTCCAGGTCTTCACCATCAACTGCAAGTCCACATCCGGTCTTTTATACTTCACCGCATTATCCATGAGATTGAAAATCACATTCGTGATGTGCATTTCATCTGCAAAGATTATCGGATCGGTTGCTTTCAAGTCCGACTCAATCTTCCCGTTGTACCGTTCCACTTTCAAGGCAAACGTATTGATTACGCCGGTAATCAGTTCATTGGTATCCAATTCCTTCATTTTCAATGTCGCCTTCTGCCGGTCGAACATCGACATCTGGAGAACCTTCTCGACCTGGAACCTCAACCGCTTCGTCTCATCATTAATGACACCCGATATATGCTGGAACATTGCCGGAGATTTGCCTACCGCCGGGTCTTTCAGCATCTGCGCCGCCAACGAAATGGTTGAAATCGGCGTCTTGAACTCGTGCGTCATATTATTGATAAAGTCATTCTTCATCTCCGTCAGCTTCTTCTGGCGGAACACGATGTAAATCGTGAAGATGAACGTTATCAACAGCACAAAGGTGAATATCATCGATGGAATCATAAAGCTGACCGAATCGAAGATATAATCCCTCTTGCCGGGAAAATGTATCTTGACGATACTCATACGGGCAGGCGGGTCGTTCAGGAACAAGGGCTGCGAGTAGGAACTCTCACTGCCTTCATCACTGTAATCCGAACAGCGATACACTTCCCTGCCGTCCCGGTCTATCACCTTAAAGTGATAGTTCAACTCGATACCGTTGTCAATCAACCCCGATTTCAGATACTGGTCCAGATTCTTAAAATTCACCCGTTCTTCTATCGGCCGGCTACTGGCACGGTAAATCATCTGCCAGGCCACCTCATCCAACAAGGCGCGTTGATACAGATAACGGTTCTTTATGGCATCCGCCAGCGAACGCGATGTCTGGGGTATCGTTTTCGTTCCGTGTTTACGCGAAATCATTGCCCTGGGCAGTTCTGATGCTTCGTTGGTAAATGTCTTCAGTTCGATAGCCGAATACCTTGTACCGTCCGGCGATGTAACCGTAAAACGCTGCGTCTGCACCACTCCTTTGCCTTGCGAGCTTTGCTCCCACGCTTTCTTCTCAGCCTCGGAGATATCCTCCCGCAACCAGCGGTCGACCTCCGCAGACTCCACATCTTTTGAAGCAGCCATCAAGGCACGCTTCACCGATTCATCGAATTGCTCGTTACGCATCTTCACCATTTCCTCAATATAGCTGATCTGCAGATACAGCAAACTGATGAAGGAAAGGCCCATAACGACGCCTAATATCCATATTGTCGACTTTTTCATAGTCACAAAATTAACACTCCCTAATTAACACTCCTAACAAATTAACCTGATTTAACCGGGTGTTCTCGTTAATTAACCGTAGCGTGTTTTTAAGTTGTATTACGAGCATTATAACAAAATGAGACACCTTTGGTTTGCAAATTTAATAAAAATTAAATATTAGCATTCACATTTCCCTTCATTCTTAACCAGTGTTAATAAAAAAGCCGTTATTCCTCACAATGAGCGAACAACGGCTTTCACGATTTATTAAAATACTTTATTCGTCAGCCTGCTTTGCTTCAAATTCCTTGATAAGTTTATCCTGTACGTCGCTCGGTACAAGTTCGTAGCTGGCAAACTTCATAATGAACGAAGCGCGCCCGCCCGTCAACGAACTCAGAGCCGTAGAATAGGACGACATCTCTTTCAAAGGCACTTTGGCAATCAGCTTTTCATAACCGGCTTCGCTACTCATACCCATAATCATGGCGCGGCGTCCTTGCAGGTCACCCATCACATCACCCATCTTGTCGGAAGGAACAAACACTTCCACATCGTATATCGGTTCCAGAATCTTAGGACCGGCATTCTTGAACGCTTCGCTGAACGCATTGCGACCGGCCAGCATAAAGGAAATTTCATTGGAATCCACCGGGTGCATCTTACCGTCGTATACGATAACGCGCACATCGCGGGCATACGAACCGGTGAGCGGACCTTGCTCCATACGGGACATGATACCTTTCAGGATAGCCGGCATGAAGCGGGCATCGATAGAACCGCCCACGATACTGTTGACAAACACCAGCTTGCCGCCCCACTCCAGCGGAACTTCCTCAACGCCTTTCACATTCATCTTGAACTCCTGTCCGTTGAACTTATAGGTTTCCGGCATCGGCATGCCTTCATAATAGGGCTCTACAATCAGGTGGACTTCACCGAACTGTCCTGCTCCACCGGATTGTTTCTTATGGCGGTAGTCGGCACGGGCAGCCTTCGTGATGGTTTCGCGATACGGGATACGCGGTTCTTCGAACTTAACCTGCAATTTCTCGTTATTCTCCAAACGCCATTTCAATGTACGCAGGTGGAATTCACCCTGTCCGTGCACAATGGTCTGGCGCAACTCCTTGGACTGGTCGATAACCCATGTCGGGTCTTCCTCGCGCATACGGTTCAGGATAACCATCATCTTTTCCGTATCGGCTTCATTCAGCGGCTTGATGGCGCGGGAATATTTGGAATTCGGATATTTAATGAAGTTGAAACGGTTCTCAGCCCCTTTGGCATTCAGCGTATTGCCCGTATGCACATCCTTCAGTTTCACCGTGCAGCCGATATCACCGGCCACCATTTCCTCCACCTTGATACGGTTGGCTCCCGCACATGCGTAAATCTGCGCAATACGCTCCTTAGAACCGCGGTCGGCATTGGTAAAGTCTTCTCCTTCGTGTACCTTGCCGCTCATAACCTTGAAATACTGCACATCACCGATATGCGGTTCAACGGCAGTCTTGAAGAAATACAGGGAAGTAGGTCCGTTGGAATCGGGTTTCACAACTTCACCGCGTGTATTGTGCACCGGAGGCATTTCGTCTACAAACGGAACAACATTACCCAGGAACTCCATCAAACGGCGCACACCCATATCCTTGCCCGCACATACGCAGAATACGGGGAACATGCCGCGGGAAGCCAATCCTTTGCGGATGCCCTCGCGCATCTCGTCTTCGGTCAGAGAATCCTGTTCGAAGAATTTCTCCATCAGGGTTTCATCGTGTTCGGCAGCGGCCTCCACCAATGCTTTATGCATGGCAGTTGCTTTCTCCATCTCCTCAGCGGGAACATCTTCGATTGTGGGTGCTCCGCCTTCCGGTCCCCACGAATATTTTTCATCAGAAGTACATCAATCAACGAATTGAAATTAGGTCCGGTAGCCAGCGGGTATTGAACGGGAACCACTTTTGAACCATAGATTGATTGCAGTTGCTCCAATACCATATCATAATCGCACTTCTCATGGTCGAGCTGGTTTACCAGGAAGATAACCGGTTTGCCCAGCTTCTCCGTATAGCGGAAATGATTTTGAGTACCTACCTCGGGGCCGTATTGTCCGTTCAGCAGCAGGATAGCCGTATCGGTAACGTTGAGTGCCGTCATGGCCGCTCCCACAAAGTCGTCACTGCCCGGACAGTCTATGATATTCAGCTTCTTACCGTTCCACTCCACATGGAAAACGGTGGAAAACACAGAATAGCCGTATTCCTGCTCCACCGGAAAGTAATCGCTGACCGTATTCTTGGCAGTAATTCTGCCGCGACGTTTTATAATACCACTCTCAAAGAGCAGCGCTTCCGTGAGAGTGGTTTTACCCGAGCCGTCATTGCCAAGGAGGGCAATGTTCTTAATTTCATTCGTCTGATATACTTTCATGATATATAAGATTTAAAGTGAATACTCAGCATGCTTCCGTATGCCATTATTTTAGTGAGCCGCAAATTAGAAATTAATCAAAAGAAAAGCAATAAAACGTCTGTGTTACTAAACTATGTTATGTAACACATCGGCTATATACCTTATTATATGGTATCCGGAAAAGCAGCACTTCAGCCTGTAATCAATATCACAAAACCCCTTCCAGCTCAAGTAATCTCTGTTTGGAGCCAAGCCCGCCGCCATATCCGGTCAAGGAACGGTCACTGCCGATTACCCGGTGACAAGGAACAAATATCGACATCGGATTTGCTCCATTGGCATTAGCTACCGCACGCACTGCCGCAGGTCTGCCTATGCGCCGTGCCACTTCTCCATAGGAAACTGACGTGCCGAAAGGTATCTTCAACAATTCACTCCACACTGTCTTCTGAAAATCCGTACCTATAAACAGGAGCGATATATCGAATGTCTGCCGCTTTCCGGCAAAATACTCGTCCAACTGTTGCCGGGCGCTTTCGATTACAGCCGAAGTACCTTCCTCAAATTCGGCATTCCACATCCGTTTCAGTCTGTTGTCCACCCGGGCACTATGCTTTTCCGTCCGCCAGTCGCAAAGACAGAGTTTATCGCCTATCGAACCAAGCAACAGCACGCCGCAGGGCGATTGATAGGGATTGACTATGATTTTATTCTTATCTTTCATACAGCAGAAATAGGATAATTACATCTATCTGTTTCCAATTTTAAGAGTTTGAAAATGAAAAACACCTGTTACGCTATCACGAAACCGGATACATATACCTGATTACGGTCATATTAAAGCGCAGCAGATAAGTTTCCTTACAAGTAAAAACCGCCCGTCCTCTCACAACAAAGAGAAGAACGGGCGGCCGTTTATCTAAAATGTATCGTTCTTATTTCAGCAAAGACTCCGGGTCGAGATGGTCTGCCTCGATGTCTTTGAAATAACGGTATGTACCGACTTTCAGCTCTGCCGTAGCGGCATCGTCGCAAACGATGATTCCCTTTTCGTGCATCTGCAGCGCGCTGATTGTCCACATCTGCATCACAGGTCCTTCCACCGCATGATAAAGGGCACGGGCCTTGTTATGGCCATTTACGATAATCATCACTTCCCTTGCGCTGAGCACAGTGCCTACACCTACGGTCAAAGATGTTTTGGGCACTTTGTTTACATCGTTGTCAAAGAAGCGGGAGTTGGCAATGATGGTGTCGGTAGTCAGCGTTTTCTGACGGGTACGCGACGACAAGGAAGAGCCCGGCTCGTTGAAAGCGATGTGTCCGTCGGGACCGATACCACCCATGAAGAGGTCGATACCGCCGTAAGACTTGATTTTTTCCTCATAACGTGCACATTCGGCATCGAGGTCGGCAGCGTTGCCGTTCAGGATATTGGTATTTTCCGGCTTGATATCGATGTGGCTGAAGAAGTTGTTCCACATAAAGGAATAGTAGCTTTCGGGGTGTTCCTTCGGCAAGCCTACATATTCGTCCATGTTGAAAGTCACTACGTTCTGGAAAGATACAATACCTTTCTTGTTCAGGTCGATTAAGGCCTTGTACATACCCAGAGGCGAAGAACCGGTGGGACATCCCAATACAAACGGTTTTTCGGGTGTAGGGTTGGCAGCCTTGATTTGGCAGCTACATAATGTGCCGCCCACTGTGATACGGATTGATAATCCGGTTGAATGATTAGTCTCATTACAATTATTTTATCAGGTTAATAAATTAGGGTAACTTTATTGTCTGCTTTTTCAAACGCTCCGCCATGGCGCGTGCCAGATTCTCGCATTGCTCGTAGGTAATGTCCTTCATGGCCTGCTTCATTTCCACCGGATCGCCCACGATTTCAAACTTGCTTTTCTCGGCAAATTCGCCCATGCGCTTCACGGCTGCACCTGCCCAGCAGAACGAACCGAAGTAACCCAGATAACGGCCTTTCACCTCGCGTACCAATATCTTGGAGAGCAGTGATTCTATCTCCGGATAAATCTGGTTGCTATACGTGGGACTTCCGATTATCAGACCCCTGTATTTGAATATATCGGCTATGATGTAAGACGGATTACTTTTGCTGACATTGTGCATCACAATATTTTTGATGCCCTGAACGGAAAGTTCCGCAGCAATGGCTTCCGCCATTTGTTCGGTATTGCCGTACATGGAACCGTAGACAATGACAACACCCTCTTCGGCCGCATACCGGCTCAAGCGATCGTAGATGCCGATAACCTTGGCGATATTATCCGTCCATACCGGTCCGTGAGTGGAGCAGATGGTGGAGATGGGCAGACCGCCCAGCTTTGCCAATGCCTTCTGCACGGGAGAGCCGTACTTGCCCACGATATTGGAGTAATAACGAACCATTTCGTCCCAATACTTATCCAGATTCATGCGTGTATCAAGGAATCCCCCATCGAGCGTACCAAAGCACCCGAAGCCATCGCCGGAAAACAGCACGCCTTCCGTTTCGTCGAAGGTCATCATGGTTTCGGGCCAGTGCACCATCGGAGTCATATAGAAACGGAGCTTGTGGTGGCCCAAGGCAAGAAAGTCTTCATCTTTTACCATATATTGCTCGCCCGTCACGCCATAGAAACCTTCTATCATACCGAAAGTCTGCTTGTTGCCAACAATGATGATGTCGGGATAATGCTGTTTGATTAAGCGGATAGAGCCGGAATGGTCCGGTTCCATATGGTTGATGATAAGATACTGGATGGGACGTTCGCCGATTATGCTCTTTATCTTCCGAAGATATACCTCAAAGTAACAAATATCTACAGTATCAATCAGCGCAACCGTTTCATCGTCTATCAGGTAAGAGTTGTAAGACTACTCCGTAAGGCAATGGCCACATACCTTCAAACAAATGCTTATTGCGGTCATTCACTCCCACATAATGTACTTTTCCTTTTATCACTGTTTTTGGGTTCATTGTTATTATCTTCTAATTTAGATTGATTCCATATTTAATCAGCGGCAAAAATAAGTCTTTTTTCTCACATTTCATACTTCTTTCCTTGATATGCGTCAAGTTCCTTCATTCTTTTTTGCACCCGGTGGTTAAACTCATAATTTTTCAGTCCCCAGTCGGGTGCAATAAGCAGCTCTTTGGGGAGATTGGGGAGACGAAGCGTTCCAGAACAATATCCGGACGGAGATGCTCTACATAGTCCACCACGAGGTCAACATATTCATCGACATTGAAAAGATGGAAGTCTTCGGGATTCCGTTCATATTCCAAAGCCATACGGGTGCCGCGTATCAATTGCAACTGATGCATTTTCAGCGTAGTAAGCGGTAAACGCGACAGGTCCTTCGCCTGTGCCACGATACTGCGGTGAGTCTCGCCCGGCAGCCCCAGAATTACATGTCCGCCGGTCAGTATTCCGCAAGCAGCCGTACGCTCCACCGCATTGACGGTAACTTGAAAAGTATGCCCGCGGTTAATGCGGCGGAGTGTCTCGTCGCGAGTACTCTCAATACCGTATTCCACCAAAAGGAAAGTATGCTTGTTGAGATTTTCCAGATACCGCAGCAAATCATCGGGCATGCAGTCGGGACGTGTACCGATAACCAGCCCCACCACTCCGTCTACCGCCAATGCCTCTTCATATTTCCGCTTCAAGGACTCCAGTTCTCCGTACGTATTGGTGTAAGCCTGAAAATATGCCAGATACTTCATTTCGGGATATTTATGCGCAAAGAAACGCTTTCCTTCTTCCAGTTGCAGGGCTATCGGCTTCTCGGTACGGCAGTAGTCGGGATTGAAAGTCTGGTTATTGCAGTAGGTACAGCCGCCGTACCCCTTGCTCCCGTCACGGTTGGGACAGGTAAACCCGGCATTCAACGAAATTTTCTGTACCTTATACGGAAAATAACGTTTCAGGAAAGAAGGAAATTCATTATAAAGAGGAGTCGCACTCATAAGCCTATGTTATTTAGAAACAAAAGTAAAACTTTTCTTCGATTTTTACTAATAGAAAACGGATTAGATATGTTAACAACTGCCATGGAAGAGGCACATATTCGTCAACAAATACATTTCAGAGTCCGATTACATATTCTACATGCAAATTTATAATACCGGAAGCATAGCGATTGAAATAAATTCATAACTTTGTATATAATATGGAAAGACACAACAAAATATTCCTACCATCAAAAAAACATTTGTATGAATAGCGGTTATCATAAGAATCTTGTGTTCACGGCAGCGTGCATCGGAATGTGTTTTTTCGGTGTTTCAATGATTACATTGGGTTCGGTACTGCCTTCTCTCGTCACAAAACTGGAATTAAGCGGACTGCAAACTACGTCACTGGTAACCTTTCTTCCCATCGGCATGCTGGCCGGTTCGTTGATTTTCGGTCCTATTGCGGACCGTTTCGGACACAAAGCATTGTTGGTGCCCAGTTGCATCATCGTATTATCGGGATTGGAAGGACTGATATTTTTCGAAAGCATCCCGCTCCTTCAAATCTCCATCGTAGGCATAGGTCTGGGCGGCGGCATCCTTAACGGTGAAACCAACGCCTTGGTTTCCGACATCTCCGGAGAATCCGAAAAAGGCTCCCGGATCAGCTTCCTGGGAGTGTTCTACGGGTTGGGAGCGCTTGGCATACCAAGCCTTTTGGGAATCCTGTCCGAGCATTACTCTTTTGAAACCACCCTGCAAGGTATAGGCATCATTATGCTGGCAGGTATATTGTTCTGCATCCCCATACGTTTTCCCGCACCCAAACAAGCGCAGGGGTTTCCTGTAAAGGAAGGATTAGGCCTGCTGAAAGAAAGCAGCCTGCTGCTGCTCAGCTTCATTCTTTTCTTTCAAAGTGGCATTGAAGGAGTATGCAATAACTGGTCCACCAGTTATTTCGGTCAGGTAACCGACATACCTGCCAATCAGGGATTGATAGCACTCACCTGTATGGTTGCCGGACTCACCGTAGCACGTATGCTGCAAATCGTACTTTTCAAAAAGATACAACCGGCAAAGGTGCTCCCCTACAGTCTTATCCTCACTGCAACAGGCTTTGCCCTGCTGACAGCAGCTCCCGGTTTCATACGGGCTGCAGCGGGCATGGCTGTAATAGGAATGGGATTATCGTCTACTTATCCGGTTATCCTGAGTATTCTCGGAACCCGCTACCCTTCATTGTCGGGAACGGCATTCGGCATAGCGCTCGCCATCGCCCTTATAGGACAAACTGCCATGAACGGACTGATGGGAATGGTTTTCACATATGACAACGGCATCATGCTTTACCCTTATATAATGATAGGTTCACTGGCTATCATGCTTGTTTTGTTTAAGCGTTCACTCAAATAAATTATTTACCCTCTGCATTCTGCCGGGAATTATTAAAGAAAACTCACGACATGGTGGAAAAGCCGGAAAAATTTCCTGACACAAAACGGAATTTATCATTAATTAATTAGATTAGATTTTCGCTTTATCGTATATTTGCCCTGAATAACCGAATTAAGAGATATGAAAAAAATAAGTTTTGCACTTTTTTTCTGCCTTTGTGCACTGGCAGGCTTTGCCCAGAACAGCAAGCCACTCGATTTGAAAGAAATCGTATCCGGAGAATTTATCCCTCAAAACATTTCGGGTGTCATCCCTATTCCGGGAGACGGCGAACATTATTCGCAAATGAATGCGGATAAGACACAAATCATCAAATACTCTTTCAAGACAGGTAAACCGGTAGAAGTGCTGTTCGATGCGGCTACTGCCCGCGAGTGTCCATTCAAGAAGTTCGACAGCTACAGCTTTGCTCCGGACGGCAGCAAATTGCTTATTGCAACAGAAACAGTGCCTGTATACCGCCACTCTTATACAGCAGTACATTATATATATAGCCTGAAGCGGAATTTGGACGGCAAGATAAACAATGTAGTGGAGAAACTGTCGGACGGCGGACCGCAACAAGTCCCCATCTTCTCGCCCGATGGAAACCAAGTGGCTTTTGTGCGCGACAACAACATCTTCCTCGTTAAATTACTTTACGGCAACAGCGAAAGCCAGGTGACCGAAGACGGCAGCCGACAATGAGTGCTGAACGCATTCCGACTGGGTATACGAAGAAGAGTTCGCATTTAACCGTGCCTTGGAATTCAGTCCCGACAGCAAGATGCTGGCTTTCATCCGTTTCGACGAACGAGAAGTTCCCTCTTATACTTTCCCGGTATTTGCCGGAGAAGTGCCTCATATTGCCCCTTACGAGAAATACCCGGGAGAATATACTTATAAATATCCCAAGACAGGTGAAAAGAATTCAAAAGTATCCGTACATACTTTTGATATCAAATCCAAAGTAACCCGCAAAATCAATCTTCCTTTGGAAGAAGGCGGCTACATTCCCCGTATCCGTTTCACACAAGACCCGAACAAGCTTGCCATCATGACGCTGAACCGCCACCAGAACCGGTTCGACCTGTATTTTGCCGACCCTCGCAGTACCGTATGCAAGTTGGCCGTACGTGATGAGAGCGACACTTATATCCGCGAGAATGTATTTGACAACATCATTTTCTATCCGGAGACTTTCAGTTTTGTCAGTGAAAGAAACGGATACAACCACTTGTATTGGTACAATATAAACGGAAATCTTATCAAACAGGTCACTTCCGGCTCATACGAAGTACAGGATTTCCTGGGTTATGACCCTGAAAACGGAAGTTTTTATTACAGCAGCAACGAAGAAAGTCCGCTGCGCAGCGCTATCTACAAGATAGACCGCAAAGGCAAAAAAACAAAGTTATCATCGCATATAGGGACAAATAGTGCCCTGTTCAGTACAGACATGAAGTATTTCATGAACCGCTATTCAAGCCTGGACATTCCGACTGTCATCACCCTGAACGACAATAACGGCAAAACGCTGACCACACTTGTAGATAATGCCGCACTGAAGCAGAAATTAAACGGATATGATATGCCGAAGAAAGAATTCTTCTCTTTCCAGACCTCCGAGGGCACTGAACTGAATGGCTGGATGATAAAGCCGGCAAACTTCTCCGCAAGCAAAAAATATCCGGTTCTGATGTATCAGTACAGCGGTCCAGGCTCGCAGCAGGTACTTGACAAGTTCGGCGTGAGCTGGGAAACTTACATGGCTTCCCAAGGTTATGTCGTAGTGTGCGTAGACGGACGAGGCACGGGCGGACGCGGTGCGGAATTTGCCAAAAGCACCTATCTGAATCTCGGTGTCAAAGAAGCCAAAGACCAAGTGGAAACCGCCCTGTACTTAGGACGCCAACCTTACGTAGACAAAAATCGTATCGGGATCTGGGGCTGGAGTTATGGCGGCTACATGACCATTATGAGCATGAGCGAAGGAACTCCCGTATTCAAAGCCGGAGCAGCCGTTGCTCCGGTTACCGACTGGAACTATTACGATACCGTATACGGCGAACGTTTCATGCGTACCCCGAAAGAAAATGCCGAAGGTTACAAAGCCTCGTCCGCCTTTACTCGTGCCAACAACTTGCATGGCAATCTGTTGTTGGTACATGGCATGGCGGATGATAACGTTCATTTCCAGAATTGCGCGGAATATGCCGAACACCTCGTACAACTTGGCAAACAGTTCGACATGCAGGTCTATACCAACCGCAACCATAGCATCTTCGGAGGCAACACCCGTCTGCATTTGTATACCAAATTAACGAACTTCTTTAATCGGGAATTGAAAAATAAATGAGCGAAAGAGTACGTAAGCCGGAATGGACTCAAAATAAGTATCGGTGCCAACGAACGTTATACCGAGACAAAACGCATTGTAGAATCCCACTGCCTGCACACGATATGCAGCAGCGGACGTTGTCCCAATATGGGAGAATGTTGGGGAAAAGGTACGGCCACTTTTATGATAGGCGGAGATATCTGTACCCGTTGCTGCAAGTTCTGCAATACACAAACAGGCAAGCCCATGCCGCTTGACCCGCAAGAACCGGTGCACGTAGCCGAATCCATCGCCTTAATGAAGCTCTCCCACGCCGTTGTCACTTCCGTAGACAGAGACGACCTGCCGGATTTGGGAGCCGCCCATTGGGTGCAAACAATCCGCGAAATCAAACGCCTCAACCCGGATACGACCGTTGAAGTACTGATTCCTGACTTTCAGGGAAGAAAGGAACTCGTAGACATGGTTATCGAAGCCCGGCCGGAGATAATCTCCCCATAATATGGAAACCGTAAAACGTATCAGTCCGCTGGTACGGAGTGCTGCTCATTATGAAACAAGTCTTGAAGTATTGCGGCAGATATCCGAAAGCGGCACTGTTGCCAAATCCGGCATTATGGTAGGATTGGGGGAAACTCCGGATGAAGTGGCAGCGCTCATGGACGACCTGCGCGACGCAGGTTGCCGGATACTCACTATCGGACAATATCTACAACCTACGCATAAGCATTATCCCGTAGCAGAATATGTTACCCCTGCCCAATTTACCGCCTACAAGGAACTCGGATTAAAAAAAGGATTCACCCAGGTAGAAAGCGCACCATTGGTCCGTTCGTCCTACCATGCAGAAAAATCAACCCAATATCTACAAAAAAGATGAAATAAAGAACATTTTATACCGGCTGTTTGTTGAATAGGAAACGGCAAAATAGCGTAGTAATGGGCAAGCAACGAATTCTATCATCTAAGTTTAATATATCGCTCGGATATATTCCCGTTATTATATCCATTATATTATGTGAATTCATAATACAAGACATTGCTATCTACATCGGTGCAGGCGTAGGTGTGTTGTCCAGTATCTATATGTGGCAGCGCAAGGGGCCGCATATCCCCCAATTCATATTATACAGCACAACAGGAATGTTACTGTTATTGACAATAACTTCCTTTTTTTCCGCTGATTATTGTCCGGAAGCAATGTTTCCGTTTACGCTGGAAATCAGTGCGATTATACCTCCGCTCATCATCTTTCTGAATAGAAGACGCTTTTTGAGCTATCACACAGCCCAGACCCATAAATGCTGCAAGCAGTTTTTTGCACAAGGAGCCGAAGCCGCCATAGTATCGGCCCGTGTATTACTGCTCATCGGTTTCCTGCATTTTCTTATCATATCGCTTGCCATATTGTTCGGGCATCCGCTGAACGATACGCTACGCTACATTTTATTCCGTATCATGCCGCCCTGCGTATTCATACTGGGTATCTTGTTCAATCAGTTCGGCATATACTATTTCAACAAGATAATGAGTCATACCGTATTTGTACCTATCGTGACAAAAAAAGGAGATGTTATTGGAAAAGCAATGCCCTCAGAAGCCATCAACCGGAAAAACGAATATATCAATCCCGTTATCCGCATCACCGTAACTTCACACGGTATGCTGTTTTTACTGCCCCGTCCTCAATGCAGCATACTCGAAAAAGGCAAAACGGATATATTAATGGAGAACTACTTATTGTATGGAGAAACTCTGGAACAAGGTGCTGAAAGGATCTTACAAGAAATCCTTCCCTCAGCTCCGCCCCAAAATCTCCACTTCTGTTTCATGTACCACTTTGAGAATGAAATTACCAACCGCCTGGTCTACAACTTTATCCTTGACCTGAACAATGATTCCATCCTATGCAACAAAAAGTTCAAAGGCGGAAAACTTTGGACATTCCAGCAAATAGAGCATAACCTTCACAGAAACTTTTTCAGCAGTTGTTTCGAACGTGAATACGAACACACAAAAGAAATTATTTATACAAGAGAAAAATACAAGGAATTTTAGACAAATCGGGAACCTTCCCTTTCCATTCTTTCACCGTTTTCGTTTTAATATACTCTCCCTCACATGTAATATCGGCAGCAATGCAAAGTTTGGTCTGAGGACGGCAGTTATGCAGAATATCCTCTATCATCTTATTGTTACGATAGGGAGTCTCTATAAAAAGCTGGGTCTGATGCTCATTATACACGCGTTGTTCCAACGCTTTCAGTTTTTTGGCACGCTCACCGGGTTCAATAGGCAAATATCCGTGAAAGGCAAAACTCTGTCCGTTAAAACCGGAACCCATAACCGATAATATGATTGAAGAAGGCCCGACCAAAGGAACCACCCTCAAGTCTTACGCTGCGCTATAGCCACCACATCCGCCCCCGGATCGGCAACAGCCGGACATCCTGCCTCGGAAATCACTCCCATTGGATTTCCTGCCTCAAGCGGTTTCAAATATCCGGATATATCTTCCGGTGAAGTATGCTTATTGAGCGTATAGAACGTAAGCGAATCAATATCTATTTCCCTGTCGAACTTTCTTCAGGAAACGACGTGCCGAACGCACATCCTCCACTATAAAATGACGGATACCTAAAATCACTTCTTTATTATAAGAGGGTAATACGGTTTCAACAGGAGTATCGCCTAAAGTAACAGGCAACAGATAAAGAGCAGTTTCCATGTAAATCAACTAAAGGAATAAAAATAGAGTGGTAAGA
>ENA-OQJP01000293-OQJP01000293.1-human-gut-metagenome-genome-assembly--contig:-NODE-293-length-16272-cov-14.492908_pt1 | contig 16272 bp, 8 predicted proteins | sample MGYA00242611_ERZ504778 | MGnify/ENA primary metagenome ERZ504778 (study PRJEB26092, sample SAMD00036349) | human gut metagenome | host: Homo sapiens | study: EMG produced TPA metagenomics assembly of...
TCTCTGGTTGCTGGTGTAATGACAACGCTTTACGGTTCCAATACCTGCCGTTCCTGTTGTCCATTTGGTGAATTCGCCGCTGCTGGGCGCACGTCTGATGCGATACGCAATGCCAGGGTGGCATGCCCGGCAGTGGCGAGCGGATCATTCTTGCGGCTTGGCCGCACAGGCGATGGCGGGGCTGACGGACATCTGGCGGTTCTTGCGCACAATGGACACCTGAATGCAGGTCTGCGAGCCTTCCTGCGCGTTGACGGTCACCGTGGGATCTGACGTTGTGACGGTTTGCGCGCTCTGGTCGGTATTGCTGCCCTGCACTATGGCCCACGCATAGGTATCACCGCTTTGCGGGTCTGGATTCGTCCAGGCGAACGTCACGGATGACCCATCCGCCGCATAGGTGCCGTTCAGATTCTCCGGGGAAGGAATCTGGGCGTTCGCGGTATCGGTGATCACGTCATCCTGATTATTGCGGTTGTTGTCATCATCCTTGGTGCCGGGCGTCGCCACCTGTTTGGTATCTGATCCGGTGGCGCTGTCCATGCGGGGAACGACCACGAAGGCGAATATCAGTGCCGCTGCGGTGATCGCCGCAAGTATACCGACGGTAATACCCACCGGTTTGACCCATCGCCGTGACGAACGGGTGATCTGATCTCGCTGGTCCGTGGCCCGGCGCCGACGCTCGATGTCTTTGGGATAGGCCGGCATCCCTTCCACGGTAACGGGAGTGGCATGCCCGAAATATGCGAATTGCACACGCTGCATGGCACGTGCGAACTCCAACGCGGAGTAGTACCGCTGGTCGGGGTCCTTGTTCAGGGCCCGGCGCAGCACCGCTTCCACATCGGCCGGCACGTCGGGGCGGTTGAGGCGAGGCAATGGCTGGTTGACGATCAGCGAAATCAGTTCCGATTGCGAACGCGGGTGATAATCGTGCTGGAATGGCGAGCAGCCGACGAACATGGCGTACAGGGTGGCCGCCAGTGAATAGATGTCGGCGGCTTCCGAACCATTGGTCAGATGCTGAAGCACCTCAGGCGGTGCCCACGGCGGCGAGAATCCGGTTTCGGTGCGGTCATACACATCGGTGGAGATACCGAAATCACCCAGAACAGGCAAGCCCTGCGAGGTGATGAGAATGTTGCTGGGCTTGATGTCGTGATGGATGATATTGCTGCGATGCGCGGTGAACAGCGCGCTTGACAGCTTGATGCCGAGGTCGAGTACCTGCTCGCAGGTCATGGACCGGGCCTTCATGATGCTGTTGTAGGTGCCGCCCGGCGCATATTCGATGACGATGTAGCCATGGCCATCGGAGGTGACGCCGGCACCATATACCGGCAGAATGTACGGGTGGGATGACAGCTTGGCCATGAAGTTGGCCTCGCGGTTGAACAGGGCAGCGGCCCGTGGGTCAAGGGTTTTGGCGCTGGCCTTTACCGCCACCGGGCGTGCGGGCATACGCTGGTTATATAGGTACACCGTGGCGGTGGCACCGCTTCCCAACATCTGGACGAAATCATATCCGGGCAGCTTCGGCGGTCTCATCGGAATGTTGTCCATCTGTTCCCTCCCTCCTTGGAAAATGCGCTCTCCCTGCATTCGTTCTACAGGATACCGTCAAGGGTACGATTCTTCGTCGGGTTCGGTAAAATTTTTCCCTCTGTGACGGTCGGGTTTAGGCTGGAGCCATGATGACGAGACTTGAACCTGGAACAGTGCTGGACGGCATCGACCGTGATGGAGCGGCGAGGCTGATTGTCGGCACGCCTGGAAGCGGCAAAACTGAATTCGCCTTATCGGTGTTGATGGCGGGGCTGCGCCGCTACGGTGGCACGCAGGCGGTGATGGCCGTATCCGGCCGTGTGGCCGCCGACGCATTGGGCAATCGGGTGATTCGTGAGCTCGGGTTTTCCGTGCAGGCCAGGCCGGTCACCACGCTGGGTGCCGTGGCATTCCGGGCCATATCGGCTTCGCGCGAGGGAACTGGATTGCCGTCGCCTCGATTGCTGAACGGTGCGGAACAGGATGCTTTGCTGCGTCAAGTCATGGCCGTGCATCTGCGCCATGCCGTAGCGGGAGATGATTGCGGCACCTGTGATTTGCTGCGCGTCTACTTTGCCCAGGATGACTGGGCGAGACTCATACGCGATGCCGGTGCCGGCGAGATGCCCGGCTCGGCCGCTTCCGCACAATCAAGCCTCTCGCAACAAGGGTCGGATTCGCCGTCTCCGACGTCGGCAGGCGGCTCGACCAGCGCGGATAGGTTCACGCGAGGTATTTCAGATGCGTTTATCAGCCAGTTGCGCGATATGCTGGCCCGATTGGATGAGCTCGGTGTAGGCGTTCACGAAGAGCCACGTCTCTTGGACGCCGTGACGGAGGACGCGCGATTGTCGGTGCAATGGCGTTTGGCTTTCGCGTTGCGCCGTGAATATATTGCAGCCCAAAGCGCGGTATATCCGGGGCAATACCGTTTGGATGCCTCGTATTTGCTGGTGGCAGGCGCTCGTGTGGTGCGTGAGGCATTCGCCGCCGATCACGCGGATGATTCCGACCGGCCTATGTGTGTGGAGGCGTTGGGCTTGCCCCGGCTGCTGGTTGTGGATGATGTTCAAGACACCACGCTGGCCGGCATGCGCTTCTTGGAGGAGTTGGGGAATGCCGGCGTCAAGTTGGTGCTGGTCGGCAACCCGGATGAATCGGTGCAGACCTTCCGCGGATCGTATCCGGAATATCTGATGCGCCGTGCCGTGGAAGGGCGGCTGAAGGCCAAGGAAGAACAGCTGGTTGGCGGCAGTGCCGTCGCTGATCAGTCGCACATGACGATGGCTGATGTGATCGCGTCTCGTATTTCGCTGTCGATTCCCTCGCCGGAAGACGAGCCGCTGCCTCCGGCCGAGCGTCCCGGCAAGCTGACCGCCATACTGGGCGGAGTCGATGCAGCGAATTATCAGGCGGACGGCACGGTGACCGCCGGCCTGTACCGATCCTCACGTGAGGAGCTGGATGATGTGGTCTGGCGCATCAAGCGGGCGCATCTTGACCGGCATATTCGGTGGAACGACATGGCGGTCATCACCCACGACAATGCCGCCGTGCGGCTGTTCGGCGAACGACTGCGCCGAGATGGTGTACCGGTGCGGTATTCGTCGGTCACCCGTCCTTTGAAGGACGAGACTTTCGTGCAGGGATTGTTCGCGCTTGTGGAGCTTGCCCGATTGCGTGCCGAGGGGATGGCGGAATGCCAGATGACGTTGGCTTCCTGCGCGGCATATATAAGGACTAGAGTGGCCACGTTGATGAACGGCCCGTTGGTGAGTGCCGGGGCCAAACCCGGTCAGGGGCGTCCCGCAAGGCTTGCGCCGATCGAATCGGCCATGGGGTCGTTGGAGTCGCTGGCGCATCTCGCCACGGATGATGCCATGCTGACCTCTCTGACGACGGCATGGGAAACATTGCGTGAAACATACCATGAAACACGGCGTGAAACAGGTCGTGAAACATCCTCGTCAGTGGTTTCGACGTCAGCGGTTTCGTCGTCAGTGACTTCGTTGCCAGTGTCTGTCGAAATACTCGGTGAACCGTCCGGCGATGACTTGGCCTTTGGCGTTGACGCGCTGTACGTGATGCTTGCCATTGATGATGCCGCCGCGCCGGCGCAGGCTGCGCTCGCATCCATCCACGCGGTGCTCGGCAACGACCCTCAGGCCCGCGCTTTTGCGAACCTGTGGCATCTGGTGGGCAGCGTTGCTTCCGGCTTGGAGCGGCTGCCGGCAAGCCAGCGCGTACAGCCGCGCTATGCGCTGTCTGTTGCGTGGAACGCCACCGGTCTGGCACCGGTCTGGCAGCGTGCGGCATTATTCAACACGGCAGAGGGGCGTACGGCCAATGACCGGCTGGACGCGGCAATGCGCCTGTTCCAGTTCGCCGATGATTCCACCGCCAGTCGAGACATCACGTCATTCATGGCACAGGTTCGGGGCATGGAAGTGCAGGCCGATTCCTTGGCCCACATAGGACCGGTGGAAGACGCGGTGACATTGACTACGCCGGCAGGCGCGGCCGGACGCCACTGGGAATATGCGTGGATACCGGTGGTCCAGCAAGACGTGTGGCCGAACCTCGCCGGGCGCAACACCATGTTCGGTGGTGAAGACCTTGCCGAGCTCGTGCTGAGGGGAGCGCTTGAAGAAAGCGACAAAACCGGGCATGATCCGCGGTTCGCGGCTGTATTGTCGGGCGAGAAGAAGAGTTTCCTGGTCGCGCTGACCCGTGCACGGCGAATCATGATCAGCGCGGTATGGAACGACAGCATGAGCCCCTCGGACTTTCTCTTCGGGTATCTGCCGGAATACTATCCGCGCAACCGGCAACAGGCGCCTTTCACCACAGTGGGGGCACATGCGGGATTCGCCGAATATGATCTGGCCGGATTGGACGCCGACCCACGTGGGTTGGTCAGCGCCGCCCGCGCGGTTCTGGCCACTGCTCAACCGCAGCAGGCTGCCGCAAAGGACGCCGCGATTGCGTTGGCACTCCTGTTAGAGCATGGTGTGCGCGCCGCAAATCCGCAGAGCTGGGCGTTTGTGGAATCGCCGGCCCAATCGGATAGCGCGTCATCTGGCGGTGCGTCATCTGGCGGTGCGTCATCTGGCGATACCTCATCTGACAGTGCCTCATCCGACAGCGCGTCATCTGGTGGTGTACAGCCTGACGGTATCCAAACAGGGAAAGGCAAGACGGATGCGCAGGCCGCGCCCATGGTCACCTTATCTCCATCGGCGGTCGACAGCCTATGGGCGTGCCCGGTGTGCTGGATGCTGGAGAACCGGTTCGCCGGTCCTCGCCCCAGCTCCGTGGCCACCAGTTTCGGAACCCTCATCCATGCGGTTGCGCAGCAAGGCAGCGAGGAAGGGCTGGACCATCTTTCCCACAATGCCCAGGCGTTGGCCGCACTGGGCTTGGACTCCACGGCCGGCACGGAACGTCGCATCGAGGCTGTCTCGGCACGGCTTAATGCCATCTATCAGAGCAAACGTCCTGATCCGAATGCCATAGCCGACACCCGGAACCGCTATGAGGCCACCCGTAAGGACGAGTCCGCGGCGGATACCCTGCGCAACATCGCCGATTACTTTGTGCGCAGCGATGCCGATCCGGAAACGTATCTTGGCAAGAACTCCAGCAACTTCAGCATTGGCGCATTGGCCGGTGCCGAATGCGAACGGGAGTTTGCCGCACGATTCGATGTGCGTGACATACTCGACGCATACAATGCCGTGCCCGGCCTGCACCCAATCGGTCGGAACACGCTGGTCCGTCTGATGGGAGCACTGGTCGGAGGGTGGCCGGAAGGCATGGACGAGCATCTGACCGTGAGACTGTCCGGGCGCATCGACCGTATGGAAACCCGCGTACTCGCAGACGGCGGCGAATGCATTCGCCTCATTGACTACAAAACAGGCAGAACGCCCACGGTCAAACAGATTTTCAATGATTTGCAGCTCGTGTGCTATCAGCTTGGCCTCGTGTTCCCCGAAGACGGGCCGCGCGGTGCCAAGGCACTTGCCGCAATGCCGCATATCAGCCAAAGCGTGCTATTCCATGTCGGGCAGAATGCGGCACCAGCCAGAAGCTACGCTCCGGAAGGTGCCTTCCAGCCGCCGCTGTTCACTGATGGCTCGTTGAATGCCGAACCGTTCACGCCCCGATACTGGTACAAAGACCCCAACCGTTTCTTCGACATACCCGCCATAGATCCGGCTACTCCTCCCGAAGGTGTGAGTGCCGAAGCGTGGGCGCAATTCGCCGCGCTCGCCGGTACGCAGACGTTATGGTCGCTGACCATGATCGCCCGCGTATTCTATGCCGCGGCGGCCAGCAGATCAGCCATCATCGAGGCCCATCCGCAAGACACCCATATCGGATTCTGCCGTATGAAGAACGTCTGCCCTGCCTGTGCAGGCCAGATCGACACGATTTTCGAAACGAGGCAAGCATGAGCACGTTCACTCCCAGTGCGGAACAGGCCGCCATCATCGATGCGCCAGTCGATGCTGACGTATTGGTGGTTGCCGGTGCCGGTTCCGGCAAAACCTTTACGATGACCCAACGCATCATCGCGCTTATCAATCGAGGTGTGGCACCTGAACGCATCCTTGGCCTGACCTTCACACGCAAGGCCGCAGGCGAACTGCTGGAACGCGTCTCCGCCGCAGTGGCCGGTGATATGGCGGGCTCTACGACCGCCACGGTGTCTGATCGGGCATTCCTCAAGCCGGCCATTTTCACGTATGACGCCTTCTTCCAGACCATCGTGCGCCAATATGGACTGCTTGTCGGATTCGATCAGAACACGCAACCATTGAGCGCAGCCGGAGCGCTTCAACTGGCCACCGAAGTCATCGACAGTCACATGGATCTGGCGTTCAGTGAGGATTTTGGCGCCTTCTCCAGTTTGGCGAACCGTGTTCTGGCGTTGTCGGATGCCATTGGCAGTGCCATGATCGGTGCCGGCTGCACCAGCTTCGATGATGCGATCAATCGAGTACGGCAATGGGATTCGGCATTCATCAATCGATTGCAACAAGCCGTTGCAGACGAACCCATGCCCGAGGACGAGCCGAAAATCCCCAAGATCAAACGACTGAAGAAAGATACCGACGCCAGCTGGCAAGCCAAGCTCGATGACCGTGCCGAACATTTGCACGCCCGCTGCACCTATCATTGCGGTGCGCTGCTGGAGACCACACGCAAACGCGATATTCTGCTCCAGCTGGTGGAGGCCTATGCCCAAGCCAAGCGGGAACGCAATATGGCCGAATTCTCCGACTTCACCATTGCCGCGTATCAGCTTATCGAGCGCTTCCCCTCCATCGGAGAGCGTACGCGCCGCAGGTACAGCCACGTGCTGCTCGACGAATATCAGGACACCTCCACCACGCAGGCCGCTCTGCTGGCAGCACTGTTCCACGTGGATGCGTCACAGAGGTCCGCCGTCAACGCGGTGGGTGATCCGTTCCAGTCGATTTACGCATGGCGTGGTGCCAGCCCTGGTGCATTCCGTATGTTCCAGCAAGATTTCCACCTGTCTGCCGGATACAAGCCATTCCCGCTGTCCGTCACCAGGCGAAACAGCCGTATAGTGCTCGAAGCCGCCAATAATCTCACGCTGCCGTTGCGCTCCAATCCGTCGCGTCCTTCCAGCTCATTGATGCGTGAGGTCGATGTCTCATCGCTCGACCCCATGCCTGATGCCCCCGAAGGAACATTGGGAGTACTGGGCTTCGCCACGGCCGGGCAGGAGATCGACGCCGTAGTGCGTTTCTGCAAGACGGCCATCGCACGGCACCGTTCCGCAGCCGAACAACAGGAACAGATGCCGGGCGAACAGAAAGCGCCGGTCGCCGTGCTGTTTCGGTCCAAATCACATATGCCCGAATATCAGGCGGCATTGGAACAGGCCGGATTGACCACATTCGTGGTCGGCTATTCCGCGCTGTTGGAACGTCCGGAAATCCGCGATCTGATGGCGTTGCTGCACGTGGCCGCCGACCACACCGATACGGGATCGCTGATGCGCTTGCTGGCCACGCCACGATTCACCATGTCCGCAGCGGATTTGACCATGTTGGCCCGTTTTGCTGAAGAACAGAACACGGAACAACGCTTCCAAGCATTGGTGCAGGCCGGCCTTGCCCAACCGGATACACCAGCGAATGAATGGGCGGCTGTGGTGCGTGAGTACCGCGATCAGGTGGCCAATGCGGTATTCCTGCCAGACGTATTGCTACGCGGCGACCTGATAAAACTGCTTGAACGGTTGAGCGCACACGGGCGCAACGCCATAACCCGGGCCGCGGTGATGCTCCGTCAGGTGCATGATGCCGTCGGGCGGCCACTGGGCGACGTGATTCGCGCCGGCATAGAAGCGTTGGATCTTGACATCGACACCGTATTGGCCGGTGTGCTGCATAATCCGCAGCACCGCGCCAATCCCGCTTTGGCGCATATGCCTATGGATGCGATTGTGGATTTGGTGGATACGTACACGCAAGAGATTGCCGCTGAGCAAACTCCCTCGTTGCATGGGTTCATCACATGGGTGGATCATCTGGCTTCGGTGGAGGATGAAGCCGCCAGTCTCCCTGACGCTCCGGTGGATGTGGAACTGATGACCGTACACCAGTCCAAAGGGTTGGAATGGGATGCCGTTGCGGTAGTGGGGCTTACCGCCGTCGGATTCCCCAGCAATCAGGGCGACCATCTCAAGATCGTGCTGGACGAGCACCATACGGGAGGCACCGAGCAAGGTCACTGGACCGCACCCGAATATCATGAGACCGCCGACTCCTGGCTCACCAACCCCACCGCCGTACCCGTGCCTATGCGTGCCGATGCCGGCATTCTGCCGCGATTCCCCCATGATGCCGATGTGGAAGCCGACCCCATCGCATCGTTGGCGGCTTTGGATGATGTGGAGCTTATTGATGATGAAGTGTTCGGCTCCATGCGCGAATTCGGCGATGGCGTGGAAGAAGTGGATGCATCCGGCTGGTATTTGACGCAGGCGGAGGAATATGGGCGCCGGCTGCATGCCGACGAACGTCGATTGATGTATGTGGCGCTTACCCGTGCGCGAGAAGATGCCCTGATGACCTATTGCGCCTATACGGGCGAATCCGGGCGGGACCCGTCAGTGGTGCCCAAAGGCTCTCGCGCCGCTCAGCCATCCAATTTCTGGCTTGAAGTGCATGACGCGCTCCAAGCCCGTGAACATGCGATATCGGCTCAGGACTGTGTGGAACGGCTGCAAGCCGCCAATGCCGGGAAGCCCATGCTGATCTCGGCGCAAGGCGAAGCGATTGCCACTCCCGAAGGGTTCTTTATCGGAGAGCATGCCGCGGCATACGGTGACGCCGTGGTGGGGGAGGCATGGCAGACGCCGATTACGCAGACGGATGCCGCTGTCGAATTGCCGTGGCCGGCTACCCTCAGCGACGCAGTGCATGAACAGCTGTCACGTGGCATCGATGTTATCGCCGCAGATTCCTCGTCACTTGAGCAGCACCAAGACGCCGGTCCACTGCTGCAACGGGCGCAATTGCTGGTGGACGACGCCGATTTGATGGCCGATGCCGCCAGCGGCCAGTCGCTTGATGAGGCAGTCAAAGCCAAGGCGCAACGCATTCTGGCCGTCGGACGTCAGAACGTGACAAGCCTGCAAGCCCGCGTAGGTGGCATGAGCGAACGGGAGGAGCGCCTCTACTGGCGTAGCATTATCCGTCCGATTCCACGAATATCGTCTCCGGCGGCCGAAGCCGGCACGCAGTTCCATGCGTGGGCTGAGCAATTCATCAATGCCGGTAAGCCGGATGAAGCGGTACTGGCATATGAAGCCGAATCAAGTATGCCGCATACAGGTCAGGATGCGGGATTCGTTTCCCGGGAAGCCATGTTGGCCGATTTGGCCGAACGGGAGCGGCAATGCCGCAAGCCATCCACACGGCAGCCCGCTGTCCCACAGCCCACGGCTCAACAATCCGCATCCGCCGTATCCGCCGCCTCCGCCACTTCCATAAGTAGCGACAATGCCACCGAGTCCAAGCTGGTGGCGTGGCAGCGCAGACTGGCCGAATCATCGTGGGCCAAGCGCATCCCGGCGTGGACGGAGCGTGCCATTGTCGTGGACGTGCCGGGCGTGGGCCTAGTCAATGGCAAACTCGATGCGGTATTCATCGGTGGACTTGACCCGTCCAGCACCACCGCACGCTTTACCGTGGTCGACTGGAAAACCGGTCGTCGGCCCACCAAGCCAGACGACATCACCCGCAAACTTGCCCAGCTCGACATGTACCGACTGCTGCTGGCAGCGGTCGAAGGTGTGGAATTGGACAGTATCGACGCCACTCTCTACTATGTCAGTGAGCCCGACGAGGGCTTGCGCGAGCTTCACGCCCGTGCGAAAACCAAACAGGAAATCCTTACCGAGTTGAGCTCCGGCATTCCCGAACAATCTGACAACGACTGAGCCCAAAGGCTCATGACCTGTACAGCATCGGACGGCCTTCACCGGTGGAGAGACCTTATGCATCGCAAGGCATCTCCGACGATGAGGACGACTGGCCACGTACCGGTCCGCGGTTGAAACGCACCGCGTGACGTTGCTGGGGAACCGCTACCCTCGGATGGCACGTGTGGGCGGGCGCACGTGCCGGACAACGCACCAGTAAGGAGTTATTGTGTCCACGACTCGCGCGGTTTCGAAGTCGTCCGCTGCCCACTCGCCCTATCAGCGCCTGTTCATGCTGCCCGGAGCCAAGGCGTTCTGCCTGTCCGGTGCGGTGGCACGATTGCCGATTTCCATGATGAGTCTCGGCATCGTTCTGGCGCTCAACCATCTCTACGACAATTGGACCATCGCCGGCACCATGAGCGCCGCCTATGTGCTGGCCATGAGCTGCGTCACCCCGTTCTACGCCCGCGCCTTCGACCGTTTCGGCCAAGCCCGCGTGGGCCGGCTTGCGCTCGCCGTGCAGATCGTGGCCATGCTCGCCTTCGCCTTCGCGGCGTTGGTGCGCGTGCCGATTCCGCTGCTGTTCGCCCTGGCCATCATCATGGGTCTGACGCAGTTCTCATTCGGCGCATTGGTCCGAACCCGTTGGTCCTATGCGTTGCGCGGTGTGGAAGATGGCGAACAGCTGCTCAACACGGCCTACGCCATGGAAGCCGCCATTGACGAGATCGTCTTTATTCTGGGGCCGATTCTGGCGGCTTGGCTGGCCACCTCCGTGCATCCGGTATCCCAACTGTTCGTGCCCACCGTGGCATGCGGCATCGGCGGCACCATATTCTTCTCGCTGAAATCCACCCAGCCGCCGGTCATCGTGGAACAGGTCAGCGTGGCCGCGCACGATGACGGCAGCCCCGCTGCAAGCGAAGATGCCGACCAGCTGACCCTGCGCCAACTCAAACGCAGCGGTGCCAAGCCCAAGAGTGTATTGCTCTATGCCGGCGTACTGCCGTTGCTCGCCGTGTTCATCGTGTTCAATATGAGCTTCACGTCCTTCGACGTGTCCATTACCGCCACCATGAAATCCATGGGACTTGAGCCCTTCCTCGGTCTGCAATTGGCGATGTTCGCGGTCGGCTCGTGCATCGGCGCGCTGGTGTTCGGCTCTTGCCAACTCAAAGGCTCCCATTGGGCGCATATGGTGATGTTCCTGTCGCTGCTGACCGTTGGCTACGTGTTCTTCCGGCTGTCAATGGACAATCTCATCCTGCTGGGCGTCTTCGAAATCCTCGCCGGCCTGACCGTCTCGCCGACGTTCGCCACCGGCAACCTCATCGTCAAGGATCTGGTGCCGGCGGAATCCCTGACCGAAGGACTGAGCTGGGTAACCACCGCAGGCACGGTCGGCACGTCGATCGGCTCGTCCGTGGCCGGCATTGTGCTTGACGCCTCCAACCCTCATGTGGGCATGATGCTGCCATTCATCTTCACGCTGGCGTCCGTGCCATTGGCGTTGGCCGGATGGGCCTTGGCCAAGCGGCGTGGGTGAAACGGGATCGGGCTACGCCCGATGGATGGTTGGCGGCTTCGCCGGGGTCTCTCCCTCAGTCCGCTTCGCGTCCAGCTCGAACGCAATTAATGATGGCTTTCAGCCAACTGAATTATTGCTCACTGTCGTTCGCCCTCACCTAAAAACGCCTCCGGCGTTTTCTTCACGGTTCGGCTCATCAGAGGGAGCTCGACTTCACGGTTCGGCTCGTCAGAGGGAGCTTGATTCTGTGGACGGGGTATTGGCGTGAGGGCTTGGCGGTGATAGGCTGATTGCCGATTGGAAAACGTCCCGGGTACATTGCCGGGCAGGTACGGGTAGACAGGGAAGAAGACATGATCAAGGTTTCGGTGGTCGGAGCAAAGGGCCGCATGGGCTTGCACGTGGTCGAAGCGGTGAACAACGCCGAGGATACGCAGCTGGCGCTCGCATTGGATGCCGGCGACGACCTGACCCAGATCACCACCGACAACACCGATGTGGTCGTCGAATTCACCGTGCCGTCCGTCAGCCTGAACAACGTGCTGACCCTGATCGGCCAAGGCGTGGACGTGGTGGTCGGCACCACCGGCTGGACCGACGAGAAACTCGCCCAGGTCAAATCCGCCATCGCCAACGGTCCGAAGCCCGAAACCCAGAAGGTCTTCATCGCACCTAACTTCGCGATCTCCGCCGTACTGGCCGACTACTTTGCCACCAAGGCCGCGAAATACTTCGAATCCGCCGAAGTCATCGAACTGCACCACCCCACCAAGGTGGACGCCCCTCCGGCACTGCCATCCACACCGCCCACGGCATCGCCGAAGCGCGCAAGGCCGCAGGACTCGCCCCCGTGCCGGACGCCACCGAAACCGATGGCGGCTCACGCGGCCAGGTGGTCGACGGCATCCACGTGCACGCTGTGCGTCTGCGCGGCCTCAACGCCCACGAGGAAGTGCTCTTCGGCAACGCCGGCGAGCAGCTGACCATTCGGGCCGACAGCTTCGACCGCACCAGCTTCATGCCCGGCGTCCTGCTTGCCGTGCGCAAGCTCGCCGGCGACGCTCCGGCTGGCCTGACCATCGGCCTCGACCACTTCCTCGACCTGTAATCGACCCGCAGTCGACCAGTAGTTGCCCCCGCATTTCAGGCAGGGAAGCGCGCCGGGACGCGCATCACGGCATTGCCACCGGCTCCGGCCATAATGCCACGCATTCAGCAACAATCAAGGTACGTAGTATAAGAGTCCACAATGGGAAGTACGGTAAACACTATGAGCGAGCATGACATGCACCTTCTTGATTCAGCACCTTTCGGCCGCATTCTGCCGGCTATGGTCACCCCGATGAAATCCGACGGCAGCGTCGATTTCGCCGCCGCGCAGAAGCTCGCCAAATACCTCGTCGCCGATGGCGCGGATGGTCTGGTGGTCAATGGCACCACCGGCGAATCGCCCGTCACCCATATGGATGAGAAGGTCGAGCTGGTCAGGGCCGTCAAGGAGGTCGTCGACGTTCCGGTGATTTCCGGCGCCGGCTCCAACGACACCGCACACACCGTGCGTATGGTCGAACAGACTCAGGAAGCGGGTGCCGACGCGGTGCTCGTCGTCATGCCTTACTATTCCCGCCCCTCGCAGGACGGTATCGTCGGCCACTACAAGGCCGTCGACGAATCCGCCGAAAAGCCGATCATCGTCTACGATGTTCCCGGCCGTACCGGCTTGAAGGTCAAGGTCGGAACCTACGACCGACTGGCCGAACTTGAACACGTCAAGGCTGTCAAGGACGCCACCGGCGATCTTGCAGCCGCAGTGGAGAAGCAGCAGCGCACCGGCCTCGCCTGGTATTCCGGCGATGACGGCCTGTTCCTGCCGTTCCTCTCCATCGGTGCCGTCGGCATCATTTCGGTGATTGCCCACGTCGCCTCCAACCCCATGCAGCAGCTTGTCCAGGCATTCGATCGCGGCGATATCACTACCGCCCGTCGCCTCGCCAACCAGCTCGCCCCCCTTGTCCACGCGTTGAATGGCGACGGCTATCAGGCCGTCATGGCCAAGGCTGCGCTCAAGGTCAAGGGCGTTATCCCCTCCACCACCATGCGTCTGCCGAACATCGGTCCCGACGCCACTCAGCTTGACAAGGCTGAAGAGGGCATGCGCGCTGCCGGACTGCTGTAAGCCCGAAACGCTGCATACGGGTTGCCAGCCCGCCGCCCCTGCATGACAGAGCAGAGGCACCACAACAGAAATCCCAAAAAGGTTATGGCACAAGAACAAAAGAAAACAAGCAAGAACACGAATTCTCGCCGTCGCGGTTCCGCGCGCGGCCGCAACGCCAACGGATCCAACAGCCGTACGCCGTCCCGTAAGATCAACGCCACCCGGCAGGCCACCGCACCCCAGCAGGATGCCGTGCTGATCGCCCCGCCGAAGTACCGCAAGGGCTCCATGCGCATCACGCCGCTCGGCGGCTTGGGTGAAATCGGCCGCAACATGAACGTGATCGAATACAACGGTCACCTGCTGCTCATCGACTGCGGCGTGCTCTTCCCCGAGGAGGAGCAGCCGGGCGTGGATCTCATCCTGCCCGATTTCAGCTACATCAAGAACCGTCTCGACAAGGTCGACGCCCTGGTGCTCACCCACGGCCACGAGGACCACATCGGCGGCGTGCCCTACCTGCTCAAGCTGCGCCCGGACATCCCGCTGATCGGCTCCAAGCTGACCCTCGCCTTCGTGGACGCCAAGTGCAAGGAACACCACCAGAACCCCACCAAGGTTGAGGTTGCCGGCCGTGAGAAGCTCAAGGTGGGTCCCTTCGACCTCGAATTCGTCAACGTCACCCACTCCATCCCGGACGCCCTGGCCGTCTATGTCAAGACCCCGGCCGGCTCCCTGATCGACACGGGCGATATCAAGCTCGACCAGCTGCCGCTCGACCACCGCATCACCGACCTCGTCGAATTCGGCAAGATCGGCGAAAAGGGCGTGGACCTGCTGATGATGGACTCCACCAACGCCGAGGTGCCCGGCTTCGTCAAGCCCGAGACCTCCATCGGCCCGGCCCTTGACCAAGCGTTCGCCCAGGCCACCCGCAAAATCATCGTCGCCAGCTTCTCCTCCCACGTGCACCGTGTGCAGCAGGTGGTGGACGCCGCCCACAAGTACGGCCGCAAGGTCGTGTTCGTCGGCCGTTCGATGGTGCGCAACATGTCCATCGCCGCCGACCTCGGCTACCTGCACATCCCCGAAGGCACCGTCGTGGACCTGAAGCAGGCCAACGACATTCAGGACGACAAGCTCGTCTTCATGTGCACCGGCTCCCAGGGCGAACCGATGGCCGCACTCGGCCGCATCGCCGACGGCAACCACCGCGATATCCACATCAACGAGTTCGACACCGTGATTCTCGCCAGCTCCCTGATTCCAGGCAATGAGCACGGCGTCTACAAGGTGATCAACAAGCTCGTGCAGCTCGGCGCCAAGGTCGTCAACCGCGACAACGCCGCCGTGCACGTGTCCGGCCACTGCAACGAGGGCGAGCTGCTGTACATGTACAACATCGTCAAGCCCAAGTGCGCCATGCCGATCCACGGCGAAAACCGCCATCTGGTGGCCAACGGCCTGATCGCCGTCAAGACCGGCGTGGACCCGCAGAACGTGGTTTTGGCCGAAGACGGCGATGTGGTCGACCTGTACCACGGCAGGGCCGCGGTCGTCGGCTCCGTGCCGTGTGGTTACGTGTACGTCGATGGCGATTCCGTCGGCGAGCTGACCGATGACGAGCTGGAAAAGCGCCGCATTCTCGGCACCGAGGGCTTCGTCTCCGCGTTCGTGGTGGTCGACACCGACAATCACGAGGTCGTCACCGGCCCGAAGATCTACCTGAATGCCGTGGCCGAGGACGAAAGCGAGTTCGACAAGGTTCGTCACCAGATCGTCGAACAGCTCAACGACCAGATGATGCAGGGCACGCGCGACACCTACAAGCTGCAGCAGACCATGCGCCGCACGCTCGGCAGCTGGGTTGCGCGCCAGCTGCACCGCAAGCCGATGATCGTGCCCGTCGTGGCCGACATCGCCCAGGACGTCGAAACCGTAGAAACCAAGTAGTCCGGATTATCCAGGGACGACCGTAAGGAGTAATTGAAGTCATGCCCGGTTCTAATCTCACTCGTATTGAAGCCGAAGAACGTAAGGCCGTTATCGAAGCGCCGATTCACTATCACGTCGACCTTGACCTGACGGTCGGCGCGAAGAACTTCGGTTCCAAGTCGTTCATCTGCTTCAACGCGAAGCCTGGTTCGTCGACCTTCCTCGACCTGATCGCCGACGAAGTGACCTCCATCGACCTCAACGGCAAGTCCCTGGACCCGGCCGTGGCCTTCCAAGACAACCGCATCGAACTGACCGACCTCAAGGAGAAGAACGAGGTCACCGTCGAAGCCAGGTGCCGTTACTCCAACACTGGCGAGGGCCTGCACCGCTCGGTCGACCCGTCCGATGGCAACATCTACCTGTACTCCCAGTTCGAGGTGCCGGACGCTCGCCGCGTCTACGCCGTGTTCGACCAGCCTGACCTGAAGGCCACCTTCGACTTCAAGGTGCTCGCTCCCGCCAGCTGGATCGTCACCTCCAACATGCCGGTTGCCACCATCGAGGACGATCCGCGCGAAACCCTCGACGGCACCCTCGGCGACAAGCCGAACGAAAGCACCCGTCTGT
>ENA-OQJP01000295-OQJP01000295.1-human-gut-metagenome-genome-assembly--contig:-NODE-295-length-16216-cov-6.528436_pt1 | contig 16216 bp, 16 predicted proteins | sample MGYA00242611_ERZ504778 | MGnify/ENA primary metagenome ERZ504778 (study PRJEB26092, sample SAMD00036349) | human gut metagenome | host: Homo sapiens | study: EMG produced TPA metagenomics assembly of...
TGGCACGGACGAGGGCCGAGATGCCGCCCGCGCCCGCCCCGGCGCAGAAGGAGGCGAAACGCCGCGCGTCCTCCCGGCGGCGCTGGCCGTTCTCCATGGCACCGAGGGCGGCGAGGTAGCCGGTGGAAACAAAAAATTTCTTCCAGCAGTTCCTCCACCGGCACGCTCCGGGCCATCCGGCGCAGGGCCGTCAGACGCCGGTAGAACGCCTGCACCCGGCGGGTGAAGTCATCCTCCGCCCCGCTCTGGACGGCCTGTAAAACTGCGCCGTAGAGGCTGATTCGGGTGTGCTTATCGGGTGTCTGCGCTCCGGCTCGGAGGCGGACGAGGTCGTCGTCCGTAAAGCCGAACATCGGCCCCAGCATGGCGGCAGCGAGATAGATGTCCTGCGCGGGGTTGTCGATGACCCGCAGCAGGGCGATGAGGGGGCGGATGTGGGGCGCGTCCAGCAGGTTCTCCCGGGCGTCGGCGTAGACCGGGATGCCCCGGGCCGTCAGGGCCTCGGCATAGGCCGGGAAGTCGCCTCTCGCCGCCAGCAGGACACAGCAGTCCTCGTACTGCACCGGGCGGGTGGTGCCGCCGTCCCGCACCGGCTCGCCGGAAGCCACCATCGCCTCGATGCGGCCGGCGATATACTGTGCATCCGTCTCGGCGGCATCGTCGGGCAGGAAGTGGGCCTCCACACTGCCCTCGTACGCGCCGGGTGCGCCGCAGACGAGGCGCTGTCCGTCGCCGTAGGCCGTGTCGCCCAGAGCGGGCGTCATGAGCTGTTCGAAGATAAAGTTGATGCCCGCCACCACCTGCGGGGCAGAGCGGAAGTTGGCGTCCAGCGCCAGCATGGCGTTCTCGCCGGGCCTGCCGTCCTCGGGCCGGGGGCGGGCCTCGCCGCCGGGCAGGAGGGGCCAGCTCTCCAGCTTTTCCCGGAAGATGCTGGGGTCCGCCTGACGGAAGCGGTAGATGCTCTGCTTTAAGTCGCCCACGAGGAAGAGGTCATCCCCTGCCGGGCTGGCCAGACAGCGGTAAAGGGCGTCCTGCAGGGCGTTCGTGTCCTGATACTCATCCACCATGACGGCGGCGTAGCCCTGCCGGATGCCCTGACACAGCTCGGTGGGCCGGCCGTCGGCGTCCCGCAGGAGCCGCAGGGCCAGATGCTCGAAGTCGCTGAATTCCAGCAATCTCCTCTCCCGCTTCCGGGCCGCAAAGCGGGCGTCGAAGTCCCGCACGGCGGCAAAGAGGGCGCGGAGGCAGGGTTCGGCGGCTTTCCGGTCGAGCTCGGCCTCGTCGAGGCTGCAACTGATGAGGTCTTCGATTTTCTCAAAGAGCTTCGCGGCCTCGTCGGCCCGGGTCTTGACGGCGTCCTTGTGCTCACCGGTGAGCCGCTTTTTCATATTTTTGAGGCCGGGGGCCTGCTCCATGCCGAGGACGTAGGGCGTCAGCCTGTCGTAGAGGGGCGTCCATTCCCCCGCCCCGGCCAGACGCTCCACCTCGCCCAGCAGGGCGGCGGAGTTTTCCAGCCGCTCGAGGGGTTCGGCGAACTTCTCGTTCACTGCCGCCACGGCCTTTTCCTTGGCGGCAGGGGTCTTTTTGCTGGCCTCGGCGTCGGCCTGCGCGGTCACGAAGTCCTCCCTGCAGTCGTTCCGCGCGGCGCAGAGCAGCTCCTTCGCGGCCCGGGCAGAGCGGGCGGCCTCCTGCATCAGAATATCATGCCAGCAGGTGCGGGCAAAGCCGTTCTCGTCCTGCCACGGGGCCAGCATCTCGTCCAGCTTTTTATCGTAGTCCGGCAGGGCGCGGAGGAAGTCATAGACCTGCAAAACCGCCTCCCCCGCCGCCTTGTCGGTGCGGCCCTTGCCGTAGAGGTCGGCAAAGGCGCAGAAGTCCGCATCCTGATAGGCCGCTTCCAGCGTCTCGGAGAGGGCCGCGTTCCGCAGCATCTCCACGCTGCCGGGGTCGGCAGGGGTGAAGTCCGGCGGGATGTCCAGCGCCTGAAAGTGCTTGTGGAGCAGGTCGAGGCAGAAGGCGTCGATGGTGCAGATGGGGGCTCTCTGCAAAAGCATCCGCTGGCGGCGAAGGGCCGTGTTGCCCGGCTCTGCCTGACTGCGGCGGAGCAGCGCCTGCCCGATGCGGGCGCGGAGCTCTGCGGCGGCGGCGTTGGTGAAGGTGACGATGAGGAGCCGGTCGGCGTCCACGGGATGTTCCGGGTCGGTGATGAGCCGGACGGCCCGCTCCGTCAGCACGGCGGTCTTGCCGCTGCCGGCGGCGGCGCTCACCAGCAGCGCACCGCCCCGGTCGTCGATGGCGGCACGCTGGGCCGGGTCCATTTTGTCTCGCTCACTGGTCTTCCTCCTTCTTTTTATCTGAATTTTCTGGCGGTTCAAAAGGCTTTGCAGGGGCGTCCAGCGCCCGCTCTCCGATGCCGTCCTCATGGCAGCAGATGAAGCCGTAGTCGCACCACCGGCAGGGGCTGCGGCCCGTGACCAGCGGCTCGGCGGCGATGCAGCCGCTGTAGAGCTGTTCGCCCATCCGGGTCACAAGGTCGTCCAGATGGAGCTGGATGCGGGAGAGCTTAGCCTTGTCGGCACGTTTCTCTTTCTGGTAGGGGCTGGGTACACCGCCCCGGAAGCTGAAGGGCAGATACCGCCCCGTCTCCTCGGCGTCCATGGCGTCGAAGACCTTCTGCTCGTCCCGGACGAGGCCGTCCAGCTTGTATTCCATGCTCCGGGCGGCCTTGCCCCGGGTGGTCGTCTCGGGGGCCGGGTCGGCCAGCAGGTACAGCACACCCGCAGGCTCTGCCCCGGTGAAGCGTCCGTCGGCGTCCCGGGTCAGGCTGAACAGGTAGAGCAGCATCTGACAGTCGAGGCCGCAGTAGACTTCCCGCAGGTCGAGCTTTTTCGTGCCGGTCTTATAGTCCACCACCCGCACCCAGCGGGTGCCGTCGTCCTCGATCCACTCGTCGGCGCGGTCCACGGTGCCGATGAGCTGCACCGTCCGGCCATCCGAGAGGCGGTAGGTCTGGCCCCGCACGGCATCCTCGCCGGGGCCGATCTTCAGCTCACAGGCCACCGGCTTGAAGCTGGACTGGCGCTGCTCGTCCCGCAGGTAGCACAGCAGGCCCGTCATGCTCTTTTTGAGGCGGGAGAGCAGATAGGCAAAGCGGGCCGTGTCCTCGGGGAGGTAGCGCTTTGCGTACTCATCTACGAGAAGCCCGGCCAGCGCCGCCATGGCCTCGTCGTCGAGGTCGAGGAAGGGCTGTAAGCCAGCGCAGGGGTTGTCGGGGCCGGGGTGGGGGTCGAGGGCCATCTGGAGCACCCAGTGCATGAGGGTGCCGCTCTGGTCGGCGGAGAGCTCCGCCCGCTTCCGGGGTCGCAGACCCAGCACGTACTGCAGGAAATAGCCGTACCGGCAGGTGTAGATTTTTCGAGCTGACTGGGCGAGATGCGGAGCCGCCGGCCCAGCAGCGTTTCCAGCGCCTCGAGGTCGCTGACCTGACGGGGGCTGCGGCCCGCCATCCGGCGCAGGAGGGCGAGGCCCTCGGGTTCTGCCCCGCCGGGGGCATGAAGGGCCTCGGTGAGGCTGGCGCGTTCGGTCTCCGTCAGGGGCCAGCCGCCGCCCAGCACGTCGAGGCCGTCGGCGGCAGTGGCGGCAAGGTCGGTCAGGTCGAGTTCCGGCGCACCCGGTCTCAGCACGTCCACGATGGGCTCGAGGGCGGCGCAGAGGGTCTGGCCCTGCCCCTTCGGCCAGCTGAGCCAGAGGCCTCTGGCCGGGGCGGTGAGGGCCTTATAAAAGCAGACCTGTTCCCGCACCACCCGGTTCTCGAAGCAGTCCGGAAGCTCGATCTCCTGCGCCATCAGGGCGTCGCGGTCGGCGTGGGTCAGCAGGCCCGTCTCGCCGGGCGCGGCGGGGAATTCGCCCTCGGAGAGTCCCAGCACAAAGACATAGTCCGGTGCGTCAAGGCGCATCTTGCCTGCGCTGGCCAGCACCACGGCGTCCAGCGTCTGGGGGATGTGGCCGAGGTCGGACGAGCGCAGCAGCAGCCCGAACAGCTCTTCGTACTCGGGGGATGGTGACGCTCTGGCCGCCCAGCAGGTTCGCCATCTCGTCCAGCAGGCCCATGACCACATTCCACTCCCGGGCGGCTTCCTCGGCGGCGGGGATGCCCCGCTCGGCCCGGATGGCCTCCACCTGCGCAGCCTGAGCGTCCTCCGCGCCCAGCTCCTTCAGGCAGAAGTAGAGGGCGCGGCTCATCTGCTCGGCGTTGGCAGAGCGGAGCTTCGCGCGCAGGCCGTCGGCGGCGGTGATGAGAAGGGCGCGGGCCTTTTCGGCCCGGGCGAGGTTTTCTCTGTCCTCGTCGGTGGGCTCCACATCGCCGAAGCCCCGGGGGTTCTTCTCGAAGGGCGCGCGCCACGCCGCCGCGTTGGGCGACCAGGTGTAGGCGTAGTTCTCAAGGGCGCAGACCTCTTCCTCGGTGAGGGCGCAGAGGCCGGTCTTGGCCAGGGTGGTGAGCTGTTCTGTCAGCTCTGCACCCCGGGCAATGGCCAGCAGACACCGCACCGCCGTGGCCGGGGCGCTGAACTCGGGCGTCGTCGGCTCGTCGCAATAGAGGGGGGATGTCCGCCATCCGGAACTCGTACTTGATGGCGGCTCGGTATTTCGAGATGTCGCGGCAGACCACCGCCACCTTCCCGCAGCGGACGCCCTGCCGCATGAGGCGGCGGATGGCGGCAGCGGCGGCGCGGGCTTCTTCCTCCCGGCTGGGGGCGCGAATAATTTTATTTCCGGACAGGCCGGAGGCGGGTCACACCGGCCCGCGGCCAGCAGCTGGGCCGCAGCGGCGAGGCTGGGGGCGTCGGCGTGGCGCACGTCCCGGCGCAGCAGTTCCGGCACGGCCACTTCAGTGCCGTTCCGGCGGGCCAGCTGGCGCAGCTGCGCCGCCACCTGCTTCGCGCCGGAGAAAAGGCTCATGTCCCCCGGCACGAGAGGGGTGCCGTCGTCGCAGAGGGCCACCGTCACGGTGGGCAGCGAGGCCAGCAGGGCGCCCATCAGCCGCTTTTTCGGGGCATTGAAGGTGTCGAACTCGTCGATAAAGACGGCCCTGTCCCGCAGGAACTCCGGCAGCTCGCCCCGGGCCAGCGCGGCCTCGAGGCGGGATGCGGCCAGCTCCAGCCGGTCGGAGGGGTCCATGCCTGTCCCGGCCAGCAGGGTCTCGTAGCCCTGAAAGATGAGGGCCAGTTCGCTGAGTTTGGCGCTGTCGGTGCCGCAGTCCTGCGCCAGCTCATAGAGTTGCCGGCCCGAGAGACCCGCGCTCTTGAGCTCGTCGATGGTCTCGGCGGCCATCTGGCAGAAGGCGGCCGAACGGCGGTGGCGGTAATAGTAGTGGACGTTGTCCTGCAGTTCCTCGAGGGCGCGGCGCACCAGCACGGCACGGCCCGCGTCGCTGAGAGTCTGGACGGCAGAGCCGCCCTCCGCCGACAGGATATGCTCGGCGAGGCTGGTGAAGGAAAAGCTCTCCACCAGTCCGCTCAGCGCGTCGCCCAGCTCCCGGTGGATGCGGCCCTCGGTGGACGAGGTGAACTGCTCCGGCACCAGCAGGATGCTCTTCTCCCCCGCTCAGCCAGCGCCCGGATGCGCTGGTACAGCAGGGTGGTCTTTCCGCTGCCGGAGCCGCCTAAAAGTAGTTTTAACATGATGAATCTCTCCGTTGGGTCAGTTTTTTATCGTGGGAGCCAAAAGCCTCTCCCTTTGGGAGAGGTGTCACCGAAGGTGACGGAGAGGGCTAGCCCGGCATGACAGAACCACCGCACAGCGATAAGCAGAAGCCTTTGTCAGGGCGATACCATCGCTGCGCCTGAGTCTCGCTGTCCGCGTCCTTGCCCTCTCAGTCACGCCGCGGCGTGACAGCTCCCCCAAAGGGGGAGCCATTGGCAAGCCGGTTTTGGTCGTGCTGGACGCCTGAGGCCCACTGTGGCGCAAAAGACCGGGCCTCGCGCTCAGACTTAATATCAGCTATCATTGTACCACAAAATTGCAGCGACATCTATTCTGTGGTACAATGAAGAAAAAATCATCTCAGAAAGAGGACACCTGCATGAAAATTTTAGCAGTAGATTACGGCGACAGCCGCACCGGCCTCGCCACCTGCGACCGCACCGAGTTCCTGACTTCTCCCATCACCCCTCAGATCACCGTCAAGGCCCGGGACAAAGTCGCCGCCAGGGTCTGCGAGGTGGCAAAGGAGATCGAAGCCGAGCTCATCGTCATCGGCCTGCCGCTGAACATGGACGGCACCGAGGGCGAGCGCGCCCGCAAGAGCCGCAAGCTGGCCAAAACCGTTGAGATCTGGAGCGGCCTGCCCGTCCGGATGTGGGACGAGCGCCAGACCACCTGCGCCGCTGCTGACCTCCTCGACGAGAGCGGCACCTTCGGCGCAAAGCGGAAAAGCATCCTCGACTCGGTAAGTGCGACGGTCATCCTTGACGACTACATCCAGTGGCGGAAGGAGCACCCGGGGGAGGTCTGAACGCCCCCGCCGCCCCTGTGGCAAAGTTTCTTTGCGAAGTCCGGACAGTTTGTTGCAAAGTCCACAGAAAATCGTCGTTTTCCGGTTTGTTTTCACAATTTTTCTGAGCCGAATTTGTATAGTTTTCCAGCTTGACAGCACCGGCTCTTCTCCGATAAAATGAGGGTAGAAGAACCCCCTGACCAGATGGCCGGAGAGGACGCTTCTTCATGAGAAAAACAACTGGACTCCCCAAAACAAAACGATTGGAGGCGACCCACATGACAAAACTGAGAAAGCTGACTGCCCTGCTTCTGGCCGGTGCACTGACCCTTCTGCTCCTGACCGCCTGCAGCGGTGGCGGCGGTTCTTCCGGCCCGGAGGCCCAATCCGAAGCCAAGGTGATGCAGGCCATCAACAACGGCCGCGCCGTGGCTCTGGCCAATGACGATGGGATGCGTACTGTTGCAAACGCCCGTCTGGACGCTCTGGAGCTTGTGCTGAAGGGCAATGCTCTCGGATACCAGTTCTTCAACAAGGTGGATGCCAAGTGGGACAACGACAATAAGAACGCCACCCTCACTCTGGTCGCTAAATACGACTACAACGATACCACGCTGCAGAAGATCATCGATCAAATCAAAGGTAGCGATCAAAACGAAGCCTTGGATTTTGCCCTGAACGGCAACTATACCAAGGCAGGCGTAGCGGCCCGGATCATTCGCGGCCAGACTTATGTTGCCATCTCCCTGCGGGTGGGCAGGAATCTCTGATCTCTTCCCGATTTTCCCCGCATCTCGTCTGATTTCCCCATAAACGCAGATCACCCGCCAGTTGGCGGGTGATTTTTTGCAGCTGTCCCACCGCCCGGAGGGCGGAAAAGCAGCTTCTTATTCGTATTTCGTGATGCTCACGCTGTTGATGGTGACAGCCTCCGTTGGGCGCTGAGCTTCATCCACGCCGGTCTGGGCGATGGTGTCCACCACTTCCATCCCCTCGTACACCTGCCCGAAGACGGTGTCGGTGTAGTCGAGGTAGGGTGCGCCGCCCGCCGTCTGGTAGGCGCTCACCACGTCGGCCCGCCAGCCGGCGGCGTTCATCTGGTCGATGAGCTCCTGCGTCACCGAACTGCTGCCCGGCAGGGTCTCCATGACATAGAAGACGCTGGCGCAGTCGCCGGAGGCGTCCGCTGCCGCACAGAGTGCGCCGGAATAGTGGTGGAGCTTATCGGTGGTCTCGGCGGAGAAACGGTTCCCGTTCCAGATGGTGGTGCCTTTGCCGTCCGCGCCCTGCCCGGCCTCCACCACGAAGTCCTTCTCCACCCGGGTGACGGTCAGGCCGTTGTAAAAGCCCTGCTGGGCCAATGTCGTGAAATTCTGCACGGCCTGCGGGGCCTCGGTGGAAAAAAGCACTGCTTTGAACACGCCTGCCGAGGTATCGAACACCGCGATGGTGTCCCCCGCCGCCGGGTGGGTGAACTGCAGCTCTGCCGACTCCACAGCCGGGCGGCTGACCGTCTGCACCGTGTCGGCCTTCCCGCCCTGGATGCTGGAGAGGATATTGTCCGCACTGCACCCGGCCAGAACTGCCGTCAGGGCCAGTGCCGCCATTATTTTTTTCAAGGCTCTCATGATCGGGCCTCCCTGTCCATATATTATAGCAAAGATGGCTTTTCAAAAGCTATCGCTATAGTATATCACATTCCGGCCCGGGAAGCGAGAGGGAAAAGCGTGAAAATTTGTTATTGGATTTCTATGCGAAAAACATCTTGACGAGCGGGCAAAAAAACGCTACACTATAGGCGTACCCGGAACCCACAGCTCAGAAGGAGCACAGCGGGCAGGGTGTGACAGTTATCCTATTTTTTTTTAGATATTTGACAGGAGAACGTGACTTATGGCAGAAGATATGAACAAGTCCGCCGCTGAGACCGAAGAGGAATATCAGCCTGACCTGATGACCCTCGAGGACGAGGACGGCAATGAGGTCACGTTTGAAGTGATCGACGCTCTGGACCATAAGGGCGTGCATTACCTGGCCGTTGTCGAATACGCCGAGAATGAGGAAGACCTGGACGAGGACGCCCAGCTGGTCATCCTGAGCGTCGGCGAGGACGACGAGGGCGAGTATCTCGACGTGGTCGAGGACGATGAGACCCTGCTGGAAGTCAGCAAGCTGTTCGAGAAGCGTCTGAGCGACCAGTTCGAGATCGAGTGATCTTTCAGCAAAGACTTCCTGCCCGGCGCGATTTGTTGCGGTTTATATGATCCTACTAATCATTCAACGGGAGCTTGGAGTTCGTCGGTGGATTGCAGACCTCCCCGTCATGGGTCGACCATGGAGGCTCGATGAGGAAGCGCGAAACCGGAGACAGAGCACCCACCTGTCCGCAAGGGTAGGTTTGATTGCCGCAGACGACCGGGCGGGATTCTTTATAGGTTTTCAAAAAGGCTCTCGTGCCGTATTTCCTGCCGGCATGAGAGCCTTTTTTCTTTTGTCTCTATTCCCCGGTCTCGTCCGTGAACAGGCCCGGGATGCCGCAGACAGCGGCCACACCCACCAGCGTGAACACGATGCGTGACCAGATGGACGCGCTGCCGCCCAGCAGCCAGCCGACGAAGTCGAATTGGAACAGGCCCACAAGACCCCAGTTGATGCCGCCGACGATCATGAGGATGAGACAGATTTTATAAAAGGTCTGCACAAAAGACCCTCCTTCCTTTGGGCAGTATGCCCGACGGGAAGGAGGGTTATGCATTTTATAGGGTCAGCGCCGCTCGAAAGCCTCTCCCTTTGGGAGCAACGGCGGACGACCGCCGCCAGCGGCCTTGCCCTCTCAGGCGCTTCGCGCCAGCTCTCCCAAAGGGAGAGCCCTTGGCAGGCCGGTCAAGTTTCCTCTGGACGCGCAAAGCTTATTTGTTTCGTGGACTGTAGTGCCCTGCTGTCTAGGCCAGCGGCAGCTTGACAAGGTGCGTTGTCCAGAAGCGGCTGCCCTCTGTAGCGAGGCCCGCTTTTTGCGCCATATTGCACCTCGGGCGTCCAGTAGGAAGTGGCCCGACTTGCCAAAGCCTCTCCCTATGGGAGAGGTGGCATTGCGAAGCAATGACGGAGAGGGCAAGCCCGGCACGAAAGAGCCGCTGCGCAGCGATGGGCAGGCTCTTTGTCAGCGCGAAACGAGCGCTGCACCTGTGCTTCCCCGCCAGCAGCCTTGCCCTCTCAGGCGCTCACGCGCCAGCTCTCCCAAAGGGAGAGCCTTTTACCTTCTTACTACGCAAGCCCCTCCCCTGACGGGCTGGGCGGTATAGACCTGCGGCCAGCGGGCGCGGAGGGCGGCGGCGGCGGCTTTGGCTTCGGCTTCGGTGCGGAACACGCCGAAGACCGCCGCGCCGCTGCCGGTCATTAGGGCGGTGACGGCTCCGTTCTCCCGGAGGGCGGCCTTGATGGCCTCGTTGTCCTTAGCCCCGCTGCACTCCTCGAGGGCGTTTCCGGCAGCGGCACAGACAGCGTCCAGGTCGCCCGCCCGGATGGCGGCTTCCTGGGCGGCGCAGTCGGGGTGGACGCTGCTGCCGACTTTGTCGTAGGCCGCGAAAGCCTCCGGCGTCGAGATGCCGTAGCCGGGCATCACCACCGTGAACCAGCACTCGGGCAGGGGCGGCAGTGCCTTGATGAGGTCGCCGAGGCCCTGCACCCGGCAGGTGCCGCCCATGAGGGCGAAGGGTACGTCTGCGCCGATGCTGACACCCAGAGCGCAGAGCTCGCTCATGGATAGACGGGCGCCGTACAGCTCGTTCAGACCCACCAGAACAGCCGCAGCGTCGGCGCTGCCGCCGGCCATACCGGCCCGGACGGGGACGCTCTTATAGACGGTGATGTCTGCACCCGCCAGCAGGCCCGTATAGTGGAAGAAAGCCAGCGCCGCCTTGATGGCGGTGTTGCCCGGGCCGGGCTTGACATTGCTGCCGGGCAGGGCCAGATCGAGGTAGGGACTGCGGCGGATGACCACCCGCTCGTAGAGCGAGATGGCCTGCATGGTCATATCCAGCGCATGGTAGCCGCCGGGCAGGATGCCCACCACGTCCAGCGCCAGATTCAGCTTGGCCGGGGCCAGGACCGTCACACGATCGCGCATGGTTTTTTCCTCCTCACTTACAGTTCTCGTTCAAAAACTCCCGGATGCGGCGGATGGCCTCCATCAGGTGCTCCACGCTGTAGGCGTAGGACACGCGGGCATAGCCCTCGCCGGACGCGCCGAAGGCGTTGCCCGGGATGATGGCGACATGCTTCTGCTCCAGAAGCTTTGTGCAGAACTCCTCGCTGCTCATGCCGCTGGACTTGATGCAGGGGAAAGCGTAGAACGCGCCCCGCGGCTCAAAACAGCTCAGACCCATATCGTTGAAGCTCTTCACCACGAGGCGGCGGCGCATATTGTACTCGTTGCGCATCCGCTCGATCTCGCCGTCGCAGTCCTTGAGGGCCGTGATGGCGGCGTACTGGCTGGTGGTGGGGGCGCTCATGATAGCGCTCTGGTGGATCTTGGTCATGATCCTGATGATGGGCGCGGGGCCGCAGGCATAGCCCAGCCGCCAGCCCGTCATGGCGTAGGTCTTGGAGAATCCGTTGACCACCACCGTCCGCTCGGCCATGCCGGGCAGCGTGGCGATGGAAACGTGGTTCTGCAGGCCGTAGTTCAGCTCGGCGTAGATCTCATCCGACAGCACCATGATGTTGGTGCCGCGCAGGACTTCCGCGATGGCCTCGAGGTCTTCCCGCTCCATCACCGCGCCGGTAGGGTTGTTGGGGAAGGGCATGATGAGGAGCTTGGTCTTCGGGGTGATAGCGGCTTTCAGGGCGTCGGCCCGGAGGCGGAACTCATCCTCCTGACGGCAGGCCACATGGACCGGCACACCGCCGGACAGGGTGGTGATGGGCTCGTAGCAGACGAAGCATGGCTCCGGGATGATGACCTCATCGCCGGGCTGCACCAGGGTGCGGATGCACATGTCGATGGCCTCGCTGCCGCCGACGGTGACGAGGACTTCCTTTGCCGGGTCGTATTTCAGGCCCATCCGGCGGTCGAGGTAGCGGGCGATCTCGGCCCGCAGCTCTTTCAGGCCCGCGTTGGAAGTATAGCGGGTGCGGCCATGCTCGAGGCTTTCAATGCCCGCCTCACGGACGGCCCAGGGGGTCTTGAAGTCGGGCTCGCCGACGCCGAGGCTGATGCACTCGGGCATCTCGGCGGCAAGGTCGAAGAATTTGCGGATGCCGGAGGGGCGCATGGCCGCAGCGGCAGGCGCGATCAGTTTATCGTAATCCATCACAGCACGGTGCACTCTCTTTCATCGATTTCTTCGTCCTGATACAGACGGCCCTCCTTTTTGTAGGTGCGGAGCACGAAATGGGTGGCCGTGGACAGCACGTCGTCCAGCGGCGACAGCCGCTTTGCCACAAAGAGGGCGATCTCCTGGAAGGTCTGGCCCTTGATGACCAGCTGCAGGTCGTAGCCGCCGCTCATCAGCAGCACGCTCTCCACCTCGTCGAAGGAGGCGATGGTGGCGGCAATTTCGTCAAAGCCGCGGCTCTTCTTGGGGCTGACGTTCAGCTCGATGACGGCTTCCACCCGGTTCACGCCGGCCTTCTCCCAGTCCACGAGGGTCTTGTAGCCCTTGATGATGCCCTGCGCCCGGGCCAGGTCTATCATAGCCGCCACCTCGGCGGGGGATTTATTCAGCATGGCCGCGATGTCCTCCACCGACATCCGGGCATTGTCTTCAAGGATCTTCAGAAGCTGTTCCATCGTTGTCTCTCCTTTGTTCAGCCTGTGGCGATATTTATAGATAAGTATAGCACACTGCCCGGCAGTTTGCATCTGGTTTTTTGCACGTTCTGCCGGTGATAGACATTCTTTTGCCCTTTTTCTCTGCTCTTTTTTCCAAAAAGAGTGTTCAAAATTCGTTAAATCTGCTATACTTGAGATGCCCTCTCAGTCACGCCGCAGGCGTGACAGCTCCCCCAGAGGGGGAGCCATTGGCAAACCGGGCCACTCTGAGCTGACCGCTGGAAGCCCGACAAAACGCAAGAGGGCGGGCCCCGCTTACAGGGGCAGCAGCTTCTGAACAAGCAAATTTGTCAAGCTGCCGCCAATCCAGACAGCAGGGCACTTCTGTTTCCGAAACGGCGCGCTTTGCTCGTTCAGCGTGAGCTTGCCCGACACGCCAGTGGCTCCCCCTCTGGGGCAACAACGACGACCGCCGCCAGTGGCGGAAACAGGGAGTCGCTGTTGGGGCAGCGGCCAGCAAGACGCGCGCAATGCGCAGCGGATGCTGGGAGCCGCAACCCGGCCTTGTCTCGCGAAGCGCCTGAGAGGGCTACATTACAAAAAAGGGGTAGGAATTATGAAAGCATTCATTACCGTCATCGGCCACGACACCGTGGGCGTCGTCGCCCGCGTCTCGGGCCTTTGCTGTGAGCTGAACATCAACATCGAGGACGTCACCCAGAGCATCCTGCAGGGCATGTTCGCCATGATCATGCTGGTGGACATCTCCAAGTGCAGCGTCTCCCACGAGGAGCTGCACCAGAAGATGGACGCTCTGGCCGCTGAGATGGGGATGCAGATCAGCCTCACCCGCCAGGAAGTTTTCGACGCGATGCACACGATTTAAGGAGCAAACTACTATGAGCATGATGAACACCGGCGACATCCTCGAGACCATCGAGATGTTCACGCAGGACAATCTGGACGTGCGCACCGTCACCATGGGCATCAGCCTGCTGGACTGCATCGACCCGGACCCCAGGAAAGCCTGCGAAAAAATCTATCACAAGATCACCACCCGCGCCGCCCGGCTCGTTCCGGCTGTGGAGCACATCAGCGCCGAGTACGGCATCCCCATCATCAACAAGCGCATCAGCGTCACCCCCATTGCCATGCTGCTGGGCGCCTGCCCGGACGCCGACCCGGTGGACTTTGCCAAGACCCTCGACGCCGCCGGCAAGAAGGTGGGCGTCAACTTCGTGGGCGGCTACACCGCCCTCGTCCACAAGGGCTTCTCGGCGGGCGACCTGCGCCTCATCGAGTCCATCCCCCGCGCACTGGCCGAGACGGACATCGTCTGCAGCTCGGTGAACATCGGCGCCACCAAGGCGGGCCTGAACATGGACGCCATCAAGCTGATGGGCGAGGCCGTCAAGAAGGCCAGCGAGCTCACCGCCGACCGTCAGTGCATCGGCGCAGCCAAGCTTGTGGTCTTCTGCAACGCGCCCGAGGACAATCCCTTTATGGCGGGTGCCTTCCACGGCCCCGGTGAGCCCGACTGCGAGATCCACGTCGGCGTCTCCGGCCCCGGCGCGGTCCGCGCCGCGCTGGCCCGGCTGCCCAAGGACGCCCCCATCGACCAGGTGGCCGAGCTGGTGAAGCGCACCGCCTTCAAGATCACCCGCGTGGGCCAGCTGGTGGCAAACCTCGCCTCCAAGGAGCTGGGCGTACCCGCCGGCATCATCGACCTGTCGCTGGCCCCCACCCCCGCCGTGGGCGACAGCGTGGCCAACATCCTCGAGGAGATGGGCCTTGAGACCTGCGGCTGCTGCGGCACCACCGCCTGCCTCGCCCTGCTCAACGACGCCGTCAAGAAGGGCGGCGTCATGGCCTCCAACCACGTCGGCGGCCTGTCGGGCGCTTTCATCCCCGTCAGCGAGGACGACGGCATGATCCACGCCGCCGAGTGCGGCTGTCTCACCATTGAAAAGCTGGAGGCCATGACGGCTGTCTGCTCTGTGGGCATCGACATGGTCATCATCCCCGGCGACACCACCCCTGCCGTCATCAGCGCTCTCATCGCCGACGAAGCCGCCATCGGCATGGTCAACAGCAAGACCACCGCCGTCCGCGTCATCCCGGCCATCGGCCGCAAGGCGGGCGAAGTGCTGGACTTTGGCGGCCTGCTGGGCTACGGCCCCATCATGCCGGTCAACCAGCGTGACCCCTCCGTCTTCATCAACCGCGGCGGCAGACTCCCCGCCCCGATGCAGTCGCTGAAGAATTAAAGAATAATTTTCTAAAAACAGGCCCATCCTCTGGATAAACTTTCCATGAGGAGGTCTGTTTTTTATGTTATCCCGCCGCGAAATGGGGGCGCTGTGCGCCTCGCTGCTGTTCTGTCTTCTGCTGTCGCTGGGGGCAGGCTGGGCGCAGAGCCAGCTCATCACCGCCGACCAGCTTTCCGCCGACACCCTGCGGCTCCACATCCGGGCCGACACCGACTCCCTGCGCGACCAGAGCGCGAAGCTGGCTGTCCGGGACGCCGTGCTGGCCCTCACCGACGAAGCCTGCCCGGCGGACAGCCGGGCCGATGCCCGGGCGTGGGCGGCGGAAAACCTCGTCCGCTTCGAGCTGACGGCCCGCCAGACACTGGCCACTCTCGGCATCCGTACACCGGTGAAAGCCTGTCTCGTGAATATGTACTTTCCCACCCGGCGCTATGACGGCGGGGCTCTGCCCGCCGGGCGGTACGACGCGGTGCGGCTGGACATCGGGACGCGGCGGGCAGGCCGGAACTGGTGGTGTGTGCTCTACCCGGGGCTCTGCCGGTCAGCCTGCGGCGGGTACGACACGCCTGCCGAAAATGACCTTGTCTGCGGGGAATATATCGTCCGGTTCCGGTTCGTGGAGTGGTGGGACGGCCTCACCGCGCCCCGGGAGGACGTGGTGCTGGCCGGGTGAACAGGCCATCGGCACGCCGCATAGGATGAGCGCGGAAGGAGTGTGACAACACTATGGCAATCCCTGCTTACTACTCGCTCATCCGGCGCGGCAGCTCCGGCCCGGACGTGGCCCTCGTGCAGACCTGGCTCAACGGCATCCGGGACAGCTGCACCTGGTACGCCGCCCTCACCGTGGACGGAACGTTCGGCGCAAACGCCGAGAAGGCTGTCCGGGAGTTCCAGCTCCGGTACGGCCTCAAAGAGGACGGCAAAGTGGGCGCGAACACCTGGAACGTGCTCTACGCCCGCTACACGGCCAAGCACGGCCTCATCGTCCCCTACCCCGGCATCGTGCTGCGGAGCGGCAGCGCAGGCGGCTGCGTCCGGCTGGTGCAGCAGAAGCTCAACACCGAGGGCGAGCGGCTCACCACCGACGGCAAGTTCGGTGCCAGCACCGTCGCCGCCGTCAAGCGCTACCAGACCCGCCACAGCCTGACCTCCGACGGCTCCGTGGGCAAGGACACCTGGGAAAAGATGTTCCCTGCCGCGTGATGTGAAGACGGAAGAGCCTCCCGAAAGGGGAGGCTCTTTTCGATTTGATATATCTTTTTGTCAGAATTTATGTTATACTTGCTTTGCGGTTCACCCCGTAATCCACGGGAGAGGGGGTGAAGCAATGGAGTATATATTCACATTCTTGGTGTCTGTCGCAGCAGATGTGAGGATAAACTTTCAATGCAAAAACGACTGCAACAATAACAAAAGGAAAGGTGAAAAATCATGGGATTGTTTGGAAACATTTTTAAGCCGCTGCAAGGAAAGCTGACCGCTAAACAAGAAGAAAATATGAAAAAGGTAGCGGAAGTATTTAAGGAAAAGACAGGGAAAGATTATCAGACCGCCGTTGTCTGGAAAATGACAACAAAGAAAAACTAACAAAAACTGTTCATACATATTACAACTGGCTTATGGGCTATGGCATAGACGATAATAACATTCCTGAAATCGTACTTATTCCCGTAG
>ENA-OQJP01000296-OQJP01000296.1-human-gut-metagenome-genome-assembly--contig:-NODE-296-length-16154-cov-5.242091_pt1 | contig 16154 bp, 15 predicted proteins | sample MGYA00242611_ERZ504778 | MGnify/ENA primary metagenome ERZ504778 (study PRJEB26092, sample SAMD00036349) | human gut metagenome | host: Homo sapiens | study: EMG produced TPA metagenomics assembly of...
CCAATTGCCACTTTATTTCCAATATTTAGGAGTCATGCTGCATTGTTTTTATTGAAGTTGGAATTCCTTTTTCATGAAGCCCCAATTTATAGCCCAGAAATTTAAAGCCATCTCTTAGAATCGTACTAAAAACTAAAAGGGGCTTGTTTTTATTAGATATTTCAGCTCATCAAGGACAAACTTCTTTCCCTCACCTTCTGCTTTACCAAAGGATTGTTGAATCCATGATTCTCTGGCATGAAATACACCCGTATCAAAATATCTTTTAAATTCCTGCATAATTGTATAATTATGGGAATGATAGACTTGAGCATCTGCTACGTAGGCATTCAACCATCCGGCAAGCACCATCTTGGAAGCTACATAGGTATCTTCACCAAGGATGACATCTGACGGAAAACCACCGATTTCTTCCAAAGCTGCCGGTCGATAAGCTGCAAAAGTATCAGAAATAAAAGATACTTTGATCCCCAATTCAGGAGCATCAGCAGTACCTTTAAATCGACTGCCCTCAGGGTAGTTAAAATGTCTTGCTCGCGCAGCCAAAATCGTAGCGTCTTTATGCGGAAGCTGCCGCCCATAGGCGCACCCGACTTTAGGGTTTTCAAAAGCAGTTAAAAGATTATGCAGCGTAAATTCATTCGCAGGGATAGCATCCTGGGTCATATAAATCAGATATTGATACCCCTTACAAGCCTCTGCTGCGGCCTGTCGTGTCCCGCCATGATTAAAGTTTTGAGGAGTCGTTGTTATGATCGTATACGAAAGTCCATCCAGTTCATTCAGGTAATCTTCCACGCACGAACCAGAATCGATGATATACACATCAAAAGAAACCTCTTTTTGCTGCTTCAGCATAGCAAGAAGCTTTTTAAATTTATCATCCGGACGATAAATCGGAATGATAACAACAGATTTTTTCAACATCACTAACTCCTATAGACTTTTCTATTTAGCCAAAGTGTATCGATCATCTTCAACATACTTCAGCGAGTTGTGTTTCAATCGTCTGACATGGCCTTTTATATTAAAACCATTTTAGTAAGCGCCCTTATGTTTCAGTACGACGGCAACGGTTCTCCAAATGAGGACGATATCGAACCAGACGTTCCAGTTTCTTACGTACCAGGTATCCATCTGGACTCGTTCGTCATAGGTCGTATCACTGCGGCCGCTGGTCTGCCACATGCCGGTGACGCCGGGGCGGACCATATAGAAGTCTTTGATAAAGGCGCCGTATTTCTTGATTTCATCTTGAATAATCGGCCGCGGTCCGACGAGGCTCATTTCCCCTTTCAGGACGTTGAATAACTGCGGCAGTTCGTCAAGGCTTGTCTTACGCAAAAAGGCCCCGCTCTTGGTAACTCGCGGATCATTTTTCAGTTTGAATTCTGTTTCCCATTCTTTCCGGGCTTCTGGATCTCGTTCGAGGAGTTCTTTCAGCTTGACGTCGGCATCAACACACATGCTGCGGAATTTATAGCAGTTAAATTCTTTGCCATCTCGACCGATGCGTCGATGTTTGAAGATGATTGGCCCCGGCGAATCGAGACGAATCCACAAGGCTACGGCCAAGAAAAACGGGGACAAACAGATAATGCCAATGAGGGTGCAGAGCAAATCAAAAGTCCGCTTGATAGCCCGGTTATACCACAGCGCCAGATTGTTCCGGAAACTGAGGGAGATAACTCGACCGTCGATGAGGGGATTGGTCTCGAGGGTGGCCAAGGGCAAGCTGCCCATGTCGGGAATGAAAGCTACTTTTTTGACCAGTGGTTGAACCCGATAGACGATGTTCTGAATATCCTGATTTTTAAGCCCCGGTGCGATAACCATGACGTGCTGGACACCAGTTACCTGAATGACATGCTCGGCATCATGGAAGGTTCCCAGATGAGGAATCATAGCTGCAACTCTCGGATCCGGGGTATTGTCTTCAAGGAAGCCAATAAATTCATAGCCGACACCTGTATCGTTCTTGAAGTATTCCAACATAAGAGCTGCCGTCTTACCGGCGCCCATGATGAGAACTGGCAGCTGGAGCATCTTCATGCGGATCAAAATGCGTTTGACAACGTAGCGTTCAATGACCAAGAAGAGAAAGGACGTTATAGCCAATAAGCCCACGAACAATCGCGACGTCACGGCTGCCGTCTGAGCGATATAGATGAAGAAAATCAGTAAGGCAATGGAATAGAACGTCGCCTTAAAAATATTGGAAATGATCTGCCAAAACTGCATGCGTCGCGTATAGAGGTGGTGCAGCTTCAAAAATAGCAAGTATACCGCCGGGACGATGACATGAATACTGAGCCACGATAACCGAAATGGAGTGTCCGGAATAAAGAATTCTCGAATTCCGAACGATGCGTATTCCGCCAGCCAAATGGCGATATAGTCGGCAACGGCCAGCACAATGGGCAGCACCTCATTACTGTACTTATTTTTAATCGAAATCGAACACGACTGCGGCGAACACTTCAAAACAGTTCCTCCTCACGGCAGAGTATGGGCTCTGTCATTTATTTTATAATTGTATATGACATGCAAAAAGCCGGAGATTTCCCTCCGTTTAAGACTTTACAATAATTTATTATACCATTCTTTAAGACAAAAAAAAACCGACCGTTTCTCCCCATGCCTTATTAGAATGTAAAAAAACGATAAAGAAAGCCGTAGGCTGTATGAAAAAGTTTCTTCTGAACCTTGTTTTGAGCTTGCTAGTAAAACTTTCATCACGCAAAGCTTTTTAACGGCTTCACCGGCTTTACAGGACAAAAATGGATGCCTTCTGCTTATACAGTTGGCATCCATTTTATTTCTCCGTTCCTTACGATATTCGGAGTTTTGAATAGTTCTTGCAGGAAATGTTATATCCTTATCTTCCCTATCGTTCGAGCCATTCTTTGAATTCGGCTTCGCTGATGATGGGCGTTCCCAGTTGCTGGGCTTTTTCGTACTTGCTGCCCGGATCGGCACCGACGACGACGAGGGTCGTTTTTTTCGTTACTGACGAGGTGCATTTGCCGCCTCGGGCTTCTACGGCCTGTTCGGCTTCTTTCCGGGTGAAGAGTTCTAGTTTCCCTGTGAGGACGACGATTTCGCCGTCGAAGGTGGTGTTGATGAGTTCTTCTTTTCAGCGGTCATGTCGACGCCGTGATTCTTCAGTTTTTCGATGAGGGCCTTATTTTTTCTTCGCTAAAGTAGGAGACGATGCTGTCGGCAATGCGCGGGCCGATGTCGTCGATGGCGGTCAGGTCATCGGCACTGGCCTTCATCAGGGCATCGACGCTGCCGAAGGATTCGGCAAGGACTCTTCCGGCTTTGGCACCGACGAAGCGGATGCCCAGGGCAAAGAGGACTCGTGCCAGGCCGACGCTCTTGCTGGCTTCAATGGCTTTTAAGAGGTTATCCGCCGATTTTTCGCCAAAGCCTTCGAGGGCGACGAGTTCGTCTTTGGTAAGGCCGTAGATGTCGGCTACGTCGTGGATGAGTTCTTTGGTGAGGAGCTGCTGGACGATGGCGTCACCGAGGCCGTCGATGTTCATGGCATCGCGGGATACGAAGTGGGCGATCTTTTCGCCGATGACGGCCGGGCAGTCGGGATTGACGCAGCGCCAGGCCGCTTCCCCATCGCGGCGGACGACGTCTGAGCCGCAGGCCGGGCAGGTATGGGGCATGGAAAAGACGACTTCGGAACCGTCGCGCTTATCGGGCAGGGAACGGACGACTTCGGGGATGATTTCGCCGGCCTTCTGGATGATGACCCGGTCGCCGACGCGGATGTCTTTGTCGCGGATATAGTCTTCGTTGTGAAGGGTGGCCCGCTTGACCGTCGTTCCGGCCAGGCGTACCGGTTTAAGGTCGGCTGCCGGCGTCAGGACCCCGGTGCGGCCGAGGCTGACCGAGATGGCCAGGACCTTGGTTTCGGCCTGTTCCGGCGGGAATTTATAGGCAATGGCCCAGCGGGGAATCTTGACCGTATTGCCGAGCTGAGCCTGCTGGGCAAAGGAATTGACTTTGACGACCATGCCGTCGGTTGCGTAAGGCAGCCTGTCGCGGCGGTCGTCCCAGCTGTGGATGAAGGTGATGACGTCTTCGATGTCGGTGAATTTCCGGTATTCCCCATTGACCTGGAAGTGGAACTGGCGCAGATCCTGCAGGAGTTCTTCCTGGCTTTCGATGGTGATGCCCGTATTGCCGCCTAAGGCGTAGGCAAAGAAGGCCAGTTTACGCTGGGCCGTGATCTGGGGATCGAGCTGGCGCAGGGAGCCGGCAGCGGCGTTCCGGGGATTGGCAAAGGGTTCGAGTTCGTCGTTACGCCGCTGTTCGTTGAGGGCCGTAAAAGAGGCTACAGGCATGTAGACTTCACCGCGGATCTCGATGTGCGGTGACGTGCTGTCGATGCGCAGCGGTATGGTGCGGATGGTGCGGACGTTGTTGGTAATGTCTTCGCCGACGACGCCGTCGCCGCGGGTGACGCCGCGGACGAACTGGCCATTTTCATAGATGAGGTTGACGGCCAGGCCATCGATCTTGAGTTCGACGACGTATTCTAAGGCTTCTCCCCCGAGGTCGCTGCGGACGCGGCGGTCGAATTCGCGCAGTTCGTCATCGTTAAAGACGTCGCCCAGGCTCAGCATGGGCCGGTCGTGGGTATACTTTTCAAAGCCGCCGGAAATCTTAGAACCTACGCGCTGCGTCGGTGAGTCGGGCGTCACCCATTCGGGGTGGGCTTTTTCGATGTTTTCCAGCTCCCGGTAGAGCATATCGTATTCGTAGTCGGTCATGGTCGGCTTGTCGAGGGTGTAATACTGGTAGCTCAGTTCATCGATTTTTTGGCGCAGGGCCAGGAGCCGCGCTTTTTCTTGTTCCATAAGATTCCCTTCCTTTACAGCGTATCGAGATAGCTATACTTTTTCTAACGGTGCATATTTGACGACGACTTGGCGGACGCCTTTCGTCGGAAATTGAATTTTCATCTGCATGTTCGGTCCGTCGCCGATGACGTCGAGGACGGTGCCGATGCCCCAGATCTTGTGGCGTACTTTGTCGCCCTTGGCAAAGGAGTCGGTCACGGCGTGCTTCTTGGGAAGGCTCGTGGCCACGGGCTTGGACAGGATGGACACGCGCTGCTGGCCGGGAATGGAAGTCATCCGGCTCTGGGGCATGGCGCTCTTACGCCGGTATTCTTCGACGAGTTCCGGCGGGATTTCTCCGAGGAAACGGCTGGGCATGTAGGCCGAAACGCGGCCGTACATGGTCCGGGTAATGGCGTTGGTGACGTAGAGCTGCCGTTCGGCACGGGTGATGCCGACGTAGGCCAGGCGCCGTTCTTCTTCGATCTGTTCGGGATCCATCAGGGTCCGGCTGTGGGGGAACAATCCTTCGTCGAGACCGGCCAGGAAGACGACGGGAAATTCAAGGCCCTTGGCCGAATGAAGGGTCATGAGGGTGACCTTGGAGTCGCTGCTTTCAAAGTCGTCGACGTCGCTGACGAGGGCTACGTTTTCGAGGAAGTCCTGCAAATTGCCGTCAGGGTTGCTGTCCATGTAGTCTTTGGCCACCGACAGGAATTCGCCGACGTTTTCCTTGCGGCTTTCGCCCTGGGGATCGTGTTCGGCGTCTTTATCGAGCATTTCGCCGTAGCCCGTATCTTTGATGACCTTTTCGATGAGGCTCAGGACATCCATGCCGTCGATGTCGTTTAGGAGGTCGAAGATCATGGCGGCGAAGTTTTCAAGGGACGTCTGGGCCCGTTTGGTGACCGGAATGGCGTCCGGTGACGACAGTGCTTCAAAGAGGGAGATCCCCTCCCCTTCAGCGTAAGCGGCGACCTTTTCCATCGTCGTGGCCCCGATGTTTCGCTTAGGGACGTTGATGATACGGGTCAGGCTCAGGCTGTCTTCGGGGTTATATAAAAGGCGTAGGTAGGCCAGGACGTCCTTGATTTCCTTGCGGTCATAGAACTTGGTGCCGCCGACCATGGTATAGGGAATGGCGTAGCGCATCAATTTTTCTTCAAGGACACGGGACTGGGCGTTGGTCCGGATGAGGATGGCCATGTCGCCGTAGGGTTCGTGGCTGATTTCGTGGCGGTTGTAGATGGCGCCGGCGATGTAATCGGCTTCGTCGTGTTCGGTCTGGGCCTGGTAATGGATGACCTTGTTGCCCGACGGGTTTTCCGTCCAAAGTGTCTTTCGCGGCCGGCTTTCGTTGTTGTCGATGACGGCGTTGGCGGCGTTCAGGATGGTCTTGGTCGAGCGGTAATTCTGTTCGAGCTTGATCGACGCTGCGTCGGGATAGTCCCGGGTAAAGTCGATGATGTTGCGGATGTCGGCACCGCGCCAGGCGTAGATACTCTGGTCGGCATCGCCGACGACGCAGATGTTGCGCCACTGGGCAGCCAGGATCTTAGTAAGGGCATACTGGGCGTGGTTCGTATCCTGATATTCGTCGACCAGGACGTATTGGAACCGTTCCTGATATTTTTCCCGGACGTCGTCTTTTTCTTCCAAGAGGCGGACGGCCAAGAACAGGAGGTCGTCGAAGTCGAGGGCGTTGTTTTCCTTCAGTTTGGCCTGGTAGAGCTCGTAGGCTTCGGATACTTTCTGCTGGAAAAAGTCTTCGGCCTGACGGGCAAAGGCCTTGGCGTCCATGAGGACGTTCTTGGCGGCGGAAATCGTGGCCAGGACCGACCGCGGCGTAAATTGTTTATCGTCGAGATTCAACTTTTTCAGGCAGTCCTTGATGAGCACCAGTTGGTCCGACGAATCGTAAATGGTAAAGTTCCGGGTGTAGCCGTGAAAGCCGTCGATTTCAAAGCGCAGCAGCTTGGCACAGAAGGAATGGAAGGTGCTGAGCCAGATGGAATCGGCCTGGGCCCCGACGAGGTTCTGGACACGCTCTTTCATTTCCTTGGCAGCCTTATTGGTAAAGGTGATGGCCAGGATCCGGTACGGCGAGACGCCGAGCTCTAAGAGGTGGGCAATGCGGCAGGTCAGGACCTTGGTCTTCCCCGATCCGGCGCCGGCTGTAATCAGGAGCGGGCCTTCGGTATGGTTTACGGCCTCACACTGGCGGTCGTTCAAGGTGTCTAAAATCGGATTCATCTAAATGCGGGCAAGATACTCCGACCTCTTAGGTCGGGGCGGAATGCCCGCTCACCTCACTTTCTTAAAATACTAGAGTTTTAGTAACATATATGATATGGTGGTCTTAATGAATGCAATATATTCTTATGAAAGGCAGGTGAGAAAAAGTGTCCGACCTAACCAAAACCATAAAACTTCGCATCCATGTTTCTCCGGAACAAGAGATTTTGTTTCGCCAAATGACGGAGCAATATCGTCAGGCTTGTAATTTTGTGTCGCAATATATCTTCGACAATCAATTCAACTTGACTTACCAAAGACTCAACAAAGAGCTGTACAGCGACCTTCGTGTGTTGTTTGGCTTAAAGTCGCAGCTTGCACAATCGTCCATCAAGACGACTATGGCTCGCTATAAGACGGTCAGTCAGCAGCTATTTCAAAAGCCATACAAATACAAGGACGAAGATGGTAACTGGAAATACATCACGAAAACGCTCGAATGGCTTTGGAAGCCCATCTTCTTCAAGCGCCCGCAAGCGGATTTGGTTCGCAATCGTGATTACAGCTTCGTGGATAACGGCCAAAGCCTGTCTATCAACACGCTCGGTAAAAGAACAAAATGTACCTTTGAAAGGAAGCCATTTTCGAAATATCTGGATGGCTCATGGACTCTTGGTACGGCAAAGTTAGTTGAACTCAAAGGCCGGTGGTATCTGCATATTCCCGTCACCAAAGCTGTCGAAGATTTCCAGAAGGAGAACGTCCGTCACGTTGTCGGTATGGACCGTGGTTTACGATTCCTGACGGTCAGTTACGATGAGCAAGGTAAACCGAATTTGTTTCCGGGCGAAAAATTGCGGCAAAAAGGAACAAGTTTCTCAAAGTCAGACAGCAGCTCCAATCAAAAGGCACAAAATCTGCAAAGCGCAGACTCAAAGCCCTTTCCGGACGAGAGAACCGTTGGATGTCTGATGTAAATCATCGGATTTCTAAGACACTCGTTACGAAATACGGAAAAGATACATTGTTTGTGCTGGAAGATTTAACGGGTGTCAGCTTTGAAGCATCGAATCTCTCCCAAACTGCAAAGCAGAACTATGACCTGCGGAGTTGGACTTTCTATCAGTTTGAGCAATTTCTGACCTACAAGGCTCACGAAAATCGCTCGGAAGTATTGAAAGTCTCGGCAAAATACACCTCTCAGCGTTGCCCGAAATGCAGTACAATCCGTAAGGAAAACCGTAAGCCTCACCAACATCTGTATCGCTGCCAGTGCGGATACCAATCCAACGATGACCGTATCGGAGCTATGAATATCCAGCTCCTCGGTTCGATGTGGATTTCTGGAGATAACAATCCTCGTTACGAGAAAAAAACGACTGCCTTGGAGTAAATCTCCTTGGCAAAACGGGCATCGTCAACTGCCCGATGATGTAGGCAGAATTAGGGAGATGTTGTTCTCAACATCGCTGCACCTATGTTTCTCTGACTTACAAGCTCCCGCTTCTATAAGAGGGAGTCGTTGACTAAAAAACTCCCTTTAGCTGACAGATAAAAGGCCCTCACCAGAAGGTTCGGGCCTCTCAAAATCATTACTTATTTCATTGCAGACAGGATCGGCGGAATAACCTGTTTCTTGCGGCTCATGACCTTCGGCAGGTAGACTTCTTTGTCGAGGACGTCTTTGCCAAAAGCGGAGCTTACGGCTTCGTCCATATTGCCTGCGAAGATGAGGTTCGTCGATTCGTCGATGATGCTGGTGATCATCAGGAAGGAAGCGACGTAGCCGTTTTCAGCCCGGAGTTTTTCGAGGGCGTTCAAGAGGACCTGTTTCTGATTGAGGAGGTCCGTCGTATCCATGACCTGTACCTGAGCGACGGTGAAGGTAGCGTCGCCGCCGGTGAATTCTTTCATGTCGTTGTGGACGATCTGGTCCGGCGTGAGGTCCGATACGTTGGCACCGGCTTTGAGCATTTCCATGCCGTATTTTTCGATGTCGACACCGGCGATGTTAGCCAGTTTTTCGGCAGCTTCCCGGTCGGTCGGCGTGCAGGTCGGCGAACGGAAGAGAACCGTGTCGGAAATGACGGCCGAAAGGAGGAGTCCTGCGACGTCTTTTGGAATGGCGATGCCAGCCTGTTCATAGAGGCCGGTTACGATCGTTGCCGTGCAGCCGACAGTCTTGAAGAGGATGGAAATCGGGCCGTCGGTAGCCAGCGTGCCACCGATGCGGTGATGGTCGATGACGCCGACGATGGAAGCTTCGTCAATGCCGTCGATGATCTGTTTCTTTTCGTTATGGTCGACGAGGATGACCTGCTGTTTTTCAACGCTTGCGATGGAAGAAGCGCAGACCATGCCGACGTATTTGCCGTTTTCGACGACGGCGTAGCGGCCTTTTTCAGGAACGTCATGGCCGCAGTCGTTCGGGCTGAAGACCAATTCCGGGTCGTGAACGAGGCCTTTGACGGTGCTCAGTTCTTCGCCCATGACGGTCTTGATGAACTGATCGGCGAGCTGTGCTTTTTCGATGACGCCGACGAACTGGCCGTTGTCGACGACAGGAGCGACGTCGCTTTCATGGTCGGTAAACCATTTGGCAGCGTCTTTCAGGCTGGCGTTGATGGCCAGGCCTTCGACGTCGGAGTAGACGGCTTCACCGACTTTGACGTAGAAATCTTTTACCAACGGCTGGGGTGTAACGTTGAAGTAGTTGAGCGCAAAAGCCGTTTCTTTATTCGGTTCGCCGGCGCGGATCGGCGCAGCGTTAATACCCTGTAACTGTTTTAATTTTGCATATGCAATGGACGAACAAATCGAGTCCGTATCCGGGTTTTTATGGCCCGTAACAAAAATCTGTTTTGCCACAATAATCACCTCATTGAAAATTGTACGTATTTATAAATGTATCTGTAATAGTATATCATGAATCGAAGAAATGGTCTATCGAGATGTATTTTGATTTTGTAAAAACATTTTTACTTAACTTTATAAAGGGGCGATGGTCTTGCGATAACTCCAGTTGCCCATGACGACGCCTTTTTCGTGAAGGTACGATTCATCGAACTCTTCGAAACCCTGCCGTGTATAGAAATTCCGGTTGCCGCCGTCATTGGTATTGAAGGTAAATAATCCGCCTCCCTCTTTGGCAATATAAGGAAGGATGCCGTCACGCAGCATCCGGCTACCAATGCCCTGCCCTTTTACCTCGTCGGACACGGCCAAGAGGACGAGATACCATTTTTCGCCAGCAAGGGACTGACAGGCAGCGTCGGAGATGTCACACATATGGATAAAATCAGAGACGGTCTGCGGATCAGCCAGGGCCGTCAGTTTTTCAACGTCAGGGCCATGGACGTCGATGATCTCGATATCGTCGTCATGGGGTCCCTGCAGGACGGCGACGCCTGTGATGACGCCATCATCTTCTGCCACCAGGACCCGCCCTTTTTCAAAACAGGATTTCAACCACAGGTCCATCATGCGCTCAAAAAATTCCTGTTTGTGCGGCGGTTTTCCCGTATAGATTTCAAAAAGGGATAGCCTGCAAAGGCGCTCTTGAGGACGCGGCTGCAGGCTTCCATCTGACTTTTATCAGCTTTATAGAAATTCATGGGCATCCCCTTTTTACGAATAATGACTGTGTTTCATGACGACGCCTTTTTCGTGAAAACGCGATTTCCGATCGATTCACAAATGATAAGAGCTCCCTTCTATCCGAACATGATGGGAGCTCCTGCTAATGAGACGAGTTCAAGGCCGGTCGTCTTTTTCTTTGATATCTTCCTCGATTTTATGGAGGACTTTTTGGGCATCCTGCCGCCTTTTCCAGTACCACAGGCCGCCGTAGACGATGGCCATGGCAAAGAGGACGACGGCCAATCGCTGGGAATGGCCTTCCATCATGACCAGGTCGTGCCCGACGAGGACTTCGATGGCAACGGATGGTAATTTCCCAATGAGACAGCCGATGATGTAGTCGCGGTAGCTGATGTGGCTCACGGCGCCGAGGGCGGTGATGAGGCCGTTTGGCGAATACGGGACGGCCCGGGCGATGGCCATGGCCTGCCACGTCGTGTAGTGGTCGATCTTGCTCAGCATCTTGCTGGTCTCAATGATTTTCTGGGCCTTATTGCGGAACAGGACCCGCATGAAAAAGAAACTGATGATGACGCCGATGGTCTCGGCAATCCATGAAACGACGGTTCCGCCGACGACGCCAAAGACGACGCCGTTGGCCGTCGAAATGAAGATGGACGGCAGGAACCCGACGACGTTGATGACGATGTTGATGATCATGCTGATGAAGACGGCCCAGCCCCTAAAGGAACGCAGGTAGTCGATGGTCCCGTGGAGGTTGCCGCTCATGGAAAGGTCCCAGACGGTCGCGTAAAAGTCGGGGATGAGCAGGTGAATGCCGCCGAAGATGATCAACAGGGCCAGGAACAAGGCGATTTTAAGATGGGTTTCATGGATTCTGTCGGGAAGCATTACGTTTCCCCTTTCTTTTCTCGAGTTCGCGTCTTAGCCATTTCCGCGATTTTATCGTGCTTCAGTTTGGTCAGGTACATCGACCCGCCGATGATGAGGGCGCCGCCGAAAACGGTCATGGCGGCCAGTGCTTCATCGAAGAGGACAAAGCCCCACAGGGCGTTGAAGAAGACGCCGATATAGGTGACGAAGCTGACGACGACGGGGTTGGCCGAGGCGTAGGCGTTGGTCATCCAAATCTGCGCCAACACGCTCAGGATGCCGAGGGCCAGATAGAGCAGCCAGTCCGTTCCCGTCGGGACGACGAAGTCCCCGGTCAGGGCCATGATGATGACCCCCGATAAGGCGGCACTCATCAGAAAATACATGACCACTTCATAGGGATGGTGACCGCCGGCTCCAGTCAATTTGCTGACCGTCGTATAGGCACCGGCGGCAAAGATGGCCTGGCCTAAGGCGAACAAGGAATAGACGTTGAAGGAATCAAAATTCCAAGGCCGAACGACGAGGCAGGCGCCGGCAAAAATGAAGACCAAGGGCCATTTCGAGCCCGGCGGCAGGACTTCTTTGAGGAAGATGGCCGCAAAGAGCATGACGAAAAAGGCCGACAGCTGGGAAATGATTGACACGTCCGCCAGCGGCATGCCGCGAAGGGCATAGAAGCTGCAGATCATGCCGATGCCGCCGAGGAGGCCCCGGAGGGTCAGGGTCGGGATATCCCGATTGGACATATGCACATCCTGAAGGCGCATGAGCCCTACGATCATCAGGGCACTGAGCCAACCGCGAAAGAATGCGATTTGCCCGGTGCTGACCGTATAGGATAAGACTTTTACGACGATATTTTGAAAACTGAAGGCCAACGCCGACAGGATGGCGAAGATAACACCTTTATTCAACAGTCTGCCCTTCTTTCTAGGCTTTGGACGAAATGGCGTCGACGAAGGATAAGACGGCCTGTTTCATGGCTTCCTTATCGATGGATTCGTCGAAGCAAACGGGTTTATGCTTGAGGTCGGCCAAGGGTTTCGGAAGCGCAATACCGGTGACGCTGCTGATATCGACGAGGGTGTCGAAGGGATCGGCACTTTCGCGAAGGGCCAAGGCGGCGCTGATAACTGGCGGGAACTTATAGGGATGGGCCGTGGCCATGATGACCGTGTGACGGCCTTCGTCAAGGCCTAAGCGGTGACGGTTCATGCCGACGCCGTAGGCAACGGCCGTATGGGGGTCGAGGAGGTAGCCGAAGTCGTTATAGACGTGGTTGATGACGGCTTCCGTTTCTTCGTCGCCAATCCAGCCGCCTTCAAAGTCCTTGCGGAGGGCCTGGAGTTCTTCCGGCGTGACCCGCATAGTTCCCGTTTCCAGGAGATCTTTTTCCCACTGGTCGACTTTTTTGGCATCTTCGCCGGCAGCATAGAACAGGAAGCGTTCAAAGTTGCTCGACAAGAGGATGTCCATGGACGGGCTGTCCGTCGTATAGAAGTCACGGTTCATGTCGTAGACGCCCGTTTCAAAGAAGTCGGCCAGGACCTTATTCTTATTGGAGGCGCAGATCAATTTGCCGATGGGAATGCCCATTTTCTTAGCAAAGTAGCCGGCCAAAATATTTCCGAAATTGCCCGTCGGGACGATGACGTCAAAGGTTTCCCCTTCACTGATGGCGCCGTTGTCGACGAGGGTGACGTACGTCGAAACGTAGTAGACGATCTGCGGGAAGAGGCGGCCGATGTTGATCGAGTTGGCACTCGAAAAGAGGACGCCCTTGTCATTGGCATAGGCGTTGACGTCGGGGTTGGTGAAGACGCGCTTTAAGAAGCTCTGGGCATCGTCGAAGTTGCCGTGGATGGCCGAGACGCGGACGTTGTCCCCTTCCTGCTTTTGCATCTGCTGCATCTGCATGGGGCTGACGCCTTCGCTGGGGTAAAAGACCATGATGTTGGTCCCGGGCACGTCTTTGAAGCCTTCGAGGGCGGCTTTGCCCGTATCGCCGCTGGTCGCCGTCAGGATGAGGATCTCACGCTGTTCCTGCTCCTGCTTTTTGGCAGCCGTCAAAAGGTACGGGAAGAGCGACAGGGCCAGGTCCTTAAAGGCCAGGGTCCGACCGTGGAAGAGTTCGGCCACAGAGAGATCGGTGTCGATGGAATGAAGAGGCACGATGTCCGGGTCGCGGAAGGTTTCGTCATTATAAGCCGAGGCGATCATGGCTTTTCGTTCTTCCGCTGTAAAGTTGGTGAAGAAATGAGCCAAGACGGTTTCGGCAATGTCCTGATAGGATTTGCCGCTCAGGGCTTTATAAGAAAGGACATCCTCGGGAAAGGCTTCCGGCACGTAGAGACCGCCGTCGGCAGCCAGGCCGTGGAGCAAGGCATAGGATGGAGAAACACATTCATCAGAGCGCGTACTTCTAAAGTTCATAAACAAAATCCCCCTTTGGCAAATCTGAAACAGCTTAGGTATCTCTTTATTATAGCCGAAAAAGGCGTAAAAGGCTACCTTCCGAAGAGGCAGTATCGGCGGCAATATAAAACACCGCTCCCCCGCCCCCACGGTAACGATGGAAGGCAGTGAAGCGGTACTTGTCTTTTGTATGAAAATCTTTGCCCTTTACCAGGCAGCAGGCAGCCAGCCGAAGATGCTCAGGACGGCGTAGACGCCGGCACCGGCAAATAACAGGACGACCAGGGTCTGCACGATGGGATGGGCAATCCAGCCGCACTTCCAGCAAGGCAGCTTGTCGCCGTGTTTTCGCGCCCGGCGCAGCATGAAGACCGGCAGGATCGACATGATGATGCCGCCGAAGGTCCCGGCGCTGAAGATGGCATTGACGAAGCCGACGAGACCGCTATAGGCCAGGAGCACCGGCGGAATGACGATGACGGCCAGACACAGAGCCCGCGTGCGGACGTCCGTTTCCGATTTGAAGCCTAAACGATCGATCATGTTGGTCAAGAAGCTTTCGGCAATGGCCCAAAAGGAGGTCAGCATGGCGCAGAAGGCAAAGAGATTGACGATGACAAAAAAGACGGGCGAACCCAAAGCCTGCCCCCACGACAAAGATGCGACTTCGGTAATGTCGCCGACGGGCAGCATGAGAAAGACGGCCAGAGGCACCAAGGCCAGGATGAAGAAGGAAATCCCGGCGCCGGCCATGATGGACGGCACGAGTTTTCCCGGATCATGAGTAAAGCCGCGGGAGATTTCCGGTACGATGTACTGGACGGCATAACAGAAGACGGCGATGTTAAAGACCGGCACGGCATAGAGCCAATGGGCGTAGAAAATATCTGCCACAGGTACACGGGCCGAAAGAAACGACGCGCCGACGAGAATGATAAGCATGGCCGTCATACCTGAACTCAAATATTTTCTGCAATACCCGTCGCTTTAAGGCCCAGCCAGACGACACTCGTCGCCCCGACGGCAAAGAGAACGCTGGCAAGCTCCAGCGAAATGCCAAAAAATTCGCTCAAAATCTTACCGCAGCCGCTGGTGTAAGCGATGAGGCTGCAAAAAGACGTAGCCCCGACGGAAAAGAACATCAGCCAGGAACCGACCTTACCGACGTACTTTTCAGCAAGGCCCGACAACTGCAAGGGCCGCGCCGTCCTAAGCGTCGCTTCGGCTACGTAGAGCATGGAAATGACAGAAAAAAAGCCTGCTACGACAAGCCACGTAAGCAGGACCGGCCAGCCGGCATTGCGACTGGCAAAAGCTAAACCTAAAACACCGGAACCAATGGTAGACCCGACGACCATCATCGTAGCCTCCATGAAAGTGAGACGATGTACCTTGAGAGCCGCATCCTTTGCCGCAGCTCCCGCCGATATAGTGTCCAACTCGTTCACATATTCCATCACGAAAAAACCTCTTTTCTATGGGAAAATATGTTACCTGATGTCAGCATGTCCTGCTCATTATATCATAAGGATCCCTAAAAAATCCACCTTTACAGCGCATAAAAAATGACGGAATTACCACTCTTCGGAATGGACTTTCGAGGACCTGTCCGCTACCGGCGATGCCCTCCCTAGAAGGTCGAACTTTCGGAAAAATATGATTTCCCCATCATAGCCAAGATTGACGAAACCGATGAAAGACCGGTATAATGAAATTACAAATTGGGCCATGAATCCCAAAAACCATTTTTCCTATCATTGTCTTCGCTGAAGGCAAAAAGAAAAGGCACTCTCAATGAACCGCCCCCCTAAAGTTGGACCAAAAATTCAACTTTAGGGGGTTAATTTTATGGCAAAATATAGTTATGAATTTAAGATGCAGATTGTTCTCGAGTATATACAAGGAGATATTGGATACAAGGCTTTAGCAAAAAAATATCGCATCCCCAACCTTGTATTATCAAAAGATGGGTTATCGCCTATCAGGTCAACGGCAAAGAAGCCCTTCACCGTTCTCGCCAACTGGTAAGATACTCTTTTAAGTTAAGATTCATGCAGTAAAATTATACTTAAGCACAGAGACCAGCTATAACCATCTCGCCTTTACCTTGGGGATGAAAGCACCGTCGGTTCTCGTACAATGGGTCAGCCGCTACCGGGAAATGGGTGC
>ENA-OQJP01000298-OQJP01000298.1-human-gut-metagenome-genome-assembly--contig:-NODE-298-length-16046-cov-2.197249_pt1 | contig 16046 bp, 18 predicted proteins | sample MGYA00242611_ERZ504778 | MGnify/ENA primary metagenome ERZ504778 (study PRJEB26092, sample SAMD00036349) | human gut metagenome | host: Homo sapiens | study: EMG produced TPA metagenomics assembly of...
GAGCAGGGGAAAATCCCCACCACCAAGGAGCAGTCCGTTCCTCAGACATGTCCCTGCCCGATATCGTTAATACCGTTTGAACAAACGGTTATTGTTTCTTTATCAGGTCACGTATTTCTGAAAGTAGCTTTTCCTCATTGCTCGGGGCAGGTGGAGGCAAGGGGAGCCTCTTCCTTCTTACGCCTGAGGTTGGAAAGCAGGCGGATAAACAGGAAAATGGCAAAAGCGATAATTACAAAATCCAGCATGGTCTGGATAAAGTTTCCATAGTTTATCGTGACAACCGCCCGTTCAACCCCGTTGACCACCCGGGCAGGCTCCAACTCCCATCTCAGTTCCGAGAAATTGGTCCCGCCCACCAGCAGTCCTATCGGGGGCATGATGATATCCGCCAGCATTGAAGAGATTATTTTCCCGAAGGCACCACCTATGATTATACCCACGGCCATGTCTACCACGTTTCCGCGCATAGCAAACGCCTTGAAATCTTGTAAAAAACTACTTCTTGACATATTTCTATTTTAGTTGTTAATGTATCAAACAAAGAGGAATGACAGGAAAAGCGCGTTCTCCAGTCATCCCCTTTCTATCATCGCTGTTTGTCACTATGAATACACACGATATGCACAAGGACAAGTGTCAACCCGATGGCCAAGCCTGCCAATTTACCGCCTTCCTTCTTTTCTTTCCGAGCAGTACACACCCAGCGTGATCGTTGGGTTTATATGACAGCCGGACACCCCGATCATCTCAGACACCTACCTGTTCATAATATTTCGAATTACGTGTGGAATTAAATACAGTCAATACATTCAGTTCATGTGACTGCACTTTCCCAGTTATTTCCCGAGCAGCATTCAGCGGTTGCGTGATTCCACTCTCGCGTTGATCGTACAGATACTTACCCGGTTCCAGTCAGGCTCCTCAAACATATTTCCTACTCCCTGACCTTCGGCCACAATCCGTTCTTCTGCAATTCCATACCTGTTCACCAGCATTTTTTTCACGATCTCCGCTCTTTGTCGGGCGATTCGATCGTTAACTTCCACGCTTCCCTCAGGGGAAGCATATCCTTTGATGACCACGCTTGCTTCCTTGTGGTTCTTTAAATAAGTCGCGATACGTTCGACGTTCGGGAGCTGGGAGTTGTCAACTGTTGTTCTGCCCTGACGGAACGTTATGACGGATTCCAATGTCTTCCTGCTATTGTCAATAGTATCTTTCACAATTTTCGGCTCTTGATTCCGGCATTTGTCCAGCGCAGTCTTCAATTCCGTCATCTTCCGGGCTGCTTCCTCCAACGCTTCGGCATTTTTCCCGACTTGTGAATGAAGTTCGTTGATTTTCTCATTCAGGATATCCACCTCCTGCTGGTCGTAGGGTTTCACCTTTGTAAAGTAATGTTTCCCGTTGCTACACCCCAAATGATACTTCAGTCCAACAGATATTTCCCATACGGCCCGTTTAGAATGGAAACGCACGACTTCAGCCCCCATAGCGTTCATGTCATAGACCAAAGCCGGTTTAAGGGCCAATGTCCATGCCTTGCTCTCTCCCAGATTGAAATTAAAATTCAGTCCCAGTTTTGTTGACATGCTGTTCTGATCGGAACCCACTCTCCGGTTCATGTAATAATGCAACCATCCAATCCCGGCCACAGCTTCGATTTCAAAGGGTCTGGGAACTCCCGTATAGGTTCCAAGGAGATTGTTTAGGTTCACCAGCCCCAACAGGCTGACATTGGAACGGTCGAAAGCGGTCCTGCTTTGTGAAGTGTTAAAGCTCCCAACTGCCTCCAAGCCGAAACCGAAAACCGGTGTCAATTGTTATTCAATTCTATCCCCGTAATTGGGCGCAAGTTTTCCAAAGAAAGAGTAAATGTGTCAACGGGGTTGTCCCTCCCGCACTGATGCCGATGGACCAATTGTCCAGGAACTTGTTACCTTCTACAGCAGTCTGGGCATTTGTATGACACACAACAATACCTGCCAAAAACAAACTCACAAAAATTTTCTTCATAAGGCTTTATGTTTTAATTATCTTGCAAATATTGGTGTTTTTTGCAAAATCCACCATTTCCATTTCAGCTCTTTTTTTTACCATTTATGATTTAAGGAACAATCATATTCCTAAAAAAGTATATTTAGTTAGGAATTTTGTCGAATTACACAACGGTTTGGCATTAATAATAGGGCAATGAATTATATAATAAGTTAAAGAAAGTGACTAATCAATAGTGCAATGAAAATCAAAGAACTATTGTTAAAAATAGCAGTACTATTCTTTTATATAGCAGGATTTACCAGTTGCAATAACGATAATCTAAATTTTCGGTTGCCCAAACTCTACAAGTGTTTTTCGATATGAAAAACAGCTACAATGGCACAGTGGATATTGCGTATTATGGTGGTGAAGCTACAGATTCCATTTACAAGGATATTCTGTTGACGTTAATAATTACGCCATTCACACATTAAATCCGCTCCTGCCAGATTACTGACATTAATCCTATTAAGCTATCATTGGAGAAAGACACCATACCCATGCCACACTTACAGGATAAAATATAATTTTTCATAAGCTATTAATCAATAGATCTGTTTTTAACTCTTTCTCTAAGAGCTGTAAAACCTCTCTTAACTCTGTGATTTTACATTTCTTGCCGATTGTTTCAACATTAGTTTGATGTAGTCACACGGGTATACTTTGACTTTTAGAGTTGACAAAGTTTTCTATTATCACCGAGTTTTAAGATACAAATACACACAAAGGATATTTCTGAAGGACCTGAATCATTCTATACTAATAAAATAGCAGATTTTATTTTAATTGTCGCTAATCGACTTGTTATGTAAGCAGGAATTCCCAAAAGGAATATGAAACAGAATATACAAGAAAAAGTGAAAAGACAATCGAAAAATAAAGAATACTCATTGTTGTAACCTCTTTTTAAGTAAGTCCAAAGCACAAAAGAAATCTTATGATAGTGTGAGATTCAGATTACTCGCCGTCTGAGACGGTATAAAAATATTAGAGCGAGTAGATTCTTTAGTTTTTATAATAAAACACACATAACTATTCTCATTTTGGCTCTATCATTTACCAATCACTTACTACTATCTACTTAAGGTGTTTTCGACTCACTTTTTATCTGCTCTCTCCATTCTTTTGGAGAACATCCCAGGCATCTCTTACAAAATCTAGAGAAATGCGCTAAAGATGAAAAGTTCAGTTCATAGACAATACTTCCGAGTGGTATGTCTGTAACCGAAAGTTTATACTTGATTTCTCGCACTAACTGTTCCTCCATCCATACAGCCGGTGTTTTCCCGAATTCTGCCAAAAACTGTCTCTTGAAAGCGGACAGGGAAATCCCGCAGGTCGATGCCAGTTCTTTCACTGTTTTACACCTTTTGTAATTATTCAGGACCTTGTTTCTAAAGTCCTGAGAGCGACCTATAATCATGTAGAAGAAACCTGCCAATTCCTTCTTAGAATAGTAAAAACGCATACTCCAGAAAAGCTCCTTAATTTTTATCTCATGAAAATGGATACAGTTCGCCCCATCTTTCAGATAACACTCAAGGAGTTCAAGAAATCTGTATAACCGGTCCTTAATCTCAAGAGGTTCCATACGATATTCGATAACATCTCTCAAATGGAACAGTTCTGAAAAGGAGACCTTCTGACAAGGCCAAATACCGCCCTCGAACAGGGCAACCACAACCTCACATTTTTCCAACGAGTAAGTGCTGAACAGACTCTCACGACAAACAAAGACCATTTTCCCCTCTGAAATCGTAAATTGGAATTCGTTACACGAAAGGCGAAGGCTTCCCTTCAGCACAAACAGTATGCAGTCATTCTGTAACTCTTCCTCGTGTTCCAGCCCCTCATCAAATATATAGTACTGGAACCCCTCTTGCACACATCTCGCATAATTGTAACAAGACTTGTGTTCGTTCAAATAAAAAAGTTTCATAGTTTATTCTCTTCTTATTGGAGCTCAATATTATCTCTCTAATTATCAGACATTTATACAACAAATACCTATTTCATTGTCTAATTAGTATTACAACCCACAATATAAGTACAAAAATATACATAAAAAATCAAGTGAGAAGCAACCCGTCAATCACTGAACTGATTGACGGACGTACCTCTTAACTAAAATAAAAAAATTATCTTGTCAGATTCGGATTCTTTTGAGAATCAGTATCGGGATATGGAAGGTACATCAGGCCGTCATTCCACACTTTATTCGGATATTCCACTGCTTCTTTCACCTTAACGCCATTACCGACTTCTACGTACTCGTTGGCCACTCTTTCCTCAAAAGTGTCCTTCAGCTTATTCATACGGAACTGATCTGCACGACGTGTGACGAGAGCCACCCAGTAACCTGCCACCTCCCAGCCATGTTCCTTATAAGCTGCTTCGGCAAGTTTATCAGCAGAAAGTCCATTCAGTGCTCCCAGTCCGGCACGCCCACGGACATCATTCAGACACTTAAATGCCAACTCATCTGTCTGACCCGTCCTGGCCTTGGCTTCCGCATACCACAACAAAACCTCCGAATAACGAATGATTCTATGCCGATGGTCATTACACATGTTCTGACTGGCCGGTTTTGTATAATCATACGGGGCACTGGTATTCACTTTTGACGCAGGATCCCAGTTGACGGAGAATATACTGAACATGGGGTGATGTTCCGGAACGACAGGGGTACCGTCCTCCTTCAACTCCCACCAGTCAACCAACGTTCCGTCTTTCAGACGAATCTTGGGATCATAAGTCGCATCTTTTCTCGGACCGTCAGGAAACTCCTTCCAGAAACGAATTTCACCCCAGGCGTCTCCCCAGCCGCCCAGCGATTCAAACTGGTTACATGAAGTAAGCTCCGAATCCTGTGCCCAATCCACGAACGGTGAATAGTTTATGCCGAGCACCGTCTCATTATTATAGTTATTGCTCATAGCATACACATCTTTGTACTCCTTATCGAGCTTATACTCGTATTCACCTCTGTTCACACCCTCAATGACCTCCTTCGCCTTTTCAGCAGCCTTTGCGTAATATTTCGTTTGTTCATCGGCCAGCCGGCCATAGCCATATACACTGCTGCCAAAGTAGATTTGGCTGCCTGCCGGGTTACATACACATTCACTCCGTTCAGAAAAGCGGGGGCTGGCCACTGTAACCCGTAGGCAATACGGCCTCAGCTTCGGTCAGGTCCTGCACAATATGACCATACACTTCTTCCACGGGGGATAGAGGTTTGGTATAATCATCGTTGACATTGTCCAGATTCATCGGCAGCGGTCCCCAAAGTCGCACCAGGGTAAAATAAGCGTATGCCCTCCAGAATTTAGCCTGCCCGAGGGCGATATTTATCTCATCTTGAGTGGTAGGTGTTTTAGAAGCCCCCTGTATGATCAAATTGGCAGCCTTTACAATGGCATAATGCATGTTCCACGCATCTTTGACACCCTTGTTGTTGTTTTGCTGCGGCAAACTTGTCCATTTCTGCGGTCAGGCTGTTTGTTGCTCCCCGGATTGGTCGTTATATCATCCCCCTGCCACTGGGGCAGCTGCATGTTCGTATATACCTGTGAAAGATTGACTTTCTGGTAAAGGGCATATATGCTCATGTTCAATTCATCCTGGGTAGAGAAGAAGTTTTCCGGAGTGAGTTTTCCCCTGGGATCTTCCGTTAAGAAATCACTGCACGACATCAGTGAAAATGACAGGGCAACCATAGTGCCTGCTATTATTTTATTTTCATAAGTTCTTCTATTTTAGATTTAAAAATTCATCCGGAGACCGAATGTGAATGTTCTTGGGGAAGGATAGGCTCCCATGTCAATACCCGCGTCAACGTCAACGCTGCTGTTCGAGAAGGTAGTACCGGCCGGATCCATCCCCTTGTACCCGGTTATTGTAAAAAGGTTCTGACAGCTGAAAGTAAGCCGCAAATCAGCGAATCCCGTTGTCTTTTTGGGGAAAGTGTATGAAAGACTGATATTCTCCAGACGAAGGAAGTCCGCGTTCTCCAGCCATTTGGTTGAAACCGGCTGCAGATTATTTCCACCTTCGGTCAGGCTCGGGTATGTTGCCGAAGAGCCAATCTTGTCGAATCCCTTCAGATAGGCGTCTGCCAGAGTTACAAAGCGGGAATTCCCTTCGGCCGAAGCCATCGTATATCTTACAAGATTCAAACGTTTGGCTCCGAAAGATCCGTTGAAGAACAGGTTCAGATCCCAGTTTTTATAAGACAGGGAGTTATTCCATCCCAGGGTGAAATCGGGATTGGCCTTGCCGATGACCTTGCGGTCGCCACCGTCTATCATCTGATTTCCATCTACATCCGTGTAAGTGTCATGTCCGTTTTCATCCAAGCCGGTCCATTCATATCCCCAAAAAGTACCGATGGCCTCACCCGGCTTGATAATGGTGGCATAATCAACCATACCGGCAGCCGGACTGGAGCCGTTAATGAAATCATTCTCACCACCGGAAAGACGTTCTACACGGTTCTTCAAATAAGTGCCATTCAAGGTGGAGGACCATTGGAATTGATCATTCTGTATGATTCGGGCGGTCACGCTCAAATCAATACCACGATTACTGATCTCACCGTCATTCACCCAGAAAGAGTTACCGCCGACATATCCGGGGATACTTCTTTTGAGTAACGCATCAGTAGTGCGCTTGTAGAAATAGTCCACACTGAAATTCAATCTTCTGTCAAACAAGAAAACTCCACCCTAGGTCGAACTGTTTGGTCTTCTCCCACGTAAGGTCTGGAGTCGCTATGTCATTTGCCCAATAACCGGTAAAATTACTGGTTGTCCCGAAATTGTATGCAGTAGCACTCATAAGCCCCATAGTCGCATAAGGACTGATGGCTTGACTACCCACAATACCATAGCTTGCGCGAAGTTTAATATCCTGAACCGTAGAAACGTTCTTCATAAAATCCTCATTGCTCAACGTCCAAGCTGCGGCAATAGAAGGGAAGCACCCCCATTTCTTCTTGGCGAAGCGAGAAGAGCCGTCGACACGGAATGTGCCAGTCAACATATACCGATCTCTGTAATTATATATGACGCGGACGACTCCAGACATCAGCGCCCATTGGTTGTAACCGTTGTTTGCATCACGAGAGGAAGCCATACTCACATTCCACCAGCCCACACCTTCGGTCAGCAGGTTATTACCCGTTATACCAATAGTCCTGGTTTCGGACGAGGTCACTTCATATACGGCCGTAGCTGTTAAATGGTGGTCGTTCCAGGAACCTGTATATGTCAGATTGTTAGAGCTTTGCAACATCAGGCGGTAAATATCATTATTACCCATTCCACTCTTGGTACCTACCCTTTTAGAACTGAAACTATAGTTTTCTCGTCATAATAGTCCACTCCATTGGTTGTTGTGAATGTTAACCCTTTCATTACATCGAAACGTAAATCCACACGTCCGTTGAAAACGTTGGTCATTGTTTCTCCCGATTGTAACTTTAGGATACCAACCGGGTTGGAAGCTATGGAATTATAAGTATCGGTATTATAGTTCCCATTTTCGGCCATCATTGCCATTGTCGGCGAATAATTCAAAGCAATCCATATCGGATTGTCCTTGCTTGATGCAAAAGAACCACCATGACGAATACCATGGGAAGCATTGACATCGGCCGTAATATGCAACCTGTCTGCAAGTTGTGAGGAGATGTTCACCTTAGCCTGATAACGTTCGTTCTTCGACTCAATGACCACACCTTCCTGACTCATATAATTGGCAGAAATATAATATTGGGTCTTCTCACTACCATTGGATACAGCCAATTTATAATTTTGGGTAATCCCGGTCCGAAATACCTCATCCTGCCAGTCGATACCGGCTGAACCATTCTTATAGGATTGCATTTCCTCATCCGAAAAATCGATGCCCTTGACCTCCTTCAATGCCAGAGCATAATCGTAAGATCCCAAAATGTCATATTTCTTATAAACATTGGAAATGCCCACTGATGCATCAAACATAATTTCTCGCACACCAGCCTTACCACTTTTAGTGGTGATCAGAACAACCCCGTTCGAACCTCTGGAACCATATATGGCCGTAGATGAAGCATCCTTGAGAACCTGCATGGAACGGATATCCTCAGGATTGATACCATCCAAACCACTTTCCCGGACAATTCCATCGACCACATACAAAGGATCATTGCTTTTACTGATAGAGTTCGCACCGCGGACACGAATCTTCACACTTCCGCCAGGGACACCACTGTTCTCTACATGAACACCACTGACACGCCCCTGAAGAGCATCTGCAACCTGAGTTATCGGCTGATCTTTAAAATTCTTATTATCCAGTACGGCAACGGAACCTGCCATATCCGCTTTTCTTACCACACCATAGCCAATTACAACCACTTCATCCAATATTTCAGTATCTTCCTTCAGAACAACATTCAAAGCTCCCCCTGTCCAAGAAATCTCCTTGGCCTGATAACCTACATAAGAAATAACAATGGTATCCCCCTTTTTTACATTCTTCAGGAAAATCACCATCGAGCCCCGTAATAACACCGTTAGTTGTTCCTTTAGCCAACACGGATGCTCCGATAATACTTTCACCATTGGAATCCTTGACAACCCCATGGCAGATATCCATTCTGTTGTACAATTTGTCCCCCCGAAGAAGAGGGATCAGGGAACGCATAAACCTGCATCCCACACAAAAGCGAAAGCGACAGAATTGCCCCGCTGTTTTTGAAGTGCATTCATAAGTTAATTAATTAAAAAAACGCTCTTAGGCATTACAAAATTTCAATACATAAATTACATTCTCCTATATTATATCTCCTTGATTGACACATTAAAACTCTCAATAAGGAAATTTACATCCGTTGCATACTCCTTCTCCATACGGTTAACTTCTTTGTCATTAATCGAAGCCATTACTTTTATATGAAGTCGTTTACCCGCCTCCGAGATACTGTGAGGGAAGCATCACAAGTTATGAAAAAGACCTTTCCATTTATACAGCAAAATATGGCTGTCGCCTTTATTTAAGCAGAGTAAGAATCACCGATATCATCGTACAACATGACGGAGGTACTCTTGTCAGCACACCGATACTTACACCGAATGAATCAGTGTCACTGGCTACTGTTTGACTGTTCTGGTTATGAGCTATCGGACAACTATTGGCAGCGGTCAGTTTATGAACTTTATTATTTTCGTGCATTATAATTCTAATATTTATTATTTCTACAAATATCCAACAATCACACAAGATAAAGCTTATCAATTCAGACCTCATGCTTATCAATACGCATATACATGAAAAGTAATTACAAACAACTTCCTTATTTAATCAATACCACAAATGAGTAACTTTTGCACATTGTAAGTAGCCCATTTCTTGACACAGACCACCGATATATCTTTTCGTATGTTTCAGAAATCCCGTGTTATCCCCCCTTATTTCCATACCAGGCATCTCCCGCAGCTACCACGGATAACCGCTCAACTCCCACTCGGCACAGACATAAGATACGGAACGAAGAATGCCCCTCCTCCCTTCCTCTCCAGTGATCCTTATATATTCCACCAGGTTCTTATCTCCGGAAAATCCTATTTTCCAGGTTCAATCTCGTGGAGATTCCAAAAGATATAAGCCACCACGATATTAAACCCCATTCCTTTCATCATCTGCAAACGGTGGCGCCAATATTTGGTGTGGAATATGGGTGTAATGACACATGTTATTTCCACTGACCGGCTTTAATATCGCCTTGCGACAAGTGATATTTATTGATTGGTCGTATCGGACTGTTTTTTATTGTTCAACGACACAACACGTACCCAATCGACCCACATCTCTCCCGGCAAATCTTCATCGTGAATTTCTCCCGGCCATGTCACCCTACCGTTCAAATCACCTCCCAACGAGAAGTTCAGAATTATATTGAAAGTGTACTCACAAAACGGATACTGTAATTTCTCCTTATCCAAATATTGGTTCTCATATCTCCAGGTCTCTTTGCCGTCTACATAAAATACAAGTTCCTTTTCAGTCCGCTCCACTGCATATATATGATCCTCAGTCACATCAAATTTTTGTCAGGATTCTTGTTGGTTACGCCCGCAGAACCGCTTTCTCCATTTATATAATAAGTATGTACCGTCTGATAGATCTGCATGGGAGTGCCTTGAACCCATTCCATAAGATCTATTTCTCCCCTCTGGGCCATTCCGGTGCTCCTATGGGCATTTGCCAGATTGCGGGAAATCCACCACGAACCAACCCTGTTAATCTAGCCTTAACCTCTAAACGGGTATCACAGAGAAAACCTATTTTGGAAAAACACCCCACCATTTTTTATAAATCCCATTATCTTTACAGGCTCTCAACTTCAAATAACCATTTTCCACTCTTACATTTTCATACCCATCCACGGCCTTGAAATGCTGTGACCAGGCATTGTGGGCGTACGTGCAGAGCTTCCATACCGCCGTATCAGGTACGACGGAGCTCCCGTCAAAACCGTCTACAAATAAGACATTGTCCAATGTACTCGATCCGACTTTTACTTTTCTCCAGCACATACATGGGTAGCAATTCCACCCGCAATAAATAGCAAATAATATAAGATTCGTCTCATATAATTATATTTTGAAAAGATTATAAACTCTATTTTTTCTATAAAGCATGTCACTTATATTTTTCTCATCAGACTTTCGCAGCAGGACATCACCGTCATCCCAGTTCGAAGGCCATCCACCAAGGAGCACAGAAGAAAAACAAATAAAATTATTTTTCATACTTTTTAAGTTCATATTTAAAACGTCCATCAACAAGAGACATCCAAATATACACCCCCAAAACATCACAAAGAGTAAATAAAATCATATATATTAATTTAGGATTATTTATGGATGCAAAGGAAATGTGCATAAATCCAAAAACAGTCAGAAATCATTTAAAAAAACTCCTATAACATCCAAAAACATAAAAAAACGCTTCAATACAGAAGCGACAAAAAATCTAACACTAATTCCATCCCCTACATATTGCTTTTGAAGAGATATTTTGTAGATATCAAGGACTCTCTGCTTAAGCTTACCGCTAATTAACACAGTATCACCAAACAACATCAATGAGATATCTGGACTAACCAACACCAGAAATAGGCAATAGAACACTCCTATTTCCCAAACCATACTATACGCCAAACAACCAATTAGTAAAACAGCATTATTCTACAGTCTACAAAAAACAATCAGGTTTACGATTCTTTAATAACGCTCTCTAATGATATCCTCAAAAAATATCATAGTTAATACCACCTACACGTTTTAAATTATCCTTAAATAAGATGCTGATACATCAAGAATGCTGAAAGCGGCCGAGCCGTCGTCATCAGCATAACGCACGCCCATTCCTTTTATTTATGAGTCATATTCCCAGTAAAACAGCATGTAGTGTATAAAGAAAACTATGCCATCAACTTTAACAGCAGAATCTTGGCTGAAACTTTATCCAACATAAAAGAAACATACGTCTTCTTTTACAAACTAATCCCCAATAGTTGATTCCTATAAATATTAGGTACAGAGAGAGAAAAATCATGTGGAAAGAATTATGCATTATCCAATACCATATTTTTTTACTTAGTATAAAGAATTAATGAACATTTCTTATTCAAATGCTGTTTATAAACAAAAACGAACTTAAAATATCACAAAAAGCAAAAATGCACAGAACATTTACCCTATTTATAATATTGACATTTATCAATACATTCTCAATTTTAGGTCATGACATAAACTACCAGTTTACGTCTATTTCCATTGCGGAAGGATTATCTCAGTCCACCGTTCAATCCATACTGTTAGATAAAAAGGGAAATTATGGATAGGAACCAAAAATGGTTTGAACTTTTATACTGGACAAATTTAAAAGTATTCAAAAAACTCTCCAACGACAGATATTCTTTACCCAATAATGACATTATACATCTAACCCAGGATTCTCTTAATAATATATGGATATCCACCAGACAAGGTATGGTGACATATGATGAAAAACACGGAATTTTCATTCCCATTAACCAGAATATAATTTACTCCTCTTTATGTGTAAAAGGGGGAATACTTTTTGGAAGCGAGAATCGAATATACAAATATGACTATCAAAAGCGCTCTTTCAAATCTGTTTGTATCAACCCACAGGGGGATACAGACAATGATACTACAAAATATAGAGTACAGAGAATTATAGCCTTTTCTAAAAAGGAGGTACTAATTGCCACCAGAAGAGATGGGATATACATATTAAACCACCAGACTATGCAGCTACGACATTTTTTCTCTTGCTCAAACAATATTTTGCAAGGGGCATGTCTGTCTTCAAACGGATGTATATATTTATCATTCTGGGGAGAAGGACTATTTTGTTATGAAAGAACAGGAAAACTTATAAAACAGTATACAAGCGAAAACTCTGGATTAACAAACAATTATGTATTGGATATAATAGAAAAAAAAGGATATCTATGGTTAGCCACTGATGGAGGGGAATCAATCGTTTAAAACTGTCTAATGAAAAATTCTCGAATTTTTACCATATTGCTGGAGATGAAAGTTCACTCCCTGTAAACTCTATTACTATATTATACGAGGATGACAATGGATCTTTATGGGCTGGAAGTGTTAGAGGAGGAGTTTTCAACATCAAAGAAAGTTATATACGTACCTATAAGGACTCCCCCTTAGGATATATTAACGGATTGAGCGAGAAATCAGTGACGAGTTTTTACGAAGAGCCTAATGGAAAACTGTGGATTGGTACGGACGGGGGTGGAATAAACCTGTATAATCCTCAGTCAGGAAGTTTCAAGCATTTCCCGTCTACTTATGGAGATAAGGTGGTTTCTATAGCCCCAGTATCAGAAAAAGAACTAATGGTATCTGTTTACACAAAGGGATTTTTTATATTCGAAAAGCATACGGGACTTTATCGACCGTTTTTGATAAAAAACGACAGTATTAATCTCAGGCAGTGCTTTTACGGATATATTCCACGCGCCCATCGGGTGACAAACGATAAAATATATATACTAAGCAAGGATATATGGGTATATGATATAAATAATAAAAAATTCTCTCCGATCAAAACTGATAAGAATTATCAACTGCCAACCTCAGTCATGGCATATTCTGATGAAAGGATATCTCTGACAATGAGTGGGAACAGAGTATTCCAGATTACTAACAAAAATGACAGTATCAAACTTCTTTTCCAAATAGACAAAAAAGAAGTCATCACTGCAGTTGATTATGACGGGAAAAATAAAATATGGGTGGGAACAACAGCAGGAATGGGATATTACAACATAAAAGAAAGAAAATATTTTAAAATTGGGTCACAGCTATTCAGTGACATTACTGCGCTCCACTATGACCTATCTTCAGAGAGGATATGGATTTGCGCACAAAACCATCTGTTTTCCTATTGTATAAAAGAAAACAAGTTTATTCAATGGAACAGAAGCGACGGATTCCATCCCAATGAAATAATATTTACTTATCAACAACGGACTGAAAAAAATAACCGATATCTTTATTTCGGCGGCATAGAAGGATTGGTCCGAATTAACACAAATATCCCGAACCCTAATGAGCCATACCCTGAAATAGAGCTATATAGTATAGAACTAAACGGACAGCCACAAACATCCGAGATAGATATCCAAAATATAAAGATTCCATGGAAATATAATACACTGGTACTACGTATATATATTAAAAACAAAGATATTTTCCAGCGCGTTCCATTCCGATACATCATAAACGGAGATGTTTATAAGAGTATTGAATCATACAATCCGATGCTGGAGCTGTCCAATTTGGCTCCAGGTAAATATCACATTGAAGTAGCATGTATGACAAAGATGGAAACTATACCACCCCATCCATCTCACAGATATCCATGTCACCCCACCATGGTATAAAACGAACTGGTTTGTTGTATTATGTTGCACTTGCATCGCAGGGGGAGTCATTGCAGGAATGTTCTTTTTAATACAAGAAAAGAAATTAGAATACAAAAAAGATTAAAAGAATACAGACAATATCTTAATGAAAAAGAAGATAGATTTCCTTATCCACATAAACCATGAATTACGTACTCCTTTGACATTAATTTATTCCCCGCTAAAACGCCTAATGAAAAAAGTAGGTCACAAGACCTGCCTCAATATCTGATACCACAATTACAATCGATATTCAATCAAGCGCAACACATGAGGGAAATAGTGGACATGGTGCTGGACTGGAATAGCCTAGAAGCAAGCTATAGTAAATTGAAAATACAAAGAAATAAATTAAATGAATGGCTAACCGACATTATCAAATATTTTGCTGATGAAGCAAAAGAAAAGGAATATATATAAAATTGCAACTAGACCCCAATATAGATGAGGTATGGTTTGACAGACAAAAGTGCCATACTGTACTATCAAACTTGCTAATGAATGCACTGAAATTCAGCATGGCTGATAGTTATATAACAGTATGCACACAAAGATTTGAAGACAAGTTCAGAATATCAGTTGTAGATGAAGGAACCGGTATACAAGATTCGGATATGGCAAATCTTTTCACACGATTTTATAAAGGCAATCACAAGGAAAAGGGAGTGGATTCGGATTATATTATGCCAAAACAATCATGGAAATGCATGGAGGAAATATTGGGGCACATAATAACATCAACAAAGGAGCTACATTCTATTTAGAGTTGCCGTTTCTTAATACAAATGAAAAAGAAGAATCCACAAGGCTACAACTAAAAGAATCTCCCCTTACTGACATAATACAAGATTCACATTTCGATTGCACCGAAAAGACTATACTTATCGTAGAGGATGAAAAGGAATTAAGGGAATACCTAATAGAATCTTTAACAGAGTTTTTTAAGAAAGTTTATGCAGCAAACAACGCTATCTCAGCGTTAGAAATATGCAGAGAGAAACAGCCATCTGTCATTGTCAGTGACGTTATGATGCCCCAAATGAACGGTTTTGAATTATGCCGTCAAATAAAAAATGACATCCAGATAAGCCATATCCCCGTAATACTCTTAACAGCACGTTATGACCATACAGGAATAACAACTGGATATAAATCTGGAGCTGATGCTTACATTCCTAAACCGTTTGATATAGACTCTCTAAAGGCCGTCATTGGAAACATCTTTCAAAATAGAGAAAAAATACACAGTCAATACATTACTACGAACCAGACAATTTCCCTCCAGACTTCAACAAATAGTAAAGCCGATGAGGATTTTATGAAAAAGATAAATGCAATTATACGTGAACATCTATCTGAAGAGGAGTTTTCCGTCCAAACATTAGTAGACACCATGACAATAAGTCGATCTTCATTATACAGCAAGATAAAGATTATAACAGGATTAGGTGTAAATGACTATATAAATAGATTACGAATTGAAGAAGCAATATCATTGCTTATTAATACAAATTTAAATATAAATGAAATTGCCAGTGAAGTAGGCTTCACTTATCCCCGATATTTTAGTTCAACATTCAAACAAATGAAGGGAGTGACTCCGAAACAATTTAGAGAAGAAAATCGTATAAAATAAGTAAAACTATATAAACTACAATATACGAACAATCAGCACATAAAATTTTAAATAAAAACATATACTCTTTTTTTTGAAGAATAAAGAGTATGCGTTACTTAATACACTATACATTAATTAGAGATATCCCCCAATAACCACAAAAAGCCAACTAACTCGTAATAAACCAGTTGGCTTTTTTGTGTCTTTAGATATTCCCCCACAAATACAGTTTAACTGCTGAAATAAGAGAAATACACCCTGTTAGGGGAGGGGACAGTTCCCCATTATTCCAAACCAACATGCTCCCATCTGATTGATAAGTGAAGCTATGTTACCGCCGTACTAAGCATACTTGCACGAACCGGCAATTTCACA
>ENA-OQJP01000300-OQJP01000300.1-human-gut-metagenome-genome-assembly--contig:-NODE-300-length-15994-cov-2.681918_pt1 | contig 15994 bp, 14 predicted proteins | sample MGYA00242611_ERZ504778 | MGnify/ENA primary metagenome ERZ504778 (study PRJEB26092, sample SAMD00036349) | human gut metagenome | host: Homo sapiens | study: EMG produced TPA metagenomics assembly of...
GTTAGAAGAGTCTGCCGACTCTCGATAACCTTAAGCAGATTTGTAGATATACAAGCTCGGCTATCGAGATATGAAGTTCCATTTTCAGACTTCGCAACAGCTCTTCAAACTGCCTTACGGTTATCTCCTTATCTATTTTTCAACTTCCGCCAACTTTATCCTGCGCGCCGAAAGCGAAACCATCTGAGAGAGTTCGAGCGAAAACTGCTTGGGACTGGCAACCGCGCCTCCGTACTCATCAGTCCCCCGCCTCTTCCAAAAGTTGATATCACCGACGGATAATTCCGGATTGTCCCAAACTGTTGCTTCGGCAATGGCAGCATCGGCTATCGAAACATTCATCCGTTCGGCAATAAGTGCCAAGTTCTGTTTCAGAAACATAGCCTCTATCTGGTCGGAAGACAATCTAATTTGCCGAGCCGGTACAGATACACCAATAAAAGAGATAAAAACTATGAGCAGCAAACGTATCATAAACATTGTTTTTGCGGGGAAAAAATAGCCATAAGCATAGTCTTACATCATTAGAAAACACTTATAAATCAATTAGAAAATCATTAGAAACCCATCTCTTACAAAAAAATCATCTACCTTTGCAACATATGGCTAAAATACTTGTTATAGAAGATGAAACCGTATGGCCGAATTGCTCAAACGCGGTTTGGAAGAGTCCGGACACACGGTTGGCACGGCAACCAATGTATCGGAAGGGTTGAGAATGTTTGCCTACGAAAAACAGGATATCATCATTTCAGACATAATGCTGCCCGACGGCAGTGGGTTTTGATTTTATGCCGCGATATCCGACGGCAAAACGAAACTGTGCCTATACTGATACTTACCGCACTCGGTACGACAGACGACAAACTCGAAGGATTCGATTCGGGAGCGGATGACTATATGGTCAAACCTTTTGACTTCCGAGAACTGAATGCACGCATATCAATCCTACTGAAGCGCTGCCAAATACCCACAGTAGAGTGCATAGAGTATGCAGACCTCAAGGTATATCTCAGGACAAAGTCCGTTTCGCGAAACGGACAGTCCATTATACTTACACCGAAAGAATACAACTTACTCCTCTTTTTTGTCCAAAACCCGGAAAGAATTCTAACCCGTACCGAAATAGCCGAAAAGGTATGGGACACCCATTTTGATACCGGAACAAACTTCATCGATGTTTATATAAACTATTTGCGAAAAAAGATAGACAAAAATTTCAACACCAAACTAATCCATACCAAACCGGGAATGGGATTCATATTCAGCTATGAAAATCCGTACTAAACTAACGCTCCGATATCTGTTTGTTACGGCATTACTTGTAATCGCCGTCTTCTTTGTGCTCGAAGAATTGCTCTTTCCACAAGCAGGCTACGATATGCTCCATATTCTAAATACACGCCTGCTTGCGGTATGGGCGGTTTCATTCGGGTTGTTGTTTGTCATCGGCTATTTCAGTGGCACGCGAGCGGTACTAAAACCAGTATCGGAAATTGTAAAACAAGTTGAAGCCATCACCGCTTCCAATCTCAGCAAGCGTGTGGAAGTAGAAGACCACAAAGACGAAATAGGAGAACTTGCCCGAACGTTCAACAAAACGCTGGACCGCCTTGAAGAATCATTTGAAGCCCAAAAGATGTTTATCAGTAATGTTTCGCACGAACTGCGGACTCCAATGGCTGCACTGATTGCCGAACTCGAACTTTCTCTTTACAAAGAGCGCTCAAGCGAAGATTATAAAAAAGTGGTTGAAAATGCGCTTTCCGATGCCCGTAATATTGAGAAACTATCCAACGGACTAATGGATTTGGCAAAGGCAAGCTACAATACAGAACAAATAAGCATGTCGGCAATACGTCTTGACGAAGTGCTATTGGATGCCAGTGCCATGGTGATGAAAGCCCACAGCGGCTATAATGTTGACTTAAGGTTTGAAGACGATACCGAAGATGACGGAATGGTCACTATTCGTGGTAACGACTATCTGCTTCGGACAGCATTTGTAAACCTTATCGAAAATAATTGCAAGTTCTCATCTGACCAAAGTTCAACGGTACAGATTTCGTTTTCCAAACATAAGGTACTTATCCGTTTCTCCGATACCGGCATCGGCATTTCCGAAGAAGATATGGAGCATCTGTTCGAACCTTTTTACAGAGGCAGGAACCGGGATTTCTCACAAGGAAACGGTATTGGAATGGCATTGGTAGAGAGAATAATCAAACTTCACAAAGGTGCAATTTCCGTTTATTCACACCATGACAAAGGTACGGTATTCACCCTTATTTTCGATTATCTTCAGTCTGACTGAATCTGTATTTGCACTGCATGATATTAATAATGTCCCAGCATATATCATTTATGTTCAAAAATGCAGGAATAGGTATATTTTGTCCGTCAAAAGGCAAGACAGATAATAATTTTTGCCTTACATTTACAATGGGTTAAACACGGTTATCCCCACCGGAACGGATGGAAGAACAACTACTTATTAATATACCAAACAAAAAAACATGAAAAAAAGTATCCTATTTATCACGAGTTTTTTCCTCTGTGTTTTCTGTCTGAAAAGTAATGCGCAACAAAGCAGGCCAGAGGTTACCTGGGAGAATATGGAAGGCGTCACAGTACCCATTCCGCCACAAGTACACCCCCGGCTTTATGTACGCTCCGCCGATTTGCCCGGTTTAAAGAAACGCATGGAACACCCGCATGTCAAGGAAGTTCTGGCTACCCTGAACAAATTGGGCAAAGACCGTACTCCCGAAGAAGAAGCAAAAGTCAAGGACAGAGGATTCCGCTACTACTTTGAAATGCGTGGCGTGACCAGCCGCGTACAGGTGCAGGCACTCGACTATCTGGTGTATGGCGACAAGAAACAGGCCAGAAGCGCCATTACCGCCATGCTGGACACGCTTCAGAACGTCAATTACGGAACAAAAGGCGATTTGTCGCGTGCCAGCGGTGTGATGCTCACCTGCGGTGCAATGGTATATGACTGGTGCTACGACCAGATGAAAGAATCCGAAAAGAAAGCTTACATAGAATCTTTCACCCGCATAGCCAAAACAATGGAATGCGGCTATCCCCCACGCAACAACGAACCGATTGCCGGGCATTCCAGCGAATGGATGATACTGCGGGACATGCTTTCTGCCGGCATTGCCATCTACGATGAATATCCGGACATGTACAACCATGTAATAAAGATGATGTTCAAGGATTATCTGCCTGTGCGAAACTACATCTACTCCGGGCATAACTACCATCAGGGAACGAGCTACGTAAATGTACGTTTCAGCAACGACCTCTTCTCGCTCTGGATTCTGCAACGCATGGGCGCAGGAGCCATATACAACCCGGCGCAGCAGTTTGTCCTGTACGACTTCCTCTACCGCCGCCGTCCCGACGGGCAGGTGATGCCGGCCGGCGATACGAATCCCATCAGAAAAAACATGCCGTCCTACTCACTGCCTGCCATGCTGGCTTCCAGCTTCTACAAAGACAGCTATCTGGCATACGAGTACGAACGCAAACCCAACATCGAACGCCACTGCCTCATCTTCGACATTCTGTGGAGAGACTTGGATTTGAAGGCCAAAGCTCCCGATGACCTGCCGCTGACACGCTATTCGGGAAGTCCTTTCGGCTGGATGATAGCCCGCACGGCATGGGACGAAAACAGCGTGATTGCCGAAAATGAAGATAAACGAACAGTTTGTCGGCAACCACCAGCACTTGGACGGCGGCTCTTTCCAGCTCTATTACAAAGGTCCCCTTGCCATCGACGCGGGAGCCTATCAGGGAAGTTCCGGCGGATACAACAGCCCGCACAACAAGAATTTCTTCAAACGTACCATCGCACATAATTCGCTGCTGGTATATAACCCCGATGAAAAATTCGCCTGCTGGAACTATGGCGGAGGCGGCAAGACCGAATTTGCAACCAATGACGGCGGACAACGCATGCCCGGCGACCGCTGGGAAACCTGCCGCTCGTTCGAGCAATTGCTAAGCAAAGACTACACAACCGGCAAAGCCCTGGCGCACGGATTCGGGCCTGATGCCTGCAAACCCGACTACTCCTATCTGAAAGGCGACATCACGCAAGCCTACACGGATAAAGTAAAAGAGGCGAAACGCTCTTTCGTCTTCCTGAACCTGCACACTGCCGAAGTGCCCGCCGCACTTATCGTATTTGACAAAGTTGTGTCTTCCGACCCCACATTCAAGAAATTCTGGCTGCTGCACAGCATTGAAGAACCTACGATAGAAGGCAACCGTTTCATTGTCCGGCGCACCAAAAACGGTGATACCGGAATGTTGCAGAACCATGTATTATTGCCCGAAGCCGGAAATGCACAGATAGAAAAGGTGGGCGGCAAAGGAAAAGAATTCTGGGTATTCGGAACCAACTACCCGAACGACGCACTGCCCAACCGCCCCGATGATGCCAACGAACGGGGAGCATGGCGTGTGGAAGTGTCGCCTGCCGCACCTGCCACCGAAGACTGCTTCCTGAACGTAATGCAGGTTGCGGACAACACCTGCAAACGGATGCACGACGTAAAACGCATTGATGCGGAGAAAGTGGTAGGCGTACAGATAGCCGACCGGGTCGTTACCTTCAGCAGAGACAGCCAGCCTCTGTCCGGCAAAGTCGATATGAAAGTAGACGGAAACGCTGCCATGAAATTTGTTATCACCGACCTCATTCCGGGAACATGGCAAATAAAGAAAGACGGGAAGGTATATATCCCCGCCATGGAAGTACGTTCGGACGACGGCATCCTTTCTTTTGAAGGCACTGCCGGTCATTACGAATTTCTGCGCTAAACGGATATTCTAAATAATCTGCCTGGCTATCCAGGCACAGGCTTCTGCATCGGCCAGCGCATGGTGATGTTGCTCTAACCGGTAACCGCACCATGCCGCTACCGGTATGCAGCTGATAATCGGGCAAGTCCCTAATGGCACGGCGTGATGCCTGCAAAGTACAACGGAAATCATAATCGGGATAATCCATGCCGTACATGCGGAATACCGCTTTCAGGCAACTCTCATCGAACGCTTTATTATGCGCCACTAACGTCAGTCCCTCGATGCGTGGTGCTATTTCCTGCCATACGGCCGGAAAGACAGGCGACCGGGACGTATCCGCCAGGGTCAGACCGTGCACACGGGTATTCCAATAAGTATAATACTCCGGTTCGGGACGAATCAGACTGTAATAGCTGTCTGCAATTTCTCCATTCCGCACAATGACTACACCGACACTGCATACACTGGTGCGCTGTTCATTGGCCGTTTCAAAATCTATAGCGGCAAAATTCTCCATGAAGCGATTCTTTTACGATATTTCCAAAATATTTTAAAAAAGTTTCAATCAACTGTAAACCAAAATATTAAATAGCCGTTTATAGGGTTTTCCGAGCACAGGGAAAGTACCGAAAGCGCTTTTAAAGCACCCGTCCGTTCCGGCATGTTGTAACTTCGCACTGTGATCACAAAGATATATGATTTCGAAGTAACAACCATCTAAAACAAAAAAGATTATGGCATTCCGTTATGTAGTTAAAAAGAGAGTTTTCGGTTTCGATGAAAGTAAGTCGGAAAAGTATGTAGCCGCTTCGTTCTCCATTGGAGAAATCAGCTACGACAGATTGTGCGACCAGGTTACGAAGGAGGGTATGGCTCCACGCGGCGTTGTAAAAATGGTTATGGACGGACTGATTGATGCGCTCAGCACTTACGTCAGTCTCGGAGCGACCGTGAAATTAGGAGATTTCGGCACTATCCGCCCGGGACTGAACTGCAAAAGCCAGAGCGAGGCAAAAGATGTAACCGCCGACAGCATCTACCGGCAGAAACTGATCCTCACTCCGGGGAAAAAAGGCTGAAAGATATGGTAAAGAGCGCTGGAATAACGCGTATCTCGACCAACGGCGAGGAGATTGCTACAAGTGGCGGCAATAACGGCGGCAGTGGCAATGGCGGAGAGGAAGAAAATCCGCTGGGATAAAACCTGCAGGCTGACTTAAAAAACAACCTGTCTATAACTGAGGCTGCATCGTATGAACAGAGTATCATACGGTGCAGCCTTTTTATATGAATAGATTTTACTATCTTTCCTCTAAAAAACAAATAAGACCACCTCCCTCTCTTTCGGCTTGGCAGAGGTATCATTCTTTTTGGCATGTGTTGTTATGGGAGACTACTCTGTTTAGTCTCCTGTTTTATATTACTTTCCTCTTCGAACTCGAAGTTCAGACTGGCTTTCAATTCTTTATTGATTTCTCAGACAGTTTGCAAAACGGAGTTTACTCTACCACAAAGATACGGTCCTTTTCATCAATAAAGTTTAAGTTTATGCTGCTTGTATTCTTCTTTTATATTCTGGATTGAAAGCCTCTTTTTTTGATAACATATTCCAAATCAGAACAAGTAACTTCCTTGCAACTGCAATTAGTGCTTTTTGTTTGCTTTTTCCTCGTGCCAATAATCGTTGATACATTTTCATGAACCTACTGTCTTTTGTTCTAGCCGCACTCCAGGCTGCTTCCACCAATATTTTACGAAGGTATTTATTCCCATGGGTGATTTTTCGGGATTTAATTTTTCCTGCACTCTGGTCATTACGCGGTTTAAGGCCTGCCCAACCTACAATTGCGGATGCGGTTAGGAACATCTTCATATCCACTCCGATTTCAGCAATGATATTGGCAGCACTCTCTTCCTTTATACCCGGAAGAGTTTGAAGCAATTCCAATTCTTCGCAATAATGCGCTTCGCAAATAGCCTGCATCTTGGCTTTATTTTCACTTTTGTGTTGTTCCATCTGCATACGTTCGTCACGATACTGACGGAGTATATCACGGTCCGTATCAGATACAAAACCATTGAGAGAATCTTCGACAACCTGTCGCCCGTGCTTGTTCAAGGTACGTTTATGAATTAAAGTTACCAATACTTTCGGATTACTCTCTCCCGATATAATGGCGTTGACAACCTTTTGATAACCTTTACAGGAGATGCAGGAGACATAGTTGCTAATACGGATATTACAGCGTTGAAGAATCATATCCATACGTTGTTCCGCATGAACGATGTTTTTGGAGAGTTCATGATTGCGACGCTCATATTGGCGCAAACATTGAATCATACGATCCGGAACGTAACTACCACGAATCAAACCTTTCTGCAGAACTGTAGCTATCCACTCAGCATCCTTGACGTCACTTTTACGACCGGGAAGCTGTTTGATGAAATAAGGATTGACAAGTTTCAGACTAAAGTCAACAGACAAAATATTCCAAATTGGAATCCAATAGATACTTGTACTCTCAAGAGCAACTTCACAAACATGATGAGAAACAAGCAAATCACGTAACTTATCCAGCTCAGGAGTCAATACACCAAAAACAGATTCGATTTTTGAACCGTTTTCATACAAGATACACATATAAATGCTATCTTTGTGAACATCAAGACCACATACTCGTCTCATAATAAGCCAATTTATAGGTTAATAACTGGAGACCTAAAGATAACAAAAAATTGTGTACCAAGAGTACGAATAAGGCGAAAGAGAGGGAGGTGGTCTTGTTTTTATTGGACTGGCATAAAAATCCAAGGTTTTTATGTAAGTTTGCCTACTGCAACCATTAAAGCTTTAAAATATGGAACATCCTCTTTCTCAATTCAGATATTGTCCGAAATGCGGTTCGGAGCATTTCGAAATTCATAATGAAAAATCAAAACAATGCAAGGATTGCGGTTTTGTCTACTATTTCAACTCCTCCGCCGCTACCGTCGCCCTGATATTGAACGGACGGAACGAATTATTGGTGTGCCGCCGCGCCAAAGAACCGGCCAAAGGGACACTCGATTTACCGGGCGGCTTCATAGACATGGCGGAAACCGGTGAAGAAGGCGTTGCGCGCGAAGTGAAAGAAGAAACGGGAATGACAGTGACACAAGCCGAATACCTGTTTTCATTACCGAACATCTATATCTATTCGGGATTTCCCGTGCATACGCTGGACCTGTTTTTCCGCTGTACGGTAGCCGATACCCTGCATTTCGAAGCAATGGACGATGCGGCGGAAGTCTTCTTCCTTCCGCTGAAAGACATCCACCCGGAAGATTTCGGGCTGGGCTCCATCCGTAAAGGCCTGCAAATGTTCCTGGCGGGTATATCCTAAAAAAGCCAAACAAGTGGAACATATTCAAACCAAAACCCGTATTTTTGTAAAAAAGCCCTATTCTATAACCACCGAAGATGAAACATAAAATTTATCGCATAGTATGCACCGCGCTTTGCTGCGCACCTTTGCTCGCCACGGCACAGACGGGCGGGAAAATCACTTCGCCGCAACAGCTGTATGAGGAAGGAGAAAGTCTGTTCCGGCAAAAGGCATTTGCCGCAGCCATGCCTCCCCTACAGGCTTTTATAAAACAAACCGATGCGGAAGGCGCCCCGGTATCCGCTGCCGGCAACAAAGAAGAAGCCGAATACATGCTGGTATGCGCCGAATATGAACTAAGAACCCCCAATAGCATAGAGTTGTTGCGGGAGTATCTCGATACGTATCCCGACACTCCCCACGCCAACCGTATCTGCGCCCTCATAGCGTCCGCCTATTTCTTCGAGGGAAAATATGACGATGCACTCGCCATGTTCAATTCATCCCGGCTCGACCTCCTGAGCAATGAAGAACGGGATGACATGACCTACCGCCTGGCAACCTGTTACCTGAAAACCGGAAATGTGAAAGAAGCCGCCATCTGGTTCGAGACATTGCGAAGCACCGGTTCCAGATATACAGCAGACTGTACGTACTACCTTGCATATATCCGCTACTCACAGCAACGGTACGACGATGCCCTCAACGGCTTCCTCAGCCTGCAGGAGAATGCAAAATACGAGGCGCTCGTACCTTATTACATCGCGGAAATATATCTGATTAAAAAGAATTATGACAAAGCGGAAATTGTTGCGCAAAACTATCTCTCGGCTTACCCCAACCAGAAATATACGGGAGAGATGTACCGCATACAAGGTACAGCCGATTATCATTTCGGCGAGTACCATGAAGCATAAAAGCTTTCGGCAGCTATCTGAAAGACAACGCGGAGCCTGCCCCAAGAAGAGATGCGCTTTATATGCTGGGAATGTCCTACTACCGGACGGGTGTCTACTCGCAAGTTCCGGTTACCCTGGGCGAGGTGACTGCAAACAAAGATGCGCTTACACAAAACGCATATCTGCACATGGGATTGGCTTACTTGCAGCTTGCCGACAAGAACAAGGCGCGTATGGCATTTGAACAGGCCGCCGCATCCGATGCCGATTTGAAAATAAAGGAACAGGCATCCTACAATAACGCTCTCTGCATTCACGAAACATCCTACTCTGCTTTCGGCGAGTCGGTTACGGTATTCGAGAACTTCCTGAATGAGTTTCCCAACTCCGCATACGCCGATAAAGTAAGCAGCTACCTGATAGAGGTGTATATGAACACGCGCAGCTACGATGCCGCACTCAAGTCCATTGAACGCATTACGCATCCCGGCAGAGCCATTTTGGAAGCCAAGCAGAAGATTCTGTTCCAGTTGGGTACCCAATCCTTTGCCAATACCCAGTTTGAGCAGGCAATCGGCTGCTTCAACCAAAGCATTGCCTTAGGCGGGTATAACCTGCAAACAAAGGCCGATGCCCTTTATTGGCGAGGTGAATCCTATTACCGGCTGAACCGCATGCAGGAAGCCGCCCGTAATTTTAACGATTATCTGTCCCTTACCCCACAGAAGAATACGGAAATGTATGCCCTTGCCTACTACAATCTGGCATACATAGCTTTCCATAAGAAAGATTATGCAACGGCGCAAGACCGTTTCCTGAAATTCATCCAACTGAGAAAGGCCGGAGACGCAACCGTTCTTGCCGATGCGTACAACCGTGTCGGCGACTGCTACATGCAGGTCCGCCGCTTCGACGAAGCCAAACAGTACTATACCCGGGCAGAAAATCTGGGTACGCCCGCCGGTGACTACTCCTACTATCAACTGGCTCTGGTGTCGGGTCTGCAAAAGACTACGATGGAAAGATTACGCTGCTGAACCGGCTGGCCGACAAATATCCGAATTCGCCCTATGCCGTCAGTGCACTTTTACGAAAAAGGCCGTTCGTATGTGCAGGGCCGCAATAACAGTCAGGCCATCGTAACCTTCCGGGAACTGCTGAACAAATATCCCGAAAGCCCCGTCAGTCGTAAGGCTGCCGCCGAAATCGGACTGCTGTACTATCAGAATGATGATTACAACCGCGCCATCGAAGCCTATAAATCGTTATCACCCAATATCCGGGCAGCGAAGAAGCACGTCTTGCCATGCGCGATTTGAAATCCATTTATGTGGAAGCCAACCGCGTGGATGAGTTTGCTGCGCTTGCCGCCCAAATGCCGGGTGCTATCCGCTTTGAACCCAATGAGCAGGATTCGCTGACCTATATTGCCGCGGAAAAGGTGTATATGAAAGGGGAAATCATCCCTGCAAGGAAAAGCTTCACCCGTTACCTGCAAAGCTATCCGAACGGAGCTTTCAGCCTGAACGCACATTACTATCTGAGCCTCATCGGAAAAGAACAGAAAGATGAAACCGGTGTATTGGAGCATACCGGCAAACTGTTGGAGTATCCGGACAGCCCGTATTCGGAAGAGGCCCTGCTGATGCACGGAGAAATCCTGTTCAACCGCAAGGAGTACAAACAGGCTCTGGCAGACTACAAGCAACTGCAAACCCGCGCCACAACCGCCGAACGCCGGCAGCTGGGCGTCACCGGCGTATTGCGATGCGGTGTGCTCTTGAAGGATGACATAGAAGTGATTCAGGCCGCAACCGCTTTATTGGCCGAAGCCAAACTGACTCCCGAACTGCAAAATGAAGCCTTATACTACCGCGTCAAAGCCTATCTGAACCAGAAAGCGGTGAAAAAGGCGGCAGACGACCTCAAACTTCTGGCAAAAGACACCCGTACATTATACGGTGCGGAAGCCAAATATCTGTCGGCACAGTTGATGTACAATGCCGGTGAGTATGCCGCAGCCGAAAAGGAAATACTGAACTTCATCGACCAGAGCACCCCGCACGCCTACTGGCTGGCACGCAGCTTTATCCTTCTGTCCGATGTATATGTCGCTATGGATAAGAAACTGGATGCACGCCAATATCTGCTGAGCTTGCAACAAAACTATCATGCCGATGATGATATCGAACGTATGATTCAAGAAGACTGGAAAAGCTGAAATAAAGATGCAATGAATATGAGAAAAATCAATATATCCTCAGCGGAATAACGCTGATAACCCTACCTTTGGGCATCCATGCCCAGCAACAGGCCAAAGACTCCACCGTAAACCGTACGGTTGTTGTGGAACAGGAATATACCCCCGATATTCCGGATGCGTCCAAAATAAACGTGCTCCCCCAAGTGGAAGCACCGACTGCCAATAAAAAGGCTGTGGAATACGATGTAACTCTCGTGCCTGCCAACACCATACCTGCAACTGTCATGCAGGCATATACCGGCAAGGAGACGCAAGCCGAAACACATCCCGGATATATCCGTTTGGGTTATGGCAACTACGGCAATCTGGACGCACGCGCCGGCTATCTGTTCACATTGTCCGGCCGCGACCGCCTCAACCTGAATTTCCGGATGAACGGCATGGACGGCAAACTCGATTTACCCGACAATGACGGCAAATGGAATTCCTACTACTATCGCACTCATGCCAATATGGATTATGTGCACCGCTTCAGGAAAGCAGACCTGAACGTTGCGGGCAACTTCGGATTGAGCAACTTCAATTTCCTGCCCGATGCAGCCGTCAGAAAACAGAAGTTCATTTCCGGTGACATTCATTTCGGAGTGAAATCCACGGATACGGAACTGCCCCTCCGGTTCAGTGCCGAAACAAACCTGATGCTTTACGAACGTCAATACGATTCCGGTTTCTTGAACAGCCGGGAATACATCGTCCGCACCAAAGCACTGGTCACAGGCGGCATATCAGACGAACAGACCGTAGGCATCGGCTTTGCAATGGACAATGTGCTGTACAAGAACAATCATTTTGAGAACTACACCTCTCTCGGTCTGAACCCGCATTACCGCTTGGAAAACGATGATTGGAAAATACGTATCGGCGCCCTGGTGGACATGACCTTCGGTTTCGGAAAGAAATTCCGGGCAGCCCCCGATGTAGCAGTGGAATACAACTTCTCGGACAGTTATATCCTCTATGCACAGGCCAAAGGCGGGAGACTGCAAAATGACTTCCGCCGTTTAGAAACATTCTGCCCATACGGACAGGTTTCTTCACAACCGGATGCCACTTATGAACAAATAAATGCCGCCATCGGCTTCAAAGCCAGTCCGGCAATCGGCTTATGGCTGAATCTGTACGGCGGATATCAGAACTTAAAGGATGATTGTTTTTCCAACCGGCAGATTTCGAATCCGCTGCCAATGAGTACAGTCCGATGCTTTCCATCGGCCAATGGAACACAAGCAACATCTACGCCGGCGCCGAGATACGCTACAGCTATAAGAACATATTTTCATTCTCCGCTACCGGAGTTTACCGCAATTGGGATGCAAAGGACGACAGCCAGTCCAATGCCGGCGCCTATGCCCTCGTTTACAAACCGGCCTTTGAAGCTGATTTGCACATAGATGTGCATCCCGTATCCGCTTTACTGCTTAACCTCGGCTACAGGCATATTTCGCGCGAGAAGGTGGAAGGAAACAAAGTCGATGCGGTCAACAACCTCTATGCCGGCGGCAGCTACGAATTCTTTAAAGGCATATCCGTTTACGCCCGCATAAACAATTTATTAAACCAGGATTATCAATATTATTGGGGATACCCCACCGAAGGCATCAACTTTACCGGAGGTGTAAGTTTTAAATTCTAATAGCCAAAATCAAAGATATAACCAACAAAATAGGTCATTTTTGCTAAATTCTCCTTATATTATAAGGTGGAAAGTTTGTTTTTTCCTACTTTTGCGGGCAAATTAGTGGCTGGAGTCACTATAAAACAGAAATTTATGCAGAAAAACCTTGTCATTGTCGAGTCTCCGGCAAAAGCTAAGACTATCGAGAAATTCCTCGGGAAAGACTATAAAGTCCTTTCCAGTTACGGGCATATACGCGATTTGAAGAAAAAAGAGTTCAGTATTGATATTGATAAAGATTTCAAACCGCATTATGAAATTCCTGGAGATAAGAAAAAGGTTGTAGAAGAGTTGAAAGCCGAAGCCAAGGAAGCGGAAACCGTATGGTTGGCATCCGATGAGGACCGCGAGGGAGAAGCGATTGCATGGCATTTATACGAAGTGCTGAAACTGCAACCGGAGCATACCAAGCGTATCGTTTTCCACGAAATCACCCAAAGCGCCATTCTGAAAGCCATCGAGCAACCGCGCAATATCGACATCAATCTGGTAGATGCCCAACAGGCGCGCCGTATTCTGGACCGTATCGTAGGTTTTGAACTTTCACCCGTATTGTGGAAAAAAGTGAAACCCGCACTCTCTGCCGGGCGTGTGCAATCGGTAGCAGTCCGCCTTATCGTAGAACGCGAGCGCGAGATACAGGCTTTCCAATCGGAAGCATCGTATCGGGTGACCGCCGTATTCCTCGTGCCCGATGCCGACGGCAAACCGGTGGAAATGAAAGCCGAGCTGTCGCGCCGTATCAAGACCAAAGCCGAAGCTCAAAAATTTCTGGAAAGCTGCCGGTCAGCCTCTTTCACCATCCATGACATTTCTACCCGGCCACTGAAAAAAAGCCCTGCCGCTCCTTTCACTACATCTACTTTGCAGCAGGAAGCTGCCCGCAAATTAGGATTTACAGTAGCACAGACCATGATGGTAGCCCAGCGGTTGTACGAATCGGGAAAGATAACCTATATGCGTACCGACTCCGTCAACCTGTCCGAACTGGCGGTCAACAGCAGCAAAGCGGTCATTGCCGACATGATGGGAGAGCGCTATGTATATCCGCGTCATTTCGCCACCAAAACCAAAGGCGCTCAAGAGGCTCACGAAGCCATTCGCCCTACGTATATGGAAAATGCCAAGATAGAAGGTACTCCGCAGGAAAGAAAACTGTACGACCTGATATGGAAGCGCACGATAGCCTCTCAAATGGCAGATGCGGAAGTTGAGAAAACGACCGTAAGCATCGGCATCAGCAACGAAGCGGATACGTTCAATGCAACCGGAGAGATTGTAAAATTCGACGGTTTCCTCCACGTGTATCGCGAGTCCATCGACGAAGACACGGAGCAGGAGGATGAAACCCGTCTGCTGCCCCCTTTGAAGAAAGGACAAGTCTTACACCACCAAAGCATTATTGCTACGGAACGCTTCACGCAACATCCGCCCCGTTACACCGAAGCCAGCCTTGTACGCAAATTGGAAGAACTGGGTATCGGCCGTCCTTCCACATACGCCCCTACCATTTCAACCATACAGCAACGCGGCTATGTGGAGAAAGGCGAAAAGAGCGGGGAAGAGCGGCTCTTACAACATACTTTCATTGCAGGACAGCAAGATTACGGACGTTACGCAAACAGAAATTACAGGAGCCGAAAAAGCCAAATTGATGCCTACCGATACAGGTACGGTAGTCAATGATTTCCTGATGGAATATTTCCCCAACATCCTCGACTATAACTTTACTGCCAGCGTTGAAAAGCAGTTCGATGAGATAGCCGAAGGAGAAAAGAAGTGGACCGCCATCCTGAAGGATTTCTATAAAGATTTCCACCCGTCCGTGGAAAACACGCTTGCCACCAAGAATGCCCACAAGGCCGGCGAACGTATCTTAGGCGAAGAACCGGGCAGCGGCAAACAGGTATCCGTAAAAATCGGCCGTTTCGGTCCCGTTGTACAAATCGGTACTGCCGGAGACAACGAAAAGCCACGCTTTGCCCAACTCAAGAAAGATATGTCCATTGAGACAATAACACTGGAAGAGGCTTTGGAACTGTTCAAGCTTCCCCGCACCTTGGGCGAATATGAAGGCAAGACAGTAACCATAGGAACCGGACGCTACGGGCCTTATGTACACAACAACGGAATGTATACTTCGCTTCCGAAGACAATAGATCCGCTGGAAATAACATTGGCAGAAGCTATTCAGCTCATCCGGGAAAAGAAAGATGCCGAAGCCCAGAAACATATCAAGAAATTTGAAGAAGAACCGGAGCTGGAAATATTGAACGGCCGTTACGGACCGTATATTTCTTATAAAGGCAGCAACTACAAAATCCCGAAGGACATTATCCCGCAGGATTTAAACCTGGATGCATGCAGGGAAATCATCAAACTGCAGAGCGACCCCGATGCACCGAAAAGCCAAAACGCGGCAAATACGCCAAGAAGAAAAAGTAAAGAAGCCATAAAAAAAGAAAGCCCTCTCCGCAAATTGCAAAGAGGGCTTTTTCATATGATAAAATATCTCGATTACATTCTGTCGGGAACCTCAATGCCAAGCAATCCCATTCCCAAACGTACCACCTTGGCTACATTCTCGGACAAGGCAAGACGGAATATCTTCACAGCCTCATTCTCCTCACGCAATATGCTGAAGTCATGATAGAACTGGTTGTATTCCTTCACGAGGTCGTAAGTATAGTTAGCAATCAAAGAAGGGCTATAATCCTCACCCGCCTGCTTCACAATAGCGGCAAAGTCGGCAACCATCTGTATCAGCCCCTCTTCCTTCTCGCTCAGTTCAATGCCGACGGGCAACTGGGCAGGGATTTCGAGACCGGCCTCTTTTGCCTTGCGGAGAACAGACTGGATACGTGCATAAGTATATTGAATAAACGGACCTGTATTACCGTTGAAGTCGATAGATTCTTTCGGATTGAATGTCATATTCTTACGGGCATCGACTTTCAGAATGAAATAT
>ENA-OQJP01000301-OQJP01000301.1-human-gut-metagenome-genome-assembly--contig:-NODE-301-length-15935-cov-2.111652_pt1 | contig 15935 bp, 25 predicted proteins | sample MGYA00242611_ERZ504778 | MGnify/ENA primary metagenome ERZ504778 (study PRJEB26092, sample SAMD00036349) | human gut metagenome | host: Homo sapiens | study: EMG produced TPA metagenomics assembly of...
TGACAGGTGATATTCAACTTTCTAAACCCACTTCCATCGGTTACTTATCTGCGTGAATAGGAATTCTTCTTGATGCTTTGCTCCAGAGAAATCAGGGTCTCGGTGGCGGTTACTCCCGGTATCTCTTGCATTTTGTTGTTCAGTAGGTCCATCAAGTGTTCGTTGTCGCGTGCATATACTTTGGTCAGCATGGTGTAAGGGCCGGTTGTGAAGTGGCACTCTACGATCTCGGGAATTTTCTGTAATTCGGCCACTACAGCTTTATACATAGATCCTTTTTCCAGTTTGATACCGACATAAGTACAGGTACGATATCCCAGAGATTTCGGGTTTACGTGATAACCAGAGCCTACAATGACTCCCAGATCGATCAGTCTCTGCACGCGTTGATGGATGGCCGCACGTGAAACGCCGCATTCTGCTGCCACGTCTTTAAAAGGGATACGGGCGTTCTGAGAAATAATCTCCAGAATCTGCCTGTCAAGGTTGTCTATTTTTTCCATAATAATAAATGTAAATTCCAATTGTTATCAAAATAGTAAGCAAATATAGAGATTTATTTTAATTTCTCTATATAAAAGTCAGAAAAAACAGAAAAATCGTATACTTTCTATTTTAATTATCCGGATAAAAAAGATGCCGGACGATTACGTCCGGCATCTCTCCTGTTCTTTTAAATAAGGCCTGTTAATTTCTTATTTCTCAATATCCAGCAATTCTATTTCGAATATCAGTGTAGAGAACGGTTTGATCTGTCCCATGTCTCTTGAGCCATAAGCCAGTTCCTGCGGGATATAAAGTTCCCATTTTGAACCGACAGGCATCATTTTCAGGGCTTCAGTCCAACCTTTGATAACTCCGCCGACGTTAGTCACGAACGGCTCCTTACGTTCGTAAGTGCTTTCGAATTCTGTTCCGTCGATCAGTTTACCTCTGTAGTTTACTTTCACTTTGCAAGTATCGTTAGGAATTTCACCTTTACCTTCAGTAATCACCTTGTACTGTAATCCGCTTGCAGTGGTTTTTACTCCTTCTTTAGTTTTATTCTCAGCAAGGAACTTCTCACCGGCAGCTTTGTTATCAGCATATTTCTTTTCGGCAGCTTTTCCTTTGATGCTTTCCATCATTTTCTGAATCAATACCTGAGCTTCTTCGGGACGCATCTTCATATCTTTATTGAGTACGCCTGCAAATACGCCTGCAAGAATATCGCCCTTGTTAACAGTCATAGTTGAATCATCAGCAAATAACTGGTGGTTCATGCCTTTGATAGCCTGAGGACCTGCCATTTGTGATCCGATCTGCAAGCCGAGCAGATAAGCCTGATCCTTTTTGCTTGTTTATTGGCAGCGTCGTTCACACCTTTCAGGAAATCTGCCATGTATGTTGTATCCATCTCCATGCGCTGTGACAGATAGTCTTTCAGACCTTGAGTCTGGCTGATGCCAATAGCGTATGACAATGAATCTACATCTGTTTTCAGAGTGGCTTTAGGAGCCTGAGCTGTGCATGAAGCCAAGCCTGTTGCCATGGCTACAGCAGCCTAAAATACTTACTTTTTTCATTTTGCTTTACGATTTTATTTTATAATACTTCGATTAATTCTACTTCGAACACGAGTGTGCTGTGAGGAGGGATCATTTCACCGGCTCCCTGTGCGCCGTAAGCCAGTTCAGAAGGGATGAAAAGTTTCCATTTTGAACCTTCCGGCATCAGTTGCAAAGCCTCTACCCATCCCGGGATTACTTGGTTTACACCGAATACGGCAGGCTGTCCACGTTTGATAGAGCTGTCGAACAGGGTTCCGTCAATCAGGGTACCTTCGTAGTGGCATTTTACCTGGTCGGTAGCCTGTGCTTTCTTGCCTGTACCTTCAGTGATTACTTCGTATTGTAGTCCACTTGGCAGGGTAACAACGTTCGGTCTTTTTTTGTTTTCTTCGAGGAATGCTTTTCCTTGTTCGATGTTGGCTGCATTCATTTTGGTTTCCAGCTCTTCGAAATACTTGTTTACGATTTCTCGAGCCTCCTGATGGCTGATGGCTGTCTGATTTCTTTCGAGCACATCTTTTATAGCTTGAGCAAAGTCATCTACTGCGATGCCTTTAGCACCCATTCCTAACAAATTCTGGCCGATTCCGAGACCAATTGCATAACTAAATTTATCCATATATTTTTTTGTTGGAGACTGAATGTTCTATTTCACTTTCAGTCAGTTGCAAATTAACAAGCGGCAAAAGTAAGTGTTTTATTTGAATGATTTTACTTTTTGGTTTTAAAAATTCTTATTATCGACTAACTTCGTTACTGTGATAGATAAGGTTCCTTAAAAGCATCGTTTGTATTTCTTTCTGTCTTTTTTCGCTTTTTCCGTGAAGAGAGGACGATTGACATCCCCTGTTTGGACGTTAAATCCCTCCGTGTCAGTATGTCATACGGCCTCATTGTGTGTTAACGTATGATATCTGGCTGTACAGTCAAGGACGGAAAGTGATGAAAGGTAGGTTAAGGGATGATGGAATGTTGGACGATATATTCGTTTATTCAAGGATTTTGGTTAAATTTGTAAGGCCTTCTTTCACGTTTCTTTTGAGAGGTGGGGAGTGAGGCCGGTTTACTTAAAAATAAAAGCTAGTATGAAAAATCTGGTTGTATTGTCAGGCGCCGGGATGAGCGCTGAGAGTGGCATCAGTACCTTTCGTGATGCAGGAGGATTGTGGGATCGTTATCCGGTAGAACAAGTAGCCACTCCCGAAGGTTATGCACGTGACCCCGAACTGGTGACCCATTTCTATAATGAACGCCGCAAGCAATTGCTGGAAGTGGAACCGAATCGCGGGCATGAACTGCTGGCCGAACTGGAGAAAGATTTCCAGGTAACGATTGTGACCCAAAACATCGACAACTTGCACGAACGGGCCGGTAGCAGGCATATTATTCATTTGCATGGAGAGTTGACAAAGGTCTGCTCAAGCCGCGACCCAAACAATCCGCATTACATTAAAGAACTGAAACCCGAAGAATTTGAAGTGAAGATAGGTGACCTTGCCGGAGATGGTTCGCAACTCCGCCCGTTTATTGTCTGGTTCGGTGAGTCCGTACCGGAGATAGAGACGGCTATCGATTGGGTGGAGAAAGCTGATGTTTTTGTTATCATCGGTACGTCTATGAATGTGTATCCGGCGGCGGGGCTGCTTAACTACGTTCCCCGAAACGCGGAAATTTATCTGATTGATCCGAAGCCGGTGGATGTACATAGCTCCCGTCCGATACATGTCATTCAGAAGGGTGCATCGGAAGGAGTAGCTGAGTTGCGGGAGAAACTTCTTACCACAAACCATGCGTGATGTGCGAGGGTACTTAGCAGGCCATAGTGGCGGGTCATGATGCGGAATCGTTCCAAAAGCGATGCCTTATGATTTTGTGTCGTCATGCCTTCTGCCAGATAATCAATCAGGATAAGGTGAGTATTGTGAAAAGTACGTGCTTTTTTCATGATGCGGATACACCAATCGAAATCCGCCGAGAAACGATATTGCAGATCATAAGGCTCGATAAGTGTATGGCGGGGGAAAAAGCCTGATGGCACACAAGCATTCCCTGCTTGAAACTTTTCCAGTTCAGTGTCTCCGGTGCCGATAACCGACGCATACGGAGGAAATGCCTCTCGGCATCCACTAAGGCTGTTTCGCCATACAGTATGTCGGGTAACTCATTTCCATTGATGGAGTGAACCATCTTTTGTAAAGTGTCGTCTTCGTGGAAACTGTCTCCGGCATTCAGAAAGCAGAGATAGTCGCCCGTTGCCAGGGCGATTCCTTTGTTCATTGCGTCATAAAGTCCTTTGTCCGGTTCGCTCACCAATTGGTTGATGCGGTCGCGGTATCGGTTGACAATCTCTAAAGTCCCGTCTTTCGATGCACCGTCGATGATGATATACTCTACATGATGATAGGTCTGCGAAATTACGCTTTGCACAGTATCTTCCAATACCTTTTCGGCATTGTAGGTCACTGTGATCACGGAGAATTTGGGACTGGGATGGCTATGCATATCTTCCTGTTATTTTATTGTAGACATCAATGTATCTTTTGGCAATAATACCTTCCGAGTAGTTGGCGATTACTTTTCGGTTGGCCTGTTCCGAGAGAGACGGATAATCCGGGTCGGTCAGTGCCCAATAGATGCCGTTGGCAAAATCTTCGGATGATTTGTATTGTGCCACATACCCGTTGTGCAGATGGTCTATCATTTCCGGGATGCCGCCGACATTGAAGCCGATACAAGGCACTCCGCGATGCCATAGCTTCCATGATGGTATTGGGCAGGTTCTCTTCCAGTGAGGGAGTAACGAAAAGGTCGACCGCATTGTAAACATCAACCAGTTCATGCTCGTTACTCACGTAGTTGAGTGGATATACTTTAAAAGGAAGCAACGGGCTTGAGTTGTTCCGATTGCTTGCCAAAAACGGCTACACTTAGAGAATCTTTCAGTTCAGGATGCTTCGCAGCCAGTAATTTACACGATTCAATCAGATAATCGATGCCTTTCCGCTTATCCGTGATTTTGGCCGAACCGAAAAGAATCAGTTTTCCGTTTGGGGTAAATGGCATTTGCTGCGTGCCTCTTTCTTGTTTCTGGGTTTGAATAGATTGGTGTTAATGGGGTTGGGTATACTGATTACCGTTTCTCCTGTCAGCAAAGCACTCTTTTCGGCTTGTCCCTTCAGCCATTGGCTACAAGTGACGAAGGTAATGGGTGCTTCTTTGTAGAGTTGTTGTTTTTTACGGAAGTATACGGTTGGACAGATCTTTCTTACTTCCCCTCATACAGGTATGGACAGTGGTTACACTCCTGATGGTAGTTGGTACACTCACGGGCGTGATGGCAGATGCCTGTACAGGGCCACATATCGTGCATGGTCCACACTACCGGTTTACCGGATTTCAGAATCTTCCGGATATCGTTCAGTGACAACATTCCCTGATTCACCCAATGCAGGTGGATGACATCTGCCTGCTGAAACTCCGGCAGGCTTGTAATGTCTGTGCCTGTATTGGCTATATCGACTGCGAAAAGATTGTTCTTCTTAAAGCGGTTGGCTTTCCAGATGACAATGCGTTCCCACACAAACCTCCATACTTGCCACCAGTTACGTTGCAGACCTACTACGCTGATCTGGTCGGTTTGCTTGTCGCGCACCAACATTTTTGGCTTTGATACCGTGTTTTTCAACGATTCCATCAAGCGGCTTGCTGCGACGGCCGCTCCGCCCAAACGTTCGGAAGTATTGATTATTAAAACTCTCATTCGATCGAAATGTTTTGGCAAAAGTAGTGGTTTTCGGTGAGAAACCGTACAAAGTCACATATTATTTGTACTTTTGCGGCACTTATAGATAAGGAGATATACGTATGAAAAAGGTTGTTTTTTTAGGATTAGGCTATATCGGACTTCCTACTGCTGCCGTGGCCGCCGGACATGGTTATGAAGTTGTAGGTGTGGATGTTAATCCTTCGGTAGTAGAAACCATCAATCAGGGTAAAATACATATTGTGGAACCGGAACTGGATCAGATTGTAAAAGAGGTGGTGCGAACAGGTAATCTCCGTGCCGTTTCGAAACCTGAGCAGGCAGATGCTTTTTTTGTGGTAGTGCCTACCCCTTTCAAACAAAACCACCGTGCAGATATCACCTATGTGGAATCGGCTACCCGCTCCGTAATTCCTTATCTGAGAGAAGGAAACTTGTTTGTTATCGAGTCCACTTCACCGGTATTTACGACCGAACGTATGGCTGAAGTCATTTATAAAGAGCGTCCGGAACTGAAAGACAAAATATACATAGCCTATTGTCCCGAACGTGTATTGCCGGGTAATACGCTTTATGAACTGGTTCATAACGATCGGGTGATCGGTGGCGTCAATCCCGAGTCGACCGCTAAAGCCATAGAGTTTTATTCTGCCTTTGTACAGGGTAAACTCCACCCGACGAATGCTCGTACGGCAGAAATGTGTAAAGTTGACCCGAGAACTCTTCGCGCGACTCTCAGATTGCGTTTGCCAACGAATTGTCCATGATTTGTGACAAAGCGGGTATCAACGTCTGGGAACTGATAGAATTGGCTAACAAACATCCGCGTGTGAACATCCTGCAACCCGGCTGCGGAGTGGGAGGACACTGTATAGCCGTAGATCCCTGGTTTATTGTTTCGGACTATCCCGAACAGGCACAAATCATCAAACGTGCCCGTGAGACGAACGATTATAAAGCTGATTGGTGTGCCAACAAAGTAATGGAAGCTTGTCAGCAATTTGTCGAGAAGAACGATCGTGAACCGGTAGTGGCTTGCATGGGACTTGCCTTTAAACCCAATATTGATGATTTGCGTGAATCTCCTGCTAAATATATTGCTTCCCGCATTGTATCTGAGTCGCGTGCAGAGGTGCTGATTGTAGAACCCAATGTCGCTTCACATGCCAGTTTCCATCTGACTGACTATCGGGAGGCTTATCAGAAAGCGGATATCGTGGTATGGCTGGTACGTCACACTCCGTTTGTGGAGTTGCCCCGTGAAGAAAGTAAATTGGAGTTGGACTTCTGCGGAGTAAGAAAGTAGAAAGAGAACTGGCATATCGTCTTAATGAACCATCGTAAATAGTCTGATCGCATAATGAAAAAGATATTACTTGTTTTCGGTACCCGTCCTGAGGCCATTAAGATGGCCCCGTTGGTGAAAGCCTTGCAAAGAGATACTGAACACTTTGAAACGAAAGTGTGTGTGACGGCACAACATCGTCAGATGTTGGACCAGGTACTTGAAGTGTTCGACATCATTCCTGACTACGATCTGAATATTATGGCACCCAACCAGGACTTGTACGACATCACCACTAAAGTTCTTCTGGGCCTGCGCGATGTGCTGAAAGATTTCTGTCCGGATACGGTGCTGGTACACGGAGATACCACTACGTCGATGGCCGCTTCACTGGCTGCATTCTATCGGCAGGTTGCCGTGGGACATGTTGAGGCCGGTTTGCGTACCTATGATATGCTGTCTCCCTGGCCGGAAGAGATGAATCGTCAGGTGACCGACCGTATTTGTACCTACTATTTTGCTCCTACCGGGAAATCGAAACAGAATCTGTTACAGGAAAACATCGACGCAAAGAAGATATTTGTTACCGGTAATACGGTTATCGATGCTTTGTTGATGGCTGTTGACATTATTTCGAAGAAGCCGGGAATCAAAGAAAAGTTGCATCAGGAACTTCGTGACAAAGGTTACGAAGTGGGACAACGTGAATATATTCTGGTTACCGGGCATCGTCGTGAGAACTTTGGGGAAGGATTTTTACATATTTGTAAAGCGATTAGAGAATTAGCCGCGTTGCATCCCGAGATGGATATTGTATATCCGGTACATCTGAACCCGAATGTACAGAAACCCGTATACGAACTTCTGTCAGGAGTAGACAATGTATATCTTATTTTCGCCGTTGGATTATCTGCCGTTTATTTACGCTATGCAGCACTCCACTTTGCTGCTGACCGATAGCGGTGGAGTACAAGAGGAGGCTCCTTCACTTGGCAAGCCGGTGTTGGTGATGCGAAATACCACGGAACGTCCGGAAGCAGTAGAGGCGGGAACTGTAAAACTGGTGGGGACGGATGCTGAGGCGATTGTCAGTAATGTGACTGAGCTGCTCCGTAATAAGGAGTTATACCGTCGTATGTCCGAAACACATAATCCTTATGGTGACGGGCATGCTTGTGAACGCATCCTGTCGGCATTAACCCGTTAAAGCTCACATGATTCGTTTATAGGCTGTACGGGCAAGAGGAAGAGGGGAAGTTCATTCCCCTTTCAGTTCCGTGCTGTTGTCCTTGTAGGCAGCAAATCCTTTGATTCTTACTCGTTCTTTCTTTTCCATATCCGGCATTCCGTTACCCAATTGTTTCAGGTTTTCTTTAATAGTATTGTGGGTAGTGAAAAAACTGTCCAGCAGGTCGGTGAACTTTTTCCGGCTCCTCTTCTTCGGGAGCGAAGAGCATATGGCATTTACTGTGGATACCTAATGTTTTTTCATCCTCGTCCAGCGCATAGACAGTAGTCACTAATGAGTTCATATTGACCGCATTGATAATTCTTTCAGATAGGGTAATGCCTGATTGTCGATGCTGATGGACGCCCACCAAGGATTCCATACAATGATTAACCGGAGACCGTCTTCGGCTGCGACAAGGAAATCGTCTCCCTGATACTTGAAGCTGATATGATTTTCTTCATTCACTTCCGGTTGGCAACCGAGCTGTTGAAGGATGCTCATGATCAGTGCGGAGGTAGTCATTTCCTCTGTCACTTCTTCCGTTTCGGCAGAGGCAGTGTCACCCGATGGCTTCGCACGTTTGTTCCGCTCGTGCAGGATACGTGATATCAGGAATACAATTGGCCATAACGCCAATGCGATGACTGCGATGAGAATGGTAAGATCGGTCATAGTAGTAGAGCTATTAAATGATTAATGTCTGCCTAAAGATAATCATTCTTTTTGGTCGTACTCCATTTTTACCTGCATAAAAGTTCGGAAAGCTTGCAAATAACGTTCGCTAACCGTTTCAATGTTGATTTTCTCGCGGATGATTCGTTCCGACTCACGTCCCATAGAGGCACAACGTTCGGGAGAGGCAAACAGTTTGTTGAGCTTGTCGCTCAAGCTGTCGGCATTGCCTTCTTTGAAGAAAAGTCCGTTCACTCCGTCCGTCACCAGGTCACGTTCGGTGCTGTCGCATACCGAACAAACCACGGGCAGTCCGTAGGTCATGGCATCATTGATGGATAATCCTCCCATGCCCGCGAGTACATAGACAGTCGATTCATTCATATAGGCTCCCAGTTCTTTGGGACTGTATACTGCACCGATGAATCGAACCTGTTCTGTCAGATTCAGGTCGGCTGCCTGTTTTTTCAGGTTATCCAGCTCCGGTCCATCGCCTACCACTACCAGTTCCGCGTCCGGATGACTGGCAATAACCTTTGTAAATGCATCGATCAGCAGATCCACCCTTTTCCATTTCACTAATCGGCCGATGTGTAGCGCTCTTTTGGAGGAAGGAGGAAGAAGCGGGGGCGAGGTGAGTACGGCTTCTTTCTCCTTCAGTAAGGCATCTGTGTCCGTAGAGTTGTAAGTGACATGTATTTGCTCCTGCTTCACTCCGTAGGAAGGAAGAATATCGTATGCAGCGGTCGAGTAATTCAACGTTCCGGTAATGCGTGCGTAGCAGTATTTACGTATTTTCGCTGTCAGCCATTGTTTAAGATAAAAGCCGGTTCCGGTACTGACCAGCCGCATGTTTTCATCATACATCGGGTTTTCATGGAAATATTCTTTTATTTTCCCGTAGGGAGGGGTCTGGAAGGGAATTTCACGGATAACCAACCGTGTCCGGCACTCTTTCATAGCCTTTCTCAATCGGGGTTGAAAGAACACTTGCAGGAAATAGGGCCATCCCATTATCAGAATATCCGGTTTCTCTTCACGTACTATTTCCGGCAGGGAGGGATAGGCGCTTTTTCCGTAGAATGCTTTCTTCTCAATGGCGGTGAGGTGCCTGTATGTTCCTCCCTCTACCATTTTTACACCTTTACCGATAGTGGCATTTCCTTTTTGAGGAGTGATAACGGTGATTTCCACTCCTTTGTTATGAAGTTTGTTGAGCATGGCATTCAGATAATGGGGCATGCCGCCGAATGTATAGAGTACTTTCATTACTGTATTATTTTCTGAAGTAAATTTTGAAACTTTTTGCCGAATTCGTTCCAGCTATGTGCATTGAGGAACTGGTTGTAACTGGCTATATCTGTTGCTTCGTTTGCTTTGCCAACGAGGTCCTGTATATCATCGAACGTATGGAAAGTATATACGTTAAGCAAGGGTTCGGCGGCGTAGTCCCTGAAAGAGCCTACAGCCGGTCCGATGACTTTGGCTCCGAATGAGAGAGAGTCCATCAGTATGCCGGAACTTAAGATAGACTCGGCAGCATAAGGTACCAGTACGAAACGTGATCTGCGGATCTCTTGTTTTAGCTCTTCGAAAGGAATACTACGGTCCTCTATGCTGATCATCTCATTACTTTCTTTGCGTAGTTCTTCCAGGAGTTCCTGCGAACTGCATTTCCCGATGATTTTAGTCTTCAGTTTTAATGAATGCTGAGTAGCAAAACGTACGAATTCCGGTACCCCTTTGTATCGGGAGATATTTCCCCAGATCAGCAGGTCGGTTTCCGGTGGTTGAGGGATGTACTCTTCTATCCGGTTTTTAGTAGGGTGATGCAAGAATACCGTTTTGGCTACAGCCTTCGGATATTGATCCTGAACCACTTTGATACCTTCTGTAGCATGTGTCACTATCAAATCGGCTTTGCGGAGGAGCAGATGTATCAATAACTTTTTCGACCATCGGTGTTTCATCACATGGGGCTGCTTATTGTGCAAGAACCAGATGATCTTTTATGGTGGCATTTAATTTTGAAAAGAAGCCAGATAGCAGCAAGAGTCTGCAACATTCCATATTTGTAGTCGGGTACATTCTCCGGCCAATGAAAGATATAAGCATCGCTATCTGCTTTTCTTGGGATGAGGCTGAATAACGGATTCTTGTGTGGGGGATTGGCTATTGTGATTCCGTTCTGTTGCAGTGCATGGATGAAGTCGCTGATATACGGATTAACGCGTATATCACCTTTGTTGATAGAGTATGGATATATCGTGACCTTCATTGTGTTCTCCTATTTAATTAATCCATGTTTACGGAAAGTTTCCATCCACAGTGGTCCTACCTGTTCTATGTCATATCTGTTTTTTCCGCTTTTGAGCTTTGTAGGCTATCTGGCAGCGGAGTGTGTCATCTTGTGCCAACCGTAGAATGGTTTCTGCATATTGTTCATAATTGTTGTCGGGAATAATGAATCCGTCTATGCCGTCATCTATCATGTCATAGATCGCATTGAAGAATCGAATCCGATAGGAATCACCCCCAGTGACATTGCTTCTGTAAATACGGTGGGTAGTCCTTCTATGACGGAAGTCAGACAAAGAATCCGGGCACGGTCTATATAGGGGATCGACATCTGATGGCCGGTCAGGCAGACCCGTTTCAATTTTTTCTCGGCAATAATTTGCCGGCACGTGCCGAATTGGGGACCATCTCCTACAAGGGTGAGTTTCCAGTCCGATAGTTTATCCTGAACCATGCCCCATATCTTTAGTAATTTGGGTAATGCCTTTTCGGTTGCCATTCTGCCAACAAAGATAATTTCTTTGTCCTTCTCCTCAATCGGGATGTTACTATGCACAGGTTTTATGGCATTAGGGATGGCAGATAACTTCCATGCGTCTTTTTTTGCCTATAAGTTTCTTGAATTCGGGTATATAAGCGGGTGACAGCAGTACCACTTCGTCGAGCGTGTCGTATGCCGAACGGTTTTGATGGCTGACCACTTTTTTTAATAAGCTGATGTAGAGTTGTGGCAGCATCCACTGAAAAAGTTTCTTGGGTCCATGCACGTCTTTGAACCGGAGTGTAGATAACTCGTATTGTTTTAACTGTGTCGTATGGCTGGGACAGTTGTGGATCATCGTGCATATTTTGATTCCGGGATTTCTTTTTTTGATTTCGAGGTAATATTTGCGTGTATCTCCGGTGATGACATGGGAGTAATCGAGAATCACGTCTATCTGTTTGTCGATAATGAAGCGACAGATTGCTTCGATGTTGCGGGGAGTATAGAATTGAGAATAATGATCGGGCAACAGGAGGCCGTTCTCAAATTCGCTGTCAGCCAGTTCCAGGTACGAAAAGTAAAGCTTACTGTCCACTCCGTGTGCAGTCAGCCATTCGGTCAGTTGCGCATAGAACCAATAAAAGCTATTGGCACGATGAGGAAATGCTTTGGTTTGTTGGATCAGGATGTTCATGACTTATTTCAAGAGTTTTTTCCGGATAAATTGTACACTTTCAAAAAAGATCACCGATTTGCCGATCCACATGATGAACACATAAAGGCTTACGGCTATTCCTATTTTAAGAATCAGCAATACATATAGGTTATGGAAGCCGATCGTGAGGAAATAGCTGGTTCCTATGACTCCTCCGGAGATCAGTAGGTACGGAGTGATATCTTTCATGACTTCCCATAGGGTGATGTGAATCTGCTTGTTTACGAAATAATGCCATATCAGCAGCCAACCGATGTTGATAACCGTATAAATCACGGCCATGACGAGTATGCCTTGTGAGATAGTACAAAGAAGCATTGTGAGTTGAACCAGGCTCTGTGCAATGGTATTCCACATAAAAAGATTCGACTTTCCTTTACTGATCAGAAGATTGGAGTACATATAAGTAATGGGGACAAATGCTCCCCAGATGCAAAGAATCTGCATGATGGGTACACATGCCTGCCATTTGGCGGTGACGGCAATTACGATGAACTCGTTGGCTATCAATGCCAGTCCGAACATGGCCGGGAAAGAGATAAAGGCGGTGAAGCGCAACATCTTCCGAAATATATTTTTCTGTCGCATGGCATCGGAAGAGGTTTCGACCAGGACAGGCTGAGACACTCCGTTGATCATGTTACTGATCAGTGAGAAGCCCATATTGGTCCATTTGTTGGCCTGAGTATAGTAACCTACATCCTGACTGGTATAAAAGCGCCCCAGCAGAACAGAAAATATGTTATCATTGATGTAATGAAATACATTGGTGATAAGCAGTTTACTGCTGAACGGAAGCATCTCCCTGATAGGTTTGAAATTGAACGAAAAAGTAGGACGCCACGGAGAAAAGTACCATAACAGCGCATTAGCGATGAAAATATAGGTGATTTGCTGTACGGCCAGCCCCCAGAAAGCCATTCCATTGTATGCCATGACAATTCCTATGGTGCCTGAACACAATAGTGCGGTAATGGTTGCTTTCGCTTTTTCTTTCACCATTAGTTTTTAAATAATACCGCATTATGGGCAGTTCCGCAACTTGAAATCAGAAAACCCAGGAAAAGGAAGCGGGATAGAGGAATAAGCTGTGGAGTCTTATAGAATGCTGCGATAAACGGGGCACAAAAAAGAGCAGCAGGTAAAGCGATGCACCCATTAGAAAACTGAACCAGAACACCGCATTGTAGTCTTCATGACGGAACGTCTGCTTATTGGCCAAAGCGGCCGTAAATCCGCTCTCTTGTATAGAGTTGGCTACGGCGGTAAATATAGCCAGCATACCAATCATACCGTAGTCTGTCGAATCCAGCATACGGGTGATGATAATTCCGAACAGCAGGTTCAGTAATTGCTGGATGCCATTGCTGAATCCACCCCAGAATAATCCTTTGGCTGTTTTTTCTTTTAGCGACTGTTCTGCCATATTATATTTCCGCTCCTGACCGTTAGTAAAATAAAGGGTGTATCCGGTCTCCTTTCATAGAGTCCTGAATACACCCTTACTTTAGTTATTTATTTCACTTCACTTCCCGGCTTCACTTCCCGTCCGGGCATAACAACGGCCAGGCTGCCGTCATTATTTTCGGCACTCAGGATCATACCTTCGCTGACGATGCCTTTCAGCTTTCGTGGAGCCAGATTGGCGATGAAGCAAACTTGCTTGCCTACTAGCTCTTCCGGTTTGTAATGTTGTGCAATGCCGCTGACGATGGTGCGTGTTTCCAGTCCGTCGTCTATTTTAAACTGTAATAATTTGTCGGCCTTAGGCACTTTCTGACATTCGAGAACAGTACCTACGCGAATATCGAGTTTCATGAAGTCGTCAAATTCGATATTGGCGCGGATCGGTTTGGCTTTGTAATTAGCCTCTTCGTTTGCTTCTTTGTATCGAGCAACTTTTGTACTTGTGCTTCAATTGTGGCATCTTCTATCTTTTCGAACAATAATTCCGGCTTATTCAGTTGATGTCCGGCAGGAAGCAGGTCGTTCCGTCCCAGTTCTGCCCAGTCGAAGCTATCCATGTTCAGCATCTGGCGTAAGCGTTCCGAACTGAACGGAAGGAATGGTTCGAAAGCGATGGCCAGGTTGGCTACCAATTGCAGAGATATATTCAGGATAGGTACCTACACGTTTCCATATCCGTCTTTGCCAGTTTCCAGGGTTCTGTATCGGCCAGGTATTTGTTTCCGATACGAGCCAGATTCATGGCTTCTTTCTGTGCATCACGGAACTTGAATACATTGAGCAGCTTTTCTACTTCGGCTTTAACATCGGAGAATTCTTTCAGTGTCTCTTTGTCATAATCTGTGATTTGGGGGGCCCGCAGCGGGTACTTTACCTTCGAAGTACTTCTGTGTCAATACCATCGCACGGTTCACAAAGTTACCGTAGACCGCTACCAGTTCGTTGTTATTGCGTGCCTGGAAGTCTTTCCAGGTAAAGTCGTTGTCCTTGGTTTCGGGTGCATTGGCTGTCAATACATAACGCAATACGTCCTGTTTCCCGGGGAAGTCTTCCAGATACTCGTGTAACCACACTGCCCAGTTGCGTGAAGTGGATATTTTGTCTCCTTCCAGATTCAGAAATTCGTTGCTCGGTACATTATCCGGCAAGATATAGCTGCCTTCAGCTTTCAGCATAGCTGGAAATACGATGCAGTGGAATACGATATTATCTTTTCCGATAAAGTGAACCAGACGGGTTTCGGGATCTTTCCACCAGGTTTCCCATGAATCGGGAAGCAGTTCTTTTGTATTGGATATGTAACCGATTGGTGCATCGAACCATACGTAGAGAACTTTACCTTCGGCACCCTCTACCGGAACAGGAATCCCCCAGTCGAGGTCACGGCTGACTGCACGCGGCTGCAAACCCATATCGAGCCAGCTTTTGCACTGTCCGTACACGTTCGGACGCCATTCTTTGTGTTCTTCCAATATCCACTGGCGCAGCCATGTTTCATGTTTGTCAAGTGGCAGATACCAGTGTTTGGTTTCTTTCATGACCGGTTTGCTTCCGCTGATGGCACTTTTCGGATTAATCAGGTCAGTGGGCGACAGTGAAGTTCCGCACTTTTCGCATTGGTCACCATAGGCACCTTCCGAATGACAGTGAGGACACTCACCGGTGATGTAGCGGTCGGCCAGAAACTGGTGTGCTTCTTCATCATAATATTGTTCCGAAGTTTTTTCGATAAACTCTCCTTTTTCGTATAGCTTCTTGAAGAAGTCTGAAGCCAGTTCGTGGTGCGTTTTGGACGATGTACGGCTGTATACGTCAAACGAGATACCGAATTCTTCAAATGATTTCTTAATCAGGAAGTGATAGCGGTCTACTACATCCTGCGGAGTGATACCTTCCTTTTTGGCACGGATGGTGATGGGTACCCCATGTTCGTCGGAGCCTCCGATGAAAAGTACATCTTCTTTTTTCAGTCGCAGATAGCGGACATAGATGTCTGCCGGTACATATACACCGGCCAAATGGCCGATATGGACGGGGCCGTTCGCATACGGCAGTGCCGATGTGACGGTAGTTCTTTTAAAGTTCTTTTCCATTGATATATTGCGTGTATTTATTGTTATCTACTTGGGAACGTGCAAAGATAACGACTTTCTGAGGAATTCTTTATAAATAAGATGGATGATTTGAATAATAACCCCATACTCTTCGTTGAATTCAATGCAGAGTATGGGGCTGTTATATGAAGAAGAAAAGCTGTTAGGGAAGCTGGTCCAGTAGTTCTTTGATGTTGTATCGAACAAGCATGTCATCTGCAGTTACAGCATACATGGTTTGGTTTCTTTCGTCTATGCTGAAAGAGGAAACCCATTTGTCCAGATGGGCTTTACATAGATAATTGCCTTTCCAGTCAAAGATATCCAGGCGAGAGCGGAATGTTGAAGGGTCTTCCCCCTCTATTGCCATGGCCCAG
>ENA-OQJP01000302-OQJP01000302.1-human-gut-metagenome-genome-assembly--contig:-NODE-302-length-15921-cov-2.413448_pt1 | contig 15921 bp, 12 predicted proteins | sample MGYA00242611_ERZ504778 | MGnify/ENA primary metagenome ERZ504778 (study PRJEB26092, sample SAMD00036349) | human gut metagenome | host: Homo sapiens | study: EMG produced TPA metagenomics assembly of...
TGCTTCGCTACGGTATTCCCAATTCAAATACCCAAAGAAGTAGATAGACCGTCGCATGAATGTACTGAAAGCCGAAGGTATCCGGTTTGGAAATGGGTGTCTGCATCGATATGCAGAAGCTGCCCGCAGGTTTCGATGCTTACGCCGTCTGCACAGGCACTCCCACTGCCCGTGACCTTACCATCCCCGGCCGTGAACTGAAAGGTATCTACTTTGCCCTCGATATGCTGGCTCAACAGAACCGTATCCTCGACGGAGAGACATTCCCGAAAGAGCAGCTTGTCAATGCCCGTGGCAAACGGGTGCTTGTCATTGGCGGTGGCGACACAGGCTCGGACTGCATCGGCACGAGCATCCGCCAAGGAGCTACGAGCGTGACACAAATAGAAATCATGCCACAACCACCCGTAGGCCACAATGACGCTACGCCCTGGCCGCAATGGCCCGTTGTCCTGAAAACCACTTCCAGTCACGAAGAAGGATGCACACGCCGCTGGTCACTGGCATCCAACAGATTCATCGGCAAGAACGGAAAGGTTTGCGGCGTGGAAGTGGAAGAAGTGGAATGGCTTCCGGCAAAAGACGGTGGCCGCCCCACCATGAAACCTACGGGTAAGAAAGAAGTCATTGAAGCCGATATGGTGCTGTTGGCTATGGGCTTCCTCAAACCGGAACAGCCGACATTTGCAGAGAATGTATTCGTGGCGGGAGATGCCGCCAATGGTGCAAGTCTCGTAGTACGTGCACTGGCTGACGGTCGCAAAGTAGCCCGGCGGATTGACCAATACTTCAACCGGTAGTTTTGCGGCAACGAAAAAAGTTTCAAAGAGGGATACCAAGAGTTTCAACGCATGAAACTTTCTGTCCCCCGGTGTGAAACGACTCGTTTCAACGCTTGAAACAATCCGTTCCAACGGACGAAACTGCCAGTCTCACCCGATACAACTAACATCATCCCGATATCAACTTCTAAAACAACTACAACCATGTGTGGAATAGCAGGTATTTTCAACATAAAATCCCAGACTCCGGAACTCAGGAGTAAAGCTTTAAAAATGGCACAGAAAATCCGCCATCGCGGACCGGACTGGAGCGGTATTTATGTAGGCGGCTCCGCAATCCTTGCACACGAGCGGCTTTCTATCGTCGACCCTCAATCGGGTGGGCAACCTCTGTACTCGCCCGACCGCAAGCAAATCCTTGCCGTCAACGGTGAGATATACAACCACCGCGATATCCGTGCACATTACGCCGGAAAGTACACCTTTCAGACGGGTTCGGACTGCGAAGTCATCCTCGCCCTCTACAAAGACAAGGGCATCAATTTCCTCGAAGAACTGAACGGTATCTTCGCCTTTGCCCTCTACGATGAAGAGACGGACGATTACCTCATAGCCCGCGACCCCATCGGAGTGATACCTTTATATATAGGCCGCGACAAGGAAGGCCGCATCTACTTCGGCAGCGAACTGAAAGCTCTCGAAGGCTTCTGCGACGAGTACGAGCCTTTCCTGCCCGGACACTATTACCGGGGACGTGAGGGTAAAATGCACCGCTGGTACACTCGCGACTGGATGCAATACCTTGCCGTAAAAGACAACTATCATACTGGTTACCCTGACGTCAATGCCACAACCTACCAAACTCAGGTTTCTGCCGTACATGATGCCCTCGAAGCCGCCGTACAGCGCCAACTTATGTCGGACGTACCTTACGGCGTGTTGTTGTCCGGCGGGCTGGACTCTTCCGTAATCTCGGCCATCGCCAAGAAATACGCCGGAAAACGTATTGAGACGGACAACAAGGCAGATGCGTGGTGGCCTCAACTCCACTCTTTTGCAGTAGGCTTGAAAGGTGCTCCCGACCTCATCAAAGCACGTGAAGTGGCGCAATACATCGGCACTATCCACCATGAAATAAACTACACCATTCAAGAAGGGCTGGACGCCATTCGCGATGTCATCTACTTCATCGAAACCTACGACGTAACCACTGTCCGCGCATCCACGCCCATGTACTTGCTGGCGCGTGTCATCAAGAGCATGGGCATCAAGATGGTACTTAGTGGTGAAGGTGCGGACGAAGTATTCGGCGGCTACCTCTACTTCCACAAAGCGCCCACACCACAAGCCTTCCATGAAGAAACAGTACGTAAGCTCTCCAAACTGTACCTTTACGATTGCCTGCGCGCCAACAAGAGTCTTGCCGCTTGGGGCGTGGAAGGACGTGTCCCGTTTCTCGACAAAGAATTTCTGGATGTAGCCATGCGACTGAATCCTGCCACGAAGATGTGTCCCGGAAAAGAAATTGAAAAGAAAGTGGTTCGCGAAGCCTTTGCGGATATGCTGCCCGAAAGCGTCGCATGGCGTCAGAAAGAACAATTTTCTGATGGTGTGGGTTACAGCTGGATTGATACGCTGAAAGCTGTCACTGCCGCTGCTGTCAGTGATGAACAGATGCGGAAAGCCTCCGAACGCTTCCCCGTAAACACACCGATGAACAAAGAGGAATACTACTACCGCACTATTTTCGAGGAGCACTTCCCCAGCGAGAGTGCCGCCCGCAGTGTACCCAGCGTACCGAGTGTAGCCTGTTCCACCGCCGAAGCATTGGCATGGGACGTCTCATTCCAAGGGAAAAACGACCCTAGCGGACGCGCCGTTGCCGGTGTGCACGAAGAAGCCTACAAGGACTGAACCTTAAAAAAGTAACCACACGGCAAATGCAACGGATTTTTAATATACTTTCTGTTTCATATTCGTAAGCTTATGCTACCTTTGCGAAAGAACGATGAAAATAATTAATTCTAAAGCCCATGAAACTGAAAAGCCTTATTATCACTTCCGCCCTGCTACTTGCCGCTTGTGGCTATACACAGGCACAGTCCACCCAAGTCATTGCTCACCGCGGCTTCTGGAAAACAGACGGTTCGGCACAGAATTCCATTGCCGCACTGGTGAAAGCCGACTCCATAAATTGTTACGGTTCCGAGTTCGATGTATGGCTCACCGCCGACAACCAACTTGTAGTAAACCACGATAGCACTTTCAAGGGAGTGAATATGCAGAAATCCACCGCACAACAGTGTACCGCCGTCATACTGGACAACGGAGAGCAACTCCCCACCCTGCGGCAATACTTGGAGAAGGCTGGACAACTGAAAACGCGCCTTATTCTGGAACTGAAATCCCACAAGACACCCGAACAGGAAACACGTGCCGTAGAAAGTATCGTGAAGATGGTGAAAGACATGGGATTGGAGAACCGCATGGAATACATCGCTTTCTCGCGACACGCCACCAAAGAATTTATCCGTCTTACCCCCAAAGGAACTCCGGTATATTATCTGGAAGGCGACCTCTCTCCCAAAGAACTGAAAGAATGGGGATGCGCCGGACCCGACTATCACTTCAGCGTATTCAAAAGACATCCCGAATGGATTAAAGAGTCCCACGACTTGGGCATGAAAGTAAATGCTTGGACCATAAACGATGCCAAAGACATGAAGTGGTTGATTGACCACGGTGTGGATTTCATCACTACCAACGTCCCCGTAGAACTGCAAGAAATATTACAGTAAAAGCATCAGCTTACAATACATTTAGAAAGTTATTACAGACAAGCTGCTTCATTATGAAAACAATGAAGCAGCTTTTATATTTCAAAAAGGTAGTAATAAGCGAATAAAACAATCATTTTTATTATTTCCCCGCAAGAGTGCAAGAGCATTATATTACAATCTTTACGAATATAGCATCATATACTTTTAAATTGAAAGGGAAATCATATATATTTGCACTGAATGAAAGCAGGAATAGAAATAAATAGAAAACAGATATCAATATAGATAAAAATCATCCAAAACGTCGTATATTTGCATTGAAATAAGACAAAAGGATATAGTCAACTAACCAAGTAAGTACAAAATGACAAGAAGCATAAAGTTTACCAAGATGCATGGCGCAGGAAACGACTACATATATGTAGACACTACCCGCTATCCTATCGAGAACCCGGAGAAACTCTCGAAGAAATGGAGCGCACCGCATACGGGAATCGGCAGTGACGGTCTGGTACTTATAGGGCGCTCCGACAAAGCCGATTTCAGCATGCGCATTTTCAATGCGGACGGTTCGGAAGCCAAGATGTGCGGCAATGCCAGCCGGTGCATCGGCAAATACCTTTATGACTACAAGCTGACTTCCAAAACAGAAATCACACTCGATACCCTGTCCGGCATCAAGATTCTAAAACTACACGCGACAGGCGATAAAGTAGACACTGTAACCGTTGACATGGGTATTCCGTCTGACGAACCCGTGAACTATGACGGCAAGGGGAGCAAGCCGATGACAGAACATCCCATCGAAATAGACGGCATACGCTATACGGGGTACTACCGTATCCATGGGGAAACCCCGCATCTGGTAATCTTCGTGAACGACATTACGAAGGTAGACCTCTCCTCTATCGGCCCCAAACTGGAGAATCACCCTCTCTTCCCCGACCGCACCAATGTGGAGTTTGCCCAAGTATTGGGAAGAGGGAAAGATAAGGATGCGCGTATGGGAACGGGGTTCGGGCGTCACCCGAGCCTGTGGAACAGGAGCCTGTGCCACAGCCGTAGCCGCTTTCCTCACAGGACGTGCCGGAAGAAAATCAATCATCGGCATGGATGGAGGAACACTCACCATTGAATGGGATATAGCCACCAAGCACGTCTTTATGACGGGAGAGGCAACCAAGGTGTTCGAGGGAGAGATGGAGACGGATGAAGAATTATGAATGAATATACGCTTTTGTGCCACATGGCAATTCTTCATTATTAATTCATCATTATTAAATAATTAAACCAACAGAGATATGGCATTAGTTAATGAACATTTTTTGAAACTGCCCGGAAGTTACTTATTTTCGGACATAGCTAAAAAATTAATACTTTCAGGATAACGCACCCTAAAAAAGAGTCATCCGTCTGGGTATCGGAGACGTTACCCGTCCGCTGCCGCAAGTTTGCATCGAAGCGATGCACAAGGCAGTGGATGAGATGGCTGATGCCAAGACATTCCGCGGATACGGTCCTGAACAGGGTTATGACTTTCTGATTGATGCCGTTATCAAACACGATTACGCGACACGCGGCGTTCATTTCAGCCCACAAGAAATCTTCATCAACGACGGAGCCAAGAGCGATACGGGAAACATAGGCGACATACTCCGCCATGACAACAGTGTGGGAGTAACCGACCCTATCTACCCCGTCTACATTGACAGCAACGTAATGTGCGGACGCGCCGGCATATTGGAAAAAGACGGCAAATGGAGCAATGTAACCTATATGTCCTGTACGGGCCGAAAACAACTTATCCCCGAAATACCGGACAAACGTATCGACATCGTCTACCTCTGTTACCCCAACAATCCTACGGGTACTACCCTTACCAAACCCGAACTGAAAAAGTGGGTGGACTATGCCCTTGACAACGACACGCTTATCCTATTTGATGCCGCCTACGAGGCTTTCATCCAAGAGGACGATGTGCCCCACTCCATATACGAAATAAAAGGGGCGAAAAAATGCGCCATCGAGTTCCGCAGTTTCTCAAAGACAGCCGGATTTACAGGCGTACGCTGCGGCTACACCGTAGTACCGAAAGAACTGACCGCCGCTACGCTGGAAGGTGAACGTATCTCCCTCAACAAACTGTGGAACCGCCGCCAATGCACCAAGTTTAATGGTACAAGCTACATTACCCAGCGTGCCGCCGAAGCCATCTACACCGCAGAAGGCAGACGGCAGGTAAAAGAAACGATTGACTACTATATGAACAACGCCCGCACCATGAAAGAAGGACTGGAAACATCCGGGCTGGAAGTGTACGGCGGTGTGAACGCTCCATACATCTGGCTGAAAACCCCGAACGACATAAGCTCTTGGCGATTCTTCGAACAAATGTTGTACGAAGCCAATGTAGTGGGTACTCCGGGTGTAGGCTTCGGGCCAAGCGGTGAGGGATATATCCGCCTGACCGCTTTTCGGCAAACACGAAGACTGTGTGGAAGCCATAAAACGCATCCGCAACTGGCTGAAATAAAAGTGAAGAATATAAACATCCTACTATTTAATAGTTCAAGCACAATACTATACTAACAGAACCGGACTGATCATCCGCAATTTTTCTAACTAAAAAGGTAAGAAGGTATGAAAACAAGAAACACAAAATTAGGAGTAATAGCAATAACGTTACTATCAGTTGCAATGCCTTTCACGGCAAAGGCACAGGACAAAGTAAAAGCATCCGTAGGCGCAGACATCGTAAGCGGCTACATCTGGCGCGGACAAGACGTGGGCGGTGTAAGCCTTCAACCCAACGCATCCATCGCCTATAAAGGTTTGTCTTTGGAAGCATGGGGATCGGTAGGTATTGAAAAGACAGATGCCGACGGTTACGATGCTAAAGAGTTCGACCTCACACTGGGCTACTCCACCGGTGGTTTTAGCGTATCAATTACTGATTATTGGTATAATACCGGAGCAGGTTACTTCCACTACGGTGCCCACAATACAACCCACCTGTACGAAGCCCAAGTGGGTTACGACTTCGGACCGGTAGCAGTAAACTGGTACACCAACTTTGCCGGAGACGACGGTGTCAAGGAGAATGGTGACAGAGCCTATTCATCCTATATTTCCATAGCCGCTCCCTTCAAATTGGGCGGACTTGACTGGACAGCCGAAGTAGGCGCCACTCCATGGGAAACGGACTTCTACGGAGCAAGCGGATTTGCCGTATGCGACGTCAGCCTCGGAGCTACAAAGGATATCAGGATAACCAATTCATTCTCCCTGCCACTCTTTGCCAAAGCTACTTGGAATCCCTGTTCGGAAAGAGCATACTTCGTAGTAGGATTAAGTTTTTAAGAACAATAAAACACTTAAGGTATGAAAAAGATTGAAGCTATCATCCGCAAAACCAAATTCGAGGAAGTGAAAGACTCACTCCTCGAAGCAGATATCGAATGGTTCTCTTATTACGATGTAAGAGGTATCGGAAAATCCAGACAAGCCCGTATTTACCGTGGTGTACTGTACGACACCAGTTCCATCGAACGTATCCTCATCTCTATCGTTGTACGCGATAAAAACGCAGAAAAGACAGTACAAGCTATCATCAAAGCCGCACAAACCGGCGAAATCGGCGACGGCCGCATCTTCGTCATCCCCATTGAAGACGCTATCCGCATCCGCACCGGAGAACGGGGTGACATTGCCCTCTATAATGCCGAACAGGAAAGATAACCGGCAGCACTCAACCCACAGGATTTTCATTGAGCGGCGTGCTCAAGTGAAAAACAAAATACAAGTACAACTAAAAACCCAAAAGATTATGGACAAATATATGAAACGCAGTTTCACAAAACTGCGTACGGCCCTTGCTATACTCATAGCTTGCTGCCTCACAACAGATATGTATGCACAAACCGCCGTAGCTGCGGATAGTGTGGCAACCGATACCGTCGCCCAGTTGGTTTCCGGTGTCAACACCGTCTGGATGTTACTTGCAGCCATGTTGGTATTCTTTATGCAACCGGGCTTCGCATTGGTGGAAGCCGGTTTCACCCGCACCAAGAACACCGCCAACATACTGATGAAAAACTTTGTGGACTTCATGTTCGGCTCACTTCTTTACTGGCTGGTAGGTTTCGGCATCATGTTCGGTTTAGGCGACTTCTTCGGAACTCCTCACCTCATGAGCCTGTTGTTCGATAGCAATGGCCTGCCCGACCCCGCTTCATTGCCTACCGAAGGTTTCCTCGTATTCCAAACCGTATTCTGCGCCACTTCCGCCACAATTGTTTCGGGAGCTATAGCGGAGCGTACAAAGTTTTCCATGTATCTGGTTTACACAATCTTCATCAGCGTACTGATTTATCCCGTTTCCGGGCACTGGACTTGGGGTGGTGGATGGCTGATGAACGGTGAAGCAGGTTCCTTCATGACGGAAACATTCGGAACTACCTTCCACGATTTCGCAGGTTCTACCATTGTACACTCCGTAGGCGGTTGGATTGCATTGGTAGGTGCAGCTATCCTCGGTCCGCGCATCGGCAAGTACGGCAAAGACGGCCGGTCAAAAGCCATCCCCGGACACAACCTCACCATTGCGGCACTGGGCGTGTTCATCCTATGGTTCGGATGGTTCGGTTTCAACCCCGGCTCTCAGTTGGCGGCAGCCACTACCGAGGATCAGGTAACTGTCTCGCTCGTATTCCTCAACACTAACTTGGCAGCTTGCGCTGGTGGTTTCTTTGCCCTGGCCGTCAGTTGGCTGAAATACGGCAAACCGTCCCTGTCACTCACGCTGAACGGTATTTTGGCGGGATTGGTAGGCATTACGGCAGGATGCGACGCCGTTGCTCCGCTGGGTGCGGTCATCATCGGCGCCATCTGTGGCGTACTGATGATATATGCCGTAGAATTCATTGACAAAGTACTGAAAATTGACGACCCCATAGGCGCATCTTCCGTACACGGCGTATGTGGTTTCACGGGAACGGTACTTACCGGACTGTTCTCTACCAGTGAAGGTCTGTTCTACGGTGCGGGTGCGGGCTTCCTCGGAGCACAGATATTCGGTGCGGTAATTGTCGGACTTTGGGCGGCAGGTATGGGCTTCATCATCTTCAAAGTACTCGACAAGATACACGGCTTGCGTGTTCCGGCTCGCGTGGAGGAAGAAGGACTTGACATCTACGAGCACGGAGAGTCCGCTTACAACTAAAACAAGTTTTTTTATTCTATCATATATTTATAAACCAACAATTACAATTCTAAGGTATTATGTCAAAATTGAGATTCAGAGTAGTAGAGACGGCGTTCAAGAAGAAACCCGTTGCAGTGGCAGTCCCGGCGGAACGTCCGTCGGAATACTTCGCCAAGTATGTATTCAACAAGGAAAAGATGTTCAGGTATCTGCCGAGCAAGGTATATGCCAAACTGATTGATGTAATTGACAACGGTGCGCCGCTGGACCGCAGTATTGCTGATGAAGTGGCGGCGGGAATGAAGAAATGGGCGCTTGAGATGGGAGCCACCCACTACACGCACTGGTTTCATCCGCTCACCGAAGGCACTGCCGAAAAACACGACGCTTTTGTGGAACACGACGGCAAGGGCGGCATGATGGAAGAATTCACAGGCAAGTTGCTTGTGCAGCAGGAACCGGACGCATCCAGCTTCCCCAACGGCGGTATCCGCAACACGTTCGAGGCACGCGGATATTCAGCATGGGACCCCTCTTCTCCCGCGTTCATAGTAGATGATACGCTCTGCATTCCTACCATCTTCATTGCCTACACGGGTGAATCTCTTGACTACAAAGCGCCGTTACTCAAAGCACTGCGTGCAGTGGACAAAGCAGCGGTAGACGTATGCCGCTACTTCAACCCGGACGTAAAGAAAGTAGTGGCGTACTTGGGCTGGGAACAGGAATACTTCCTGATTGACGAAGGCCTTTACGCCGCCCGCCCCGACCTGTTGATGACCGGCCGCACACTGACCGGACACGATAGTGCCAAGAACCAACAACTCGAAGACCACTACTTCGGCGCCATCCCTCCGCGTGTGGCAGCCTTTATGAAGGAGTTGGAAATCGAAGCGTTGAAACTCGGAATCCCTGTCAAGACCCGCCACAACGAGGTAGCTCCCAACCAATTCGAGTTGGCTCCTATCTTCGAGGAATGTAACCTTGCAGTAGACCACAATATGCTCATCATGGCTCTGATGCGCAAGGTGGCACGTAATCACGGCTTCCGAGTACTGTTGCACGAAAAGCCATTCAAGGGTGTCAACGGCAGCGGCAAGCACAACAACTGGTCGTTGGGTACGGACACGGGCATCCTGCTCCATGCCCCCGGCAAACTGCCCGAAGACAACCTACGCTTCATCACCTTCGTAGTAAATACCTTAATGGCAGTCTACAAACATAACGGATTACTGAAAGCCAGCATCTCCAGCGCCACAAACGCCCACCGACTGGGAGCGAATGAAGCGCCTCCTGCAATCATATCCAGCTTCCTCGGCAAGCAGTTGAGTCAGGTTCTGGAACATATTGAGGAAAGCACTAAGGATAACCTCATCAGCCTCAGCGGCAAACAGGGCATGAAGCTGGACATTCCGCAGATACCCGAGCTAATGATAGACAACACCGACCGTAACCGTACCAGCCCGTTTGCCTTTACGGGCAACCGCTTCGAGTTTCGTGCCGTAGGTTCGGAAGCCAACTGTGCCAGCGCCATGATTGCCCTGAACTCCGCTCTTGCCGAGCAACTGGTAGAATTCAAGAAGGATGTAGACAAACTTATCGGGAAGGGTGAACCGAAGATTTCGGCTATCCTCGACGTTATCCGCAAATACATCAGGATATGCAAGCCCATTCACTTCGACGGTAACGGCTACAGCGACGAATGGAAAGCCGAGGCCAAAAACGCGGTCTGGACTGCGAAACCAGTGTACCCCTCATCTTCGACAACTATCTGAAGCCCGAAAGCATCCGTATGTTCGAGTCTGTAGGCGTAATGACGCAAAAGGAACTGGAAGCCCGCAACGAAGTGAAGTGGGAGACCTATACCAAGAAAATTCAGATTGAAGCCCGCGTGCTCGGTGACTTGGCGATGAATCACATCATTCCCGTAGCCACTCAATATCAGACGGATTTGATAGACAATGTCTACAAAATGAAAGACCTCTTCCCGGTAGAGAAAGCTGCAAAACTGTCTGCCAAGAATTTGGAACTCATCGAAGAGATTGCCGACCGTACCACCTTCATCAAGGAACATGTAGATACCATGATAGAAGCCCGCAAGGTTGCCAACAAGATTGAATGTGAACGCGACAAAGCCATCGCTTATCACGACAACATCGTACCGATGATGGAAGAAATCCGCTATCACATCGACAAGTTGGAACTCATCGTTGACAACCAGATGTGGACATTACCGAAATACAGGGAACTGTTGTTTATAAGATAAAGAGCTATTTCAGACATACAAACTCTGAAACCGGAAATTATCTATTTCTTTTGTTGGTTGTTTTAAGTTTGCAGGGGAAAGAAGTGCCGTGATGGTAGTTCTTTCCCCTTTTTTATCCGGCAGACAGCAGCCTGAAGAGGAAAACAGATTATCTTTGTCCCCAATTACAAATAAACACATTATGAAAGGCCTGCGTACACGCCATACAGCATTGCTGCTGTTTACATTCTTGCTGGCATCGGTATCCTTATCCGCACAGACCGGCTTACAGCAGAAACTAAGTGAGATTTCCGCCATAACGGAAACCCAACCGTTGGAATCTACCGAGTTTTCGGAGAAGTATGTAACCTATTTCACCCAGCCGCTCGACCACCGGCATCCCAAGAAAGGAAGTTTCCGCCAGCGGGTTATCGTGGCGCATGCGGGCTTCGATCGTCCCACGGTCATTATAACCGAAGGATATGGAGCCGCCTACGCGCTCAAGCCCCAATATCGCGAGGAACTTTCCAGGCTCCTCAATGCCAATATGGTATTTGTGGAATACCGCTATTTCCTGGAATCCACTCCCGAACCCAAAGACTGGCGATACCTTACAGCCGAAAGTTCCGCCGATGATTTGCACGCGGTAACAACCGCATTCAAAAACATATATCCCGGAAAATGGATTGCTACCGGTATCAGCAAAGGCGGACAGACCGCCCTGCTCTACCGCACATTCTATCCGGACGATGTGGATGTATCCGTTCCTTACGTGGCTCCCCTCTGCTACGGAACAGAGGACGGCCGTCACGAACCGTTCCTCAAAAAAGTGTCTACGGATGAAGACCGTAAAAGAATTACCGACTTCCAGCTGGAAATCCTGAAACGCAAAGCGGCCTTACTCCCCCTTTTCGAGAAATACTGCACCGAACAAGAGTATAAGTTCCGTGCTCCTATCGAAGAGATATACGACTATTCGGTACTGGAATATTCATTCGCGCTCTGGCAATGGGGTACTCCCGTCGGCAGCATTCCGCTACCCACAGCCACCGACGCAGAACTCATAGCCCACCTGCTGGCCATCAGCGACCCGTCCTATTTCACAACCGACAGTACCAACGCCTCTTTCTTCGTACAGGCCGCACGCGAATTGGGCTATTACGGCTACGACACCCGTCCTTTCAAAAAGTATCTCTCCATCAAGTCCGGCAAAGGCTACCTGCATCGCCTGATGCTTTCCGAGGAACTGAAAGATATGCCTTTTGACAAGCACTCAGTAGGAAGATTAAGGGATTCTTGCAAAAGAACGACCCGAAAATGATATTCATCTACGGTGAAAACGATCCCTGGACGGCTGCCGGAGTTACCTGGGCTCAAAGAGAAAAAGATATTCACGTATTCATTCAGCCGGCGGCAGCCATCTGGCACGCATCTCCACACTGCCCGAAAAGGAGAAAAGAAGAAGTGATGAAGCTGCTAAACGAATGGTTGCGGTAAACGCACCCGTTCTTTCGCAGCATCCTGTTTCTGCCGCATAAGGGAAAAGACACAAACGGAAAAGGGCTGCCTCAGCGATTGAGACAGCCCCTTTTATATCAAACATACCACTCTTACCACTCAAGGAACTTTCCCCTCTCCCTGCGCTTCTGCAACTCCTCTTTCAGGAAGCGCTGACGGTCTTTGGCTATATAACGGCGGGCAAAGATGTTGGGAACGGCTACCCCCAGCGCAATGCAAAGGATAATCAACGAAGCGTTGATACCGTTGGACACAGCCACCGTGACCTCGCCCACCACTCCGTGCATATTGATGAGCGCCACCAGCGCACGGTACATCAACACTCCCGGAATCATCGGAATGACGGAAGGAATGGTAAGCACGTGATTAGGCACATGAAACCAGTGGACTGCCTTCACCGCCACCAGACTCACCACCATGGCTCCCATGAAAGAACCGATGACCGGACCGAGCCCCAACTCGAAGTTGACGAAATTACGCGTACACACGGCAAGGATTCCCCCTACCGCAAACCACCCACAGCAGACGGCGCTGGATATTGAATATCATGGAGAAGCCCATCGCGGATATGGCTGCCGCAATGGCGTATATATAATAAGGATCGTGCGGAACCATGCTCAGTTCGCTGAACTTCTTGTCAATCACCACATCTTCCATAGCCAGCAGGCGCATGGCCATCACAATGCCGAACGCCATGGCACACACCATGAGTACCGTATTAACGGCACGCACGATGCCCACTTGTATGTAGTTGTCAATCATGTCGTCCACAAAGTTTATAATGGGAACTCCCGGCACAATGAACAGCGCGCACGCCAGTAGCGGATGGTAAGGCGTGCCCGAAAGCCCTGTAAAGGTAGTGATATAAGCCAGACATGTGGACACCAGCGCCGCAATGGTGATGCTCATATACAGATTGATACCGAACTCTATGCAGCGCGCACGGACACGGAAACCTGCAAAAGCGGCGATAGAGGCAAACAGAAAGGCAACCCAGTCGCTGCCGAACAGCTTGCAGAAGCCACCACAGGCAAAACCCGCACCGATGGCAACAAGATAGGGGGTGTAGTTCCGCTTCTTGTTTTTTATCTTCTCCAGCTCTTCCTCGTAGCGGTCGAGCGAATAGTCTTCCTCAATGGCACGCCAGGACAGCTTGCTGATTTCGGATATGGCCGTCATGTTGATACCATGTTTCTCGCACTTCTGAAATTTGGAATAAGAGTGCGATTCGTCACTCAGGTTCACCACCAGCATTGTATAAGTCACGTCGATGTGAAGATTCTCCTCAGGTAGTCCCAAATAAGCCGCCACACGATTCATATTGCGTACAATGCGATTGGTATCGGCAGCACTCTCCACTAATATTTTCCCCGTACGAAGCAATAAATCAAGCTTCCTGCGCAAGATAATCTCTTGCTCGACCATTGTTTTATCCATCAAACTTTCCACTAACTAATATCTGATTTTTACCTATTTTCAAAAAGGAGTACAAAAGTACATAAAAAGCATGAGTTTCCTACACCGGCATAACAAAGAAATCATTTTTCTTTAGAGGAAAGAAAGGCAAAATAGGGAAAAGAATTTCATATCTCATCGGAAACCGATACCTTTGCACACATTTTCGGACAAAAGAAAACGGGCAGAGCGAATGTTCATCATATCTCCCGGAAACAAAAGCTGACTTATATGGAAACATTTTGGAACACCATCGCACAGTATAATGAAAGCACCTGGTGGGCGCAGATTCTCATTACCGCAGCGGGCATCCTGCTGACTGCATTGCTATACCGTCGTCCCACCGTCTGGACAAAACGCTCAATGAAAATATATATGGTATTCCTCAACGGCTGGATAGCGCTGGTGTACTACGCAATGTACTGCGACACGCGCAACTATCACTACGTTCTCTCCGCATTCTGGGGAACCGTCGCATTGATTTGGCTGTGGGATTTATTTACCGGTTACACTCCGTTCGAGCGTAACCCCAAGTACCCTATGCTGGCAGGAGTGCTCTATGCGATGCCCTTCCTATACCCGCTCCTTTCGTGGGCGCGCGGCATGGAGTTCCCGATGATGACGACCACAGTAATGCCCTGCTCGGTAGCCGCATTTACCATCGGACTGCTGTTGGCGTTCTCGCGCAAAGTCAATCTGCTCGTTATCCTCTTCCTCTGCCACTGGGCGCTCATCGCTTTCTCCAAAGTGTATGTGTACAAGATTCCCGAAGACCTGCTGCTGGCAAGCGCCACCGTACCTGCCATCTACCTGTTCTTCAAGAATTACATAGCCCAAAACCTGCACAAGGAAACGAAACTGAGCGCACGCCTCATGAACTGGTTCCTGATTCTGATGTGCATCGTTATCGGGGTATTCCTGAGCATCACGCTCTTTCAAGAGGTAGGAAAATAAACGGACCGGCACACGTATTCATCACCGTTTGCCCATATAATAACACCCTATAAAAAAACAGACCATCCGTTTCGGGTAAACGGATGGTCTGTCTGTATCAAACGGATGATGCGTTTCATACCAACGCATCATCTGTTTTGTTATCTTATCTTAGATGAACCAGCGAACATAGCAGAAGTCCTGACGGTGAGGCAGTTCTGCGTTCTTCGGGAACATACGGTAAGCTACCTTGAAGCTGCCTGCGTTCTCCAGCTTATGTGTTGCCTGGAACGTATAGAGGTCGCCCTCTTTCTTCACTACTTCAAACGGTGCTACGGAGTAAACGTGCTGCTTGCCGTCCTGAGCTGTATAAGTAGTAACCAGTTCCAGACCGATAGCATCGTCCAGACCCTTCTCGTCGATAACGTAGGTAATGGTGTATTCCTTACCGCTTTCGAGAGAGCCTTTCACCAGTTCTTCCGTCTTTTCGCAGGATACGACTTCGATGCTGTCCCACTTGGCCACAACTTCTTCCTTCCATGCTGCGAGTTCCTTGGCTTTGGCATAGTTGTTGGCAGCCAATGCCTTGAAGCGTTTTGCTTCCTTGGTGTAGAACTTGCTATAGTAATCGTCCAACTGACGCTTCATTGTGTAGTGAGGCGCAATCTGTGCGATGGAGTTCTTGATAGTTCTGATCCAGCCTTCGGAATATCCCTTCTTGTTGCGTGCATAGTACAACGGCAGGATTTCCTGTTCGAGGATGCTGTAAATGGTAGCGGCATCCAACTGGTCTTGGTATTCCTGATTCTGGTAAGTACGCTTTTCGGTCAACGCCCAGCCTGCACCTTCACGATAGCCTTCCAGCCACCATCCGTCGAGCACGGAGAAGTTTACCACACCGTTCATCAACGCTTTCTCACCGGAAGTACCGGATGCTTCGAGCGGACGTGTCGGAGTGTTCAGCCAGATATCCACACCTGAAACGAGGCGACGTGCCAACTGCAT
>ENA-OQJP01000303-OQJP01000303.1-human-gut-metagenome-genome-assembly--contig:-NODE-303-length-15912-cov-3.421793_pt1 | contig 15912 bp, 16 predicted proteins | sample MGYA00242611_ERZ504778 | MGnify/ENA primary metagenome ERZ504778 (study PRJEB26092, sample SAMD00036349) | human gut metagenome | host: Homo sapiens | study: EMG produced TPA metagenomics assembly of...
AAGGTAAGTTTACCTGTAAAACAGTTTTGGACCCCTGATAACATTGACAAGAAAATGTTATATGGTACGTATATTTAAAATTTATTGTAAAAGATGAAAAGTTTAAGATTGAAGACTACCTTGAATATTGATATTAAGTCAACAAACAATACTAAGTCACTGATTTCGAACACTGCTTATTGAAATTGCCACAAAGAAGGACTACAACCATTCTGCCATAGTACAATTCAATATTGAAGATTTCCCTATTAAAGCGAGTTAATATAAACGAAGTATGAAAATAATTTTTTGGTGAACTTTATATTATTACATGGATATTCATTAGACAACTCTAGTCTGATGTTTGGTAAAATGGGGTATTCTTTAATCTTTTCGAATATTCTCACTATTTTAAGGATGCTTTAGCTGAAAAACATGCTTTTGAGTTATTGCAAGAGGTACTAGCTTCTCCTATGAAAAGCAATACATTTAATGAAGGAAAAATGGGAATAGCATGGTCTCTTATTCATCTTATTGAAAAAGAATATATTGAAGCTGATTATCTGGAATTATATGGTCAAGAACATAAAGAAATAGTAGCATTCATAAAACAATTAAAAACAGATATGAACAATATTGTATCTAAAAACGACGCTATATCGTTTTTAATAGCTTCTAAATCATATATTCAGGAATCTGATTTTGATGAAATACTTCCCAATTTAATAGAGAACCTCTATGATTACCTAAAACGAATTCCTAAAAGTTTGTTTGAACGTAATTTGTTCTATTACCATGCTACGAAAATGCTCTGTCTCTATAATCTTTATGAAGAATTAAGTATTCGAGGAGAAACATTAATTGACATAATAGTACAAACACATAAAAAATTAATCAGTGATAAACATGTTTGTACTAATATATCATTTGGAGTCAATCTTTTGCAATATGGTTTGTGCCATAAACGCAAAGATATCATAAAGCTGGCAAATGCGATTATAAAATGCTACTTTTCAAATATGGTTTTGGAAACCCTAAACTTAAAAGAATCAATTGATGCTATTTACAATCTGAATAAATTACAACTTCTTAATAAAGAAAGTGAATGGACATCTTTAAAGAAACAATTGTCAAGCCTCTTGTTTAATAAAGAATCTTATTTATATAAGAAAATCGGCTGACATTAAGTAGACTAAAAGGAGGAATTCCCCAATTGTTACTTATGGAATGTCTTAATTTCCAAGATATAAAATCCACCGGACACTATATAATGCTGAAATGATGAAAAAAATGTTGTAATCCTCAGAATAGAAACTGGCAATCCATCCGGTGTTGTACGCTATATTCAAATGTTAACAGAAGGTATGAAACATATGAACGGCATTAAAGTTCATATTATTTGTTTAAATACCAGTCTGATCTTTCCCAAATTTGAAGTGACAGAGGATAGGATAATTGCTAATATCCCATATCCTTCTAAATCCAAGCCTCTGAGAAATGAAATATATTGGCTTACTAAGTATTTTAACGTCGTATCCGACTTAATATCTCCCTATTTTAAAAACAGGAAACAATTAATTTGGCATGTGCAAGAATTATTACTAGTAAAATTAGCGGATATTTAAAGTTATCTTTAGGCGGACATATTTTAACCCATTTACATATCATTCCTTGGAAACTAAGTCTTGAATATAATGAAAGTCTGTTTAAGAAACAGTACTCTCAATGGTTGAATAACACATTCAATTTAATAAATGAAAATCAACTAGAAAAGATTGCATATCCTTTATCTGATAGAATTATATGTGTTTCTTATTCCGCAATGAAACACATTATTTCAGCATATGGTATCCATCCAGACAAAATATCTGTTATATATAATGGTATGGATGATACGGGAATCACCTTGCAGGAAAGAAAATCTAGAACACCAGAGATCCTTTTCGTAGGCAGAATCAGTCGTGAAAAAGGAGTGATTTGTTTACTTAATGCATTAAATAAAGTAGCCAGTAGAGGGTATTTTTGCAAACTGAAATTAGTTGGGCAATGTACCGGATATATGTCATCTCATATCCGCAAAGCATACAAACAACTAAAGATTGACATATTAGGGACTGTTTCTTTTAATGAGCTGAAAGAACTATATACAACAAATACTATAGGAGTCATTCCTTCTTTACATGAACAATGTAGCTATGTGGCTATTGAAATGTCCATGTTTGGTATGCCAATGATCGTATCAGATGTAGATGCACTTTCCGAAATGTTCGAAGATGAAGTAAACGCTTTGAGAATCCCTTTAGTGTTTGATGAAGATTTTGGTTTAGAGCTAGATGAAGAGAAATTAGCAGACGCCATCATCCGCTTGATAGATGATGAAGCCTTAAGGCTAAAACTGAGCACAAATGCAATCAAGAACTACCAAGAAAGATTCACTCTGGAAAAGATGATAGAGAATACGATTAATGTATATGAACAATTAATAGAACAAGACAATGCCTGAAATAACAGTTCTAATGCCCGTCAGAAATGGTGAGAAATATATAAAAGAATCTATTGATAGTGTTTTGAATCAAACACTGACCGACTTTGAGTTTCTTATTATAGATGATGGTTCAACAGACCGGACAGTAGAAATCATTCAAGGATATACAGACAAAAGAATACGTTTAGTCAGAAAGGAGCATCAATTTATTCAAAACTTAAATGAAGGGATTTAGAGTTTGGGCTTCCGGGCTCTTATATTGCACGCATGGATGCCGATGATATAATGCATACAGAACGATTAAGAATTCAATTAAAACGTATGAAAAAAATCCGGATATTACAGTTTGTGGAACATGGGCTAAGATTTTCAGCGATAAGGGCAACGAAAGAAATGTTTCCCACCTTGGATATGGAATCATACACGAACCTGTGTTGGAATTACTAAAATACAACATGCTACTTCATCCTAGTGTGATGATTAAAAAGAGTTTCTGCTTAATCACCATATTGAATATCAAAATTACCCCTGTGTGGAAGATTATAAAATTGTGGTTTGATATAGCGAAAGCTGGAGGAATATTATTTGTAGAACCACAAGAACTATTAATGTTTAGAAGAAGTGATACGCAGGTCACCGTAACGAGAAAAGGAAATGTCTTTAGGTTCTATCCGTTTTGAGAAAGGAAAATTCTTCTCTATCTTCTCTCTATATATAATAATAAAACATTAAATAGCCTATTATCCGACTTTGAAAATTTTAGAAAAGATAAATGGATGTCTAATGAAGACATTTTCGTTTTTTTGTGAATCTATTTAATAGAATACAACGCGATACAATGGTTTAATCTTTCAATTGAAAATTAATAAATTATTTTAGATAGAATTAGAACAACCATGAATATCGCTTTTTTATCTTCATCAAACCCTAATGATCAAAATAACTGGTCAGGTACTCTTTACTCTCTATACACTTCACTTCAAAAGAAACATAGGGTGATATGGGTAGGCGAAACTGTGTTTGCTGAGGTTTGGGAATTCCACAAAGCCAATTTCAAAAACAATGAAACATTCTTTCCTGAAAATTATGCGTTGCTTTTTGGTAAATTGTTTTCTGACCTATTGAAAAGGAATGTTATGATGTAATTATATGCCGAGATTATTTCTTTGCCGCATATCTCGTTTCGGATATACCACTTATTTATATTGGAGATACTACATTTCATCTGTTTAATCAATACATGAACTGGCAGGACAAAAGTCTTACCAAACTAGCCGAACAACTGGAATCACTCGCTATACAAAAGGTGGATAAAATTATTTATTGTTCGGAATGGGCAAAACAGAGCGCAATGCAGGATTACAATGCTGATGCCGAGAACATAGAAGTGGTTGAATTTGGAGCGAATATCACAGAGAACATCCCGATTCCAGATAACGTATCGCCGATAAATGCACCATGTAACCTCTTATTTATCGGAAGAAATTGGAATATGAAAGGTGGAAATAAAGTACTTGAAATTTATCATAATCTAAAAGGAAGGGGATTTCAATGTACGCTTACTATTGTAGGAAGTGAACCTCCAATGTCCTTACCAAATGATCCGAATATTGAAATATACCCTTTTATCGACAAAACAAACTCCAATGACAGGTTAAAATTCCATGAGATCCTGACACGATCGCATTTTCTGATTCTGCCCACTCGCTTTTGATTGTTTTGGAATAGTTTTCTGCGAAGCATGCGCCTATGGTATTCCATCGTTAGGCACTAATGTAGGAGGTGTATCACAGGTTATCAAAGAACGAGAAAATGGATTTCTGTTCAACATCGATGCTTCTTCGCTGGAATATGCTGATAAAATAGAAGAGATATTCAATAACCATATAACATATTCCAAACTAAGGAAAACTGCACGAAAGGATTTTGAAGAACGTTTAAACTGGGATATATGGCTCGATAAAAGCAATAAGATTATAGAACAGCTTGCATCCGAGCATCAACCGGATTTTTATCTTCCGGTTTATGTTATCAATATGAGAGAAAGAGTGGAACGTAAACAACATATTACTAAGGAGTTCGACAACAAGGAAGAATTCGAGTTAAATTGGGTAGAGGCTTCGGCCCATCCTATCGGTGCAGTAGGTTTATGGAATAGTATGATCAAAATCATAAAAATGGCAAAAAGAGAAAGGAGATGACATCATTGTCATTTGCGAAGACGACCATTATTTCACGGAAAATTATTCTCCCAAATTACTGTTCAAAGAAGTTACAGAAGCTTATATACAAGGAGCGGAAGTACTTTCCGGTGGTATTGGAGGATTTGGACAAGCGATCCCTGCAGGATATCATCGTTATAAAGTTGACTGGTTTTGGTGCACACAGTTCATTGTTATTTATAATCGTTTTTTTGATAAGATGCTGGATTATTCGTTTCAGAATACTGACACAGCCGATGGAGTAATATCCAAACTAGCCACAAACATAATGGTTATCTATCCTTTTATCTCAGAACAAAAGGATTTTGGGTACTCGGATGTTACTCAGAGTAATATGGAACAGCAGGGTAAAATAAGAGAGCATTTTGCAAGAGCGAATAAACACATGAAATCAATAAGTCTGAAATAAAAGAAAGATTGATGACAATGATAAACTTATTATTTATACAAAATAAAATAGTCTAATGGAAAATCTCATTTTTGATATAGGTTTTCATAAAGGAGAAGATACCCTTTTTATCTTTTGAAAGGGTATCGGGTAATTGCTGTGGATGCTGACCCTGATTTAATAAATGAATGGCAGAATATTTTTAAGAAATACATAGAGAATGGAAAGCTATTGTTGCTAAACTATGTGATTTCTGACACAAATGACGTAGACACCGATTTTTATATCGGTCCAAATACCATTTGGAGTTCAACTAAAGTTTCTATTTCTTCAAGAATGTGCTGCAAGGCTATTAAAAAGAAGATTAAATCAAAACGGCTGGACCATTGTTTCATGAATACGGTACTCCTTTTTATTGTAAAATAGATATAGAAGGAAATGACATCATTGCACTGCAAACGATGGAAAAAGTGAGTGAGAAACCTCTATATATATCAGTAGAAACTGAATGCATAGGAGAAGATGAAGATATAGCAGGACACGAATTGGACACTTTGAATGCTTTATATCAGCTAGGATATAGAAAATTCAAGTTAGTTGATCAAAGAACACTTACCGTACTCGACTATAATTGTTTTTATAAGAATAATTCTGAACATAATTGGTTCGAACAAATAGAAACCAATTGTAAGTATGCCGAAGAACTGATAGTTCTCTCCGATACTGATCAACGAGTGAAATTTACCGATTTCTTCCCCGGTTCTTCAGGACCATTTGGAGAAGAACTAGCCGGCAAATGGTATGATTACCCTCAAGCAAAGGAAATGCTTAAAAAGCATAGAGAAGACAAAATGAGACTGAACGAACCGGCATGGACCTTTTGGTGCGATTGGCATGCAACGTTTTAACAAATATAGTTACACATAAAAACAATAGAACTATGAAAATACTACAAGCAATGTAAGCCCCCGATAAAGTACCCGTATAAAAAAGAATCGCTATAGCAAATCGAACAAAGCTATAGTGATTCTGTATTTATATTCTTGTTTTTCGTTAGAGTATTATTAGAGTTCTTTGGAGTTTCCCGATTCCCAGCAATGGGGTAGCAGCTCTTTTAGGTCTTTCTCCTTGTTGGCTGCATAATACGGCAATAGTGCAATCACCTCCGTGAGCCATTCCCGGGGGTTAATGTTGGAGGCTTTGCATGATGCCAAGAGCGAACAGATTATGGCAGTGTTCTGCGCGGCTTCATGGTTTCCACAAAATAAGAAGTTTTTTCTTGATAAGGCTATCGGACGAATCGCATTTTCGGCCAGATTATTATCTATTTTAAGCCTGCCGTCTTTCAGATAATTCCTCATACGTGGCCAAAGTTGATACGCGTAAGCGATAGCTTGCCCCATCCGGCTTTTAGGAAGCACTTTCGGATAGGCTGTTTCCATCCATTTTTCCAGTTGCTCAAGTATGGGAAGTGCCTGTTCCTGTCTTCTAAGCATGCGTTGCTCATAAGTGAGTTCCTCCTGGTCGGCAATCTGTTCGATCCGATAGAGTTGCTGTATTTGAGCCAGAACATATCCGGCCAGGGATTCATTCTCTTCTTTGGCAACCTCGTAATGTCGCCTTATGTGGGCAAGGCATCCGACAAGGCACACCTCTTTCTTACCCTCAAAGATGTTGTAGGCCGCATAGCCGTCACTTTGAAGATATCCTTTGAAGGTTTGTAATAATTTCCAGGCTGTTTCCTGTGAGCGGGAACCGTCATCATAATGAAAGAAGACCAATCCATCCATAACCGCCCTGACTATCCACAAGTATTCCTTAACCGCTTTATGATTCTGTTTGTTGATAACCGGTAATGTCGTTTCGTCCACCTGGATATAGTCGGCCTTCAATACCTGTTTCTTCAACTCTTCATAGAGAGGTTTAAGTAATTCACAGGCAGGTTTGAACCACCCCTGAAGCGTGTTTTCCGAGATCTTCAGGCCTAAATGGTGAAACTCACGCACCTGACGATAGAATGGTACATGATATTCATATTTTTGCAAGAGGATTTCAGTGAGCAGGCTGGCACCGGGAAGTCCCTTGTAGATAGGCAATAGCGGAAGAGGGGCTATAATAACACTGCCCTGATGCCCCTGAGGCAAACTTATATTGTCTTTCAGGCCATACTTGGGACGTATGATCTCTTTTACGTATAATTTGCCCGGTTCAAATTCAAGTGTACGTGTGCGTTCCTCGCCTATGCGCTTGTATTTATCCGGATCGACTCCTTCGGGTTCTATGACAATCTCCACTACAGGAAGGCCATCCAACATGTTGCGGTTCTGACGCACTTTCTTTTTGGGAGTCGTCGAGCAGACAGGTTCTTGGGCTGCGGCTTCTTCCGGTATTTCGTGTTCCAACGGCTGAACAGGTGGATCGAACAGTGATAGCTGGTTCGGATCCAGATGGGCTAATTTCTCGCTCTTACGGCCGAATAACTGACGATTTAACCAGGCTACCTGAGCCAGCAGTTCCTGAAGCTTATTTTGCAGCTGTTCGTTCTGCCGGGTCAGACGCTCGATTGACTCAGACTGGGAGCTATTAGCCTGCTGGAGTGTGGCCACCAAAAGTTCTAATGTTTCTGTCTGAGTCATTCGTCATACCTGTTTTGAACAATACAAAAATACAGAAAAGCAACCGTATAATCAAGGTTTCACCTGCTGTTTTTCAGTACTGCATGTCACTTTTTCGTAACGCTTTCAGACGTTTGAGCCTTTTGGAAGGTTCGTCGTTGATTCCCTCTACCATCAGAACCAGGTCACGCCACTGCATAGGGTACGACTTGCTTTCTTTGTCATAAGAGGGAAGGCGGAAAGTGCCTTCTTCAAGTCGTTTTATGTACAAAACCAGTCCGCCATCTTCCGCGTGTAGCAGTTTCATTGTAGTGCGCTGGCGGTTGATAAAGATAAACACATCACCTAAACGGACATCATATCCCATTTTATCATGAACAACCCCGCATAATGAGTTCATACCTTTACGCATATCTGTCTTACCCGGACAGAGAAAGTAGCGCATCGTGTCATTCAGGCAAAACATGGCGATTGCAGAGTTGAGTGAGCAATTGCATGGCCGCCTGGGATTCAGCCATACCACTGAAGTGGGCGATAATACCACCGGGGAACTCTATCCGGATCTCACCCGTTTGTATAGCGCCACTATCACAGGCAGAGTGGGAAGCAGGTGAAGAGGTGAGGCTAACCGGTGCAAACTCCTCTAAAGAGGAAGAATGCCTATCCATATGATAACGCCTCGATAGGCCAAACTTTCCTTTCCAATAGTAAAAGCTTGATTCGGTATAGGCTTCATTTATACAGAAGTCTTTTATCGTCAAACCGCTACGCTGTTGACGAGACAGGATTTCAATGAATTCTTCTTTACTCATTTTTTGCATAGTCTTTTTTCTGGCAAAGATCGAGACTTAAAGATACAAAGACAACGGGTACTTTATCGGGGGCTTACAAACTATTCATCAAATGTTATTCTTATAAAAATAAACCCTGGAAGTTTGTATTATAAATTTCCAGGGTTTACTATAATCAAATCTTTTACTATATATTTATCTATTTCTTTTAAAATTGAAATAGAATTCATTTAAATAGGTGGTGCAACTGTACCCGATTTTCTTTTATTGTAACTTCATTACAATTATACATCTGAATAAAATCAGACTCTTTATTTTTTCAGTATCTAGAGAATAAATCAAATTATGACGTATCATCAGGCCATCAACAGCCTTCGCTCGAATGGCACATGAGCTATTTTTCTCATATAAAAATAATTTTCTTCAATAGTAATATTTTTATGAACCGCCCCTTTATATTCTCTATTCTCCGGATCAATGCTAATAATCGGTTCTCCACAGTTTAAAAACGTATTTTGACGAATAGTCAAGTCATGTACCGGTCCTGACTCATACCAGCTTAATCCATCATCGGCTACAAATATTCCACTCATCTGCATGCCGTAGAATGTATTTCCTTCTATCAGAGACTTACGTCGTGTTGTGATAAGAATCCCTCTGGTTGGTACTCTTGCAAAGTAATTGTTTGTAATCCGCACTTCCGGTGTCCACGTCACGTTCTCAATAACCAGGTCTTTCTGTTGCATTACCTCCGAAGAGAGTGGACTTGACAGAGTGAGTTCCATTTCTCTTGGCGTTACTAATTTTGCCTCTTTTACTTTACACTTCCCTACTACCAACAGAGAACGTGAATCAACAAGTTCTATATCGTCTCCTTTAAAAAAGGCTTCAAATCCAAAAGTCTGGTCATGCATAAAACGAAGTTTTAAACGATTGTCCGACAAAAATTCTATTACTCGCAAATGTGTACCATGTATATTTATAGGATCATCGTGTGCACCTATAAAACGGGAATTCTTAATATCAATCATACCACGGCAACCAGAAACCTGAATAAAATCAGCAAATCCCGCATTAGTACGTCCTGAACCTGGACGAGGAGCAAAGTTACAACGATCAACAGTAATATTCTCACTGTATTGACAGACTACCCCGAAATTTCCTAAATAATAGAAGTTGATATTCTCCAACAGTATTCCCTTACTTCTGTTTACAAATCCACTCACTTCGTCACGGAAAGAATCGCGCATCTGAAAAATAGTATGTAGTCCTACTTGTGGTTTTTCTTTATATTGCAGATATAACACATTTGGACGAAGTTCTACTGTACGAAGCAAATTCTCCATCGGACTCCAAGAACGCCAAGTCATTTCACTTATACGGTCATACGACTGCGCTATTCCGTTCTTAAAAGACCAACCATCACCATACCACTCCAACTGTGCGTCTACAATCCGATATTGGGATGTGGGATGTACCTGAACAATCAAATAATCATTCCCCTCTTCCAATACTTCAACCTCTGTTTGAGTAGGATGTTTATAATCTATATTAAAATTTTTCAAAACAATACCTTCACATTTATCAAGTACGAAACTTGTCATTTCACCATTCATCAATAAAGTTGACCCACAACCATCAATAGTGATATTCTTTAATGTATTAAGATACAATCCGATATGTTTAGTCGGATCAGGATCATCCAACTCAGAAGTCGTATTTGATATATAATATAACACTTGTGATGATTTCGCACGGTCTAACTGATAAATTCCCGGTGAAAACTTTACAGTAACCGGCCTTCCTTTACAGTCAGCAGCTTTTTTTAAAGCTAACGCTATATTTTCAATATCTTTTCCCTGCTCCGGAAAAACCTCTATTATTCTAGACTGGGCAAAAATAGCCAACTGGATGAACCAAACGACTCATCATAATAAAAATGTACTTTTTTCATTGATATTGATCTTCAAATTTTACTTTTTTCACAAAGATAGAAATTATCTATACCCTATTATAGATATAAAGCAATCAAAAAATAGAATGTTTGCTGCAAATATTTCATTTTTTGATTGCTTTGTACACATATAATCTTTCTGTTATTACCTAATTTTGTATCCGAACCTATATAACATAACCAATTTAAAAAGAAAATAATGAAACACACCTTTATTACATTTATTCTACTGTCTCTTTGTATTTTCACTTATGCACAGAAAAAGATTGCACGTGAATATATCGAATGGTCTGACATTTGGATTCCCGGAGCTAACAAAACAGATCTTCCACACGTACTGCTTATCGGAAATTCCATCACACGCGGATATTACGGAAAAGTAGAAGCAGCTCTGAAAGAAAAAGCATATGTAGGACGGCTCTCCAATTCGAAAAGTGTAGGTGATCCGGCTTTAATCGAAGAACTGGCCGTAGTACTCAAAAATACAAAGTTCGACGTTATCCATTTCAATAATGGTTTGCACGGATTCGATTATACAGAAGAAGAGTATGATAAAAGTTTCCCAAAATTAATCAAAATCATTCGTAAATACGCCCCTAAAGCCAAGCTGATCTGGGCAAACACCACTCCCGTCCGTACCGGAGAAGGAATGAAAGAGTTTGCCCCTATCACCGAACGGTTGAATGTACGTAATCAGATTGCACTGAAACATATCAATCGTGCCAGCATAGAAGTGAACGACTTATGGAAAGTAGTCATCGACCATCCCGAATATTATGCAGGCGGAGACGGGACACATCCGATCGACGCAGGGTATTCAGCTTTAGCAAATCAAGTGATCAAAGTTATAAAGAATGTATTAGTACATTAAACCTTATTCATTCTATTTTAATATGGCAATAATGAAAAATCAAAAATCAACTCTATTATTAATTATCTGTTGTTTATCAACCTGCATAGTAACGGCACAACAACACGTAGAAACAATTAAAAATACTTTCTTAAATCCAAAATCAAACAAAGTGTTAGTTGTTGCTCATCGGGGAAATTGGCGTAGCGCACCGGAAAATTCAACTGCTGCTATTGACAGCGCCATTGCTATGAAAGTAGATATTGTAGAAATTGACATTCAAAAAACAAAAGATGGACAACTTATTCTAATGCATGATAATACACTAGATCGTACTACCACTGGAAAAGGAGAAATTAAAAACTGGACTCTGGCAGATATAAAAAAGTTAAAATTGAAAGATAAGGATGGAAAAGTAACAAATTATGTTGTGCCCACTTTAGAAGAAGCTTTGTTAACAGCAAAAGGAAAAATCATGGTTAATTTGGACAAAGCATATGACATTTTTGACGATGTATATGCTATATTGGAAAAAACCGAAACCCAAAATCAAGTAATCATGAAAGGAGGACAGCCTATAGAAACTGTCAAACGAGAATTTGGTTCTTATTTGGATAAAGTTTTATATATGCCAGTAATAGATTTAGGTAACAAAGAAGCTGAGAAAATAATCACAGACTATTTGAAAGAATTACGTCCTGCTGCTTTCGAAATTATTTATTCAGACCCCAAAAATCCGCTTCCTCCAAAAATAAAACAATTACTTTTTAAGAAAAGTTTGATTTGGTATAACACATTATGGGGATCACTTGCAGGAAATCATGATGATAATCTTGCACTGACCGATCCGGAAAAAAGCTACGGTTATCTGATCGAACAGCTAGGAGCCCGGATTTTACAAACAGATCAACCTGCTTATTTGCTCGATTATTTAAGAAAAAAAGGTTGGCACAATTAAATTTAATAACATCTTTAATTCTCAATAAAACACATTATATGGATAAGAAAAAATCAGTTATTTAATACTCCTTTGTTTATTCTCTTTAAGCTGCACGCTACAGGCAGAGAAATATGAAACGGTTTCTCCTAACGGAAAACTGAAGATTAAACTGAAAATAGACAAAGGTACCCAATACGAAGTATGGTACGATAATACACAACTTATACTTCCTTCTCCCATCGGATTACATCTGGCGGACGGAAGAGTAATCGGCAACGGAAGTGTAAAGTCGGTAAAGAAAAGAAAGGTGAATCAGACTATCGACGTCCCTGTTGGTAAAAACAAAGAATTACAGGATACTTATAATGAACTCACCGTTTCTTTCAACGACAGCTGCGACCTTGTAGTACGTGCTTATGATGAAGGAGTGGCCTATCATTTCGTCACCCGTCTCAACGGAGAAATTACGATCATCAGTGAAGATGCTATTTTCAACTTAGCTTCCACCCCAACCATCTATTATCCGGAATGCGATGCTAATTATTCCGGCGAAACGGATCAATCCGGACGTACTCATCAGGTGCATCAAGGATATAGAAACTTTGAAAGACTCTATAAAGTCTACAAAGGTCCGTTGGAAATTCCTTACGAACGCTTTGCCGTTTCTCCAGTATTATACGAATATCCCGATTCTCCCTATAAAGTGGTCGTAACGGAATCAAATACCTATGATTATCCGGCTCTGTATATGGAATCCAACGGCTACAACTCCATGCGCGGAAAATGGGCCAACTACCCGAAAGAAACAATAGACTCCGATCCGTCCAATCCTTACTACTGGTATTCCAATCATTTGGTTGTTACCAGAGAGAATTACATCGCAAAGACTGATGGAAACCGTAGTTTTCCGTGGCGTGTCATCATCGTTTCGAAAGATGACAAATCATTATTGAACAACGAACTGGTATACAAACTGGCCGATCCTTGCCGTCTGACCGATACTTCCTGGATCCAACCGGGAAAGAGTGCATGGGAATGGTGGCACAAAGCCGTTTTGGAAGGTGTTGACTTCCCCTGTGGAAACAAGCAGCTTTCTCTCCAGTTATATAAATACTATGTAGACTGGGCTTCAAAAAATCATATCGAATATATGACCTTGGATGCCGGATGGTCCGAAGATTACATCAAAGAACTATGCTCATACGCCAAAGAAAAGAATGTGAAGATTATCGTCTGGACATGGGCTAGTTGTGCCAGAGAGAATCCAAGTGACTGGATCGCTAAAATGCACAGCTATGGTGTATCCGGAGCAAAGATCGACTTTTTCGAACGGAATGACCAGATAGCCATGAGATGGGGAAAAGAATTTGCAGAACGTCTGGCCGAAAAGCAAATGGTAGCTATTTTCCACGGTTGCCCGGTCCCTACCGGATTGCATCGCACGTATCCCAATATACTGAACTATGAAGCAGTAAGAGGAGCGGAATGTAACTTCTGGGAAAAGACGTTAACTCCCGAATATCACACTCGTTTTCCTTTCATCCGCCTGTTGGCAGGACCGGCAGATTATACTCCGGGATCCATGAGAAGTGTCACTCAGGATAAATTCAGACCGATGGATATAGATAATACTCCGCCTATGAGTATGGGAACACGTTCGCATGAATTGTCCATGTTTGTCATTTACGACCAATGGATGGCTTATTTATGTGACTCACCCACCGAATACAATAAATATCCGGATGTACTCGACTTCCTTTCCAAAGTTCCCGCAGTATGGGATAAGACCTTGCCATTAGAAGCAAAGTTAAGCGAATATATCGTAACAGCGAAACAAAAAGGCAATGACTGGTATGTGGGCGGAATGACCAATTGGGATGCCCGTTCTACAGAAGTGAACCTCAGCTTCCTGAAAGACAATGTCTCCTATCAGGCAACTATCTTTAAAGACGCTCCGGACTCCTATGAGCAACCTAAAGAATATATGGTAGAGAAAAGAACAGTGGATAATAAAACTATATTGAATATAGATATGGCAAAAGGCGGTGGATTCGTTATCCGTCTGGAAGCAGAAAATTAATATCGCTATGAATGAAATTTAAATGAGATAATTACATCTCAAAGAACGGTACCATCTGACGCACGGAATGGTACACTCCAATACATCAAACGATACCTTCCAACATACTGGATGGTACCGTTTGATGTATTGGAGTGTACCGTTTGTATATCCTATCATAATCCCAGCTTCGCCGAAATCTCCAGCATCCGCTGAATAGGCTTCACTGCCTTCTCCGCTATTTCAGGATCCACCGTAATTCCGGTGACTCATTCTTCAGACACTCATAGAGCTTCTCTAACGTATTCAACCGCATAAAGCTACACTCGTTACATCCACAGGTGCTATCGTTCGGAGGAGCAGGGATAAATGTTGTCTGCGGACACTTCTTCTGCATCTCATGCAAGATACCCGATTCGGTAGCCACGATATACGTATTCTCCGGGTGGTTCACCGCATACTTCAGCAGTGCAGCTGTAGACCCTACCACATCCGCCAGTTTCAGCACCGTGCTTTTGCATTCGGGATGTGCCAGCACCAATGCTTCCGGATGCTGCGCTTTCAACTCCACGATCTTTTCCACCGAGAACTGTTCGTGCACATGACAGGCTCCGTCCCAAAGCAGCATATTCCTGTTCGTAACTGAGTTGATATAATTTCCCAGATTCCGGTCCGGACCAAAGATTATTTTCTCATCTTTGGGAAAACTTTCCACGATCTGCCGGGCATTGGTGGAAGTCACCACCACATCCGTTACCGCCTTCACGGCAGCTGTCGTGTTCACGTACGAAATAACGGTGTGCCCCGGATGCTCTTTGACAAACTGCGCAAACTGATCCGCCGGACAACTGTCCGCTAGCGAACAACCCGCTTCCATGTCGGGCACCAGCACTTTCTTATCCGGACAAAGCACCTTCGCCGTCTCACCCATAAAGTGAACGCCGCACATCACAATAATGTCCGCCTCCGTTTTGGCAGCCAGTTGAGCCAACGCCAGACTGTCGCCAACGTAATCGGCGATATCTTGTATTTCACCCTTCTGGTAGTAATGGCCCAGAATGATTGCATTCTTTTCTTTCTTCAGCTCGTTAATAGCCTTTATGAGATTATTCATAATAATATTCTTTTATTTCTTCCTTTTAAAAAAATCCTTTGTTAGTGATGATAGCCTGTTAATAGTGTTAGCAAATAAATACGATTTTCTTGCCGGATAAGTTATTAGTCCATACTTCTGCTTTATGAGTCCGTTATGAACGGAAGGAAAGGTGGAAGATTGACTATTTATTATCTTCATTATCAATGCAAGCCCTATCAAATGGGAGAATGCTATTAACTCCCTGTTGATAAAGTGCAAAGTTAAAAACTTTATGGATATAAACAGGCAGATAAGTGCTGAAAAATATGTTGATGTCTGCATAGAAAAGTTTCGTCTTTGTTTTTTGGAATGTTCATAATGAAGGCCCCTTATACCTTCTTTTGAATAATACAAGAATTATTTTCAAATTCTTTCCCGATGTTTGACAGGTTTAAACCGTATCAACACCTCTGTTAACAGAAAAGAACTACCTTTGCAAACCGAAACGTAATAAAATGAACAACGTATGCGAAAAACTGAAAATAACAGAGCTG
>ENA-OQJP01000306-OQJP01000306.1-human-gut-metagenome-genome-assembly--contig:-NODE-306-length-15742-cov-5.661992_pt1 | contig 15742 bp, 18 predicted proteins | sample MGYA00242611_ERZ504778 | MGnify/ENA primary metagenome ERZ504778 (study PRJEB26092, sample SAMD00036349) | human gut metagenome | host: Homo sapiens | study: EMG produced TPA metagenomics assembly of...
TATGATACTTGCACCGCCATTTACTATGTGATAAACTTTTTACGTCATTCACTGACATGAACCTCTCTTTTCGATAATGTTGTGGTTGCCAGACCATCTACATTTTATCATGAGAGGTTCTTTTTTTACTATAAGAAAATTTACTTACCCCCAGTGTAACTGGGGGTTTTATCATGCCTATTCGGCGCCAAAAAGACTGCTGTCCGAAGCAAGGGAGTGGCTTCAGACAGCAGTCCGTTCGGGCCGGGTGAAGGCACGGCCCATCTATAGGGGAGTTACATAGAACCCATGCGCTTCATGACAGCGCTCAGTTCTTCTGAAGAAAGATGCTGCATGGCTTCTGCCATTTTTTCATGGCTTCCATACTGGGGCGGACGCCCTTTTCCTTCATTTTTTCATAGCCTCGGTCATGGCGTCGGTCTTGGCCGAATCTTGGGCGGCGACACCGGCCAGATTCATGACCGTTTTCCCCGTCAAGAGATACTGCATGCTTTCAAGGGTCGTCTGAGTCAGGTTGACCTGCCAGAACTGGCCGGCTTCAGTCAGCATATGGAGGACGCCGTTATCGGTCACCAGCCCCCGTTCCTGCCAAAGGTCGTAGAGCCAGGTCAAATCCTGTAAGCGCTCGTCTTCGGCCATCAGGCTGCGAAGGTCCAGGTAGCCCTGTTCCATTTCGACTTGAACGCGGTCGATCAAGGGCTTCAAGGGCGACTGTTCCATGAGGGCCATAAAGGGTTTTTTCCCTTGGCTGACAAACATCTGATAAGGCGAAATGGCCCGGTGAAGCATCGTTTCGTAACCGTCGACGTGACCGCCGGCACCGCTGCCAAAGGGGAACATGGCCGCGCCGGACCGGGCCAGCACATTGTACAGGCTCCGCTCGCGGTTGGAACGGCTCCAATGGCAGATGTTGAGGCGCCGATAGGCTCGTTGTTCCAGATAGACTTTGGCCTCGTGGAACATCCGGGCCTGGACGGACGTTTCGGCGGCCGGCGCCAACCGACCTTCGGCGATGGCCTTATTCAAGTCGCTGCCGTCAAAAACGTTGAGCTGATATAAGTCGGCCCCGTCGGCGGCGCACTCCGTCAAGCGCTGCAGATCGTGGCGCCAGACATCCATGTTCTGACCGGGCAGGCCGTACATCAAGTCGATGATGAGGACCGCCTGGTTATAGGCCTTCAGGTCAGCTAAGCGCTGCAGCACCGTATCTTCGTCGTCGAGGCGGCCGACGGCGCGACGGACCGCCGTATCAAAGGACTGGACGCCTAGGGAGACGCGGTTGACGCCGTTGGCAAACCAAATATCCATCTTTTCCGGGACGACGTCGTGGACCCGCCCTTCCAAGGTCATTTCATAGTCGTTGGCCAGGGGCAGACAGCGGCGGATCGTCTTTAGGAGCAGGTCGGCATTGGCCGGCGACAGCGACGTCGGCGTACCGCCGCCGATGAAGACGGCGTGGATCAACCCATCCCGCAGGCGTGGGCTGTCGGCAGCCAGTTCCAGTTCATCGACGAGACAGCGGATGTATTCGTCTTCCGTCTCCTGCTGCGTTCCATTTTGAAAAAAGCCGCAGTACAAGCATTTTGTTTTGCAAAAAGGAATGTGGATATAAGCCGTTTGAACGTCGCGCCCTGTAGGCGGACGGCTCATGATGTCCTGCCAAATCTGCTGGGATTCAGCCGGGGCGATGAGCTGGCCGTGCAAGCCGGCGTGAACGACGCGCTTACGCGGAAAGGCGTGGCCTAAGGGATCGACGCCGGCGAGGCCAAACTGCAGGGCCTGCTGATCCGGCGGCAGACTGTCGTAGTAAGCCTGTAAGCTCATTGCCCGCCTCCTTCAAACCAATGGAGGATGTCGGCGGCAAAATCAAAGGCTCGCTGCAAGTCGGCTTCATCGGGGTGCTTAGCCGCTTCGGCATGGCGGGCATCCCGTTCCGGCGACCGGCCATGGGGATGGCCTTCGGGAAATTTTTTATACATCATTTCGATGATCTTGGGGTCGACGGCGCCTTGGCAGATGAAGGTCCCGACGACGTCCGTTTCTTTAGGAAGGAGCTTGGCCCCTTCATCGAGGCTCTTTTGCGCATGGTCCGACGTCGGATCGGCGCCCAGGGTGGCAAAGAGGGCGACATTCTTATGATGGAGCCCTTCAAGGAAGGTCTTGGCTTCGGCATTAGCCGTCCCCCGGTCGACCCAGTAACCGGCAAAGATCAGGTCGTAGGCCGAAAGGTCGGCCGGCGCTTCGGCCATGGAAAGGCAAGGTGTCCCTTCCGGCAGGGCGCTTTGGATGGCTTCAGCCACTTTTTTCGTATTTCCCGTGCGGGAAGAGTACAGTACAAGTATATTCATCATGATCCTCCTCACTGTAATTCAAAGGTAACAGGTACGTTAATGGTAATCTCCGATCCCGTCGGATTGGGATAGGGGCAGGCAGCATAGACGGCTTTCGTCGCCGCTTTCGCCAGCAGTCCGTCGCCGCTGGCCGAAACGCCGATGCAGTTGCCGCCGGCATCGAGGGTCACCGTCACGTAGACCGTCCCGGTCAGGCCCCGCTTCACGGCCATGGGCGGATAGGTTTTATTGGCGTTGACGGCCGACCAGAAGCCGTCCGTGTCAAAGGCGCCGGTTCCCGTACCTTCACTGCCGCTGTCGCCGCTGCCCTGCCCGCTTCCACTGCCTTCGCCGTAGCCTTGGCCATCGCCGACGCCGTCACCGACACCGCTTCCCGACCCGGAACCATAGCCTGAGCCGGTCCCGCTGCCGTCGCCGCTTCCCGTCCAGGTTCCACTGCCTTGACCAGTCGAATCACTGCCGCCAGAAGACGGCGCTGTGGCCGGATAGGATGACGGCGAGGCGGCACTGTCACTGACAGTCTGAGCCGGGATGTCGTGGGCTACCAAAGCCGACGAAGCCTGGGCGACTTGGGCCGTCCGTTCGGCGACGGCAGCCTCCGATAATTTATCGGGAAAGAGGTTGGCCGCTCCCCCGCCACCACCGCCGGCATGGCCGCTTCCGGCACCGGTCAGTTCCGAGGCATCGAGGTCGATGACGTACATTTTTTCTTCCTCATGTTGGGCTACGGAGCCGGCCAAAAAGCACATCAAGACACCAAAGACGACGGCGTGGATGATCAGCGATCCGCCATAGGCCTTTTTCCAGGAAATATGGCTGTCCATGGGCCTCACCCCTTCTGCTTAGCCGCAATGGCCAAGCGCTTGACGCCGGCAGATTTGAGCATATCCATGACGGCGACGACCTGACCGTGGGCCGTCCCCTTATCGGCCTGGAGGACGACGGCGGCATTGGCGTTCTCGGTCATATGCTGCTTCATCAAATCCGACGCCTCTTCCAGGCTGACGGGGCGATTATCGAGGGTGATATGGCCGTCTTTATCGACGGTGACGATCAAGGGCATTTGGGCCGGTGCCGACGCACTCTGGGCCTGAGGCAGCTGGACCGACAGTGCTTTCTGGGCGATGGTCTGCAAGCTGTTCATCATAAAGAAGACCAGGAGGAAAAAGATGATGTCGATCATGGGAATGATCATGAAGACCGGCTTTTTCTTCATTCTGACGTGAGAAAACATGATCTACCTCCTATGCCGCTTTCCGGGCCTGCATGACGTCGATGCAGACACGTTCCGTATCGGTCACGATGGCATCGAGCTGGTGTGAAAAGTAAGTGTAGACGCAGAAGGCCAGGATGGCTACGCAGAGCCCGGTCGCCGTGGCCACCAATGCTTCGCCGACGCCGCCGGTAATGGCCGACGCCCCGGCCCCGTTATCGAGGACGCTGAAGGTGCTGATCATGCCCGTAACCGTCCCCAACAGCCCTAAGAGCGGGGCAATGGTGACGATGGCGCTGAGATAGTCGAGGTAGCGTTGAAAACCGATGGCTTCTACGTGCATCTGTTCATGGAAAGCCGTCTTCATCTTATTTTCGTCACTGCCCTGTTTCAGGCCGTTAGCCACGATGCGGCTCATGGCCGTAGGAAATTTTTGGCAGAACTCATCGGCCCGGTCCCACTCCCGATCGCGGGCCGCCCGGCTCACACCGGCACAAAATTCCTTGGAACCCTTGCGGTTTACCCGGTAGTAGCCAAAGCGTTCGATGGCGATAGCTAATGTAAAAATAGACAACAGCAAGAGCGGATACATGACCAGACCGCCGCTGTGAAACAACTGTAAGGCATACTGAAAAGCTTCCATTTCGTTCACACGCTCCCTTTTATGAAACTAATTATCATTTGACGATGTCATTGTAACAGATTCCCGGGACCCCTTTCTACTCCAAGAGGACCAAAAAAAGCTCCATTCAGACATTCCCCCTAGGAAAAGGGTCAAAGCCGCGACACTATCCCCTTTTCATCACGACGTTGACTGAAACTGGGCCTGATATAAGTCGTAATACAATCCTTTTTGCTCCATCAGGTCCTCATGAGACCCCGATTCGGCAATGCCCTGACCGGTCAGGACGACGATGCGGTCGGCCTTTCGAATCGTCGCCAGGCGGTGGGCAATGATCAGCGTCGTCCGCTTTTCAGATAAGGCCGTCAAGGCCTGCTGGATCCGCTGCTCCGTTTCGTTGTCGAGAGACGACGTGGCCTCGTCGAGGATCAAGACGGGCGGATTTTTAAGAAAGATGCGGGCCATGGCAATGCGCTGTTTTTGACCGCCGGACAATAAGACGCCCCACTCGCCGACAAAGCTGTCATAACCTTCGGGCAGGGCCTCGATAAAGGCCGCTGCATCGGCTTTTTTAGCCGCCTCCTGAATGGCTTGGGGCAACGCTTGTTTATCACCGAGGGCAATGTTGTCCCCAATGGAACAGGCAAAGAGAAAGACGTCCTGCTGGACGATGCCCACAGCCTGCCGCAGCGACGCCAGGGTATAGTCACGGATATCCCGGCCGTCGAGGACGATGGAGCCGGCCGACACATCATAAAAACGAAGGGTGAGGCTGGCAATGCTGCTCTTACCGACGCCGGTCGCACCGACGATGGCCACGGTCTCCCCCGGTTCAACGGTCAAGTTGAAGTCCTGTAAAATCGCCTTATCACTCCCGGGATAGGCAAAGGAAACGTGGCGAAATTCAAGGCGTCCTTCAATCGCCTTGGCTTCGACGGCGCCGGGACGGTCGACGACATCGGCCTTTTGATCCATCAGGGCCGCATAACGGCGAAAGCCGGCCATACTGCGCTGATACTGTTCGGTCAGCATGGTCAGCTGCATGATGGGCCGGATGAAGAGCATGAGATACATCAGAAAGACGACTAAATCGGCGACCTTCATGGCCCCTTGGATGATAAAATAACTGCCGGCAGCGATGATGACCAGGTTATTGACATTGGTAAAAAAAAGGACCGTACTCATTAAATAGGCTTCTAAGCGGTTGGTCCGCCGCTGGGCCCTTTGCACGCCGAAACTGGCCCCTTCAAAGTGACGGAAAATATGTTTTTCACTGCCCAGAGCCTGAATGACCCGGACGGCGCTGAAGCTTTCGGAACAGACGGCGCTGAGGCGTCCCATCTCTTTGCGGGCTGCCAAAAAACTCCGCTTCATGCGCCGGTTGAGCCATATCGTATCGATGGTTTTCAAGGCCAGGACGAGGAGGACCAGACTGGCCAGCTGCCAATTCAGGCGGAACATAAAGAAGGCGCTGCCGACCATGGTAATGGTGCAGACCATGGCTAAATTCGGCAGCTGAAAGACAAGGCCGCCGATTTCCGAGATGTCACTGATGACGGTCGACACCAATTGCCCCGTTTGGACCTTGTCGAAAAAGGAAAAGCTCAGGCCTTCGATGTGTTCAAAGAGATGACAGCGCAAATCATGCTCGATGTGAGCCCCCATATTGCGGCCGCAGGCATAGACCGAAAAGGTCAGGACCAGACAGACGATGTAGAGTCCCAAGAGACCCAGTCCGTAGCGGAAAAGGTCGGCCAGATTCCCCGACGGCAGGACGACGTCGAGGATATGGCGGACGACCATGGGAAACAATGTTTCCAGGACAGCCGACAGGACCGATCCGATGAGGACCACGGCCAACAGCCGTCGGTAATCGCCATAACAGGCTAAAAACCGCTTCATGTGCCCCTTCCCACCTCGGCTTTAGGGACGACGATGACATAGTCGCCCTTATCTTTATAAAGGCTTTCGGCCCCTTCCCCAGCGGCAGCCGAGGTCTCAGCAAAGACCGGCGTAATGACCTGTATCGAAAGATCCGGACGGCGGCGGTGTAGCTGTTCGACAGAGCCCAAATAGTCGCCGCTGTGGACGGCGCCGGTCAGGTGGTAGACCAAATGATCCGGATGGGCCTCCTTATAAAGGGCGATGCTTTCGGCCATGACGTTGTCCTTTAAGGACTGGGCGGCAAAGAGGTTGGGAATCGTTTTTTCCGATACGGCCATGGCCCGGCCCTTCAAGGCCGTCATGATTTTGGCAAATTTTCGTTCATAGGCCAGGGAACTCGGATAAAGGGACGCCGGCAGATAGGGCTGCCATCTTTCCGGAATGTCGGCGAGGTTCCCCTCCTTGGCATAAGCCGCCGCAGCCGGCCGCGGAATAGCGGCGGCCACGACGGAGAGATGCTTTGCTTTGGCAAATTCGACGACAGGACGGTAAGCGTCTTTATAATTCGGCCAGGGACGGTTTTGGGCTAAATAAGCTTCTTCATCGATCCGTCCGTCGAGATAGTCGTCTAATACGGGCTGGGTGTCCTTTTCGGCCATTTCCAGCGACAGGGCCAGGTTACGCCCTTTGAGGCTGTATAAGGCTTGAAAGAGTTCGTCTTCCAGGTGGTGTATGGCGGCGTTGTCATGAAACTCGCCAAAAAAGAGTACGTCGGCCCCCTTCACCCGGCCAGCGAGTTCCGAGACCGAGAGGGTTTTCCCCGTCGCCGTTTCGACGATGTCCGGCTCTTGAGCCCAGCCGGTCAGGCCGGGCACGGTCAAAAAGAGTGCCCAGGCCCACAAGGTAAGCTGTTTTCGTAAACAAGGTTTCATCACGATGCCCCCTTACCATTTCCATTCGGCACCGATGCGCCACATGCGGCCGTCGACATAGATGTCATCGACTTTTTTATCGAAGATATCGTCGACGCCGCCGTAGATGGAAAAGCCGTCATCGAGTTTCTTGCGGAAGGAGAAGTTCAGCGTATTATAGGTATAATCCTGTCCGTCAAAGCGGTAGTCATTGCTGAACTGATCCCAAAGGACGGCACTGAAGCCTTTTCCTTATGATCATCGTAGAGGAGCTGCAAGGTCGTCGTGTGCCGGGCCCGATAATTGAGGCGCTGTCCCGTCGTCCCATCGGTGGCATCGAGGTAGTTATGGGTCAGCTTCACGGTCCAGCGGTCATTCAGGCGATGCCCTAATTCACCTTCGACGCCGTTGATGCTGGCCTTGGCGATATTGATGTACTGGTAGGTCATATAGCCGATCTGAGCCGTTTCGATCAAGTTAGTGACCTTATTGTGGAAGTAGGTCAATTTTCCGAAGTTGCGGCCCTTATCGTATTCTACGCCGAAGTCGAAACTCGTCGATTTTTCCGGTTCCAAGTCGGGGTTGCCATAAATATTGACCGTCGTCGCTCCCATGGCCCGGTGCATTTCCATATAGAGTTCGCTAATGGACGGCGCCTTATATCCCTGGCCGTAATTCGATTTGAAGCGCCAGTTCTGATCGATGTTATAGGTCAGGCCAATCTTCGGTGTCGTCTGACTGCCGAACTGGCTGTTGTGTTCAATGCGAACGGATGGGATGAGCAGCAAGCGGTCGTTGACCTGCCACAGGTCTTCCACGTAGCCGGCATAAGAATTGACTTCGTGACCGGCTACGTCCTTATCGAGGCCGACGGACGAACCGGACAGGCGGGTCCCTTCGTATTTGAGCTTGCGGTATTCGCCGCCAAAAGTCAGGTTATGATGGTCGCCGACATACATCGTATCCCGGGCTTCGGTCACCCAGGTGCTGTAATTGGCTTTATCCATGTCAGCCTTCGGATACATGCCGCCTAAAATCGTTTCCATCATGCCCGGGAAGCTGGCCCGGTCGTTATAGATGACAGAATTTTTCTTCAGCTGGTTGTAATAGGTGCGGAACATATAGTCATTGCGCCCGGTCTTGCCCGTGTATTCGACGCTGGCCGCCCGTTCCTGTTCATGATAAAACTCCCGTTTATCCTGAGACGTGGCAAGTTTCATGGGACCCATAGCGTACCAGGCCGGGGCAAAATCAGACCGCAGGTCATCATTGTGATATTCCAGATCGAACCGCAGTTTATTGTTATTGCTGTTTTCAAAGTCATAGACGCTGGCCAAATGGTACATGCGACGCATGCCGTAGAAGGCGCGGTCATAGCCGTCGGTTACGGTGCTCGTACCGCGGCCGGACACGGTGCTGCTGTAGACGTAGCGGTTAAAGGGACGCTGGCGGTCCCAGCGGGCATCGAAGGACGTCGACCAACGATGGTGCTTGCCGAAGTCGACATTGACGTAGGTCGCCGTATTTTCCGTACCGGTGACGACCCCCACCGTGCCGCCGGCCTTATCGGGGACCTTGGTGATGATATTGATGACGCCGCCCATGGCATCGGACCCATAGAGGGAGCTCGACGGGCCGCGGACGATTTCGATGCGTTCAATATCGCTCAAATCGAGGCGTTCCAGGGCGTAAACGTTGGTCGTTACATCCGTATCTTCTGCGGCATAGCGTTTGCCGTCGACGAGGATCAAGGAGTGGTTGGTGCTCATGCCGCGGATCATGACGGCATTGCCGGTCATCCCCGCTTTGGCCAGGCTGACGTTATTGGCCAGCTGCAGGGCCGAGCGGACGTTAGCCGCCCCCATGCGTTCGAGATCGTCATGGGTCCAGACTTCAACGGCCTGGGGTACGGCCTTTACCTCTTCTTCGGTCTTGGTCGCCGTGACCACGACGTCTTTTAATTGGACCGGTTCTTCCGTGCCGGCATCGGCCGCCTGAATCGTTCCATACCAAGACGTCGTCATGAGTACGGCCAAGAGCGCCGTATAGTTGCGATAATTCATTTCCTTAACTCCTTCCAGCAATCACTGCGTCGCATAGGGCACACACAGTCGATACGTTCGGTTCCCGTCCTGTACCTCGGTCATCACCGCTTGGATTTGGTACAGCGGTTCAATAATGTCTCTGCAAAACACGTCTTCCACCGGTCCGTCGACGACGATGCGGCCTTTTTTGACGGCGATCAGCCGGTGGCTGTAGCGCGCGGCATGATTGAGATCGTGTAAGACCATGACGACCAGGACCTTCGTCGTGTCATAGAGGTGGGCGATGAGTTCCATTAAATCTAATTGATGGTGGATATCTAAGTACGTCGTCGGCTCATCGAGGAGAAGGACTTCCGGCTCCTTGGCTAAGGCCAGGGCCAGCCAGGCCCGCTGCCGTTCCCCACCGGAGAGCGCCGAAAGGCGTTTATGCTGCAGGTCGGTCATCCCCGTTCCGGCCAGGGCCTTGTCGGCGGCCTTAAGATCGTCATCGCCAAGGCTGGAAAAGAGGCCCTGGTACGGCAGGCGTCCCAATAAAACCAGGTCGCGGACGGTAATATCGCCAGGGGCCTGCATGGACTGGGGCATAAAGGAAATCATGCGGGCCAGGGCATCCGTCGAAAAGCGGTTCATATCGCGGCCGTTTAAATAGACCGTGCCGGCTGACGGCAAGAGCAGATGGGCCATGGTTTTCAATAAGGTCGATTTTCCCGACCCGTTGGGACCGATGATGGAGATGATTTCCGGCTTATCCAAGACGAGGTTCAAATCCTGAGCCACGACCTGGCTGCCATAGCGGATTTCCAGCCCCTTTAATTCAATAGGACTCATGTCGCATTCAGCCTCCGTCTCAATAAATATAGGAAAAAGGGTGCCCCGATAAAGGACATGAAGATGCCTACGGGAACTTCCATGGGGCTGAACAGCGTCCGGGCTGCCACGTCGGCGCCGGCCACTAAGACGGCGCCAAAGACGGCCGAGCACGGTAAGAGGGGTTCAAAATCGGAACCGACGATGAGGCGCATGACGTGAGGCACGATGAGGCCGACGAAGCCCAAGAGGCCGGCTACGCTGACAGCCGAAGCCGCTAACAGGGCCGCCAAGGCGACCAGCATGGCCCTCGTCCGATTGACATGGACGCCCAGGGTCTGGGCCACGTCGTCGCCGAGCTGGAGGGCATTCAATCGCCGATAGAGGGCGACCGTCCCGGCCATGCCGACCAGGCTGTAGGGCAGGATCATGCGCACGCTCTGCCAACCGACACCGGCGAAGCCGCCGGCCATCCAGGACACGGTCCCCTGTACCTTATCGGAAAAGAAGACCGACAAGGCCGTCATGCCGCCGCCAAAGAAAGCGGCTACGGCCACGCCTGCCAGGACCAGGCGCAGGGGATTGACGCCCCGTTCCCAGGCCAGGAAAAAGACGATGGCTGCCGCTCCCAAGGCGCCGAAAAAGGCCGCCATAGGCACCCAGGCCGTAAGCGTCGGGGCCAGCATCATCAAGGCCATAGCCGCAAGGCCCGCCCCGGCCGAAATGCCGATGATGCCGGGATCGGCCAGGGGATTGCGAAGGACGCCTTGAAGGATGCAGCCCGATAAGGCCAGGTTGGCCCCGGCCAAGGCCGCACAGAGTCCGCGAGGGATGCGCAGGGTATAGATGATCTGATAGTCGTCCGTCGTCCCCGGCGCCTGTAAAGCCAGCCACACGTCGCGGAGGGGAATCGACACGGCACCGACGACAAACGGCCAAGAGCAGGATGGCGATTAAAAGGACGATGCCGGGCCAAGAGGACGGCCAAGCGCCGGACGGCTCGCTGTTGGGTGACCTTATCCGCCGTCATTGGGCACCTCCCCCATACAGGCAATCAGCCATGTATTCCATGGCGTCGGCAATGCGGCTGCCCGGATTGACCGTAAACAAGGCCGTCGGCAGTTCATAGACCCGCCCTTGGCGCACGGCCTGAACCTTATTCCAGGAATCGCTGTCGGCCATGGAAGCCTTAAAGCGTTCGGCTTCCCCCTGACTCTGGCCCATGGAGATGATGAAGATGACCTGCGGATCCTGACGAAGGACGTATTCCATGCTGAGGGGCACAAAAGGTTCGTGAGAACCGTCGGCCGTATCGGCAATATTCACGCCGTGAAGGCGACTCAAAAGGTCTCCGGAAAAACTGGCAGCCGTCGCCATATTGTTGCTGTCCGGTGAACTAAAGAGAATCAGCGCCCGGGAACTTTCCTTGCCGGCCGCTTTGGCAACGACGGCGTCGGCCCGCTGTTTGATATCCGCAGCGCGTTCGGCAGCTTCTTGTTCGTGACCGGTCAATTCGCCAAAAAATTTCAGCGTCTTAAGGCTGTCTTCCAACGAATCCAAAGAATTGATGTACAGCGGAATCCCATTTTGAGCCAGGGTCTGGCGAATCTGGTTATGGAAGGGGACGTTGATGCCAACGACTAAATCGGGATGGAGGGATAAAATGGTCTCCATATTGGGCCGATGAATGATGCCGACAGCCGGGATATCAGCCATGGCAGCCGCCAGTTCCGGCGACATGGAATCCGACGTCGGTTTTCCCACTACCGTATCCCTTCCGCCGGCAGCATCGTATAAGTCGAGATTGGATACATTCAAAAAAACGACCCGCCGGGGGTGAAGGGGTATCTCGACGGATGTGCCCGTCGCATCGACGACCTGACGAGTCGCTGTCGCTTCTGTTCGATCGGCCCCTGCCGTCATGAGCCAGGCTACGGCCGCCACGATGACAATTCCTAAAACAATTAGACTAGTGAGCAATACTTTACGCAAAAAATACCTCCATTGTGAACAAAATATCAATAAAAATAATAAAACAATAAGGCAGCCAGGCCCCATAAGGCACCTAATAAGCCAAAGCATTCACTGGTACCGTTGAACACGGCTTCTCCCTCTATGTGATACATCCCTACACCTCCCTTTCGCTGAAAATCATGGGAATCGCCGTATTCTAAGGGGTATGTCTCTGCCGGAAGAGGATATCGTAACGATGAATCCTCGATATTATCGATATTAATTTTCATTATGTCTTGTAACAAAATCATAACATATAACATTTTCAACAACCACTCCGTTTAGACAGAAAACAATCCATTTAGACATTTTTTTCACAATCTCCGGACTGATAAGTCTCAGTTTCCTTATCATTCTCATTTAATTTGACATATTGAGAATGAAGGTATATCATAAGGATAGATAACATCACATATCCGGAGGCGATTCTTATGAAATATACAACCTATCTCTTCTCGTATCTCATCATGCTGCCCTTGGCCGTCGCCGTCTTTATCATCGCCATGTTTACGGCCTGCGTCACTGTCGAAACCGTCCTCAAAGCCCTTATATGGCTGACGCACAGCACGATGACGACAGAAACCAGAAACCTGGCCGTCGTCATCGCCGCTGCTCCCCTTGCCCTGTGTTCCGCATCGTGGGTCCTAGCCCACACGGCCTGTCAGGTGCGTCATTATTTATCGTAAAAAATCATCGTCCTACGACAAAGCCCGCTCTCATCACGAGAACGGGCTTTGATCTTTTCTAGGTATTTCTCCAATTCGATACCCATAACAAAAGCCGATACCAGACATCTCAAATAGATGACGGTATCGGCTTTTCTCATAGCAGATTCAATGTTGCTCCCCTATATCCCCCTTTTATAAAAGGAGTCACATCAGGGCTAAGAAATAGGAATGCGACACATTGCTGTACATCATTAGCAAGTAGTCCTGAAGTCTCAGTCCCCTTACGGGGATTTTGGTAATGCGACAATCTTACGGATCATGATGCAACATTGGTTCGCAGGTTTCAGTCCCCCTTACGGGGATTTTGGTACTGCGACACTGCTTCGAAAATCCGTCGACAATTACAGGTATCAAGTTTCAGTCCCCTTACGGGGATTTTGGTACTGCGACGAGAAAGAATGGAATCTTTCAAAAGCACGGTGAGTTTGTTTCAGTCCCCTTACGGGGATTTTGGTACTGCGACTCTGTCCCTCAGTACCCGCTCCCTGTCTGGGCTCTCCGGCGATTTTTTCAAACCTAAGGCTTTTTTCGCTCTTTTCGGGACCCGGGTGAAAATAAAATTTGGACAGTGTCGTTTTTTCCCTTAGTTACGCCATTTGCAGCGCTTTTTGAAATTTTCAAACCTCCGGGGTTTTTGAGCCAAAATAGGTTTTCCTCAGCCGCCGCAGTCTTTGATTTATCTCAAGTATACGGTTTTCACCTTTTATTGTCAACGTTCTCATCGAGGCTTCCCCGTCGTCAAAAAAGCTGCCTCGTCGTGAGACAGCTCTTTCAGATAATCTTATGATAGCCTGATTCTCTATTTATCTTCGTAGACCCGGACCCGCAAGGTCAAGCCCAAGTCGTCACAGATGGCCCGGCACTTCTTGATTTCTTCACTGTCTTCGACTTTATCGACGACGGTGAGGACGACGTTTTTCACGTACTGTTTGCAGCTGACGGCAAAGTTCAGCATGGCATCGAAGGACGGCAGGCCGAATTTGCTCCGTGTCAGTTCCAGATACCGTTCTTTGTTCGACGCATTCATGCTGATGGAGATGGTATCGAGGATGCCGCCGCCAAAGTCCTGCGCCGTCGGCCGGCCGTAGTCCAAATCGGACAGGCCGTTGGTGTTGAGCCGCGTCTTGACCGTCGGGTGCTTTTCTTTCACGTACGAGAGAAGGGTTTTTAAGTCTTCGAGGCGTTCCGTCGGTTCACCAAAGCCGCAGAAGACGACTTCGTTGATACGGTCCCAGGGAGCTCCATCGAGTTCTTTTTTAACTTCGTCGACGGTCGGTCTTTTTTCAGCCACAGCGTTTCGTCTTCAGCCATCTTCTTCATCGAGCGCAGGCAGAAGGTACACGAACAGGTGCAGCGATTGGTCAAATTGACGTACATGCTCCACGGGCTTTCTTTCTGTAAGGCCAGGTTGTCTTTTAAATCGACGTATTGTCCTTGTCCAACTACGGTATATACAATCATGATTACATCCCCTTTTATTGTAATGTCGTCAGATATTCTTCAAAGGCAAGGCCGGCGTTATGCGGAAGGTCGAGGGTTTCCGTATATTCCATGACCTTGCAGATGAAGTCTGCCGCCTTTTGTACGGCTTCTTCGAGGCCCTCACCGCGGACAACGGACGCCGAGACGATGGCCGTAAAGACGTCTCCCGTGCCGCTGCGGTCGCTGCCGATTTTTTTCGTCTTGACCCACGACGTCCGGCCGTGATCGTAAATGAAGTTTCCGATGCACGAATCACGGTGGATCCCGGTCAGGACGACGCCCTGAGGCCCCTTGTCGGCCAGGGCTTTGGCCATGTCGGAAAAGTCGGCGTCAGAAAGGTCGCTCGACGGCCGGTAGGGCACGCCCAAGAGCTCGCAGGCTTCGGTCAGGTTCGGCGTCAGAACGTCGGCAGCCGAGAGAAGGCGCCTCATTTCGTCGCACATGTCCTGGGTATACGACGCATAGATGCGGCCATTATCGCCCATGACGGGGTCGACGATGACCTTCGTATCCGGTCCCTTGAAGTCGCGCAGAAAGTCGAGGACCATATCGATCTGTCGGACCGAGCCGAGAAAGCCGGTGCTGATGCCGTCGAAGGTGAGGTCGTTTTTCTTCCAACTGTCGATATAGGGCGTCATGTGATCCGTATAGTCGTCGAGGTAGTAATCGTGAAAGCCGGTGTGAACGGAAAGGATCGCCGTCGGCAGGATACAGCCCTGTACCTTCAGAGCCGACACGATGGGCAGGGCCACGGCAATGCTGCAGCGGCCGTAACCGGTTACGTCATTGACCAGGGCCAACTTTTTTTGATGCATAGAGAATCATTCCTTATCTTTTCAGGTTGTAACCATAACCACGGAATGGGACTCTCATGAAACAAGCAGCGATGGCGTAGGCAGCGGCCATATTGACGATTCCTTCGCCGATGAGGCCGGGCACCATCGTAAGGCCCGCTTCCAGGCTGCCGTAGAGAAAACCGCCGGCTGCCGTATAGGATACGACCATCCAGACGGCCGACAAGAGGAAGCCCAAAAAGACCTTGAGGGACGTCAATTTCCACGGCCCCTTGTCGGGACGGACGACGAGGAATACGGCTTCGACCATGACGAATTTAATGATCAGGGTCGGCACGATCCAAATGGGAAACCCGCCGATCAGGTCGGACAAGGCCGAACCGATGGAGGCCGCAACGGCAGCCTGACGGCGCGAACTGAACAAAACCGACGCAAAGATGACGGCATCACCGAGATGGGCATAGCCCAGGGGAATGGGGATGCGCGGCACAAACGTCAGAATAAAGACCAGGGCCGTTAAGACGGCGGCATAACAGAGGTTGGCAGCCGAAAAGACCGGTGCCTTTTGTTCCATAGATGATGAATGCATGTGAAATCCTCCTCACGGATACAGAATTCACACATTGGCCAATGTATGGTTATGATTAATCTGTACTCTATTTTAGAGTATATTACCCTATCTGTAAATGGGACAGATTTGTTTTTTCTGTACACCTTGTCACAATCTCCGTCAAAAAGGCCCATAACGACAGAAAAGCTCCCTTGGTGAACCGACCCCCTAAAGTTGGACCAAAAATTCAACTTTAGGGGGTTAATTTTATGGCAAAATATAGTTATGAATTTAAGATGCAGATTGTTCTCGAGTATATACAAGGAGATATTGGATACAAGG
>ENA-OQJP01000308-OQJP01000308.1-human-gut-metagenome-genome-assembly--contig:-NODE-308-length-15722-cov-6.635396_pt1 | contig 15722 bp, 25 predicted proteins | sample MGYA00242611_ERZ504778 | MGnify/ENA primary metagenome ERZ504778 (study PRJEB26092, sample SAMD00036349) | human gut metagenome | host: Homo sapiens | study: EMG produced TPA metagenomics assembly of...
GAAAAGCTCAGGTAGATTTTGCAGCCGTTGGCGAACACATTTCGGATGCGGATCTTCGCAGCCTGCAACACGTTCAGGTTGCTTTCCACTACTTTCACAGGCATATCAGCTCACCACACTTCGGGCAGCGGATGTACCGGTGCTGCTCTGCGCCGCTGGCCGCCTCAGGAACAGCGGTTTCCGGCTCGGTAGGTGTAGACACCTCCAACACCGGGGAGGGCTGCTGCGGAGGCTCGGAGACGGTGGACACGGGCTGTGGGTCGGGCGGCGCTACCGGATAGGTAGGCGCTGCTGCATAGGGGACGTGTTCCTCATTCTGCTGGCGGTTGATGGACGAAATCTCGCTCTCCGGGAATTCTCCGTAGGAGCCAATCATTTCGTCCGCTTCATCCTCGGTGCTGTTCAGCATTTCCAGCAGATCGGCATCCCAGCCCGGGACATCCACATCACCGTCCAGCTCCTTGACCAGTTCCTCGATGGCATCCACATCAGTGAATCCCAGCTCATAGACCTTGTTGTCGGCCATCATGAGCTTTTTCTTCTGAACATCGGTCAGGCCGACCATGACATAGCAGTCACAGGTTTCCCGGCCCATGCGGAGCAGCGCTTCATACAGACCGTTACCGGCGATGATCTCACCGTCCTCGGCCACGACCAGCGGCTTGACCTGCCCGAACATTTCAATGCTGCGGATGTACTCGGTCAACTGCTTCTCGGAATGCCGGCGGATGTTGTGGGCGGGCTTGTGCAGCTCGGACAGCTTCTTTACCGTGATTTTCATCGTGCATCCTCCTTTCGGTCAGAAACGAGGTGCAGGACCACGGAGGCCAGCAGCACAAAGATGATGATGTACACCCGAAGCTCGCTCATCAGCGTCCAGATGCCCATGACACCCAGCGGGATCACGAGCTGCCACGAGGTAACAGTGAGCACGTCAATGAGAAAGCCGATGTTCTCACCGAACACCAGATACTCCGAATAGAGGTAGGTGGACAGCGAGGACAGCGCAATGATGGTGATCAGGATAGCCTTGAGCGTGTTCAGCAGTGGGCTGAAATTGACCCATGTGAGCAGCGCAGCCAGCACCATGTAGACACCGAACATCACGCCAGCCAGCACAAAGGACTTTTTCATGTTGCCGTGCTGGGTGCCATCTTCATTTTTGTCGTTGTAGGAGAGCAGCGAGTAGTAGTACGGATAAGTGAACGGGCCGGGCAGCAGCAAGAAGCCTTTGTAGAGGCCCGTCTGGATACCGGCAGCAGTCAGGCCGGGGTCGATGTTGACGAATGCACCGTGGGTGTATACCAGCGCGGCAATGACAACGACTGCCAGCAGACCGTAAACAACCACCCATGAAAAGCCATCAGACAGGACGTTCCGAATCATGCCCTCTTTCAGAAGCATAAACAGGAACACAAGGCAGGTGCCGTAGACAATCAATGTGCCTCCGGTGGTGCCGATCGGCGTGTCGCCGAAGATCTCATAGATGCCGGACATCTGCGTCCATGTCTGGAACACGGTCAAAAAGCCGATGAAGTAGAACATCACCTTGCTCTGCATGATGCGCCGGACGGTCGGGATGTACTCCGCAAACAGACCGAAGAAGATACAGGCCAGCGAGTTGAAAACCGCCCAGATGATAGCCGCAGCAGCGCCGTTGTTGATGGCCAGCGTGCGGAAGTTCATCAGGGAGCCGACTCCTGCCCATGATGCAACGATGGAACAGGCGTAGAAAATGGTGGGGTTTGCCTTGAATTTTGCCTTGATTTTCTGATACATGGAAAATCTCCTTCTTTGTGACTGGGCACGGCGAAATGCCCAGCTGCAGCACCTCGGCTTTTCGGGGTGCTACGGTGATGCCGCACGCAAAGGAGCAACGTGCGGCCCGGAATCCTCCTTTCAGGCAATAAAATAGCGGCACCCACCGGGAATGGTGAGCACCGCTTGGCTTGATTTGAATTTTGCATCCTAATCATATCACTCGGAGCGTCCGTTGTCATCTGAATCCATCGGTAATCTTCGGCATCCATCCGAAACCATCCGACAACGTCCGACAGCGAGTGAAACCATCCCCTTGATTCTCAACGATTTCCACTTTGAATTCAACTTTTCAGGGGGTAAAAGTTAAATTCATTTCAATTTTGAGCTGATTTTGTGTGGATTTCTGATTTGAATTTCCAGTTTTGGGGCAAAAATAAAAAGCCCCGCAAATGCAGGGCTTATCGGTCAGTTTTTGTTGAGGTAGTTGTATGCCATCCGGCTGACCCCATCTTCGGTATATCCTTTTCCCAGAACTCCGGCAACTTCGGCCCATGAGTAGCAGCGGATAAACCGCAGTCTGAAAACCAGATACATCCGAGCATCCACAATGCTCTTGCAGTAGGCCTCGACTTTGGGCTTTTCCTGCGCTGCCAGCTCTTCCAGCCAGCGGATGCGCTCGTCCATGTCGGCCAACTCTACAGCCAGATCTCCGACTTTATCCCGGACACCCGGCGTGTGGGGCATCCCGGTCAGTTGTGGGGAGGCGGGAGTGATTCTTTGTCGCAGTCGCTCCAAGGCTTCACGGTCTTTTTCGAGGGTCATCTGAATGTCATAGTACTTGGACAATTCCTGTAATGTCACAACCTACCTCCGTCATAATTCAGCTACCGTCTTGCGGCGGCGCCTCTATTATTTTATCACATTTTGCTGTCGGAAGGTAGACCGGAAGTCCACAAATTATGTGGTCTGCACCAATTTTGCACAGGCCGGGCACAGTATAGGTCTGGCCCTGGGCATCGGTGCGCTGGATGGCCGGTTAAGGGGTATGTAGTTCTCGCAAGACAGACAGCTCATTCGTCCACCCTCTCGATTTTCGGGAACGGTTCGTGCCCCAGTGGAACGGGATCAAATGACCTGTTTGTTGTGCCCGGTGCCTCACGTTTATTTTCTGGGGCATCTAACCACTGCTGATGCTCGATAGCGTGTACAAGGTCGATGCACGTTCCCCATGAATCGTGTTGCCGCTCCCGGTGTCCAAACGGTGGGTAGGCAAGTTTATAGGCAGCCTCAAACATCGTTTCGATGCAATGCTTCCGTTCGTTATAGACGCGGATGTCGTATGGTTTCTCATAGAGTTGCTTTTTGTCCTCTCCATCAAAGACCAAATCCTCTGTCAAGGGTTCAAACTGCCCCATGCGCAGCCTCATATACTCGTCCACAGCCACGCTGATGATACGCAACTGTTCTTCCGAGATTTCAACGCAGTACTTCATTTTTTCTCTCCCTCATCGCCATCATGATAGCTAACGCCGAATAATGCCGGAATCAAAAAGAACCAAAGCGCCCTCAGATTTCCGGTGACGTGGATTGCGGTTGACACCGCCAACCCCACTGAAATCCACTCCGCTGCATAGATAAGCGCAACCCATTTCATTCCGGCACCTCCTGTTTGCCGTTGCCAAAACTCCGGGCAAATACCGCCCGTTGGATAAAGTCCACATCCTCTGCAATAGACCGTACCGATGAATTATCAGAGCGGATTTCAAAGGAACGGAGAATGAAGTGCTTCAAAGTGTCCAGACTGTAACCTGCGATTGACTTCCCGAAGAATGCGGTAAGGATTTCAATAATGGTTTCCTCATGCCGAGCGAACTCGCATCCATAGACTTTGTGTTCAGGAATAAAGGACACCCAGTAGGTAAACCGAGACTTATCGTGACCGGCTTTCAGGTCAAGGCAGCGGGTTTCGGTTTGCAAGTAGCGGACTGCCCGGTCGGTTATCCGATTCAGCTCCTTTTCCCCAATGGTGCAGCCATCCGGGAAAAGTTCTTCCATGAACTGAAGAAAAAGCTGTTCGCCATTGGCACAATCGAACACGTCATGCCATGTGGCAACCCATTCGGCCATTGCTTCTCTTTTTTCAAAGAGAATTGTGCAGGCCAGTCTGACAAAGTTGGCCGGAGATTCAACCATGAAATGCAGTTGTTCCATTGTCATATTCAGCCTCCATACACGCTTTCTTGCAAGCCTCACACTTTTTGTACGGCTGTTCAAGCCAGCAGTCGAACAGTAAACACTTCGGTTTTCTGTACTCCGGTGGAGCCTTGCGTCCGTGGGTTTGAGTACGAAACGTATGGTACTTGCACACCTCTTTGCCCCAAAAATCTCCGCCGAATTCGCAACTTTCACGACCCGGCGAAACCTCATGCTTAACTGTGATGGTTTTCATTTTTTCACCTCCGGCGGCTCCAGCAGCGGTGCCCACAGCTTCACATGCCCGTAGTGGCCATCCTCTGCACGGTGGCCATCCTCAATGTGCCACGTCCCGTTTTCGACCCAGCCTTTCATGGTGTGGCCGCTCTCGCAGCACACCCATACGATGTCGCTTATCACGGCGCAGTGCTTTTCGCCGGCGCATTCCCAGCTTTCTTCATGGGCGATTGGCGGGTTCTTGGCATCATGCCATGACATCTGGCGCACAAAGTCAACGACCATCTGGCTGGCCTCGTGCAGGGCTTTGGCAGCAGCGTCTTTGCCTTTGAAGCCGTTGTAATATTCAATCTCGGCCAGAGCGTCCAAATCCGTTGTCGGGTCGATGAGGCGGCAGGCTTCCTCAAGGGTCATTCGATGTACCTCCGCTTGTCCTTGTCCCAGTGCAACGTGATGGGATTGCCGCACTTGCAGGGGATGGTGATTTCCAAATCCTCGATGTTGGTCTGGCCTTTGGCGTGCAGCCCGCAGCACCCACACTCAAACTCATAGTGGGCAAGCCCACGTTCAAGCGAGATCGTGGTCCCGCAGCGGCAGCCGATGGACATCTGCGAAACGTGGAGGTATGTACCGAACTCCTTACCGCAGCAGGGGCAGCGCAGCCGCAGCAGCCCCCGTGCGCCGACTTCCGGCGGGCGGTTATTCCTGTTCTTCCTCATGGGAGGCTCCTTTCTGTGTCTGGAAATGAATCACTTCACGGAAAAGCAATTCGTTTTTCTGCTCTGATTCGGCCATGAAGTTGATATACTCCCGGAACAGAGCACGGTCGTGCTGCTGGCGGCTGGTTTCGCCCAGCAGCGCCCCGATGGACACGCCAACGGCCAGCAGCGCAATGTTGATGAAAAACTGGTCAGGCATCGGTATCACCCAGCACTTTCTCGATGAGGTCAAAGACCATTTCCCGGTCTTCGGTGCTCAGAAAGTCGGCAGCCACAATTTCAAATTTGAGGCGGTCTGCATATTCTTTTAAGTCGTCCATGGGTTACTCCTTTCCCAGTGCGGCGAGGATCTCGTTGCCCTTGTCCAGCAGTTCATCCCGCCGCTTTTTCTGCTCAGCCTCCAGCTTTTCCATTTCAGCCTGATACTTTTTCAGCGTTCCCGGCCGGAAATGCTTAGTCTGGCCCAGCTTGATTTTTGCGGCGATGGCCTTATGCCTCTGGATGGTCTGGCGCAGCTCGGTGTCCGTGGTCAGAATCTGGTAGCGATGGTGGCAGCCAGGGCAGGTGAAATACTGCACCATGTAGTCGCCGCTCCATGTGGCGCGGATGCCGGCGGTCTGGATGCTGAACGGCGTACCGCAGCGGTCACACTTTACAAGGTCGGTCATTCGCCATACTCCTTTCTGCACAGCTGGACCGCATTGCAGTGGTCATCACAGGTCTTGCAGCACTTGTCGCATCCGGGATGCGTCGCCTTGCAACGTTCGCAGGGCACATCTGCCTTTTTAGGGGCATTGGTGGAAAAGATGGCATGGGTTCCGTTCTGCAACGCCTTTTCTTCGTCAGACATTTCATAGCCCAAAGCTACCAGCAGAGTGTAAATAGCGTCGAGACTGCCGTTTTCCTCCCAGCCGTACCCACCGCTCTGGCAGTCGGGTTGCCAGACCCAGCCCCAGTATCCGTTGCTGCCATCGTCAGCAGCCGAATAGGCCAAGGAGAGCAGTGCCTTTTCCGGCTGGTCGTTGAACACCGAAGTGCTTTCCAGATAATCAAGCAGGTCAACGCTGTCCGTTTCCAGGGGAGCAATGCCCAGCAGCTTGATTGTCAACTCGCCATCGTAATTTGAATCGAACGCATCCACAGCAAAGCGGACGATTTCACCCAGATGCTTTTTGCACTCTGCCGTGGAAAGCTGCGTCACAAAGTCCCGGCGCAGTTCAAACATATAGTTTGTGAGGGCGGCAAGTTGGTCCTTATAGAACCGTTCCTGCTGCCGCTTTTCCTCTCGCTTAGCCGTTTCCGCATTCTCTTTTCCCAAATCACGCTCTTTGTAGAGGTCAATCTGGTTTTGGCTGACCTTGTAGCAGTACGCTACGCTATCGGCATCGTCCGGCACTTCAACGTCCTTGCTAGTGTTCCAATATCCGTACCCAGCAACGTGCGTGTGAGTGCTGTAATTGGCATCAGGATTTTCCACGGCAAATTGGCGAAGCTGCTCAATCCATTCAGCTTTTCTGTGCTGGTATTTCTGGTCAGACAAGGCGTTCTGCATCTCACGGTTAAAATTAGCCGTGCCGAGGGTTTCCAGCACCCGGTTTCGGGCTTCTAAGTCCTCGATTTTGTCCAGCTGGGCGAAATCGGACAGGGTGGCACCGCGCTTTTCGGCTTTCTTGAAGCTATCGCGGTTCAGTTCCAGCAGCTTGATGCGCCGCCGTACAGTGGACTGGGAGAACCCCGACTTGTCGGAGATCTGCTCCACGGTCTGCCCGAAGTCCATCATCATCTGGAAGCCCTGAGCCTGTTCGTAGACGGTGAGGTCTGACCGCTGCATGTTCTCCACCATCATGGTCTGCATCTGCTCCCGCTCGTCCATCTCTACGATGGCGCAGGGCAACTCGTACAGCCCGGCCTGCTGCGCTGCTGCCGCCCGGCGGTGGCCGATGATGATGGTGTAGTCCTCACTGGACCACACAGCCTTGGGTGTCCATGCTGCCGCTGCTGCGGCTGCATCCCCGCCCTCGTCAACGCACTTTGCGATGTACTCCCGGCTGTTGAGGTAGTGGCCGGGGATTACGGTCAAGTTCTGGTACACGCCGTTTTCCTTGATGCTGGCGGCAAGTTCGGACAGGTCGCCCAGTTCCTTGCGGGGGTTATCGGGGTGAGGGTACAACTGCCGGATAGGGATGTAAGTAATGTCTGCCATAGGGATACTCCTTTCTTATTTCGGGTTAGAAAAACGTGAGCTGCCCGGTTTTGGTTTCGTTAAGAGGCTCGTTTTCCGGGGCTTTAGGCTCATTTTTGATAGATTTTTGCAAATTTGCGGGCTTAATATCGGATTTTTCGATTTTTGCAGGTTCGCCTTTCGGTTCAAACAGCAGGTTCATCTGCGCTATCTGGCGGCGCATATACCACACATCGGTTGAGAAAAGCGGCATATACCAGATGCGGTTTTGTGGTCCTGCGGGCAGCAATCCGCGGCTGTCGTAGGCCGTTGCCGGGTTCACGAGTGTGTCACCGATGACTACATATCCAGCGCAGCCCATGAAGCTGCACTGGATGTAGCACATCAGCCCAACGATGAAGTCAATGTCTTGGGCTATGACAAGGACTTTGTTGTGGTAGCAGATATTCCGTCTTTTGCAGACGTTCAAAAAGGCAAGCAGCGTGGCGCCAGCTCCACAGGCCGGGTCAGATACCGAGATAAAGCCCTCCATGTCCGGGTGCAGCTTCGGGTCGAACGTAATCTCGGCCATGCAGCGGCACACATCGTAGGGAGTGAAGAACTGCCCGGCGTGCGAGTTGCCCAACTCGCACATCATGTACAGCGAACCGAGGAAGTCTTGGTCAGGATTCTGCTCCATACCCATGATTACCTCGCCCAGCATTTCAGCCATGCCCTCCCGCTCCTTGGCGGAGTATTTGGAAATGATGGTCTGATACGTCTTGGTACGCTCCGGGGCATTTACCTTGTCGGTGCTGTTCGAGATCTCGATGGCCGTCAGAGTGACGAAGTCCTCCCAAATCTCCCAGCGGCTGTGCTTTCCAGTCAGGCTATTGAAGATTTTGAGGAAGTTTTTCTGGTGGTCATCACGGATGCTGCGTGTCACTGCTGCCTTTGCCATGGATCATTCCTCCTCGCTGTCTGCCTTGGCGAGGTAGTAGCGGCCATCGTAGAAGTCAATCACGCCGGCCGTTTCCAGTTCATCCAGCAGGGCGATGGCCTTTTCTGCGGTCACACCCATCTGCTGTTCCAGCAGGGCCTGCGTGATGCCGTCGTTCTGCTGGGCAATCTCGGTGGCCTGCGTCAGTTCGTCCGAGGTGGGCTCGTCCTCCTCGTCATCCTCGATTTCTTCCAGCGGTTCGGCCTCCCCGGGGAGATTCGGGGAATCAGGCTCATTTCCCCGGGGCGCATCCTGCTGCCCACCGGATTCCGGGATATCAGGCATCTTGTAGCCGAGGGCTGCCAGCTTGCCGCCCTCAACCAAATCCCGGAAGAAAAACTGGAGCCAGAGGTAGTGCATATTCTTGAAGATGTTCTTGATTTTGTTGAACAGGGTGTCGGAGATCGTGAATGTCTTGCTCATGCGGTAGGTCAGGTTTCCGTCCTTGACGGTGAACAAGATGGATGCGCCCGGCGAGATGTAGTTGTCCTCGGTCGCTTCTTCCAGCATCGACATCTGCTCACCAACGCCGCCCAGCGGACGGATAACCAGCTTGATGGGATATGCGTTCTTGATGAACACATAGCTCAGGTTGTTGGCCTCGCAGATGCCCTTGAGTTTTTCACGGTAGACTGCGAAACGTGCGGATTCAGACAGAGAATTATCCATGATGAAGCTCCTTTCAAGTAGCTTTTAAGTAGTCGAAAATTTATAGTCGTTCTCCCGGTTCTCGATGGCGGTCAGACCCAGAGCGTAGGCTGCCCACACATCAGCCTTGAAGCCATAGAAGAAATCCGGGGCTTTCTTTGTGCCCTTGCCGTTTTTCAGGTCGTGGGCTGCAAATCGGTCAATCAATGCCCGCCGGATGGCGGTGTCGTTAGCTCGGCTGTCGTGGCAAATGTGCTTTTTCTCCTCGATGCGGCACATCATCCGCACCGAGCACCGGGACGAAAGCACCTGATAGAACCGGCCGATCCAGACCGTGGTGTCGAAAACGTCCCGACCAACGGACATCCCGTAGGAGGCCACCATTTCGATGACCGCCCACCGCCATCCCTGCTTGGCAGCCGATTCCAGCTTTTTCAGCAGTTCTTCGTTGTCGATTTTTCCGAACTCCAGCGGTCGGAGCGTTTTCTGGTCAATCACGCAGTAGCCAGACTGCACATTGCCGGGGTCAATAGCGATGATGGGCATCACAGGTACGACCTCCCAAATTCCTGAATAAACCTGGCTTCCGGCCAGCCGTAGTGTTCCATAGCCTTTTTCTGCGCCCAGCGCTTCAGCCGGAGATCAGCATCACGGTTGTTGTGGATGGCGGTCGGGCCGTTCTGATGGCACCATGGGCAAAGCGTCACCCACAGGCCCAGACACTTGCTCTTTGCCCGGTAGGCACTCCCGAAGTACACCTCATGCCGTGCTGTACCATACCGCCCGCAGATCAGGCAGACAGGCTTATCATGCAGGATGCTGGGCGCATAACCGTTGGAATCCAGCTTTTCGCCGTACTCATTTTTTGCCATGTCAATGCGTCCTCCTACGTTCAAAAGATTGTTGGGAAACCTGCTGCATCACCAGTTGAATCTTATCCTGCATACTCTGGTCAGCCAGCACATTGACAGGCTGCGCAGTTGCACCGATGCGCCCAAGGGTCTGTGCCTGGACACGCTTGATAAAGTTCAGCCGCTGCTTGCGGAACTCCTTGTCCACTTCTGCGGCATCCTTGCTACCATCAATATCTGTAACTTCCAGATCCGGAGCTTGCATGGCATCGGCAGCGCAGCGGCGCAGCTTTTCCATTGCTACGTCCAAACCGTCCTCGTGCGCCCACTGGTTCAACTGCTCATAGTTGGCGTGGCTTTCTTTGCGCAGCCGTTCCAGCCGTTCTGGACCATAGTGCAGTATGTCAATAACTGCCTTTGCGTAAATCTGCCATGCGATTCTTGCAGCTTTGTTTCCAGCAATCTGATATTGCTGCTCTTTGCGGCCACGAGGTGCCCGTAGCATCGGGATGCGGTAGTCGGAAGTGACATACCCCGCCAACCAGCTTTCCCGAATGGCCTCGGCCCTGGCTTTAGAGGGGCGGCCATTGGCATCTGGGGTCATAATGACTTCGGTGTTCTGATCTTCCAGTTCGTTAATCCTGTCTGTAATGCGGTCAAGGCGGGTCTTGCCAACACCGAACTCCTGATGCAGCGCAATGGTGGTACACAGGCACACGATTTGGCTGACAGCCTGTTGAGTGTCATCCATCTCGGTCTGAAACGACTTTTTCACGGCTCTGCACCTCCTGAAACGATCCAGACCCGGCGGAAACCCCAGCCAGACCAGCTTAGAGCCTCTGCATGGGTGTTCACCGCCACGTCCAGCTTGTTACCTACCACAGCACTCCCGGTGTCCTGAACGACCCGGAGACCTACACCCTCGATATAGACCACCGTGCCGTAAGGCAGGATGCTGGTGTCAGCTGCCACGGTCACGCCCGGCTGCACCTTTGCGCCGCTGGATGTAATTCCGTGTCCCTCGCCGCAGATGTGGGCGTATTCTTCGGCACAATAGGCCGTGCAGCTGAACGACCCGGCGTATGTAAGGGTCAAATCGGTCTGGGCGTTCAGCTCTGCGGTCAGGTTATCTACCTCGGTCTGAAGCTGGCTGGCGTTTTCCTCCGCGTCAATCGCCCGCGTCTGCCAGTTCTGAAAACGGCTGGCGTAAATATCCCGCTCGATTTCCAACTCATCCACCCGCCGGGAGTAGGCCGTGCTTGCGAGGATGTAGCCAACCATCGCACACGAAACGCACACGATCAGGCTGCGGAATGGTCTTTTCGGCCTCATGCCGTGCCACCTCCAATCTGAGCCTTTGCCCCACCGGGCAGTGCCGGGGACTGCAAACTCTCAACCGGAGCATCCTGCACAGCCCGGTCGAAGCCCGGCCGGACGAACTGGCGCAGATCCGCGCTGCTGCGGCTGCTGAAAATCTCCGACAGATCTGCCGGGGAGCCAGCCCATCGCTGCACCACCATCGGGAGGGCGGCGAAGATTTTCGCGTTTTCCTTTTGAAATCTTCGCCTTTCAGCTTGCGCCCATCGAGGGCAATGAATCCACCGTGGGTCTGGTAGTACAGATTTGCCTCGATTTTCCGGGCAGCTGCCGCAGCCTGCGCCCAGAGGTCGTTCGCCGAGGGCTGCCGGGCTGACAGCAGTTTTTTGATTTCAGCGCACCAGTCCACAATCAGCTGGTTCTGGAATCTGCACTGAGTAAAGGCCGTATACAGTGCCTTTTCCACAATCTCGTCCGGGATGGTGCCGAACGCCCGGATGTAGATTTGCGTGTCAGCCCTGCGCTCCTCCAAGCTGCGGGCGCGGCCGTAGTGGTCATCGATGACCACCAGCAGCTCACGCAATTTCGTATCGGTCATGTTGTCGAGCCTCCTAAAAGTTCTCCGAAAATTTCATCGTAGTCATCGGCAGCAGAACGCTTTTGCTGCTGACCCGCCGGGGGCTTGCGCCGCTCGTCACGGGACTGCACGTCACCAAGGGTTCTCACACCCTCGTTTTTCCATACTTTCAGGATGCCGTTGACGTAGGACCATTTGCGAACCCCGGCCAGAGCGGCCTTTTTGATGGCCAGCAAGATGAGGTCGTCCGTGAAAATCTCCCGCCAGCCCAGCAGGTCTTCCCGCGCTGCTGGTGGGAAACCTCCGAGATTGTCCTCGAAAGAGCGGATGATCTCAGCCAGCCCAGCATCGACGGTCGGACTACCGTTATCTCTTACTCTTTCTCTGTTCTCTATATCTTTATCTTTCTCTATCTCTTTCTCTGTAGGGACATTTTCACCACCATCAGTGGACACATTGTGTCCAGTTGTGTGTCCGGTGTCGTGTCCCGCCTGTAACTCCTTATTTGCAGCATTGCTACGAATTTTACGATTTTTTGCTGCCCAGTCGGTTTCGCTGCCAATCATGTTCTGATAATCAGAGATTGACAGAGTTCCGTCCGGGTTTTCAAAAATCAATCCGATTTGTTTATAAACGGTCAGAGCCAGACGGACGGTTGACAAAGGAAACCATTTGCATTCCCTCTGAATCTTTTCGGCATCGTAGGGGATGAGCATTTCTCCGATTTTGGAAACCAAACAACCGTTTGTGTTGATGGTCTTGAGGCACAACATTTGATAGAGAACAACATAGTTGGCACCATCCGGCTGGCTCATAAGGTAGTCGATTTCGTCCGAGGACATGAAACTATCTTTGAGCTTTATCCAGTAGTACCGTTTGCCAGTTGCCATCAGCGAACCTCCTTAGAACGGCAGATCGTCGGCATCGTCCAGAACTGAGAAATCATCGTCACTACCCTGCGAGAAGTTCTGACTGACCTGAACATTACCGGGATGATCGGACGCGCCCTGCCATTGCTGGCGCTGGCTCTGGGTAGCAAAACCCATCTGCTGGGGCTGCGGCTGCTGGTTCCGGTAGGTGGCCGGTGGCGGGTTCGTCCCGCCATCATCCACGGGCCCTTGCTGGTTTTCCTGCTTCGGCCCCGCAAAATAGATGTTGTCCACCACAAACTCAATCGCCGTGCGGTTATTGCCGTTCTTATCCTCAAACTGCCGCGTCTGGCAGCGAGAATGAACCACAGCGGCGCTTCCCTTACGAAAGTACTTGCTGACGAACTCCGCCGTCTTACCCCATGCAGTAAAGGTGAGCCAGTCCGTAGGTCGGCGACCGTTGGCATCCACCATATCCCGGTCAACCGCCATACGGAAACTTGTCACCGTTTTTCCCGTCTGGGTGGTTCGCAGCTCAGGGTCGGCAGCAAGCCGCCCCTGAAAAGCGCAACTATTCAGCATTAAAAATCACCTCTTTCATGAAAAGCTGACTATTTAGCCCACTCTTCCTTGTAATGGGCCAGCTGTTCCGGAGTATCGGTCTGGATACCCAATTCCTTAGCTTCCTCGATTGCTCCATCCACAAGGTGAGCAAACTCCTTTGAATCCATTTTGTGACTTTCCTTGTAGACAAAATAGCAGGAGTAGTCTTTGCCGTTTTCCTGCCGGGTTTCATAGAGCCGGACATAGGGATAAAAGTCACATGGATCCACGGTCGGAGGGAGCTTCAGACCAACAGGCTTGCCGTCCTTATCGCGGGCAAGTGCTCCATACGAAACCACGAGCCGCCGCTTCACGGCATCCTCGCTCTCACCGGTCTCCGCAGAAATCTTGTTGCACAGAACGTGGAAATACGCATTTGCCGACAGGCTACGCTTTTCCCTGTGCTTTTTGATTTCCACGTCCAGAATCGGCTCCTGATGGAGCTTGTCCCAGATTTCCCGGAAGTCACCGTTGAGTTCCAGCGTGACCCTCTGTTTCCCGCCGAGGGTAAAAGCCATGTCCACCAGCCGCCCGGTCATGTGGCATCCTCCTTGTCCTGATGGCAGTGCATATAGATATAGGCACTGTTCGGCCCCATGTTGGCGTACAGCCAATCATTGATTTTGGCCACACTCATGTGGTCTCGCAGAACACGTTTTTCATAAATGTATTCGCCAGTCAGCTTCTTTTCTGCAATTTTGGCCTGAATGTCCTTGTCGTCATAGTTGGCCTCAACCATGTACAAGTCATAGTTCGGGGCGGAAATGCCGTTTAGGTTATTCATGTCGGTACAGTAAAACAGCTTTCTCCCGTCCAGCCAGACCTTCCACCCGCAGTTGGGGAACATTGTGCTTGACCATGTGCGGAATGACGTTGCAGATTCCGTATCCGTACAGGTGTCCCGGATCCAGAACGTCAATCTGCGAGACCGGCACCCCTGCATCCACCAGCGGCTTGCACAGCCAAGCACAGCAGGCAAAGCGGAGCGTCGGCCGGTTGGAGGCCAGCAGCCGCAATGTGGATGGATGAAAGTGGTCACTGTGGATGTGGGTCAGCAGCACCAGCTTCAACGTCCGGTATTCCGCTGCCAGTGCCTTGAACGAAACCCCGCAATCAATGAGGATTTTGTGCTCGATCACCACCGCATTTCCCTGACTTCCGGTGGATATGATGTTGTAGTCGATCATAACGAGCTGAGGTCAACTACCGTTTCTACGGTCGTCGGTTCACCCTGAGAAATATCCCCATGAGGCAGAGCGCCCTGACCATCGCCGACATCCGGTTTCCCGGTGTGCAGCTCCGGCTGTTCGGATGCACTAGGCATAGATTCCGGTTCGGTGATGATTTCGCCGTTGCCGTCCACCATGGACACGGTGTTGTCGCTTTCAAAGGCTTTGGCCATCTCGATGCTCATAACACCCCAGCGAGAAATGAGCTGGCGAAGCAGGGTTTTCTTTGCCATATCATCAAAGTTCTTGTACCAGAAAGAGGAATACTTCCACATTTCGCTTTCCGGGACTTTTCCTGCCTGCAATTCCTCGTACTTCTGGCGGCTGAATGCTTTGGAGTAGGTGTCGGCGTGGTTCATCATCTTTTCTTTGGACCAGTACAGCACCTTGCGGAAACCGTTCAAATACTCGAAGTAGGCCATATAGCCCACCGTAGGCAGTGCATCCCGCTGATCGTCGTCCTCAATAAACTGGAACTTTGCCTTGCCGGTCAGCGAATCTTTGCCAAGGTACTCGCCTTCCTTGATTTCCATCACATCGAGATCAGCATACTGACCGCTACGCAACGCCAGCTGAACGTACCCCTTGTAACCCAGTACAAACGTGGCCGTGGTGATTTCCGGGCGGATCAGTCGATTGTTGCGGTCATACTTGGCCTTCTGCTTGAAAGGCACGAGGTAGTACTGCCCCAGCTGAGGGGACGGGCTGAGGTTCAGGCTTTCACCCAGCAGGGCACCGGCCAGAATCGTGCCGGCATCGCATTCCTGCAGGGCGGGGTTGACGGCCACCGCCGAGGTAATGCTGGCCGTGAACCGGCGGGCGCGGGCCGGGTCGCGCAGAGTGTTGGAGATCAAGGACTGATAGCCCTTGGTGGTGATTGCCACGGAGAACTTGGGCTTCTGCTGTACCTGCATCTGATTATAAGTTGCCATATTCAATACCTTCCTTTTCCAGATAATGCTTCAAACCGATCAGCTGGGCTTTGGTGCCTTTCGCATAAAAGCGGGTCATCAGGATAGGCTCAGCCGCCGGGGTGGACTGAAGTTCAGGCTGGGGTTCCGGCTGAGTGCCGGCTTCCGGCAGTTCGGACGGCTCCTGTACCGGGGCGGGCAATTCAACCGCCGAAGCCGCCACAACAGCGGCGCGGGCTTTTTCGGCAGCGGCTTCCCGTTCGGCCTGCCGGGCGCGGCGCTCTTCTTCCCGCCGACGCTGTTCCTCCAGCGCCTTGTGCCGGTCACCCACAGTCTTGATGGCGTTGGGCAAATCCAAATTGCTGCGGTACTCCACCATGATCTCGGCGGCGTTGTCCATGCCCTCAATTGCGGCCACGTCGGCCACAATGCCGTCCACGAATGCCTTTGCCTGCTTTTTCAAAGAAGTCAGGCTGTCACTCATAGTGACCTTCGGGCGGTAGGTCAGATTATCCAGCCAGTCAATGTTGGCGGCTTCCACCAGCTCGCCGTAGTAATCCATGAGCTTTTCCGTTTTCTGAGCCACAATACCAGAGGTCACATCCGCAATTTTCTGCTTCAACTCGGCATCTGCTTGCTGGAACGG